>Ga0247713_1001404_pt1 | contig 12004 bp, 16 predicted proteins | sample 21E_NmetaG_FD_189936 | JGI IMG/M metagenome (GOLD analysis project Ga0247713, IMG submission 189936) | Soil microbial communities from hillslope of Landscape Evolution Observatory, University of Arizona, Oracle, AZ, United States - 2-1-E_N | ecosystem: Engineered > Artificial ecosystem >... | reverse complement strand
CTCCGTCCCCGCGCCCGGGTTCGCCCCCGGCCTTCGGCGCCGCCTCCTCCCGAGGATGCCCGCCGGCGTAGCCGCCCCCTCCCGATACGCCGCCCGCCGCCGCTGCGGCTGCGGGCCCGGCTGCTCGCTCTTCTCGGGCCCAGCCGGGAAGTCGTCGGCCAAAGCCTGGTCAGCCTGGCCCTGAACAGCAGCACGAGCTTGGTTGCCGGCGCCGTCCTCGGCAGCATCACCGACACCTTCGAACGCCTGCCCGGCCTCCTCGTCCTCGTGCCCGCCGCCATCGGATTGCGGGGCAACGTCTTCGCCGCCCTGGGCAACCGGCTCAGCACCGCCATCCACCTGGGCAACTTCCGCATGTCGCTGCGCCGGCAGAGCCTGATGGGCCAGAACGTCGCCGCCGCCCTCGTCCTCACCCTCGTGCTGTCGCTGCTGCTGGCCGTCGTGGCCAAGACGGTGGCGGTGGCCTTGGGGGTGATGAACACCATCTCGGTCCTCGACCTGGCCCTGATATCGATCGTGGGCGGGCTGCTGGCGTCGATCGTCGTCCTGGGGGCGACGATCCTGCTCGCCGCCGGCTCCGTGCGTTACGGATGGGACCTCGACAACCTGACCGCGCCCCTGGTGTCGACGCTGGGCGACGTGCTCACCCTGCCGGCCCTGTGGCTGGCCAGCCTGCTGCTCGACATCGAGCTCCTCGCCAACACGGTGGGAACGGTCGTGGCCGGCGCCGTGCTCGTCGTGTTCGCCGTGGCCTGGCGGTCGAAGAAAGAGGTGCTGCGCCGGGTGGTGCGTGAGTCGATGCCCATCCTCTTCGCCGCCGCCTGCCTGAGCACCATGGCCGGCATCGTCATCGAGAAGCGGCTGGGCACGTTCTCCACGTTCCCGGCCCTGCTGATCCTGTTCCCGGCGTTCATCAGCAGCGCCGGCGCCCTGGGCGGCATCCTGGCCAGCCGCCTGTCGACCAAGCTTCACCTCGGCCTGATGACGCCGGCGCCTTTCCCAAACCGGGACGCCCGGGCCGACGGGGCCCTCATCCTTGCTCTCGGCATCCCCGTGTACCTGTTCAACGCCCTGGGTGCCCACTTCGTCGGACGGGCCCTCGGCCAGGCCAGCCCCGGGTTGCTGGACATGGTGCTGGTTTCGCTCGTGGGCGGGATCTTCGCCGTGGCTTTCGTGGTCGCCATCGCCTACTACGGCACCATCGCCGCCTTCCGCTTCGGGGCCGACCCCGATACCTACGGCGTGCCCCTCGTGACGTCCTCCGTCGACTTCATGGGCGCCCTGGCCCTCATCGTCGTCATCGTCAGCGTCGGCATCGCGTAGGCTCTGGAAGTCCCCATGGACGACAAACCTCGGAACCTCAAGGAAATGCTCTCGGAGGCGAAAGACACCTCCGAGCTGATGATCGACCTGGGCTACGCGGCGGTCTACTTCAGCGACGTCGCCATGGCCGAGGAGGTCTACGAGCTGGAGACGCACCTGTCCGAGCTGGTGCACGAGATGCGCGCCATCTGCGTGCTGGCCGCCCGCTCACCGCGCGACGCCGACGCCATGGCCTCCGTGCTGCAGGTGGTGGGGGCCATCGAGCGCCTCGGCAACGCCGCCGTCGACATCGGCCGCATCGTGACCCACCGCCTCGGCATCCCGCGCGCCCTGGTGGCGGACCTGTCCATGGCCGAGGAGATCTCCCACCGGGTCCGGATCCGTGAGGACTCCCAGATGGCCCACCGGGCGCTGTCCGACCTGGAGCTGCCCATCGAGGTGGGCATGCGGGTGGTCGCCATCCGCCGGGACCGCGACTGGATCAACGACGTGGAGGGCGACCTCGTCCTCCTGCCCGGCGACGTGCTGTTCCTGCAGGGAGCGGCCGCCGGCATCGCCGAGCTCCGCACGCTGGCCGGCGCCCCGGAATGGGAGCCGCCCCGGGCCTCGGAAGAGGCGGCCATCTCCGACCTCGACCGGGCCATCGACGTCCTCGTCGAGATGAAGAACATCTCCGAGGTGGCGGTGGGCCTGGCCTACTCGGCGCTCGTCCTCCGTGACCCCGGCCTGGCCGCCGAGGTCAACCACCTCGAGGACCGGCTGGACGAGATGAAGGAGCGCCTCGAGCTGTGGGTGCTGCGGGGCGCCCAGCAGCACCTCGACCCCTCCGCGCTGCGCGGCCTACTCCACCTGGCCCAAGCGGCCGAGGAGATCGGCGACGCCGCCCAGCAGCTGGTGTGGCTCATCGAGGAGGGCGAGGAGCTCCACCCCATCCTGGCCATCGCCCTGGGCCACGCCGACGAGGTGGTCGTGCGGGTCCCGGTGGCGCCGGGGGCGCCGGCCGACGGCAAGTCCCTCCAGAGCCTGTGCATGGAGACCGAAACCGGCTTCTACCTGCTGGCCATCCGCCGGGGCGGCCGCTACCTCTACCGTCCCCGAGCTTCGGTCGTCCTGAGGGCCGGCGACGACCTCATCGCCACCGGCCCCGACGAGGGCCACGCCATCCTGGCCGAGCTGTGCGGCTACGTCCTCATCGAGGACGAGGACACCGGAGAGGACCAGCTCGTCCCCGCCGGCAGCTACCACTGAGTTTGGGTAGTTCGCGGGGGTATGCCGCACCGAACTACCCACACTGGCCTGAGTCGGACCTCATCACACCGGGGCCAGCTTCACCGCCTGCCTTACTTGCTCCTGGCGCTCCTCCACCGTGCCGGTCAGGGTCTGGTAGGCCACGTCCTCGCCCTTGAGAAGCTCGACGATGCGGCGGTCGATGTCGGCCTGGAAGGCGGTGTCATCGGGCCGGAGCCCGTCCAGCACGATCGGGAACTCGACGGGCAGGTAGAAGACGTGGTCGTAGCGGGCCCGCAGATCCATGATGGCGAGCTCTCGGGATTCGTACCAGAGGTGGTTCTCCTTACGGCTGCTGTCCTGGTGCTCCATCACCCAGTCGGCGTAGGCCAGCACGTCGTAGATCGACCGGTCGGCCACGAAGTGGCCGTGGGACACCTCGGCCCGCCACTGCTTCAGGAAGATGAGGGTCTCGGTCTCGGCCGTGGCGCTCTGGTCGAGCGGAAAACCGAGCTGGACGACCTCGCGGGCCACCTCGGGCAGGAGGGGGTAGTCCCACTCGCGGGCGAAGAGGTTGGCCAGGGTGGTCTTGCCCGTTGAGAATGAACCGACGAATGCGATTTTCATGGCGACAGTGTGACCCAGGAAAGAACCTGGGCTCGGCTCACCGTACCGAGCGAGCACCACTCGGCCGAGGACGCCGACGACGAGGGGTAGCTTGAAATCGTGAGCGAGAGGTTGACGCTGCTGACCGTGCATGCCCACCCCGACGACGAGTCGTCCAAGGGGGCAGCGACGGTCCATCACTACGCCCGGGAGGGTGTGCGGTGCGTGCTGGTGTGCTGCACCGGCGGTGAAGAGGGCGACATCCTCAACCCGGCCATGGACCGGCCCGAGGTCCGGGACAACCTCCATCAGATCCGCATGGAGGAGCTGGACCGGGCCACCGAGATCATCGGGTACCACGAGGTCGTCATGCTCGGGTACCGGGACTCCGGCATGCCCGACAGCCCCGCCAACCAGAACCCCGCCTGCTTCGCCCAGGCGCCGGAGGACGAGGCGGTGGGCCGGCTGGTGGCGGTCATCCGGCGGGAGCGGCCTCAGGTGATGATCATTTATCCCGACGACCAGCAGGGTTACCCCCACCCCGACCACCTGCGGGTCCACGACATCGGTGTCGTCGCCTTCGACGCCGCCGGCGACCCCGACGCCTACCCGGACGCCGGCCCTCCGTGGCAGCCGATGAAGCTGTACTACAGCGCCTGGGCCCGAGGCCGGATGGTGGCCATCCACGAGAAGTTCCTGGAGCTGGGCATGGAGTCGCCCTTCGAAGAGAAGTGGTTCGAGCGGCCGGGGCTCGACGAACGGATCACGACCAAGATCGACGTGAGCGCCGGCGACGACATCCGCAAGGAGGCCCTCCTCGCCCACGCCACCCAGATCGACCCCAACTCGCCCTTCTGGTTCGGCCTGCCCCCCGAGGTCACCTCCGTGTACCCGTGGGACGACTACATCCTGGCCCGCTCGCTGGTGGAGACGCCGCCGTACTTTCCCGAGGACGACCTTTTCACCGGGATCCGGGAGCGCGTCCAGCCCGAGCTCGGTCGCTAGGCTGCCCCCTCATGTCGAAGTACTTGAGCCAGGAGTGGATGGACGCCGGCCGCGAGCTGGCGCAGGAGTTCCCGGAGCGGGCCGGCGCCACCGCCCGGTTGCAGTACCAGGTGAAGGGGACTCCCGAGGGCGACGTCCACTACTACTGGGTGATCGACAGCGGGAAGATCCTGGAGTGGACCCTGGGCGACGACCCTGATGCGGAGATCACCCTGTCGATGTCGTATGAGGACGCGGTGAAGATGCAGAAGAGCGAGCTCGACCCCAACGCCGCCTTCATGCAGGGCCGGATCAAGGTCGTGCCCGGCAGCAACATGGGCAAGCTGATGAGCCTCCTCCCGCTGACCCAGAGCGCGGAGTACAAGGCCATCCAGGCCAAGATCAACGCGATCACGGACTACGAGTAGGCGCCGGCCAACGCCGGCGCCGGCGGCGTGACCGGCGGCGGCGTCCTGGCCGCAACGAGGGCGGTCAGCGCCACGTTGGCGGCGAAGAGCTCGGCCAGCTTCACCGGGATGTCGGCGAGCAGGTAGGGGTCGCGGTGGTCGACGAACGGGAGCGCCGCTTCCCTGACCGCCACGTAGAGCACGAGCATGACTGCGGTCGAGACGATCACCGACCGGTAGGCGGTAATGGTCGGCCGAAGCCAGAGCACGGCGGCCTGGCCCATGAGGACGACGCCGCTGGCGACGAAGAACGCGCCGAGGTGCCAGCCCTCCCCCCAGTGCGACGGGGTCAGGGCGACGTGGGCCACTCCGGTGAACAGGAGGGCCACGGAGCCGGCGACCTGAAGGCGGCTCGGCGCGACGGCCAGGAATCCTCGGCGTCGCAGGGCCACAGCGACGACCGCAGCGCCGGAGGCGAGGACGCCGGTGGCCGCGACCATGACCTGCAGCGCCGACCACTTGTCGGTGGTGCCGGCTATGGCGACGGTCGAGGCGGGCACGTACTCGGCCACGCCGGGGAGGATGTCGGTTCCGCCCGTGTCACGGGATCCGGCCGCCGGCGCCGAGACGGCCGACGGAACCGTCGTCACTGTTCCTTCATGTGCGAACACCGGGCCGGCGCCGGTCGTCCAGGTGGCTATGGCGAGGCCGGTGGCGGCAAGAAGGACCCCAATGCTGCGGTTCATGCCTATCCTTCGGAACCGACGTTGTCACCGGATTTTGAGAAATAGTCATCCGGGGCAGTGGCTGGAGCCGAAGAGTGGCCGTGAGCATGCAACGGAAACGTTCCCGCATCCTGGCCTCGGCCCTCGTAGGAGTCGCGTTGGTCGGCTCGGCCTGCGGCGGCGACGGGGACAGCGAGGGAACAGCAGCGCCGGCCGCGGCCGATGGGGGCCAGACGGTCTCCTTGAAGCTGATCGCGTTCAAGCCTGAACGCCTCAGCGTGGCCACCGGCACCGCTGTGACCTGGAAGAACGAGGACGCATCCGAGCACACAGTGACCTCCGGGACGGTGTCGCAGTCCGGCGGAGGGGTCACCACGGCGGTTGACAACAAGTTCGAGTCGGGCTCGCTGAAGCAGAGCGAAGACTTCAGTTTCACCTTCACCGCCCCGGGCACCTATTCGTACTTCTGCAAGATCCACCCGGCGACGATGCGAGGAGAGATCACCGTCAAATAGTTCGACGTGATCTCTCAAATCCGTTCCACACCGCCCACCCCATTGTCTTCTATCAGCGCGATATCACGGAGGTTCCATTGAAGAAGTACCAGATGCGGCTCGCCAGCGCCGCCGTCGCCCTCGCCCTCGTCGGCGCCGCTTGCGGCAATGACGACGAGGCCACCCCGGCCGGGCAGAGCTCGGGCACCACGGCGCCGGGCGCCTCGGCCTCGGCTGCGTCGGCCACCACCGGCGCGTCCACCCTGCGGGCCGGACTGACCGGCCTGCTCACCGAGCACGTCTACCTCGCTGCGCTGGCCACCGGCTCGGCCCTGCGGGGCGACAACAAGGGCTTCGAGGCCTACGCCACCGCCCTCAACGGCCCCACCAACAGCAACACCTCGGACCTCACCGCCGCCATCACCTCGGTCTACGGGGCCGACGTAGGCAAGGCCTTCGACGGCCTGTGGCGCAGCGAAGGCCACATCCCGGCGTTCGTCGCCTACACCCAGGGCGTTGCCGCCAACGACAAGGCCAAGGCCGACAAGGCCGTCGCCGACCTGCTGGCCTACGCCAAGACCGTCGGCACCACGCTGAACTCGGTCAACTCCAACCTTCCCGCCGCCGCCGTCGAGGAGGGCGTGAAGACGCACATCACCACCCTCAAGACCGTCGTCGACGCCCAGAAGGCCGGTGACCAGCCCAAGGTCTACAGCTCCCTGCGGGCAGCCTACGGCCACATGGGGGAGTTCGCCGCCACCCTGGCCGGCGCCACGCAGGCCAAGTTCCCGGACAAGATCGACGGCAGGGCCGACAGCAAGGCTGCCACCCTGCGAGCCGGGATGACCTCGCTGCTGCGTGAGCACGTCCTGCTCGCCTCCAGCGCCACCGGTGGCGCCCTCGGCGGCCGGGCTCCTCAGTTCGAGGCGGCCGCGGCCAGCCTGAACGGCCCGAGCAACAGCAACACCTCCGACATCGTCGGCGCCATCACCTCGGTGTACGGGGCCGACGTCGGCAAGGCGTTCGACGGCCTGTGGCGCAGCGAGGGTCACATCCCCGCAGTTGTCGCCTACACCCAGGCCCTGGCCGCCAACGACAAGGCGAAGGCCGACAAGGCCGTCGCCGACCTCCTGGCCTACGCCAAGACCTTCGGCACCACGCTGAACTCGGTCAACTCCAACCTGCCGGCCGCCGCCGTCGAGGACGCCATCAAGATGCACGCCACCACCCTGAAGGCCGTCATCGACGCCCAGAAGGCCGGCGACGCCACCCTGACGGCGACCACGCTGCGTGCCGCTGTCGCCCACATGAGCGACACCGCCACCGTCCTGGCCGACGCCACGGTCAAGAAGTTCCCCGAGAAGTTCTAAGGGCGCTCTCCTTCCCCCGCTGCCAGCCCGCCTCCTCGGAGGCGGGCTGGTGCGCGCTCAGCCCGTGATCAGCCGTAGGTGGGGATCGGCGCCGGCGCCGGCGAGGGGGTTGCGGCCGAGCAGGTAGCGGAGGACGGTCTGGCGTTGCTGGCCCACCACGTTGAGTTGGGCGGCCAGGGTGGTCGTCTCCGGTCTCCCCAGCGTGGGAAGCGCCCGCTGGTAGGTCTGGCAGGCATAGTCCTCCAGCCGGAGGGCCAGGGTGGCCGCGGCGAGGACATCCGTGACCCGCAGGCCGGCGGCGTTGAGGGCCTCCTGGGCCTTGGCCGGAGATCCGGTGACCTCGGCCCGCCCGGCGCCGGTGAGGACCTTGTTCCAAGCGTCGTGGGCCTGGCGGTGCTGCCCGACGGCGTTGGCGACGAGGGCGGCGAGGGCAGGGGGGACGAGCGCTCCCAGCTTGCCGTCCGTCAGCAGCCGGCCCGTGCCGGTGAAGTGGTCCACGGCCAGCCGCTCGATGCCTGCGGCGCCGGCGGCGAAATCGAGGTCGCCGTCGCCGTCGCCGCCGGCGTCGCCGCCATTGGAGCAGGCGCCGGCCACCACCACGGCGGCCCCGGCGGCGAGGAGCCGGCGCCGGCTGAGGTCGAGCGTCATCCCAGCGCCCCGCTCGCCGGATCGGCGACCAACTCGGGGCCGCTCATGGCGTGCAGGGCCTCGGGCGGGGCGACGCTGCCGACCGTCGACGGCAGCTTCGCGAGGTCGGCCACCGGCAACGGCACGGCCAGGAGCTGGGTCGATCCTGTCGTTGCGAGGGCGCCGGCGACCCGGAGGACGGCCAGGTGCTGGGCCGCGCCCGCCATCGCCGCCGCCAGCAGCTCCCTGGCCCGCCGGTCGACGGCAACGGTGAGGTTGGCGATGTAGGTGTCGACCAGCACCTTCTCGATGGTGGTGGCGGCGGCGAGCGGGTCGGACCCCTCCAGAAGGGGGAGGAACCGTGGGTTGGGGGCATCCTGGCTCCGGCCACCGAGGGTAGAGGTCTGGCCCTGGAACGCCCGCTTGTGATCGGCGTGGCGCCGGCCGGCGTCCCGGGCGAACCCGCTGAGCGCGTCGCCCGGCAACCGGGCGCACGCCGCCTCGGCCAGGGCTTCGAGCGACGAGGCGGTCTGGAGGATGCGGATGTCGAGGGCGGCGTCGCCGCTGGCGGGCGCGGCGAGGGCACCGGCCAGGATCCCGCCGCCCAACAGGCCCAGGACGTGCCGGCGGGCAAGTCCCCGTCCCTCGTCGCTGCCCACCGGCTGAGCCTAAGCTGACCGTCATCGGGAGTTTCGGACCGGGTACGTCCACCGGTACGGCGGGCTCCGTACAAGGGGTGCTGTGAACATGGACGATCTCCGAGAAGCGAGCGACGCCACCCTGGTCGTGGCCATCGGACGGTGGCAGGAAGACGCCCTGGCCGAGGTCTACCGCCGGCACGGCGGAGCGGCGTACGGACTGGCGCGCCGGCTGCTGAACGACAAGGACCTGGCCGAGGAGATCCTCCAGGAGGTGATCCTGCGGCTTTGGAACAATCCGGAGCGCTTCGACTCCGAGCGGGGAAGCCTGCGGGCCTACCTGCTGGCCCAGGTCCACGGCCGGTCGGTGGACCTGCTCCGGTCGGAGACCTCCCGCCGGCGGCGGGAGGAAAGGGAGGCACGGGAGTCGACCGCCTTCGGCGACGACATCGAGAGGGAAGTCATCGACCTGACCGTCTCGGAGAAGGTGAAGGAGGTCGTCGCCAACCTCCCCGCCGACGAGCGGCGGGCGATCGAGCTGGCGTATTTCGGGGGGCACACATACCGACAGGTCGCTGTCATGCTGGATACACCCGAGGGGACGATCAAGAGTCGGATCCGCACGGGCCTGCGCCGGCTGCGCGTCGACCTCGCTGACGCAGGAGTAGGGGGGGTGACATGGGCAGAGAGCTGAGCCACGCCGAGGTCGCCGACCTCCTGGGTGCCTACGCGCTCGACGCCCTGGAGCCGGCGGAGCTGCAGGCGGTCGACCGCCACGTCCAGGGGTGCCAGGCGTGCCTGGCCGAAGTGAGCGAGCACCGGGAGGTGGCCGGGCTGCTGACGCCCGGCTGGGGCAAGCCGCCCGCGGGCCTGTGGGACAGGATCGCCGCTTCCCTCGAGGAGCAGCCGCCGCCGCTGGACCTGGCGCCGGTGATCGCCATGAAGCCGGCGCCGCCGCCTCCGACCGTCGCCCCCGCGGCGGACCGGACGACCCGGCGGGGCTTCGGCCTCGGGATCGCCGCCATGGTGGCTGTCGCGGCCATGGCCATGATCGGGCTGATCGGGGTCCGGGCCATCGACGACGGCGGGCGCCGGGACCCGGATGTGACCGCCCTCGCCGAACTGGAGCGCTCGGCCAACGCCGCCCTGGCCGACCCGAGTGCCCAGAAGGTCGACCTGGTCTCGACCGACGGCTCCCGCTACGTCCAGGCCGTCGTCCTGCGTGACGGCACCGGCTACCTGGTCAACCCCAGGATGCCGATGTTGCCCGCGGAGCGGACCTATCAGCTGTGGGCAGTGGTCGGCACCAACAAGATCTCCGTCGGTGTCCTGGGCAACGATCTCAAGATCGTCCCGTTCAAGATGAATGGCAACGTCTCCGCTTTGGCCATCACCGAGGAGGTGGCCGGCGGCGTGGTGGCCAGCCGGGCCGACCCCGTCGTGGTCGGCAAGGTCCAGGCCGCCTGATCCCCCGAACTGGTTGCACCTGACCACCGCATACGCGGGTAGGTGCAACCAGAACGAGGGCTAGGTCCGTTGGAGATCGCGGATCTCCCGGTAGCCGATGAAGGCGGCGCCGGCCCGGTGGGCCAGCGACCGCAGGGTGGTGTGGCCGGTCACCAGGTCGTGGTCGTCGACCCGCCCGGCCCAGTCGGGAGCCAGGGCCCGGAGCTCGGCGGTGTCGAGGGCGGGGCGGACGTGAAGCTCGGTGACGCCCTCGGGCAGGTCCACGAGGGCCCGCTCGATGGCCCGGCGGCTGCCGATCTTCGGGACGTACAGGAAGTGGTCGGGAAAGAGGACTCCCTCCTCGGCGGCCAGCCGGCGGAAGGGGAAACCGACGGACCGCTCGGTGGTGGCCGCTCCCAGCCGCATCGGTAGCCGGAAGTCCACGGCCAGCTCCAGGTAGATGTCGAAGAACTCCGGCCGCAGCTCGAGGACGGCCATGTGGGAGTCGAGGTGGCTGACGTCGAAGCCCCAGTAGATGGCCCGCTCGACCTGGGCCCGGCACTCCCGGCGGACCTCGTCGAGGTCGGCGTGGTCCCAAAGGTCGGCGGTGGTGCGGGGGAAGCCACCGTCGCCGTCGAGAAGCGAGGGGGCGTGGGTGATGGGACCCCAGCGGTAGAGGTCGTGCTCGGCGTTGAGCGTGAGGTGGACCCCGACGTCCTCACCGCGGTAGCGGGCGGCGGCGTCGCGGGCCCAGGGGCAGGGCACCATGAGGCTGGCGCTGGTGGCCGTACCGTCGCGCAGGGCCTCGTAGACGCCGACGTTGGCGGCGTGGCAGGAGCCCAGGTCGTCGCAGTTGACGATGAGGAGCCGGGACCCCGCCGGATGGCCGAGGCGTTCGACGAGCGAGGTCACGCCCGGAACGGTAGTGGGGCAGGAGCCGGCGGCGTCGATGCGCTGCCGGCTCCTGCACCGGCGAGGTCAGCCCTGGCGGACCTTGCCCCTGACGTAGGCGGCGATGGTGCCCGTGGTGACCTGGACGTTGTGCTTCTTCTTCACGTGGTCGGCCACCTTGGCCATCAGCTCTTCCTCAGTTGCTCCTGACCCCTGCCAACGGCAGGCGTGCTCAGCATCCCTTCAAGCGAAGCGGTACGCCACGACTCCTCCTTGTTGTTGCGCGTGTACACCCCTATGTACCCAATCTTCATCCGGATCCTCCCGGCGTGCCGGATGACGCCGGCGCCACCCGCCCGTCGGGCAGGAGGGTGCAGGCGGCCCACAGGCCCTGGGCACCCTCCCGGGCCTGGCGGGCGATGGCGGTGAACTCGTCGGTGTGGGCGATGTTGGGCGGGATGGTGAGCAGCTGGGCGTAGCCCTGGCGCAGCAGTTCGGCGTTGACGAACAGCCCGTCGGCGTGGCGGTAGACGTAGGCGAGGAGCCGGCCGTAGCGGTCGCGCTGCTCGACATCGCCCACCAGCCGGACGGGGGTGCCCGGGGGGACGAGGCTGGCGGTGAACCGGCTGGCCTCCTTGCCGAAGCACCCCACCGGCCGGTCTGGGGCGACGCTCTCGGGCGTGTCGACTCCTATCAGCCGCACCCGCTCGCCCTTGGAGACCTCGAGGGTGTCGCCGTCGACCACCTTGCGGACCACGACATCGACGCCGGCGGGCAGGGTGGCGGTGGCCGGAGCGGCGGTGGGCGCCGGCTCGCCGGAGCCGGCGCAGCCGGTGGCCAGCACGAGCAGGGCGACGACCGCTACCAGGCCCCGGCGCACGACGCGGAGGCTCAGGCGGCGCGGCGGGTGGCGGCCTGCTGCAGGGCGAGCCGGGCGGCGGCGATGCCCTGCTTGCCGATCTCGCGGGTGTGCTCGTCGAGCTCCCACGATGCGGCGTCGTCCCGGGGGAGGAGCGCCAGTTGATCCGTCTTGTTCATGGTTTCCATGTTCCCAGGAGGGTGAGACATTCACAGTGGGGCTTCGCCCCACGACAACTGCAACGTCTGGCTTCGCCAGCTTTCTTCCCGACACAGTGGGGCTTCGCCCCACGACAACTGCGTCGTCTGGCTTCGCCAGCTTTCTTCCCGTTCCGACGGACGCATCCTCGCTGCGCTCGGGCGTCCGTCGGTGGGCGCTTCTCGCTTCGCTCGGCGCCCAGCTGGCGC
>Ga0247713_1001403_pt1 | contig 12010 bp, 15 predicted proteins | sample 21E_NmetaG_FD_189936 | JGI IMG/M metagenome (GOLD analysis project Ga0247713, IMG submission 189936) | Soil microbial communities from hillslope of Landscape Evolution Observatory, University of Arizona, Oracle, AZ, United States - 2-1-E_N | ecosystem: Engineered > Artificial ecosystem >... | reverse complement strand
CCCGTCTCAGGAGGCTCTCGCTCACATCTCATCGCGTCTCGGGATGACGCTCGAGCAGCTGACCTCTGGACGTGATCCGGACGAGGATCTGCGCCTTGAGGTGGCGAGTCAGCGGGCGGTGGGGGAGATCCACTCGGGCAGGGCCAAGCAAGCTCTCGAGGTCCTGCAGGGAGTCCGGGCGCGGGCCAAGAAGGTGGACAACGTCCGCGTGCTCGAATTGGTTGAGTCCGCCACGGGCCTCGCGCTCTATCACCTGGGAAGGGTCGACGAAGCGCGCGCCGCGTACGAGCGCGCGATCGAACTCGCCGCTGATGGTCCTGCCGAGCGTCGCACGACGGCGCTGGTCGGCAAAGCTCGGTGCCTGTTCCAATCGGACGAGCCGCGAGAGGCGGTCCACCTCCTCGAGGCCCACCTCATCGAGCTCCAACGTTCAGATCCACCCGACCCAAGCTGCCTCGTCGAGACTTACGCCGCCCTCATCCCCGGTTACTTCGAAACCGGGATGATTGAGTTGGCGAAGGATGTGGCGGCCAAAGGCTGGAAGCTCGCTCCTGACGTTCCCGATATGGAGCGGCGCGCGTGCCTTTGCGTGAACCGTGCCCAACTGATGCTCACACAAGGGGAACCCAGGGCGGCGCTCGCGTCGCTCGCCCTCGCTGAGGATCTCTATCGCAATCTCGGTTGGTACCGGGACTCGGTCAAGGTTGCGCTCGCCAAGTCGTTCGTGCTGACGGATCAGGGGGAGCTGGAGGAGGCGGAACATTTGCTACGGGACGCGCTCGCAGGCTCTGGCTCGACCGTAAGTAAGGATGATCGCATCAGAGCTCTCACCCGCCTGTCGTTGATTCGCCGCAGGAGAGGCGAGCCGGAAGAGGGGCTCGAACTCGCTAAGGAGGCGCTCAAGCTCGCGGGCTCGCGGTTCAAGGATTCGGCGGCTGAGGCTGAGCGCGAGTTGGGTCTCTGCGAGGTCGCGCTTGGGTACCCTGAGTCCGCGCTCGATCACTGGCGACGCGCGCTCGAGATGTTCGTGAAGGTGCGGGATCACGAGGAGGTGGCGAAGACCGCACGCCTGATTGGCGACCACCTCGCCGACCTTGGCGACCCCGACGGGGCGGCCGAGGCGTACCGGCGAGGGCTCGCGTCCGTGGAGGAACTCCGCTAACCTTCAAGCCGCCGCAGTGCGTGCTAGCCAGGCCCTGGACGGCGAGTGGCAGGTGATGGATCGTCGGTTGAAGATCGCGCTGCTTCCCGCCGCCCAGAACGTCGGGGCAGCTGAAATCAACTCTGCCCTTCGAGCCGACCGTGCTGCCGACACCGACGTTTCATCGACCCGGTTCAGCGTCAACATTGGCCCTGACGGGGGCAATCTTCAGTCGAAGCCGATATGGATGTGATCCTTGTGGTCCGCGTCTGTAAACCCGAATCCTAGATGAGAACCCGCGCCGAAGGTTAGATGCGCTCCTTACTGGTTGCAGCCAGGAACGCGTTGGACGGCCTCTGACCAGTCGATGTCTGGGCTGATGGCTTGGAGCGAGAACTTGTTCTCAACGAGAGTCCCTAGGAGTTCGGGATATGCCAGCATAAAGAAATCCCAAGCTGTCAGGAATTTCGCACGGACCTTTGGGTCGGTATGGCCTCGCATGTTTTCGTAGATCTCCTGAAGCATCCTGATGTCGAAGACAAGTCTCCAGTGAACATCGGTGTCGCCCAGTATCGACGCTGCTTCACCAGCGATAGGAAACTCTCCATCCGAGTATGTGTAGAGCGATTGGAGGCTTTGGTTTACGTAAACGAAGCTCAGATCATCGCTGTAGCGACTCACAGGGAAGATCTTGTTGCGAGCCAAGGCACTCTCGTGAATGAAGAGACCAGTACTTAGTACCGCCTTTTCCAGGCCGTATGCATCAATCAACGCCTCACCAAAGAAGCGTTCGATACGTTTGAGTCGTTCGTGTTGGAACTCACCATGGAGGAGGACTGCTCTGAAATGGATGCCAGTTCCAATCGTCCTGTAAAGGAGATCCTGAAAGAACTCACATCCAAACATCACGAGGTACTCATGGTCGTGATCTGATTTTGGTTCGGCGCGGTTGTAGACCAATATGGTGTCGGAGAAAACGATCGTCGTGAAGGCGTCGTGACGGTGAACGTTCAACGAATCCAAGGTCCCGTAGAGACTGTGGACCGTTTGACGATCGGTTCGGACCAGGTCCGAGAAACCGAGAATGTCTACGTACAGCAAGTATCGGTAAGTCATCGCGGTGATGAGCGTTTCATCGATCCTGTTGGCACACCGCCCTCACCCAATTCTTGAATGACGAAACCACCGAACTGCTGATTTGGCAGTCTCTCTATGACAAAGGTTCGGTCGAAAAGCGAAGCTCTGTCGATGATCACGATCTCGCGATCCTCTTTGCTTCCTTCGCCAACACGTCCCCTTCTAAAGTCGTGACTTCAGTTACCGATTTGGCTTTCCGCGATTCCTAGACATCCGGCAACCGCTCGTAGGTCGACCCATCGGGGTACGGTCGCGCCTTGGCCACCTCGACGTCAAAAAGCATCGTGTAGCCGCACGTGTGGCAGGTCACCCTCAGGAGCTTCTCCTCGTTCACCCCCACGCGCACCACAACCGGGGGGCGCACCTTCAGCTCCCCGCCGCCTAGGCGACACGTCGGGCAGTTCCTCGTCGAGATACGTGACCATGGATAGTCCAGGGTCGTCCTGTCCATTTCCCTTCCCACCTCCCTACCGGTTCGGTTCTGCTCTGTATGCCTGCAAGAGTCTGGCGGCAATCTCAGCTGCGATCTCCCGCGCACCGCGTGACAAAGCGTCGGCAGGAACCAGGTCCTGCGGCTCTGAGCGGGCGGCATCCTTGCTGCCCGTCCGCACGGTCGTACTCGAACGTCGCCCAAAATCAGAGACCACGCCCTCAACGGAGAAGTCCAATGGACCGAGACTGGCGGCGACGGCGACCTGGCCGAGAGGCACATTGGTTTCTGCCGCCAGAGCAACAAGCCGAGACAGCCGGCCTTCGAGATCCCGAGGGTCAATGATGACCCCGAGGTTGTCTCGGGGCAGGGTCTCCCAAACGCCGACATGTCTGTCCCGGGAGATACGGATCCCACGTTCCCCATAGGGCCCTTGCGAGGAGGATTGAACTATTAGCGCCTCACCCTTCACCCCGGCGTCCAGTGCATCCGCGAGGCCGAAATGCTCCAGATCCCGGCCTAGGCCAGCCAAGGAGCGAACCATCGACTCAAGAGTTCGTAGAGCCAGTCGCTCCACAGCCCCGTGCTGGAGGACATGCAACTCCAGCGTGGTGCCCGACGTGTTGAGGTAGCCCCTCGTTCGGTCTGGATCAAATAACCAATCCACTTGCGGCAAGTCGGTCGCGGGCGACCAAACAAGCGCTGTGGGAAGCGCCTCTACGTCTCGCAGCGCCGCAACTACCTCCACGAGCAGGTCCTGGGTCCGCTGGAACGAGCGGCGAAATCGGCCGGTCGCGTATTCCTCGACCCGGGCGATGAAATCCTGCTGGAGCTCGTCGGGTTCAGGCCCGATCTTCCGGAACACCAGAATCGGGATGTTCCGACGACGGGCAACCACGAACTCCTCCTCCGTGGGAGACTTCCCTGTGTCTGGAAGGGGCTCCCCGTAAGCCTCGCCCAGAAGTAACAGGTAAGCATCACAATCCTCGACCCCGTCGAGGCATGCCTGCCGCGAGGGAACAGGTAAGGCGGTGTAATCCTCGAACCGCTTCGGCACGTGGCCCGAAGCCTGGATAAGCCCGTGCAGAGCATCGCGTTCCTCTTCGAGCCCTCGACGAACGGAGGAGATGAAGACCTTCATGATGGGGTCTCGCGCGCCACACCGCTTTGCGTCAGGGACTCGACGAGGGCGGTCGTAAAACGCTCCACCCGGCTCGCTACATCATCCTTATCGTCAAGGTCCGCTTCGTCGAGATCATGCCAGAACGGAAGCACGAGCTCACCTCCGAAACCGTCGTCAACAAACGAAATCCGAAGCGACCTCTCGAAGACCGCGTCACCCCCTCGAGAACGGGGTCCCTCTAGACGAGTCACAATCCACTTCGCGATCGAGTCTAGGGATATTCCCTCCACCTCGACCGAGCGCGACTCCTGTCGCACGTCGAGGCGACCCAGATAATCGACGGTTTCGAACCCGTTGGTCTTGACCCGACAGCGGACGAGAGATCGGTCCGTCAAGAGAACGATCACGTCCTCGCGAATCCTCGCGTCACGGTCTATCCAACGGAACGAAGGGTAAAACGCCTGGATAGCCATGTCAGGCACCGCGTCGCCCAAAGTATAGACCGCGTCCTCGATTCCAGCGGGGAAGATCATCTTCCCTATAGCCTCAAGTACATCGTGCTTCGTCATCACCGGACCTCCGGTTCGGGTTGTCACCCATGGCACTCGACGAAGATTGCCCCCCACGCCGGCCGATGGCATCCGGGTCGCGCCGGTCTCCAAAGACGGCGCCTCGATCCCCCTCGATGCCGCCTACGACCAGCCCGACCCAGTGGGTCCACCTTTGAGAAGAGTCGAAAGCCTCCGCGCAACGGTCTCAACTCTCCGTGAGGCGCGGGCGGTCCCGTGAGGCGGGGGCTGCGCGCCCGGTTCTTTCCCACCGCCGGTGGGGGTAACCGGCTCGATCGTGCTCCGTCCACGGAAACGACCCGCGGGTTGGCGCTAGTCGAGCCGGCCGTTCAGGACTTCGGTCGTCGGGCTCCAGGCGAGAACATGAGCGGAATCTCGATGTCACCGGGCTGCCGGCGCCAGGTGCCGTCAGGATGCTTGCGCAGGAAAATCTTGCTCCACTCATAGAAGGGGAACTCGTGGACGAACTCGATGACAAGAACGCTTTGTGCGATCGCAGTAAGGATCTCTCCGAAGCCATGGGGCCAGTTGTATCCGTGGGTCTGGAGCGCCCGGCAAGTGACGAGTGGCGAGGAAGCCTACGTCGCCTTCCCGCACGTCGAGCACCCGAGGTGGACATTGGGCGCAAGCATCTAGAGCATTGGGGCTACGAGTCGGAACGGCGCGGCGACTCCATTCGTCGGCGTTGCTGCTGTTCGCCTCCAGCCCTCCGAGTCGTGAGCGCGGACCCACGATGACATGTTAAGCCAGCGAAGTCTTAGTCCCCCGGACCCACCACCATCGGTCGTCGTTGTAGTTCGTTCCCTTCGGCGTCATAGGCCACGATCACCACGCGGTCCGACGGTTGGGCGAACGCAACGAAGAACTTGGTCGACTCAGAATCCGTCTGAGACTCGTACAATCGCGCCTGCGCTGAAGTCCTCCCGGCTTCTTCGATCTCCACACTCGCCACGGGAGGCGCGACTCTCCCGTAAAAAACATGAGGACCGTGACGAGGCATGACCCATACCGGAGAGATGTACTCCGGCGGGAAAATGGGTGAGCCTTCTCCGACGCCGCACGTGAAATCATCCCCTGGACTTTCCTCGCCGAATCTGAACGCATGACAGAAGTCACCGTTCGGTCCCTGCCCGTCAGCAGGAGCATCTGTCGTGTACGCGTACAGTTTCCAGTGACGTCCTTCGTGCTCACCACTCGCTACCATGCGGCCCCCGCCGTCGCTGCTGCCTGCAGGGTTGCTATTCGAACGTGGTGGAGTCGAGGAGGAGCCGGAAAGGCCGGGGGGCTGCAGCGGCGTGGGATTGAAAACCTGGGACCATGCAAAGACGCTCGCAAAGCTCATCAAGGTGGTGAACGCACCTGTCGTGGCCCATTTCGCGATCCGGCGTCGTTTTACTGCCGAGACAACGGTCTGCGTCGCGCCTATGTCACCGCGGATCGGGTCGAGCGAGTGTCTTAGTGCAGTACGAATCTGTCCCTCGAGCTTAGTGGACATCGAACACCTCCCAGTCATTCCTCAACTTGTTTAGCGCGCGCATAAGAATGGACCGGACCGCGCCATGAGAGCAGTCAAATTCCTGCGCAATTTGGGCAATCGAGCGGTCTTGGTAATATCTGAGAAATACAGCGGCTCGTTCGCGGGGCGACAGAATCATCAGCAAGCGCAAGATCTGGTCACGACTCTCGAGATCGGTTGTGGTCGCATCCTCACCACTTGATGTCGACGGCAGGTGCCGCCGCTCAAGCTGTTTACGTCGTAGATGAGATCGCCATATGTTGAGGATGGTTCGTCTGATGTACACGTCGAGGACATCCGGCTCTTGCCTTGTTCTTCGAAAGCGGCCCAATACTCGGGTGAATGCTTCCTGCACAACGTCACGGGCAATCTCTTCATTGCCCGTCAGAACAATTGCGTATCGAGTGGCCGACGATGCGTGCCGCTCGTAAAGCAGAGCGACCCGTTCATCAAATGGAAGCTTCTTGGCTTGCGTCGCCGTGACGACCTCGTGAAAGTTGGTCATACCTATATAGACGCTCGATGAAGGGCGCGCGTCGCGCGCGCGTCAGTCTGGATTCGGAGGCGAGCCGACCGGATCCGCGATCGGGCAACTACCATAGACAACGATGACGTCGTCGTAAACGTTCTTGTCATAGCGATCTTGGTCCCCGTCATTTTCGCCGGAAATGTAGACATCGTCCTTATGATCACCGTCATATACGTTGGAGTAATCTGCCCCGTCGCCGTGACACGTGCCGTCATAGTCGTCAGAACCTTGCCCGTCCGTCAGTCGGTCGTCTCCCGTCGCCCCCTTTAGAACGTCGTAGCCCTGCCGACCTCCGAGTTCGTCTGCGGATCCAAGGCCGTAGATATAGTCCTGGTCGGGACCGTCCTGCCCGAGGCAATGGTTCTGCTGGCTCGTTCCTGTGTGGACGATATAATCACCCCTGTCATCCCTCGCGCAGCCCTGGAGATGGTCGGCAGACGCGCGCTGGAGAAGCGCTCCCCCCACCATTAGCATTCCAAGCGCGAGACCGATACTACGTTTCATGCGCCTCCCTCTAACTCCATAAGGTAGTGGCGTGATCCACAGCGCCAACCCCCGTTCTTCTTCTCCTCCGGCTCCACCATGCGCGCCGCCAGATCCTCGAGCCGCTTGTCGGGTTCTACTAGGGTCCCCTGCGTGTCGAAGCACGGGAGGTTGCGGAACATTTGCCCGAACCGACCCTCCAGGAAGACGGATCGCGGCGACACCTCGGAGGCGATCGGGTGTGGCTCGGGTGATGCTGCGGCATGAGCTCCTCCTTGGTTGTGTGTTTAACTTGAGTCATCTAAAAGTATAGTCTCCGCCGAGAAGGCGCGGGGGCCGAGTGATCTCCGCGAATCACGGACCATCGCACCTCGGAACCACCGACAAGATGTGCTGGTGTGGTGGACAAGGGGCATCGACACCGCGCTCCCGAAAGGTGTCGAGGCAGTGGTCCGGATTGGCGGAAGCCTCACGCTGCCATCGGCCACGGTAGGGAAGTTTTCGAGAATCTGACCACCGCGAACAGGATCCACGTCGCGCGATTGCCGCACCAGATTGACCGGAGCAAGATTTTCTAAGCTGGGACGACCTTTAGGTTCACGAAGCAGCCCTGCCGAGTCGCCCCCACGGAGGAGAACGATCTGAAACCTCTTGCCAGCAGGGCACCCGGCGTGGGCTGCTTGCGCGCCCACGCTCATGCAGAACCGCTGACGCAATATCGGCGGCAGCCGAGCTGCTCTACACCGGCAAGCGCTTCGACTGGGTCGAACCCCGTCACTGAGACCGAACCCGAAGGAGCGGATCGTCCTCGCGTCGAGCCGGCGCTGACGTCAGCGGCACAAATCCACCAGCGCCACCGCTGGCTTGAACCCGTACAGGGCGATGTCGCGGACGCCTTCAATGAGCTCGAGCTTGGCCAAGAACGGAACGTTGACGAGGTCACGGTCGCGCCAGTCACCGAGGATCGCGAGCACGATCCCGAGGTCGGCAGGGCGGGCGTCAAGAGCCTTCAGAGCCTCGACGAGACGATCTCGCAGGTCGCTTGAACCCGCGGCATCAGCTGCTATCTCACGGAGTTGAACACACGCCTCTGAGGCCTGTGAGAGGAGCTGACATGATTGGCGTGCCTGCGTGAACAGGTAACTGAGCGCGGACGACCGCCCTTTGCGCTTCGCGTGCACGAGCGTCCCCGACACATGAATCAGGTCTGCCGGTTCGAACGGCGTTTCGCCGGGCAACCGTACGAACGTGCCGTCCACGAGAACGAAGTCATCAGGCTTGGCACGGACGACGCTCTCGTTCCACTCGCGCTCCGTACGTCCCTGGTAGCACGGGAGCTCGAGCGTCGTCCTCTCGAGCTGAGAGATCTCGTCGTCGACGAGTTCGATAAACTCCTTCCGCACGAGAAAGAAGCTCCCGTCGGACGCGAGGTAGCGGTCATCGCCCAGGGTGATGTCGCCGGAGAGACATTCGAGGATGGTGGCTTCGGCAACGACTGTCTTGTCGGCGTCGCAGAAACGCAACGTCCAGTCGAGCGCCGACTCATCGGCGTCCCGCACCATCAATGAGATGCCGCCCAGGGTCAGATTGATCCGTGACGCGTTCCACGCCTGCTCTCGCGGAAAGAGGACATAGTGGATGGCTCGTTCGTCCTCAACGTCGACGAGGTCGTCGGGCACAAACGCGTCCACGTTGTCGTTGCCAACGACCACATCCGCGAACAATTCGGTCCGCAGTTTCGCAATCGTGACGTCGTCGTCCACGAGCACGTAATCGTCGATGAACGAAAACGCACTCTCGTAGGCACCGCGGCGGTAGTCGTCGATTGCCTCCTCTGCGAGGCGCAACAGGTCCTCGGGTCCCCGGAGGTCCTCCCGAATGCGGATCTGGCGCGAGCCGTACACGTAGCCGTCCTCGTCGGCGCGGGGACCGCCGGCACCGGCGAGGAGATCGGTGTGCTGGTCGAAGCGAAACCCCTGAAGCGGCGTATCGCGCGCGGCGCGATGGCTCGTCCGTTGGCGGTACGCGCCAAACTGCTGGTAGTGGAATTGGCGAAGCCTTCCAGTCGTCAGTTCTTCTTCCCCAACGTCGCCGACGATGCGATTTAGCGCGACCAACAGGCCGAAGCGCGGATCGATCACACCCTTGCGCAACGCGCGTGAACCGGAGCCGAACGTCCACACGACCCACCGGCGCGTCCCGTCGGCAGGATCGGTCACCGCGCAGAGGACCATCGCCCCCATCGAGCGACCGACCGGAGTGCTAAAGCCCGCCAGGCCAAAGGAATCCTCGATGAAGTGCTGCCAGCCCGGAGCGCCAACGTCCTTCGACAAAGTGACGAGAACGATCGTGTCGTCGTCGCGGATCCCATCAGCAGCCTCGGGACCCAGCGCGACGAGCACCCCGTTCCGCCACGCGAAGGTCGCGGCGAGGGATGAGAAGGTGCGGCCGAGGATCGCGAGCGGGGGCGTCCTGGGCCGCAACAAGAACGCTGTCAAAGAGAGACGGCGGCGACCCGCGTCGCCGTCCCCGGATGCGGCCGCGTCGTGAGCAAGTCTGCTGTTCATTGGTTGACAGGATGATTACCATTGTAAAGTGTCTGGTGATTGACCAGGGTACTACTACTCGACCAGTCAGGCAGGCACAACCGGAAGACGCGTGGCTTCGGCGGTGATCGAGATGGCCCAGCACTTGCTTCTCGAGCGCATTTCGATGGCATCAGCATCGCGCGACCTGAAGATCCACGCCGGGTAACGATCGCGCAGTCGCGAAACAAGAAGAGGCCGCGGTAGACGGGGGCGGGTTGTGCGGCACGCGGCCGTCTACGAAGTGTTGGGACAGAGAGCCGCCTGACTGCGGGCGGCGGTAGCCGGCGCATTGCGCAGGGGGAGAAGCGTGGGGTACGTAAAGGATCTTCATGAGAGACAGTTCGCGCAGGGGTGGCGTTTTTCTGAGCTCTACATATGTCCGAACTGCATCGGCGACGAAGTCCTCCGGAGCCAGGTTGCAGACCGGGGCGACGTCTCCAACGAGTGCTCCTTCTGCAGCGGGCAACTGGCCGCGGAGTTCGACTTCTTCATGGAACTCTTCGTGGAAGGCGTGCATGAGGACTTCGCCGACGCGAACGAGGAAGGGATCTACTACGAAGGTAGGGAAGGGGGCTACCAGGCGTGGCCGCAGTGGGACACGTACGAACTTATCGATGAGTACTGGGATGTGCTCACGGGGCCCGGTGTGCTCGACGCCGTGAAGCAGCTAGTCGAGGACCGCGTGTGGGTTCGGAAGAACTATGGGTGGCCCTCACGGGACGAAGCGCTCACCTGGGGATGGGAGCGTTTCTGCGAAGCCGTGCAACACGAGACCCGCTACGTCTTCTGGTTGGTGCCGGACTCCGACGAAACGTCGGCGGAATACACAGGAGAGGTACCAGCTTCTCGGATCCTGGAGGAAGTAGGGAAGCTGATCAGCAGGTACGACCTCCTCCGGGAGTTACCGCCAGGGTCCGCACTGTGGAGGGCGAGGGCGCATGGGCCCGAAGCCTATTTCTATTCGGCGCGGCAGTTGGGCACCGCGCCTAGAGAAGACGCTAATCAGTCGAACAGGATGAGTCCAGCTGGCATCTCGATGTTCTACGGAAGCGACGACGCTGAAACCGCGATAGCAGAGACCGCCGCCAGGACGAATCAGCCGTGCATCACCGTCGGTCGTTTCAAGACTGACGTTGCCTGCATTGTCATCGACTTTACTAATCTGCCGTCCGTTCCAAGTGTCTTCGATGCTCGGGCAAGGGGCGATCGGCCGCCCCTGATGTTCCTCCATCAGTTCGTGAATCAGTTAAAGAAGCCAGCACGCGATAGGTGGGAGCAACTTGACTACGTGCCCACGCAGATATTGACGGAGTACTTTCTGAAGGTCTTCCTCAACGGCGAGGCGGTTACAGGTCTTCTATATCCGTCCGCGCAAACCGGTCGAGCTTCCGCGGTGATGGACGTGGACCATCAGCACTGCGTGTCCGAAGATGAAATAGCTAAGCCCTCCGATAGTCTCAGACTCTTCCTTGAGGCGGATTCGGCAACGACATCTTGGTCGTGTTCGAGCGGCTCATTGCGCCTCGGATGAGCCACGAGCGCCGCTTCGCCCTCAGGCATCTGCCGACATGTCGGCGAAGTCGGCCCATCCGGAATGTGCGTGTTAACCCCCTTGGATCCTGCGAAAGTGTTCGAAGCCGTTTGGTGAGATGACGTGTGTACCGCCACTCGCTTCGGAAGGTATGGCGCGCGCGAGGGGGCTCCCTCTTGTCGCGGGTTGATGGCGGAGGACATTCGTGGGGCCGCGATGAGCGGCGCCGGCGGACGGTGGGGACGCAGCGAGGGAGCACCTACGGCCCGCCCCAGCCTGCACAGCTTCTTGCTCGGGCACCCAATCCTCGCTCTAAGTTCGCCATCGCTCGAGCAGATCCTCGAACTCCGCGTATCCGAGATCCAGCAAGAGGCGCTTGAGCCACTCCACTACTCGCGGTCGGACAGGACCCTCGGCAAGATCACGTCCGGTCAGGACGAGAGCGTTCGTCTGTCCGAAGTCATGCGAATCAGGAAGGCGCTCGGCGCGAGTGAGGTCGACCCAATCCGACAGCGTCGACTTCGACCACTCCATGCGTAGTTCCGCGAACCCCTCGACCCACAGCCCGGTCCCCAGCATCTCCTTGAGGAAAGGAACCCCTGTCCCCGAGACGACCTCATGAACCGCCAACGTGCATGAATCCACGAGCCTGTCCAAGGTCATGCGACCGGGTTCGCCTGAAGGATTGCATCCAACATGAACATGCACGGCCCTGCCCAGGGACCCTCGGGCAGGGCGAGGATGACTCGAAACGTTGTGGGTTCTCATCTAGCCTCCCCGAAAGTTCTCACTGAAATTCCCCACCCCTGACAAATCCGTTGACGTCGGAGGGCCTCCCCCGAGGCTGATTGCGTCCAGGCAGTCAGCCCGAAGGAGGCCCAACGCAAATGCTGTCATGGGAGGAGTTTGTGGAGCTACGCAATCTGAAAGAGAGAGGCTGGTCCGTGGCCGCGATCGCGCGAC
>Ga0247713_1001401_pt1 | contig 12028 bp, 10 predicted proteins | sample 21E_NmetaG_FD_189936 | JGI IMG/M metagenome (GOLD analysis project Ga0247713, IMG submission 189936) | Soil microbial communities from hillslope of Landscape Evolution Observatory, University of Arizona, Oracle, AZ, United States - 2-1-E_N | ecosystem: Engineered > Artificial ecosystem >... | reverse complement strand
GGCCGCGTCCGCGGTCCCCGGCGGCCACCGGCCACCGGGGGCGCTCGGGAGCCATCCGCTGGGCCGCGGCCCCGGGTACCCGCCGCCCGGACCGGGCGCGCCGCCACCCGGCTCCCCGCCGCCCGGATGGCCACCCGGCCGCTGAGGGCGCCGGCACTCGGGCGGCCCGAGCTGTGGCACCCGAGCGCCGTCGGCAGTGACTCCGGGTGAGCGACCGGTTCCTGTCCGGGCGGGCCGGTGAAGCCGGTCACGCGGGAGCGCGGACGCCGGGGCGGCGCGGCTAGCCTGTGCGGGCGTCGCCGTCACGATCGTCCGGTACCCGCGACGCGGGACTGGAACGAGCGAGGAGCTGTCTGTCATGGGTGCAGGTCGGCCTGCCCGGCTCGCCGTCGGCGTGGTCTCCGCCGGGCGGGTCGGATCGGTGCTCGGCGCCGCGCTGGCCGCGGCGGGCCACCACGTCGTCGCCACCTCCGGGGTCTCCCGATGCTCGCTGGCGCGCGCGGCCGCGCTGCTGCCCGACGTCCCGCTGCGCGCCCCCGACGCCGTCGTCACCGGTTGCGACCTCGCGCTGCTCGCGGTGCCCGACGACGTGTTGCCCGGCCTGGTGCGCGGCCTCGCCGCCGCGGGTTGCTTCCGGCCGGGGCAGATCGTCGTCCACACCTCCGGCGCGCACGGTGTCACGACGCTCGACCCGGCCGCGGAGCACGGTGTCCTGCCGCTCGCGCTGCACCCGGTGATGACGTTCACCGGCCGCCCCGAGGACGTCGCCCGCCTGGCCGGCGCGTGCGTCGGGGTCACCGCGACCGCCGACGACGAGGCCGGCTGGAGCGTCGGCGAGGCGCTGGTGGTCGAGATGGGCGCGGAGCCGGTGCGGGTGCCCGAGGCCGCCCGCCCGCTCTACCACGCCGCACTGGCCCACGGGGCCAACCACCTGGTCACGCTCGTGCGTGACTGTGCCGAGGCGCTGGAGCGCGCCGGCATCCGCCCGGCGGAGCGGCTGATCGCCCCGCTGCTGTCGGCCGCGCTGGACAACGCGCTGCGCCACGGCGATCGCGCGCTCACCGGCCCGGTGGCGCGCGGCGACGTCGCGACGCTGCGCACCCACCTGCGGGTACTCGGTGCGATCGACCCCGACCTGGAGCGGACGTACCGGGTCCTCGCCGGCCGCACGGCCCACCGGGCGCACGCCGCCGGCCTGCTGCCCGACAGCCGCGAGGTGCTGGCGACCCTCGAGGACCGGTCATGAGACACCCTCTGTCAACCTCGGGCTCAGGCGGCGTGTCCGAGGGCGCGGTTGCGGTTGGCGACGTGCACGTTCTCGTCGTAGAGGATGCCCTTGGTCAGGCAGTGCCACAGGACTTCCAGCCAGCGGTTGCTCAGCGCCCGCAGTGCAGCATGGTGGCTCTTTCCGGCCGCGATTTTGCCGTCGTAGAACTCGCGGGCCCAGCCGCTTTGTCGCAGGCTGCAGAACGCCCATTGGTGGACCGCGGCGCCGAGGTAGTGGTTGTGGGCCAGGCGGCGCGCGACGACGAAATCGCTCTTCCCGGACCGGCGGGTGACCGGCGCGGAACCGGCGTAGCACTGCAAGCCGGCCGGGCTGTCGAACTGGTTGATGTGTTCACCGATCTCGCCCGCGACCCGGGCGGCGAGCAGGTCCCCGAGCCCGGGCATGCTCAGGTAGATCTCCCCGCCCGGGAACGCTTTTCCCGGGTCGGGGGTCTTGACCGTGTGATCGCGTCCGGTGCGCGGCCCGCCGAGCAGCAGCTCGGCCATCCGGGCCTGCCAGCCGCGGCGGGCCTCGTGCAGGGCGAGCAGTTGCACCGCGGCCAGCCGGATCCCGGCGGCCTTGGCTCGCACGAGGTAGTCCCGGGTCGGCAGCGACGGCGCGGCGAGCGCGGCGGTGACGCGGTCGGCGAACCGGTCGGGCCAGCCGTGGCGGCCGAGCCGGGCGAACTCGACCAGCTCCTGATAGGAGGCTTCGGCCAGCTCGGGCTGGGTGGGCCAGCGCTCCAGCAGCCGCAGCACCGTCGGCGCCCCCAGATCCTGGCCGGCCAGGACCAGCGCGGCGGGGTAGGTGGTGTGCAGGTCCGCGCGCAGCCGGTTGAGCAGGCGGCGCTGGTCGCGGGTGGCGCGGTCGTCGTCGCGGGCGATCGCGCGCAGCTCGCCGCCGAGCTCGCCGTGCGGGATCAGCGTCTTGAGTGCGGCGTGTCGGTCCAGGGCGAGCAGGCAGCAGATCCGGGCGTCCTCGGCATCGTCTTTTTTCCGCGCCGGACCGCGCCGGCGGGCGACCACATCGGGGTTGACCGGTACGACGGTGAACCCGGCGTCGATCAGCGCTTCGACCAGCAGTCCGTGCCGGGTCTCGAGCACGACCCGAACCTCGGCCGGGTCGGGTTCCAGCCGCAGCGCACGCTCGATCAGCGCGGTGACTCCGGCCGGTCCGTGGCCGATACGGAACTGCTCGATCACCCCTTTCTCCTGCGTTCCGAGAGCGATGTCGTGGAACTCTTCCGCCCAGTCGATACCGATTCCCAGCACCGGTCCTCCGTCCGCCGTGACCATGATGCTCGGCGGACCGGGAAGGCGCTGCGTCGTGCTGATGAACCAGTCCTCGCGGGACTACACCCTCCTGGACGTCAGGCCTTCGCCGGGGCCCGGCAGGGGCGCCGTCTCATGACAGTCCTCAAGGGACAAGCGCCGCAAGCGCTCCCTGCCGGGATCCACCGTGCGAAGGGAAGGTAGAGCCATCAGTGGCGCCCGCGCCTCCTACGGCACCGCCGCCAGCACCGCCGGCGGCTACCGGCCCGGCGAGCTGACCGTCCACCGGTCGCCCGCGGCTCTCGCCGCGGTCACCCGCGCGCTGCGCGGCGGCGGCCGGCGGATCGCGTTCGTCCCGACGATGGGCGCCCTGCACGAGGGCCACCGCGAGCTGATCCGGCACGCGCGCCGGGCACCGGGCGCCACCGTCGTCGCCGTCTCGATCTTCGTGAACCCGCTGCAGTTCGGTGCCGGCGAGGACCTCGATCGCTACCCCCGCCCGCTCGCGGCGGACCTCGAGGCCTGTCGCGAGGAGGGCGCCGAGCTGGCCTTCACCCCCGGGGTCGAGGACGTGTACCCGGCCGGCGCCGACACCACGGTCACCCCCGGGGCGTCGGGCGACGAGCTGGAGGGCGCGGCGCGCCCGGGGCACTTCACCGGCGTGCTGACCGTGGTGGCGAAGCTGTTCCACGTGGTCGCGCCGGACGTGGCGTTCTTCGGCGAGAAGGACTACCAGCAGCTGGTGCTGATCCGGAGGATGGTGCGCGACCTCGACTTCCCGGTCGGCATCGCCGGCGTGCCCACCGTCCGCGAGCCGGACGGGCTCGCGCTGTCGTCGCGCAACGCCTACCTCGCCGCCGCCGACCGCCCCCGCGCCGCCGTCCTGCACCGTGCCCTCGCGGCGGGTGCCGCCGTCGCCGCGCGCGGGCGCCACGCCGTCGTCGAGACCGCGCGCGAGGTGCTCGCCGCGGAGCCGGCGCTGGGCGTCGAGTACCTGGAGCTGCGCGATCCGGATCTCGGCCCGGCCCCCGCGGCCGGGCCCGCGCGGCTGCTCGCGGCGGCGCGCCTCGGCTCCACCCGATTGATCGACAACGTCCCGGTCCAGTTGTAGGAGGGCCAGCATGTTCCGCACGATGATGAAGTCGAAGATCCACCGGGCCACCGTGACGCAGGCCGATCTGCACTACGTCGGCTCGGTCACCGTCGACCGCGACCTGATGGAGGCCGCCGACCTGCTCGAGGGCGAGCAGGTCGCGATCGTCGACGTCACCAACGGCGCCCGGCTGGAGACCTACGTGATCCCGGGCGAGCGCGGCAGCGGCGTGATCGGGATCAACGGCGCCGCCGCGCACCTCGTGCACCCCGGTGACCTGGTCATCCTCATCTCCTACGCGCAGATGGACGAGGACGAGCTGCGTCGGTACGCCCCGCGCGTCGTGTTCGTCGACGAGGGCAACCGCATCGCGGAGCTCGGCGACGACCCCGCGCACGCTCCGGTGGGCTCGGGCCTCACCTCCGGGTCCGAGCGCGCGGCCTGATCACGCCGTGCTCCTCTGCGTCGACATCGGCAACACCCAGATCGCGCTCGGGATCTACGCCGCGCCCGATCCCGGCCCGGACCTGGCGCGCCCGCCGCTGGTCCGGGACTGGCGGATGCGCACCGACCGGCACATGACCGCCGACGAGCTGGAGGTCGCGGTCCGCGGCCTGCTGGGCCCGCTCGCGCCCGAGGTCGGCGCGATCGCGGCGCTGTCCACCGTGCCGAGCCTGCTGCGCGAGCTGCGGCTGCTGCTCGACCGCCGGCCGGGGCTGCCGAGCGTCGTGGTCGGGCCCGGCGTGCGCACCGGCGTGCCGCTGCTGGTGGACAACCCTCGCGAGGTGGGCGCCGACCGAGTCGTGAACACCCTCGCCGCGCACCGGTTGTTCGGCACGACCTGCGTGGTCGTCGACTTCGGGACGTCGACCAACATCGACGTCGTCTCCGCGAAGGGCGAGTTCCTCGGCGGCGCGCTCGCCCCGGGCATCGAGATCTCGCTGGAGGCGCTGGCCGCCCGGGCCGCGGCGCTGCGGACGGTGGAGCTGGTGGCGCCGCGGTCGGTGATCGGCAAGAACACCGTGGAGTGCCTGCAGTCGGGGGTCCTCTACGGCTTCGCCGGGCAGGTCGACGGCCTGGTGCGGCGGATCGTCGCCGAGCTCGGCCCGGCCGCGGCGCCGGTGACCGTGCTCGGCACCGGCGGGCTCGCGCCGCTGATGGTCGGGGTGTCGGACACGATCACCGAGTACGTCCCCGACCTCACGCTGCTCGGCTTGCGGCTGGCCTACCTGCGCCACACGACCCCGTCCCGGGCCTGAGCGGTCACCCGGCCGCACCCCCGTCCACGTTCAGGGTGCGGCCGGGCGGGCCGGGGATCAGCGGCCGAACGAGGGCTGGGTCTGGACGTTCAGCTCGTCGAACCTCACCGAGCGCCCCTGGTTGACCCGCGGCTCGTTGATCTCCAGGACGTCGAGGCCCTTGCGGATGTCCGACGAGTAGATGTGGCCGTTGTACCAGTACGCCGACCACGACCCGCCGAGCACGAGCGTCTCGTTCGACAGCGGCCCGCGCTCCCAGTACCCGACCTCGACCGGGTTCGCCGAGTCGGTGAAGTCCCACACCGAGATCCCGCCCTGGTACCAGGCCTGGACCATGATGTCCCGGCCCCGCACCGGGATCAGCGAGCCGTTGTGCGCCACGCAGTTCTCCGTGTCGGCCTGGGCCCGGGAGATCTTGAAGTAGCTGCGGAACTCCAGCGAGCGGTCGTCGCCCGACCCGGTGATGTCGTAGATCCCGTCCGCGCCGCGGTTCGGTCCCGTCGCCTCGTTGCAGGTGGCGGCGACACCGCCGCCGAGCTCGTCGGTGAAGATGACCTTCGTGCCGGCGTTGTTGAACGTCGCCGAGTGCCAGAACGCGAAGTTCTCGTCGTCGCGTACCCGCTCGATGACCCGCGGGGCCTCCCGGTCGGAGATGTCCAGCAGGATGCCGTCACCCATGCACGCGCCGGCCGCGAGGTCCTTCGACGGGTAGGCGGTGATGTCGTGGCAGCCGCTGGTGGTGAGGCTGCCGGGCCCGGGGTTGCCGCCGTCCGGGAACAGCTCGGGCTCGGCCACCACCGCGGCGGCGTACGGCTCGGCCGTCTGCACCTTGACGATCGAGATCTTGTCGTGCGGCGGCTGGCAGTTCGCCAGCGCCGGCGACGGGAAGTACGACGAGACGTAGAGGTACACCGCGTCCCCGGTCCGGTCCGGGACGAGGGTGTGGGTGTGCGAGCCGCAGTCCGTGGCCACCGAGCGGATGTAGCGCGGGTTCGCCGGGTCGCTGACGTCGAAGACCTTGATGCCCTCCCAGTAGTCCGTCGGGCTGCTCGCCGCCGCGGAGTTGCACGAGTCGTCGGTGCGCCGGGAGTCGGTGGACAGGAACAGCAGGTTGCCGGACACCGAGATGTCGTTCTGCGAACCGGGGCACAGCACCTGGCTGACGATCGTCGGTCGGCGCGGGTTGCGGATGTCGTAGACGACGAACCCGTCGAAGTTGCCGACGTAGGCGTGGTCGCCCTGGAACGCCATGTCGCTGCCGAGCGAGTCCGGACCGTTCAGCGGCGCCTGCATCGGCAGGTTGGCGAGCTGGCGGATGTTCGGGCTGCTCACCACCTCGTCGACGGCGGGGATGCCGGCCGGCGGCGGCGCGGTGCGGCCGGGCGCGCCGCGCAGCCGGGCTCGCCGGGTGCGCCCCGCAGGTGCCGTCCGGCGACGGGCCGCAGGTGGTGGTGCCGGGGCGGCCCGGGGAGCCGGCGCAGGTCCTCCCGGGCGCGGAGGCGGCGCAGCGGCACGTGCCCGACCCCGTCTCACCCGCCGACGTGACGTTCGTGCAGCGGATGATCCCGCATCACCAGCAGGCGCTGGAGATGGCCGAGCTGGCACCGGGACGGGCCGCGGACCGGCGCGTGCTGGCGCTCGCGGAGCGGATCAGCGTCGCGCAGGGACCGGAGATCGCGGCGATGCAGGCGTGGCTGGAGCGCCCGGAGGTGACCGTCCTGACCGGCGGCGAGCCCGGACACGGCGGGCACGCCGACCACTCGGGCATGCCCGGCATGGCCACGCCGGCACAGCTCGCCGCGCTGGGAGCGGCGCGCGGGACGGACTTCGACCGCCTGTTCCTCGAGCTCATGATCGCCCACCACGAAGGCGCCCTGAGGATGGCGCACGAGGTGCTGACGGCCGGCACGGACGTGACCGCCGGCCGCCTCGCGCAGGACGTCGGCGCCACCCAGTCGGCCGAGATCGCCCGGATGCGGGAGATGCTCGCCGGCTGACCCCGCGGCGCGAGCGTCGTCTGCATCGTCCGCTGACGGGGAACCCCGGGTTGATCGGCCGGGTCCCCCGGCGGAGGTCCGGCACCGACCGAGGGAGACGGGGTGGAGCAGGACGCGAGTGCGCGGGTGGAGGTGCTGTGGCGACCGGCTTGCCCGTTCCGCTCCGCGCTGTGGCGGGTCCTCGGCGGCGTGGCGGCCGTACTGGCGGTCGCGGCCGGGGCACCGCGGCTGCTGCGCCGACCGGTGTCCCGGTCGGCGTGGCTCGGCTCGGACCGCATCGCCGGCTCGGACGACGTGGTCATGCTGGAGGGCAACGCCTACTTCCCCGCCTCGGCGGTGCGACCGGGTGTGCTGCACCCGCGGTCGACGCGATCGGTGTGCCCGTGGAAGGGCGTCGCCCGCTACTACACCGTGCGCGCCGACGGGGTCGACCTGCCCGATGCGGCCTGGAGCTACCCGCGGCCGCTGCCCCTCGCACGCCGGGTCAGGAGCCGCATCGCGTTCGGAGGCGGGGTGGACGTGCGACCCGACTGATGGCCGCGACCGGCGGCGGGGCCGGGCACGGGCGTCGATAGCCTTGGCGGTCGTGAGCGACGACCACGGCCCCTTCGACGGCGACGAGCTGCCTGAGCAGATGCGGGTGCGCCGCGCGAAGCGGGCGGCGATGCTCGAGCGGGGGCGCGACCCCTATCCGGTCGCCGTCGAGCGGACGCACAGCCTGCGCGAGGTCCGCGAGGCGCATCCGGACCTGCCCGTCGACACCGCGACCGGCGCGGCGGTCGCCGTCACCGGACGGGTGATCTTCGTGCGCAACACCGGCAAGCTCTGCTTCGCCACCTTGCGCGAGGGGGACGGCACCGAGCTGCAGGCCATGCTCAGCCTCGACCGGGTCGGTGCCGAGGAGCTCGCCGCCTGGAAGGCCGATGTCGACCTCGGCGATCACGTCGCCGTGCACGGGGAGGTGATCACCTCCCGCCGCGGGGAGCTGTCGGTGCTCGCCGACCGTTGGACGATGGCGGCGAAGGCGGTGCGCCCGCTGCCCGTGGCGCACCGCGAGCTGAACGAGGAGACCCGCGTCCGCCAGCGCTACGTCGATCTCGTCGTGCGCCCGCAGGCCCGCGAGACCGCCCGCATCCGCGCCCGCGCGGTGCGCACCGTGCGGGAAGTGCTGCACGGGCGGGAGTTCGTGGAGGTCGAGACGCCCGTCCTGCAACTGCTGCACGGCGGCGCGGCCGCACGGCCGTTCGTCACGCATGCGAACGCGATCGACACCGATCTCTACCTGCGCATAGCGCTCGAACTCCACCTCAAGCGCTGTGTGGTCGGCGGTATGGAGCGGGTGTTCGAGGTGAATCGCGTGTTCCGTAACGAGGGCATCGACTCGTCGCACTCGCCCGAGTTCACCATGCTCGAGGCCTACCAGGCCTACGCCACCTATGACGACATGGCCGAACTCACCCGAACGCTCGTGCAGGAGTGCGCGCGGGCCGTGTTCGGTTCCACCGTCGTGCGGCACGCCGACGGAAGTGTTCATGATCTGGGCGGTTCGTGGCGTTCCGTGACGTTGCACGAGGTGGTCTCGGAAGCGGTCGGGGAGAACGTGACCCCGGCCACGTCGGAGGAGCGGCTGCGAAAGCTCGCGGCCGCCCACGACGTGGAACTGAAGGATTCCTGGGGCCCCGGTGAGATCGTGCTGGAGCTGTTCGAGAAGCTCGTCGAGCACACGCTCGTCGAACCGACCTTCGTCCGCGACTACCCCGTGGAGGTCCGGCCGCTGACCCGCCAGCACCGCGACGACCCGCGCCTGGCCGAGTCCTGGGACCTGATCGTCTTCGGGACGGAGCTGGCCACGGCCTATTCCGAGCTGGTGGACCCGGTCGTGCAGCGGGAGCGGCTGCACGCCCAGTCGGTGCTCGCCGCGGCCGGCGACCCCGAGGCGATGCAGCTCGACGAGGACTTCCTGCGCGCGATGGAGTACGGAATGCCGCCGACCGGCGGGATGGGAATGGGGATCGACCGGCTGTTGATGACGCTGACCGGTCTGGGCATCCGCGAAACGATTCTCTACCCGTTGGTGCGATCCGAGTAGCACCACCGGTGGGGCGACTCGACAGCGTCTCTGGCAAAGAGCTAATCTGCGCGCATGCGGCACTCGCCGCCACATCGAGACAATCACGAAGTACGGAGGGCTGCGGCGGTGGCGCAGATCCGGGAGATCCGGCTGGTCGACGACCTGGACGGCGAGGCCGCCGACGAGACGGTCGAGTTCGGTATCGACGGCAAGGCCTACGAGATCGACCTGTCCACGAAGAATGCGGAGAAGCTGCGTGACGTGCTGGCGGAGTACGTCGGCGCGGCGCGGCGCGCGGTCGGCCGGCGGCGGTCGGCCGTCGGCGCGGGCGGTGGCGGGGCCGCGGCCCCCCGCCGCTCGTCGGTCGACCGTGAGCAGAACCAGGCGATCCGGGAATGGGCGCGCAAGCGCGGGATGAAGGTCTCGGACCGCGGCCGGATCCCGGCCGAGGTGCTCGAGGCGTACCACAAGGAGAACTGAACCGCTGCACCGCGACGGCACTCCCGGACGATCGGGGAGTGCCGTCCGCGTGTCCGGGGCGGGAACACCGCGTGCCGGGCCGGCGTTGACCCGGACCGGCGGCGGACCCGTCCGCCGGGTCCGATCGAACGCCGTCAGGGGCGCACCCGGGTCCCGGCCGATACAGTGGTGCAGGGCGTCCGCGGCGCAGCGTCATGGAGCGTGCCGCACGAGTGGGCGCAGCAGGCTAGGAGTGCGAATGTTCGAGAGGTTCACCGACCGGGCGAGGCGGGTTGTCGTCCTGGCGCAGGAAGAAGCCAGGATGCTCAACCACAACTACATCGGCACCGAGCACATCCTCCTCGGCCTGATCCACGAGGGCGAGGGAGTGGCCGCGAAGGCGCTCGAGTCCCTGGGTATCGCTCTGGAGGGCGTGCGCCAGCAGGTCGAGGAGATCATCGGCCAGGGTCAGCAGGCGCCGAGCGGACACATCCCGTTCACGCCGCGGGCGAAGAAGGTGCTCGAGCTGTCGCTGCGCGAGGCGCTGCAGCTCGGCCACAACTACATCGGCACCGAGCACATCCTGCTCGGTCTCATCCGCGAGGGCGAGGGCGTCGCCGCGCAGGTGCTGGTCAAGCTGGGGGCGGATCTCAACCGCGTCCGCCAGCAGGTCCTGCAGCTGCTCTCCGGCTACCAGGGCAAGGAGCCCGCCGAGGCCTCCACGGGTCGCGGCGAGGGTGCCCCGTCGTCCTCGCTGGTGCTCGACCAGTTCGGTCGCAACCTCACCCAGTCGGCCCGCGAGGGCAAGCTGGACCCGGTCATCGGCCGGGAGAAGGAGATCGAGCGGGTCATGCAGGTCCTCTCCCGGAGGACCAAGAACAACCCGGTGCTCATCGGCGAGCCCGGCGTCGGCAAGACCGCCGTCGTCGAGGGGCTGGCCCAGGGCATCGTCAAGGGCGAGGTGCCCGAGACGCTCAAGGACAAGCAGCTCTACACGCTCGACCTCGGTTCGCTGGTCGCCGGTTCCCGCTACCGCGGTGACTTCGAGGAGCGCCTCAAGAAGGTGCTCAAGGAGATCCGCACGCGCGGCGACATCATCCTGTTCATCGACGAGATCCACACCCTCGTCGGGGCGGGCGCCGCGGAGGGCGCGATCGACGCAGCGTCGATCCTCAAGCCGATGCTGGCCCGCGGCGAGCTGCAGACGATCGGCGCCACCACCCTCGACGAGTACCGCAAGTACGTCGAGAAGGACCCCGCGCTGGAACGCCGCTTCCAGCCGATCCAGGTGGGCGAGCCGAGCGTCGCGCACACCATCGAGATCCTCAAGGGCCTGCGCGACCGGTACGAGGCGCACCACCGGGTCACGATCACCGACCCGGCGCTGGTCGCGGCGGCCACCCTGGCCGACCGCTACATCAACGACCGCTTCCTGCCGGACAAGGCGATCGACCTGATCGACGAGGCCGGCGCCCGCATGCGGATCCGCCGGATGACCGCCCCGCCGGACCTGCGCGAGTTCGACGAGAAGATCGCGAACGTGCGTCGCGACAAGGAGTCGGCGATCGACGCGCAGGACTTCGAGCGGGCCGCGCACCTGCGCGACCAGGAGAAGCAGCTGCTCGGGCAGAAGTCGGAGCGGGAGAAGCAGTGGAAGTCCGGTGACCTCGACGTCGTCGCGGAGGTCGACGACGAGCAGATCGCCGAGGTGCTCGCCAACTGGACCGGGATCCCGGTGTTCAAGCTCACCGAGGAGGAGACCACGCGTCTGCTCCGCATGGAGGACGAGCTGCACAAGCGGATCATCGGCCAGGAGGAGGCCGTGAAGTCGGTCTCGCAGGCCATCCGCCGCACGCGTGCCGGCCTCAAGGACCCCAAGCGCCCGTCGGGCTCGTTCATCTTCGCCGGCCCGTCCGGCGTCGGGAAGACGGAGCTGTCGAAGGCGCTGGCGAACTTCCTGTTCGGCGAGGACGACGCGCTGATCCAGATCGACATGGGTGAGTTCCACGACCGCTACACTGCCTCGCGGCTGTTCGGCGCCCCGCCCGGGTACGTCGGCTACGAGGAGGGCGGCCAGCTCACCGAGAAGGTGCGGCGCAAGCCGTTCTCGGTGGTGCTGTTCGACGAGATCGAGAAGGCGCACCAGGAGGTCTACAACACCCTGCTGCAGGTGCTCGAGGACGGCCGGCTGACCGACGGTCAGGGCCGGACGGTGGACTTCAAGAACACCGTCATCATCTTCACCTCGAACCTGGGCACCCAGGACATCTCGAAGGCGGTCGGGCTCGGGTTCGCGAAGGGCAACGACGAGGGGTCGACCTACGAGCGGATGAAGAACAAGGTCGAGGACGAGCTCAAGAAGCACTTCCGGCCGGAGTTCCTCAACCGCATCGACGACATCATCGTGTTCCACCAGCTCACCGAGGCCCAGATCGTCATGATGGTCGACCTGATGATCGCCCGGGTCGAGACGCAGCTCGCCGGTAAGGACATGGCGATCGAGCTGACGCCGGCCGCGAAGGGCCTGCTGGCCCGCCGCGGGTTCGACCCCGTGCTGGGTGCCCGGCCGCTGCGCCGCACGATCCAGCGCGAGATCGAGGACCAGCTCTCG
>Ga0247713_1001400_pt1 | contig 12033 bp, 15 predicted proteins | sample 21E_NmetaG_FD_189936 | JGI IMG/M metagenome (GOLD analysis project Ga0247713, IMG submission 189936) | Soil microbial communities from hillslope of Landscape Evolution Observatory, University of Arizona, Oracle, AZ, United States - 2-1-E_N | ecosystem: Engineered > Artificial ecosystem >... | reverse complement strand
CTCCGGCGTCCTCGCGCAGTTCGGCGGCGTCACGCTGGCCTTCGCGTTCCTCGCCACCGTGGGCTTCGAGGGGCTGGTCACCGTGTGGCTGCGCGACCGCGGGCTCGACATCTTCGCCGGCGGCGCGTGGATCTTCGAGCTGTCGGGGCTGGTGCTCGTCTACACCTACTTCCAGATCCCGCTCATGGTGCTGGTCTTCCTGCCTGCGCTCGACGGGCTGAAGACCCAGTGGCGCGAGGCCGCGGAGAGCCTCGGCGGCTCCTCGTGGGACTACTGGCGGCACGTCGGCGGGCCGCTGCTCGCACCGGCGTTCCTCGGCTCGATGCTCCTGCTGTTCGCCAACGCCTTCTCCGCCTACGCCACCGCCGCGGCGCTCATCTCCCAGGGCAGCCCGATCGTCCCGCTGCAGATCCGTGCCCTGCAGACCAGCGAGGTCGTCCTCGGCCAGCAGAACGTGGGCAAGGCGCTCGGGCTCGGCATGGTCGTGGTCGTGACCGTCGTGATGATGCTGTACGCCCTGCTGCAGCGCCGCACCTCGCGGTGGCTGCGGTGAGCGTGCGCTCGCGGGCGGCCCGCACCACCGCCTTCCGCTACCTGGTGCTGGGGCTCCTCGGCGCGTTCTTCGCGCTGCCGCTGCTGGCCATGCTCGAGTTCTCCACCCGCGGCCCCGGCGACACCCGCAACCTCGTGGCCTGGCGCGCCATCGCCGACGACCCGGCGCTGCTGCGGGCGATCTGGGCGTCGGTGCAGCTGGCCGTGCTCACCGCGCTCGGCATGCTGCTGCTGCTCGTGCCGACCATGACGTGGGTGCACCTGCGCCTGCCGCGGGCGCGGCGGCTGGTCGAGTTCCTGTGCCTGCTTCCGCTGCTCATCCCGGCGATCGTGCTGGTCGTCGGCATCGCACCGCTGTACTCGTGGGTGACCTACTTCCTCGGCAACTCCGCGCTCACGCTGACGTTCGTCTACATCGTGCTGGTGCTGCCGTACGCGTTCCGGGCGCTCGAGGCCGGCCTCACCGCGATGGACCTGCACACGCTGTCCGAGGCCGCCCGCAGCCTCGGGGCCTCCTGGCTCACCGTGCTGCTCCGCGTCGTGCTCCCCAACGTGCGCGCCGCCGTCCTGTCCGCGTCGCTGCTGTCCATGGCGCTCGTCCTCGGGGAGTTCACCCTGGCGTCCCTGCTGAACTTCGAGACCCTGCAGGTGAGCATCAACCTCATCGGCAAGCGCGACGCCGCGCTGTCCATCGCCGTCTCGCTCGCCGCGCTGGTGTTCGCCTTCGTGCTGCTGCTGGTCTTCTCGCTGCTGGCCGGACGCCGGCGGTCGGCGAAGGTCGTGCTGCCGGTGGGCCCCGACACCGGAGCCGCCCCGTGAACGCCGACCGCACCGCCTCCGACGTCGCGCTGGTCGACCTGCACCGCTCCTACGCCGGCGTGCCGGCGCTCGACGGCCTGACCCTCGAGGTGGAGTCCGGCGAGTTCGTGTCGCTGCTCGGACCGTCCGGGTGCGGCAAGACGACGGCGCTGCGCATCCTCGCCGGGCTCGAGACCGCCGACGCCGGCCAGGTCGTCGTCAGCGGCAAGGACATCACCGCCGTCCCGGCGAACCGGCGCGACATGGGCATGGTCTTCCAGGCCTACAGCCTGTTCCCCAACATGACGGCGCTGGACAACGTCGCGTTCGGCCTGCGGCTGCGGGGCGTCGGCACGGCCGACCGACGCCGGCGCGCGGGCGACATGCTCGACCTCGTCGGGCTCAGCGCGCAGGCGGCCAAGTACCCGCACATGATGTCGGGCGGCCAGCAGCAGCGCGTGGCGCTGGCCCGGGCGCTCGCCATCGAGCCGAAGGTCCTGCTGCTCGACGAGCCGCTGTCGGCGCTCGACGCCAAGGTCCGGGTGCAGCTGCGCGACGAGATCCGGCGCATCCAGGGCGAGCTGCACATCACCACCCTGTTCGTCACGCACGACCAGGAGGAGGCGCTCGCGATCTCCGACCGGGTCGGCGTGATGTCCCAGGGCCGCCTCGAGCAGCTCGACAGCCCGGCGCGGGTCTACCAGGACCCGGCGACGCCGTTCGTCGCCGAGTTCGTCGGGGTCACCAACGCCTTCACCGGCACGGTGCAGGGGGCGGCGGTCGCGCTGCCCGGCGGCGGTCGGCTGCACGCCGACGTCGTGGCCGGGCAGCCGGACGGCTCGACGGCGCGGGTGCTCGTGCGGCCCGCGGAGCTGCGGCTGTCGGCCGACGGAGACGGCCTGCCCGGCACCGTGGTCACCCACAGCTTCCTCGGCGCGCTCACCCGCATCACCGTGCGGCTCGACGGGGACGGCGCCGCCGCGGTGCTCGTCGACACCGCCACCGAGGAGGCCGGGCGCTTCCCGCCGGGCGCCCCGGTGCGGCTCGACGTCGCGCCGGCCGCCGCGATGCTGGGGGCGGCAGCGAGCTGAGCCGAGCTGCTCAGCCGTCGTGCTGGTCGTCGTCCTTGACGGCCCGCAGCCGCAGGATCTCCTCCCGGCGCGACAAGCGCGCCGCGCGCCGGATCTCGGCCTCGCGCATCCGCCGCCGCTCCTCGGGCGTCTCGGGCACCACCGGCGGCACCTGCCGCGGCGCCCCGTTCTCGTCCAGCCCGACGTAGACCAGGTAGGCGCTCGCGACGTGCCGCGGCTCCTGGCCGGCCTCGTCCCAGCGCTCGGCCTCCACCCGCACCCCGACCTCGACCGAGGTGCGACCGGCCCAGTTGACCTGCGCCGAGGCCCGGACGAGGTCGCCCACGTTGACCGGGACGAGGAACTGGAACTCGTCCATCGACGCCGTCACCGCCCGGCCGCCGCTGTGCCGGGCGGCCACCGCCCCGCCGAGCTCGTCGACCAGGTGCAGGATGACGCCGCCGTGCACGTTGCCGTGCAGGTTCGTGTCGTGCAGCGTCATGATCCGCGCGAGCGACGTGCGGGAGGCCGATGTCGGCTTCGGCTCGGTGCTGACCGGCGTGGCGGGAGGGCGGTAGACGTAGGGAGCTGGCACGGGGCCATCCTGCCGTGCCGGCCGCCGGGCGCCTGGGTCAGCTGCCGGCGCGCACCTGCGCGCGCAGCGCCTTGCGGTCGGTCTTGAGGACGCTGGTGAGCGGGATGCCGTCGACGACGCGCACCTCGCGCGGGTACTTCGCCGCGGACAGGTGCTCCCTGGCGTAGGCGCGCACGTCGTCGTCGGTGAGCGCCGAGCCGGGAGCCAGCTGCACGAAAGCGACGACCTCCTCGCCGACCCTCGGGTCCGGTCGGCCCACGACCGCCGCGGCGACGACCTCGGGGTGGGCGAGCAGCGCGTCCTCGACGTCACGCGGGTAGACGTTGAAGCCGTTGCGGATGATGAGGTCCTTGAGCCGGTCGACGACGAACAGCCACCCCTGCTCGTCGAGGTGGCCGACGTCGCCGGTGTGGAACCAGCCGTCGCGCACGACCTCGGCCGTGGCCTCGGGGCTGTTCCAGTAGCCCTGCATGACGACCGGTCCCCGCACGCAGATCTCGCCGTCCTGACCGGCGGGCAGGACCTCGCCGTCCGGCCCCTCGATGCGCACCTCGACGCCGGTGACCGGCTTGCCGACGGACCCGAGCCGGCGGTCGTCGACCGGCTGGGCCGAGATGAGCGCGCTGGTCTCGGTGCAGCCGTAGCCCTCCTTGACCTGCAGCCCGGGCAGCCGCCGCTCCAGCTCGAGCGCGAGCTCGGGTGCCAGCGGGGCGCCGCCGCTGCTCACCCGCTCGAGGCAGGACAGGTCGGAGTCCTCGAGCGGCTGGCCGAGCAGCATCCCGATCATGGACGGCACCAGCGCGCTCTGCTGCACCCGGTGCTCCTCGACGAGGGCCACGAAGCCGGCCGGGTCGAACCAGCGCAGAAGCACGCTCTGCGCCGGCTCGACGGCGTGCAGCCCGGTGACCGAGACCATCAGCCCGTAGACGTGCGCGAGCGGAAGGGGCAGCAGCCCGCGGGTGCGCCCGGGGACGTGGCCGGCGGCGTACCCGGCCGCCCCGGCGGCGTCCAGGTTGGCGTGGGAGAGCGCGACGCCCTTGCTGCGCCCGGTGGTGCCGCCGGTGTAGAGGAGCGCGGCGAGGTCGTCGGTGCGCCGATCGACGAGCGCGAGCTCCTCGCCGCCCTCGAGCTGCTCCCAGGGCACGGTGCCCTCGGGCGCTCCCCCGACGACGACGACCGGCTTGCCGGCCGCGACCGCCGACACCTTCGGCAGGAACTCCGGCGTCGTGACGTAGGCGACGGCGCCGGAGTCGGCGTCGACGTGCCGCAGCTCGTCCTCGCTGAGCAGGAACAGCACCGGCGTCGGGACGGCGCCGGCGCGCCACAGCGCGGCGTAGGCGATGCCGACCTCGGGGACGTTCGCCATGCAGAGCACGACACGGTCGCCGGGGCGCACGCCGAGGTCGGCGAAGCCGCGGGCGGCCCGGCGGGCGCGCCCGGACAGCTCGGCCGCGGTCCACCAGGTGCCCTCGAAGAACAGGCTCCGGTGCTCGCCGCCGAGGCGCTCCAGCACCTCTTCGGCGCGCCGGCCCAGCGTCGCGCTCACCGCACCACCTCCGCTTGCTCCGCACGCGGTCTCACAGGGGGTCCTCCAGGTAGCTGCGGGGGTCGAGCAGGGCGGTCAGGCTGCGCCGCACGTGGGCGAGGGCGGCGTCGGCGTCGAGACCGCGATCGTGCCGCAGCACCTCCCAGGTCGGCCCGCCGGCCACGACGAAGACGGCGTCCAGCAGCCGGCGGGCACGATCCTCGTCGCGACCGTGCAGCTCGGCGGCGAAGACGCGACGCACCTCGTCGTCGCCCGCGGCGATGAACAGCACCCGGTTGGCCGCGAGCGCGGGGGACGACGGCTCGCGCAGCCGGACGGCCCGCATGACCGGCAGGAGCTTCTCGAGCACCCTCGCGCGGGAGGCGGCGAAGCGCTCCAGGCGCTCGGCCAGTGGCAGGTCGGCGGGGATGTCGTCGGCCAGCTCGACGAGCGCCGCGAGCTCGCGCTGGCCCGCCTCGGCCCAGAGCGTCTCCATGTCGGAGAAGTGGCCGAAGACCGTGCGCAGGGCCACCCCTGCGCGGGCCGCCACCTGCTGGGCCGTCGGGGCGAGGTTGCCCTCCTCCTGCAGTGCCAGCAGCGCGTCGACGACGGCGGTGCGGGTGCGGCGCGACCGGGCGGTGCGGCCGTCCTCACGCGGGTCGGTGACGGTCATGCCTCCCTCTCGGCCGGTGGCGGAGGGCCACTGTCGCGCACCTGCGCAGCGACCCGCCAGAGCGGGTGCACCTGTCGAAAAGGAGCGGTGGCGGCGCTGACCCGCGCGGGGCGGTGGGCACGAGCCCCAGGTCAGCCCAGCCGGACGACCGCCCGGGCCCGGCTGAGCACCTTGTCCTCACCGACGTGCGCGGTCAGTGCGACGCTGACCCGGCCGCCGTCGAGCTTGTCCTCCACCGTGCCGGTGACCGTGAGGAGGGCTCCGGCGTCGTCGTCCGGGACCACCACCGGGCGGCTGAAGCGGACGCCGTAGGACTCGACGGCCCCGGCGTCGCCGACCCAGTCGGTGACGACGCGCCCGGCCACCGCCATCGTGTACATCCCGTGCGCGATGACGTCGGGCAGGCCGACCGCCTTCGCCACCCGCTCGTTCCAGTGGATGATGTTGAAGTCGCCGCTGGCCCCGCAGTACCGGACGAGGTCGAGCCGGGTGATCGGGAACGCCTGCGCCGGCAGCTCGGTGCCGACCTCGACGTCGTCGTAGCGGGGCATCAGGCGTCCTTCCGCGCCGCGGTGCCGCGGCTGACGATGGTGCTGCGGATCGTGGCGACCGGCGCGCCGTCGGCGTCGGTGACCTCTGCAGCCATCGAGATCAGCTCGTTGCGGCCGGCGTCCTTGATGTCCTCGATGCGGGAGACGACCGACAGGACGTCGCCGGCGCGCACGGGCCGGTGGTGGTCGAAGCGCTGCTCCCCGTGCACCACCCGGGAGTAGTCGAGGCCGAGGCCGGGGTCGACGATCGGGCCCTCGAGCGCGAACCGGAAGTTCAGCACCGTGAGGAACGTGGGCGGCGCCAGGACGTCGGGGTGCCCGAGCGCCCTCGCCGCCTCCGGGTCGGTGTAGACGGGGTTGGGGTCGCCGATCGCGTCGGCGAAGCGGCGGATGTGCTCGCGACCCACCTCGTAGGTCGCGGAGGCGGGGTACTCCCGCCCGATGTACTCGTGGTTCAGCGGCATGCGCTCGGGGCTCCTCCGGCCGTGGGTGAACGACCGTTCACTCCCAGGGCGAACCTATCCCAGCCGAGGCGGTGCCGAGCGCACCCGGGCCACCGCCACCGGGCCGTCGACGCCGCGCACCTGCAGCGGGGGCAGGTCGCCGTCGACCTCGAAGCCCTGGCCGGCGAGCGCCAGGCCCGCGCGCGCCGTCAGCCCGCGGCTGGCCGCGGCAGCCACGACGCCGGGAGCGGTGCCGGCCAGCGCCCCCTCCTGGAGAGACACCCACATCACTGTGTCGCCCAGCAGCTTCACGACCCGACCGCCGCGGCCGGTCACGACCGGTGAGCCGGTCGTCGTCGCCGGGCTCGAGCAGGCCCGCCTCGACCCGGGCGGTCGTGCGAGCGGCGTCGTCCACGGCTGCATCCTGGCCTCGGTCGGCCCGGACAGCACGCAGGCCGGCCCCCTGCTCGGGAGCCGGCCTCGACGGTGCTGCTGGGGACTAGCGCGTCTCGCGGTGGTCGGTGTGCGCCCGGCAGGTGGGGCAGAACTTCTTCAGGTCCAGGCGGTCGGGATCGTTCCGCCGGTTCTTGCGGGTGATGTAGTTCCGGTTCTTGCACACCTGGCAGGCCATCGTGATCTTCGGGCGGACGTCGGTGGCGGCCATGCGGAGGTGCCTGCTCTCGTGGTCGGTGGGTCGTGCCTGCTGCCGTGCTGGGTGCCGTACTGGCGGGATGTCGCGTGCCGTGCGGGGCCCGGCGCATCCCAGGCTACCGGACTGCGCGCGGGCGCCCCGGCGCCGCTGGGGCACCGGGGTCGTCGTAGCGGTGACCGGACTTGAACCGGTGACACAGCGATTATGAGCCGCTTGCTCTACCAGGCTGAGCTACACCGCCGGAACCCCTCCGGGCGGTCCGAGGGACTGCCCGGTGGAGGACTTCAGAGCCCCCTTACGGAATCGAACCGTAGACCTTCTCCTTACCATGGAGACGCTCTGCCGACTGAGCTAAGGGGGCGGAGAGCGAGGGAGAGACTACACGTCCTGCGCGCCGGCCGGCCCCGCGAGGACCTCACCCCCCGGTACGCCGACGGGCGCCGCGCTCAGGGTCTGAGCGGGCGCCCGTCGAGGTGTGGCGGGTGAAGGGTTCGAACCTTCGTAGGCTGTGCCGACAGATTTACAGTCTGCTCCCTTTGACCGCTCGGGCAACCCGCCTGGTGCGCGGGAGACTTTAGCAAGGAGCTGCACGTGGCCGACCCGTCCTTCGACATCGTCAGCAAGGTCGACCGCCAGGAGGTCGACAACGCGCTGAACCAGACCGCCAAGGAGGCGTCGCAGCGCTACGACTTCAAGGGCACCGGGGCCGACATCGCCTGGTCCGGCGAGACGATCGTGCTGAAGGCCAACGCCGAGGAGCGGGTCAAGGCGCTGCTCGACGTCTTCAAGGAGAAGCTGATCAAGCGGCAGATCTCCCTCAAGACGCTCGAGGCGGGCGAGCCGATGCCGTCGGGCAAGGAGTTCCGCCTGGTGTGCACGGTCAGCGAGGGCATCTCGTCGGACAACGCCAAGAAGGTGGCGAAGGTCATCCGCGACGAGGGCCCCAAGGGCGTGAAGCCGCAGATCCAGGACGACCAGCTGCGGGTGACGGCCAAGAAGAAGGACGACCTGCAGGCGGTCATCGCGCTGCTCAAGGGCAAGGACTTCGACTTCGCCCTGCAGTTCACCAACTACCGCTGATGGCGGCGGCGGGGCGGCACTCCCCGCCGATCTCTGACGCCGCGGCGCCCCCGCTGAGCGCGCGCTCGCCGTCAGAGATCACCGCGGCCGGGCGCGGCGGCCTCGGTCGGGCGGCCACCGCGGGCGCGGCCCGCGCCTGCCTACCGGCGGTAGCCGGCCAGGGCCTCGAGCCGCGCGATCCGCTCGGCCATCGGCGGGTGGGTGCTGAACAGCTTGCCCATGCCGCCGCCCCGGAACGGGTTGGCGATCATCAGCGACGACGTCGGCGCCAGGGAGGCGTCCTCGACGAGCGGCCTCGCAGCCGTGCCGCGCTCGAGCTTGCGCAGGGCGCTGGCGAGCGCGAGCGGGTCGCCGGTGACCTGCGCACCGGTGGCGTCGGCGGCGTACTCGCGCTGCCGGCTGACCGCCATCTGGATGACGCCGGCGGCGACCGGCCCGAGCACGATGAGCAGCAGGCTGGAGAGCAGGTTGCCGCTCTCGCGGTCGCGCCCGCCGAAGATCATCGCGAACTGCGCCATGTAGGCGAGGAACGTGATGACCGTGGCGAGGGCGGCGGCCACCGAGCTGATGAGGATGTCGCGGTTGCCGACGTGCGCCAGCTCGTGGCCGAGGACGCCGCGCAGCTCACGCTCGTCGAGCAGCTCGAGGATGCCCTCGGTGACGCACACCGCCGCGTTCTGCGGGTTGCGCCCTGTCGCGAAGGCGTTCGGCGCGGCCGTCGGGCTGATGTAGACCCGCGGCATCGGCATCCGCATGGTCTGCGCCAGCTCGGCGACGGTGGCGTAGAGGCGTGGGTGCTGAACCTGGCTGACCGGGTAGGCGCGCATGCTCTTCAGCGCCAGCGTGTCGCTGTAGAAGTAGGCGTAGCCGTTCACGCCGAACGCCACGAACAGCGCGATTCCCAGCCCGGACGAGCCTCCCAGCGCCTGCCCGAAGAACAGGATCAGCGCCGACAGCGCGCCCAGCAGGACCGCCGTCTTCAACCCGTTGCCGTGCCCGTGCACCTGGCCTCCTCCTTCCGTCGTCGCCTGCTCCGACCAACGTCGACGCCGCGGGCGGCGTTCCCCCACGGACGTCAGAAGCCGCTCGCCCAGCGCCGCTCCGGGGCTCTGACGCAACGTCAGTCGGGCGGCGCTCCGGCGGGGTCCTCGGCGGGGGGCGGCGGCACCGAGGCCATCCAGTCGCGCAGCTGCTCGCGCTCGTGGACGAGCGCGGTCGGCCCGTCCCCGGCGTAGGAGTGCTCGGGCGACCAGAACAGCGCGTCGAACGGGCACACCTCGACGCAGATCCCGCAGTACATGCACAGCGAGAAGTCGATGTCGAACCGGTCGAGGACGTTGCGGCTGCGTGGGCGCCCGCGCGGGCCGAGCGGCGGCAGGTCCTCGGTGTGCGACTCGATGACGATGCACCAGTCGGGGCACTCGCGGGCGCACAGCATGCAGACGGTGCAGTTCTCCTCGAGCAGCGCGATCACGCCCCGGCTGCGCGGGGGGACCGGCGGGCCGCTGCTCACCGCCGCCGCCCCGGGGCGCCGAGCGGCTGCCGGCGGGGGTTCGGGGTCGACTCCCCGGGCTCGACGGCACCGGGCCAGGCCTTCTCCTCCCGCCGGGCCAGCACGAACTCCTTGCGCAGCGGGCGTTCGACGAAGCCGGTGGGCAGGAGCAGCGGCGTGAGCCCGGGATGGCCCTCGAAGGCGACGCCGAGCATCTCGGCGGTCTCCCGCTCGTGCCAGGCGGCGCCGGCGAACACCGCGGCGAGCGAGGGCACCCGGGCGTCGTCCCGCGGGCAGCGGGTGCGCAGGTGGACCGCGTGCCGGCCGGTCAGCGACCACAGCCGCACGACCACCTCGAAGCCCTCGTCGAGCAGGTCGACGCCGAGCAGGACGTCGAAGAACCGCGCGTCCAGCTCGGCGTCGTCGCGCACCGTCGTCACGGCGTCCACCCAGCGGGTCCGCTCGACGTCGACCGTGGCGGTGCCCGAGACCACCGTGCCCGCACCCAGGAGCGCGGCCAGGCGCCCGGCGACGCCCTCGGGCGTCACCGCTGCTCCAGCGAGCGCAGCGCGTCGAGCAGGGCCTCGGGCCGGGGCGGGCAACCCGGTACCCAGACGTCGACCGGCAGCAGCGTCCCGACGCCGGGTATGACGCAGTAGCTGTCCCAGTACGGGCCGCCGCTGCTGGCGCAGGCCCCGAAGGCGATCACGTGCTTGTCGCCGGGCAGCCGGTCGTAGAGCGCGCGCACGGCAGGCGCGAGCTTGGCGGTGACCGTCCCGGACACGAGCAGGACGTCGGCGTCGGCGGCGTCGGCGGCGGTCGGGACGGCGCCGAGGCGGGCGACGTCACCGTGCGGGGCGCTCGCGGCGCCGGCCGTGGCGGCGAGGAACTCGACGGCGCAGCAGGCCAGGCCGACGTCGAACACCCACAGCGAGAAGCGGCGGCCGGCGTCGACGAGGTGGCGGGTGGGCCGGAGCCCGGCCTGCGCGGTCGCGGGAGCGGTCGTCGGCGTCACGCCGGTCAGCGTAGGCGCGCCGTGCGCCTCCTCCACCGGCTCGCGTCCGGCCGCCCGCGCGGGGCGGGTGTGCCCCCAGACGGACGCACGGGCGTGGTCAGCCGGTGCGCTGCTCGACCATGCCGGTGAGGCCGACGAGCGCGTCGCGTGCCGGGCCTGCCGGGAGGGCGCCGGCGACGTCGCGCGCCTCCTGCACCGTGGCGGCGAGCCGGGCCTGCGCGGCGGCCAGCGCCGGCGACCTCCGCAGCAGGCCCAGCGCCTCGGCGAGCCGCGCGTCGTCGGGAAGGTCGCCCTGCAGCAGCTCGCGCAGGCGGGCGCCCTCGTCGGAGTCGTCGGCGAGGGCCAGCAGCACCGGCAGGGTGCGGATCCCCTCGCGCAGGTCGGTGCCGGGCGTCTTGCCCGACTCGGTGCTGTCGGACAGCACGTCGATGAGGTCGTCGGAGAGCTGGAAGGCCGCCCCGATCACCTCGCCGAACCGCGACACCGTCTCGACGTCGGCCGGCGGCGCGCCGGCCAGCATCGCCCCGAGCCGCGCCGAGGTGGCGATGAGCGACCCGGTCTTGTCCGCCACGACCTGCAGGTGGTGGACGACCGGGTCCTCGCCGGCGGCCGGCCCGGCGGTCTCGGCGATCTGCCCCTCGACCAGCCGGGCGAAGGTGCGGGCCTGGATCCGCACGGCCTCCGGTCCGAGCTCGGCGACGACGTCGGACGCCCGGGCGAACAGGTAGTCGCCGGTGAGGATCGCGACGGTGTTCGTCCAGCGGGTGTTGGCGCTGGCCGCTCCCCGGCGCACGGCGGCCTCGTCCATGACGTCGTCGTGGTAGAGCGTCGCGAGGTGGGTGAGCTCGACGACGACGGCGGCCTCGACCACCTCCGGGCGGGCGGGGTCGCCGAGGTGGCCCGCGAGCAGCGCGAGCAGCGGGCGGAACCGCTTGCCGCCGGCCTCGACCAGGTGCGCGGCCGCCGTCGCGAGCAGCGGATGGCTCGAGCCGACCACGTCCCGCAGCCGCCCCTCGACCGCCTCGAGCCCGGTGGAGACGGCCGCCGTCAGGGCGGGGTCGGCGGTCGGGCCGGGCAGTGTCACAGGGGAGGTCATCTCAGGAGGGGGCGGACGGACGTCAGCGGACGAACAGCGCCGCGGACTCCGCGAGGTCGAGCGCCGGCTGCGGGAAGACGCCGAGCGCCACGGTCACGGCCAGGCCGAGGGCGATCGCGCCGGCGGTGTAGCCGCTGGGGACGGCCACCGTCGGCCCGTCGACGGGCGGCTCGGTGAAGAACATCAGCACGACGACCCGCGCGTAGAAGAACGCCGTCACCGCGCTCGCCACCACGCCGACGACGACCAGCGGCGTCGCACCGCCCTCGATGCCGGCGGTGAACACCGCGAACTTGGCGATGAAGCCGCTGGTGAGCGGGATGCCGGCGAGCGCGAACAGCAGAAACGCGAACGTGCCGGCCAGCAGCGGGCTCTTGCGCCCCAGGCCCGCCCACTGCGCCAGGTGGGTGGCCTCACCGCTGGCGTCGCGCACCAGCGTGACGACGGCGAAGGACGCCAGCGTCGTGAAGCCGTAGGCCAGCAGGTAGAAC
>Ga0247713_1001399_pt1 | contig 12040 bp, 10 predicted proteins | sample 21E_NmetaG_FD_189936 | JGI IMG/M metagenome (GOLD analysis project Ga0247713, IMG submission 189936) | Soil microbial communities from hillslope of Landscape Evolution Observatory, University of Arizona, Oracle, AZ, United States - 2-1-E_N | ecosystem: Engineered > Artificial ecosystem >... | reverse complement strand
CGATGTTCGTCACCGCCATCGACGGCGACCGCGTCCACGTCGGTCCCCGGGCGCACCTGGAAACGCCGGCGCTGACCATCTCGTCGGTCTCGTGGGTCCAGGGGCACCCACCGGCCGGGGCGGTGGCGGCGCAGGTCCGCTACCGGGGGGTCCCACAGCCGTGCACGCTGGCGCAGATCGGCGAGGAGCGGTGGTCGGTCACCTTCACCGACGAGCGCCCCGTCGGCGTCGCGCCCGGTCAGGCCGCCGTGCTGTACGCCGGGGACGAGTGCCTCGGCGGCGGGACGATCACCGCGGCCGAGCGGACAGCGGTCGCGAGGACCGCCGGCTCCGTCTAGCGCCGCTGCTCGAGGTAGCGGGCCAGGACCTCTTCCTGCAGCGGGTTGCGGCGGACCCGCAGCGGCTGCGGCTTGGGCGGCGTCCACACCACGAGGATCGCGGCGGCGGTCAGCAGGAGCACCAGCAGGGGCATCGCCATGGTCATCGCCTCGTGCGTGTCGGTCGGTGTGGTGACGGCGGACTCAACGACAGAGTTCTCGGCAACGACACGGCTGAAACTTAGAATTAGTCAAATATGGCTGATCCCCAGACGCGCCGGCGCGTCGAGACGCTGCGCAGCGAGATCGAATCGCACCGTTACCGCTATTACGTCCTTTCTGACCCCTCGATTCCCGACGCCGAGTTCGACGCGCTCATGCGCGAGCTGCAAGAGCTCGAGGCGCAGCACCCGGAACTGGACGACCCGAACAGCCCGACGCACAAGGTGGGCGCACCGGTCTCGGGGGCGTTCGCCGAGGTCGCGCACCGCCAGCCGATGCTGTCGCTGGACAACGCCTTCTCCCGCGAAGATCTGCAGCGTTGGGCCGACCGCAACGAGCGGATGCTCGAGGGAGCGACGGTCCGCTACACCTGCGAGCTGAAGATCGACGGCGTCGCCATCAGCGTCAGCTACGTCCGCGGCCGGCTCGAGCAGGCAGTCACCCGCGGCGACGGGCGCACCGGTGAGAACGTGACCGCCAACGTCCGGACCATCGCCAACGTCCCGGACTACCTGGAGATCGACGACCCGCCGGCGCTGGTGGAGGCCCGCGGCGAGGTGTTCTTCCCGGTCGCGGAGTTCAACGCGATGAACGAAGCGCGCGAGGCCGCGGGGGAGGCGCGGTTCGCCAACCCGCGCAACGCCGCCTCCGGTGCGCTGCGCCAGAAGGACCCGGACAAGACCGCGCAGCGGCCGCTGCGGCTGATCTGCCACGGAATGGGGGCGCTGGACGGGTTGACGGTCAGCAGCCACTCGGAGTTCCTCGGCTGGCTGGAGAAGGCCGGGCTGCCGGTGGCGGAGCAGACGCGCACGTTCGACACCCTCGACGAGGTCTGGGGGTTCGTCGAGCACTGGGGCGAGCACCGCCACGACACCGCCTACGAGATCGACGGTGTCGTCGTGAAGGTCGACGACCTGAGCCTGCAGCGCCGGCTGGGGTCGACCAGTCACAGCCCCCGGTGGGCGATCGCGTTCAAGTACCCACCGGAGGAGCAGCAGACGAAGCTGATCGACATCTTCGTCAACGTCGGCCGCACCGGGAAGGTCACCCCGTTCGCCAGCTTCGAGCCGGTGCGGGTCGCCGGCTCGACCCTGCAGCTGGCCACGTTGCACAACGAAGACCAGGCGCGGATGAAAGACGTCCGCCCCGGTGACACGATCATCGTGCGCAAGGCCGGCGACGTGATCCCGGAGGTCGTCGGGCCGGTGCTCTCGCAGCGTCCGCCCGAGGTCGAGGCCGCCGGCCCATGGGTGTTTCCCGACACCTGCCCGTTCTGCGGCTCGCCGATCGAACGGCTCGACGGGGAGGCCGCGTCGTTCTGCACGAACCTGGACTGCCCCAACCGCCTGCTGGAGTCGCTGGCGCACTTCGCCAGCCGCGGGGGGATGGACATCGAGGGGCTGGGCTACGAGACCGCCAAGGTGCTGCTCGACCAGGGGTTGGTGACCAACCTCGCCGACATCTACCGGCTCAGCGCCGACGACCTGTTGCCGCTGGAGGGCTTCGGTCAGCGCAAGGTCGAGCTGTTGCTCGACGGCATCGCCAAGTCCAAGCAGCAGCCACTCGAGCGCCTGCTCATCGCGCTGAACATCCGCATGATCGGCGGCACCGTCGCCAGGGTCATCGCCCGCCACTTCGGAACCATGGACGCGATCCGCGCCGCCTCGGCGGACGACATCGCCGCCATCAGCGGCGTCGGACCGACCCGTGCGGCGGCGCTGCGCAGCTTCCTGGACAACGAGCGCAGCCAGGCGCTGCTGGACGACCTGCGTGACCTTGGGGTGCGGATGGACACCGAGACCACCCGCGTGGGCGACACCCTGGCGGGCTGGACGGTCGTGGTCACCGGCAACCTCGAGGGCTTCACCCGCGACGAGGCGAAGCAGGCGGTGGAGGACCGTGGCGGCAAGGCCACCGGCAGCGTGTCGAAGAAGACCTCGGTGGTGGTGGTCGGCAGCGACCCCGGTGCGGCGAAGGTCACCAAGGCCGAGGAGCTCGGCGTGCCGATGACTGACGAGGCCGGGTTCGTCACCTTGCTCGAGACCGGCGCGCTACCCGCATAGTCAGGCGCGGGCGCGCAGCTCCCGCCGCAGGATCTTGCCGCTGGCCGACTTGGGGATCTCGTCGATGAACTCGACCTCGCGCACCTGCTTGTAGCTGGCGAGGTGCTCGGCGGTGAAGGCCGTGACCTCCTCGGCGGTCAGGTCCTGCCCGGGCGCCGCCACGACGTAGGCGCGGGGGATCTCGCCGGCGTCCTCGTCGGGCACGCCGATCACGGCGCAGTCGGCGATCTTGGGATGCGAGATCAGCAGCGCCTCGAGCTCGGCGGGAGGCACCTGGAAGCCCTTGAACTTGATGAGCTCCTTGAGCCGGTCGGTGATCGACAGGTAGCCCTCGTCGTCGACGACGCCGATGTCGCCCGTGTGCAGCCAGCCGTCGTCGTCGAGCATCTCACCGGTCTCCGACGCCCGGCCCAGGTAGCCCTTCATGACGTTGGGGCCGCGAACCCAGATCTCCCCCTCGCCGCCGGGCCCCTGGTCCTCGCCGGTTGCGGGGTCGACGATGCGCATCTCCAGACTCGGCACGAGCACGCCGACCGTCCCCGGCTTGGGCGCGCCCAGCGGGGTGAGATGGGTCACGGGGCTGGTCTCGGTCAGGCCGTAGCCCTGCACGACGTCGGTGCCGATGCGCTGGGTGGCGGCGCCGGCGAGGTCCGCGCCCAGCGGGGCGGCCCCGGACACCACCTGCTTGAGGCTGGACAGGTCGTAGTTGTCCACGAGGGGATGCTTGGCCAGCGCCAGCACGATCGGCGGGACGACGAAAGCGCGGGTCACCTTGTGCTCGGCGATCAGCGACAGGAACTGCTCGAGGTCGAAGCGGGGCATGGTCACCAGCGTCCCGCCGTGCTGGAGGATGCCGTTCATCAGCACCTGCATGCCGTAGATGTGGAAGAACGGCAGCACCGCGATGACGACCTCGTCGTCGCCCATGTCGACGCCGGGCTTGATCTGCTGCAGGTTCGCCACCAGGTTGCGGTGCGTCAGCATCACGCCCTTGGGCATGCCGGTCGTGCCCGACGAGTAGGGGAGGACGGCGACGTCGGTGGCCGGGTTGACCTCGACGCTGCGCTCCAGCGGCTCGCCGAACAGTCCCAGGAACTGCTCCGCCCCGTCAACGGCGTCGAAAGTGAACACGTCGCTCACGCCGACCTCGTCGGCCGCCTGGCGCACCGCCGGCAGGAACATCCCGATGGTGATGGCAATCGAGGCGCCCGCGTCGCGCAGCTGGTACGCGATCTCCTCCGCGCCATAGGTCGGGTTGACCGTCGTGACGGTGCCGCCGGCCATGGTCGTGCCGAGGAACACCACCGCGTACTCGGGGATGTTCGGCGCGATCACGGCCAGCACGTCGCCCTTGCCGAACCCGCGGCCGGCCAGCCCGCCGGCGAAGGCGCGGATCATGCCGGCGAGCTGCCCGTAGGTGTAGGAACGCCCCGAGGGGCCGTCGACTGCAGCCAGCCGGTCAGGGTGGTCGCCGGCGCCGGCCAGCACGAAGTCGTGGATGCCGACGTCCGGGATCTCGACGTCGTCGTAGCGGCTGGTGAACACGTGGCTCATGGGGTCCCCCGGGCGTCAGCGGTCGCGAGCCGCGGGAGCCTACCCGCCTACGTGATGCGGCGGATGTTCACCATGCGCCGGCCGTACCGCCGCGCCGACGAGCACCGGTTGGGCATCGCGACGTCGAACTCCGAGCCGTGACCGATGCGGTCCTTGACAGTCACCCGCTCGCCGCGCATCGGACCCGAGGTGATGACGAACTTCGTGCCCAGCGGCACCCCGTTCATCGCGACGGCGCCAGTGTGGGCGCGCTGCCCGTTGGCCATGTAGCCGGTCAGGCAGTACGCGGTCGACTCCACCCGCAGCGACGGGCCCGTGGCGTGCTTGGTGCCGGTCTTGCCATCGTTGTCTGCGTGCCAGCGGTGCCAGCGGCGGTGCCAGCTCAGCCGACGGTCGGTGCGGTAGATCCAGGCGCCGTGGTGGTGGCCCAGCCGGCGCTCCCACCGGTCGGAGTCCCGGTGGTGGGCCTGGCTGGGCGCAGCGGCCGGCAGACCCAACGCGAGTGCGCCTACCGCAAGCATTGCGGTGGTACGGCGCTTCGCAATCGACACAAATTGACCTCTCGAAGGGGGCAAACGACCCTCCGACCGTAGCCTTTTGCAAGCACGGGGACCAAAGCGCACCGTGTCGGACGGCCAGGGACGACCGGGTGGCAGCAGCTGCAGCACGCAGGTACACGCACCCCCCGCACCCCTCGTTGGGCGGGATCGGGGGGCAGGCGGTAGCGTCGGGGCGCTGATCTCGACGTCCGCGGAGCGCTGCCAATGTCTTTGTCGACCGACGACGTGCGCCACGTCGCGCGCCTGGCGCGCCTGGCGTTGACTGACGAGGAGGTCGACAGCCTCGGCGCGCAGCTGTCGGACATCCTCGCCTACGCCGAGAAGGTGGGGGAGGTCGCCACGTCCGACGTGCCGCCCACCAGCCACCCCTACCCGCTGCGCAACGTGTGGCGCGACGACGAGCCGCGCCCGTCGTTGCCCCCCGCCGAGGCCATCGCCACCGCCCCGCAGGCCGAGGACGGCCGCTTCCACGTCCCGCGCATCGTGGAGGGCGAGGCGTGAGCGCCGACCTGGTCACCGCCACCGCGGCCCAGCTGCTCGAGCGGCTCAACGCCGGCGACGTGTCGGCCGCCGAGGTCGCCCAGGCGCACCTCGACCGCATCGAGGCGACCGAGACGCAGGTCGACGCGTTCCTGCACGTGATGCACGACGAGGCGCTGGCCGCGGCCGCCGACGTCGACCGCCGGCGCGCGGCGGGGGAGCAGCTCGGGCTGCTGGCTGGCGTCCCCGTGGCGCTCAAGGACATCTTCACCACCAGGGGCGTGCCCACGACGTGCGGCTCGAAGATCCTCGACGGCTACCGACCGCCGTACGACTCCACGGTGACCGCCCGGCTGCACGCCGCCGACGCCGTGATCGTCGGCAAGACGAACATGGACGAGTTCGCCATGGGCTCGTCGGGGGAGAACTCGGCGTTCAAGCTGTCGCGCAACCCGTGGGACCTCGGGCGGGTGCCCGGCGGCTCGTCGGCGGGGTCGGTCGCGGCGGTCGCGGCCTTCCAGGCTCCGCTGGCGACCGGCACCGACACGGGCGGGTCGATCCGCCAGCCCGCGGCGTTCACCGGCCTGGTCGGCGCCAAGCCAACCTACGGGCGCGTCAGCCGGTACGGGATGATCGCGTTCGCCTCCAGCCTGGACCAGTGCGGGCCGATCGCCCGCACGGTCACCGACGCCGCGCTGCTGCTGCAGGCCGTGGCCGGCCACGACCCCATGGACTCGACGTCCATCCCCGAGCCGTTCCCCGACCTGCGCCCCTCGCTGGGCGCCGGCGTGGACGGGTTGCGCATCGGGGTGGTCCGAGAGTTTCTGGAGTCCGAGGGGCTCGAGCCCGGCGTGCGGGACCGGACGACCGAGGCGATCGAGCGGCTGGGCAAGCTCGGCGCGGACATCGTCGAGGTCAGCCTGCCCCACGCCGTCTACGGCGTCAGCGCCTACTACCTGATCGCCCCCAGCGAGTGCTCGTCGAACCTGTCGCGTTTCGACGGCGTGCGCTACGGCCTGCGGGTGGGGGCAGGAACCGCCGAGGAGATGATGGCGGCGACTCGCGAGCAGGGCTTCGGTGCCGAGGTCAAGCGCCGCATCATGATCGGGACCTACGCGCTGTCGGCCGGCTACTACGACGCGTACTACGCGCAGGCGCAGCGGGTCCGCACGCTGATCCTGCGCGACTTCGCCGCGGCGTTCGAGCAGTGCGACGCGCTGGTCAGCCCGACCGCGCCGACCACCGCGTTCGCGTTCGGGGACAAGACCGACGACCCGCTGGCGATGTACCTCAACGACGTGTTCACCATCCCCGCCAGCTTGGCCGGGTCGCCGGCGGTGTCGGTGCCGGGCGGGCTGGACGACCAGGGGCTGCCCGTTGGGGTGCAGATCATGGCGCCGGTGCTCGGCGAGGACGTGATGTTCCGGGTGGCCGCCGCGCTGGAGGCCGAACTCGGCTTCGACCCCACCCCCCGCGGTCCCAACGCCCTGAAGGCTGCGCTGTGATTCGCGGGCCGGAGGTCCGCAGCGCATCCCGGAGGGATCATGCTTGAGCAGGCGCAGCGCTACGAGGCGGTCATCGGCCTCGAGGTCCACGTCGAGCTGAACACGAACACCAAGATGTTCTGCTCGTGCGCCATCGACTTCGGCGGCGAACCGAACAGCCGCACCTGCCCGGTGTGCCTCGGCCAGCCCGGCAGCCTGCCGGTGGTCAACGCCAAGGCCGTCGAGTCCGCGATCCGCCTCGGCCTGGCGCTGGGCTGCGACATCGCCCCGGTCAGCCAGTTCCACCGGAAGAACTACTTCTATCCGGACATGCCGAAGAACTACCAGATCAGCCAGTACGACATCCCCATCTGCCTGCACGGCGAGCTGACGGTGACCGCCGACGGACAGGACCACCGCGTCGGCATCACGCGCGTGCACATGGAGGAGGACACCGGCAAGAGCCTGCACGTGGGCACGTCGGGGCGGATCCACGGGGCCGACTACAGCCTGGTCGACTACAACCGCGCCGGCATCCCGCTGCTGGAGATCGTGTCCGAACCCGACATCCGCACCGCGGCGCAGGCCCAGGCGTACCTGTCCGAGCTGCGCGCCATCGTGCTGGCGCTGGGCATCAGCGACGCCAAGCTCGAAGAGGGCTCGATGCGCTGCGACGCCAACGTCTCCCTGCGCCCCGTCGGCCACACCGTGTTCGGCACCCGCGCCGAGGTCAAGAACATGAACTCGGTGCGGTCACTGGGCCGTGCCATCGAGTACGAGATCGCCCGGCAGACCGACCTGTTGACGGCCGGCCACCCGGTGGTGCAGGAGACGCGGCACTGGGACGAAGACGCCGGCCGCACGTCGACCCTGCGTACCAAGGAGACCACCGAGGACTACCGGTACTTCCCCGACCCCGATCTGGTCCCGGTCGTGCCCGACCCCGGGTGGATCGAGCAGCTGCGCGCCGGGTTGCCCGAGCTGCCCGCCGCCCGCCGCGCTCGTCTGGCCGACTCGCGGGGGTTGTCCGCCGAGCAGGCCGCGACGCTGGTGGGCGCCGGCCTCGACGGCATCCTCGACGACGCCGCCGACGCCGGCGCCCCGCCCGCCGAGGCGGCGAACTGGCTGACTAACGAGGTCGTGGCGTGGGCCAACGAACGGGACATCGAGCCCGCCGCGGCGCCGCTGACCGGGGCGCAGCTGGCCGAGCTGAGCGGGCTGGTCGCCGACGGCACCCTGTCCAAGAAGCTGGCGCGGCAGGTGCTCGGCGGTGTGCTGGACGGCGAGGGCGACCCCCGCCAGGTCGCCCAGGCCCGCGGACTGGAGCAGATCTCGGACACCAGCGCGATCGCGGCGGCGGTCGACGATGCGATCGCGGCCGACCCGGGCGCGGCGCAGAAGGTGCGCGACGGCAATGACAAGGCCATCGGGGCGCTGGTCGGTGCGGTGATGCGCGCGACCAAGGGCCAAGCCAACCCGGGGTTGGTCAACGAACTGCTGCGGAAGCGTCTCTTCGCGGACGGCACCGGCGGCGGCGACGGCGGCTAAGGTGGCGGCTGCGGAGGGGACTCTCACCAGAGGGCCGCAACGTCGAACAGGGTCGCCATGGCCGCACCCGGCATCACCGAATCCCCCGTCCGAACTGTGAGTCCCGACACCGTCCCCGCACTCGAGACCGTCCGCCGACCGGTCGACGAGCTGCTCGCCCGATTTCTGGCCGCGCGGGTCGCCGAGCTGGACCGGCTCGATGCGGGACTCGAGCCGATCGGGCGGGAGGTCCGCGAGCTGGTGGCGACCGGCGGCAAGCACCTGCGGCCGGCGTTCGTGTACTGGGGCTACCGCGCGACCGGCGCCGCGCACACCGACGCGGTGTTCGCCCCCGCTGCCGCCGTGCAGCTGCTGCACACGTTCGCGCTGCTGCACGACGACGTCATGGACCGCTCGCCGGAGCGCCGCGGGCGGCCCTCGGCCTACGCCGCGCTCGCCGACGTCCACGCCCGCGAGGGCCTGCTCGGCGACAGCGGGTGGTTCGGCGTCGGCGGGGCGATCCTGGCCGGCGACCTCGCGTTTGTCTGGGCAGACCAGCTGTTCGACGAAAGCCCATTGCCGGCCGAGGTGCTGGCACGAGCCCGCCGGGTGTTCACCACCCTGCGGGTCGAGGTCATGGCCGGGCAGTACCTGGACCTGCGGCTGGCCGGGCTGCCCGACGCCTCCGAGGACATCGCGCTGCGCGTGGCGCTGCTGAAGTCCGGCCGCTACACCGTCACCCGCCCGCTGCAGATGGGTGCGGCGATCGGGGGCGCCGGTCCGGCGCTGGACGACGCGCTGTGCCGGTACGGCGACGCCATCGGTGTCGCGTTCCAGCTGCGCGACGACGTCCTGGGGCTGTTCGGCGACCCGCAGGCAACCGGCAAGGGCGACCTGGACGACCTGCGCGAGGGCAAGCGGACGGTGCTGATCCTGCGGACGCTGGGCCGCTGCACCACCGCGCAGCGCGCCGAGCTCGACCGGGTCCTGGGGCGCGGTGACATCAGCGACGGCGACGCGGAGATCGTCCGTGAGATCGTCGTGGACACCGGGGCGCTGGACGACGTCGAGACGCTCATCGCCGAGCATCGCGAGGCGGCCGTCACGTCGCTGGCGGGGGTGGACGCGGTCGCCGCCGACGCCCTGACCGACCTCGCGGACCTCGCCGCCTACCGGGTGGTGTAGCCACGTGGCTGGCCGGCGCGTCGTCGTCGTCGGGGCCGGTCTGGGTGGGTTGGCGGCCGCCGTGCGGCTGGCCGCCGCCGGCGCCGAGGTCACCGTGCTGGAACGCGACGACCGGCCGGGCGGGCGCGCCGGCCGCTTCGAGCGCGCCGGCTTCGCGTTCGACACCGGTCCGTCGGTGCTGACGATGCCCGGGCTGCTCGAGGAGCTGTTCGCCCTGGCCGGCGAGTCGATGGCCGACCACCTCACGGTCGCCCGTCTCGACCCGGCGTACCGAGCGGTGTTCCACGACGGATCGGCGCTGCACATCCGCGGCTCCGCCGAGGCCATGGCCGAGGAGGTCCGCAATGTCTGCGGCCCTGCCGAGGCGGCGCGGTTCGCGCGGTTCGCACGGCACCTTCGCCGCCTGTACGACGCGGAGTTCCCCACCTTCATCGACGCCAACTTCGATTCGCCGCTGGACCTGGCCCGTCCCGTGGCGCTGGCGCGCCTGGCGGCGCTCGGCGGGTTCCGGCGGATGATGCCCCTGGTCTCGTCGATGCTGACCGACTGGCGCCTGATCCGCATGTTCACGTTCCAGGCGATGTACGCCGGCATGAGCCCGTACCAGGCGCTCGGGGTGTACGCGGTCATCGCCTACATGGACGCAATCGCCGGCGTGTACTTCCCCGCGGGCGGCATCCACGCGGTGTCGGTGGCGCTGGCCGACCTCGCACGCCGCTGCGGCGCGGACGTGCGGCTGGCCACTCCCGTCGACCATGTCGCGATCCGCTCGGGGCGGGCGATCGGCGCGGTGACCGAGGCGGGGGAGTACGTCCCGGCCGACGCGGTCGTGGTCAACCCGGACCTGCCGGTGGCCTACCGCGACCTGATCGGGGAGGACCACACCCCCCGCCGGGTGCGCAGGCTGCGGTACTCGCCGTCGTGCATCGTGGTGCACCTCGGCCTCGACCGCCGTCTGGACGGTGCCGCGCACCACACGATCCACTTCGCCGAGCAGTACGCCGAGTCGTTCGACGACATCCTCGCGGGCCGGCTGCAGCGGGACCCGTCGTGGTTCCTGACCGTCCCGACCGCAACCGACCCGTCGATGGCGCCGGCCGGCGGCGAGGTGGCCTTCATGCTCGTGCCGGCGCCGAACCTCGTCGGCAACCAGCTGAACTGGGACGCGCAGGCGCCTCGGGAGGTCGCGATGGCCCAGCGACGGATGGAGGCCGCCGGCTACGGCGACGTCACGTCGGCCACGGTGGTGGCCGAGGCCGTCACTCCGCAGGACTGGGCTCGGCAGGGCATGGCGGCCGGCACGCCGTTCGCGGCCAGCCACCACTTCCTGCAGACCGGCCCGTTCCGGCCCGCCAACCTCGCGCCGACCGTCGACGGGCTGGTGTTCGTCGGCTCCGGGACGACCCCCGGGGTCGGCGTCCCGATGGTGCTGATCTCGGGCAAGCTCGCTGCCCAGCGCGTCGCGCAGATGGCGGCCGCATGACCGGTCAGGCGCTGGTCCGTATGCGGGTTCGTGCGCTGTCCAGCGCCGCAGATACGGTCATGGCAACGGCATGACCGGCTACGCGCATCCGGCGCCCTCGACCGTGCTGGTGGGGACGCCCGGATCCGTCTCGGTCGAGCAGAGCTACGAGATCTGCCGGCGCTTGAACCGCGCCCACGGCCGGACGTACTACTTCGCCACCCGGTTCCTGCCCGCCGACAAGCGCCGGCACGTGTGGGCGCTGTACGGGTTCGCACGCTACGCCGACGACCTGGTCGACCACCTGGACCTGTCGTGGACACCGCAGCAGCGCCGCGACGCGTTCGAACGATGGGCGGCCGGCGCGCTGGAGGCGCTGGACACCGGCGAGACCGCCGACCCGGTGCTGCTGGCGCTGGTGCGCACGGTCGACGAGCTCGCGATCGACCACGACGACCTGCGCGCGTTCCTGACGTCGATGGCGATGGACCTGACGGTCACGCGGTACGACACCTACGAGGCGCTGCAGGGCTACGTCCACGGCTCGGCGGCCGTGATCGGGGCGATGATGCTGCCGGTCCTCGGCGCGTCGCACCCGCAGGCGCGGGCGCGGGCGATGGACCTCGGCGTGGCCTTCCAGCTGACCAACTTCCTTCGCGACGTCGCCGAGGACTGGGACCGCGGCCGGATCTACCTGCCGCTGGAGGACCTGGACCGGTTCGGCGTGTGCGAGGACGACTTCCGCGCCCGCCACGTCACGCCGGCGTTCCGCCGGCTGCTGGCCTTCCAGGCGCACCGCACGCGGCAGCTGTACCGGCGCGCCGAGCAGGGCTGGGCGATGCTCGCCCCGTCCAGCCGCGCCTGCATCCGCATCGCCCACCGGCTGTACGCCGAGATCCTCGACCGCCTCGAGGCCGGCGACTACAACGTCTTCGCGTTCCGCGCTGCCGTGCCGGCGCACCGCAAGGCCGCCGTCGCCATCCGCGAGCTCATCGCCCCGTCACGCCCCGCCCGCTGAGCAGGCGCCGGCCGCTGGCCGGTTTACGCGGGCACCGGTCGGATATCGGTGCAGCAACGAAGGAGTTGCTGATGACCAGGACCTCGATCCGACTGCTGTTCGCGGCGATGCTCGCCGTGCTGGCCGTGGGGTGCGCCGAGAACGGCGCCAGTGAACCCACCCCGGGAA
>Ga0247713_1001398_pt1 | contig 12048 bp, 8 predicted proteins | sample 21E_NmetaG_FD_189936 | JGI IMG/M metagenome (GOLD analysis project Ga0247713, IMG submission 189936) | Soil microbial communities from hillslope of Landscape Evolution Observatory, University of Arizona, Oracle, AZ, United States - 2-1-E_N | ecosystem: Engineered > Artificial ecosystem > Mesocosm... | reverse complement strand
GTCCACCCCGTCCGGCCCGACCCGGGAGCAGTGTGCCGCCGTCCCGCGCCCCGTCAGCCCAGACCGTCCCCTCCGCCGCCGGGTCAGGCCGACCGCTGCGCGCCTGGCAGCGCAGTGCACTGACCCGTTACCTCGCCGCCGGCCCGCGCGACTTCCTCGCGGTGGCGACACCGGGGGCGGGCAAGACCGCATTCGCCCTGCGCGTGGCGGCGGAGCTGCTCGCCGACCGGACGGTGACCGGGCTCACGGTGGTCGCGCCGACCGAGCACCTCAAGTACCAATGGGCCGAGGCGGCGACGGCGGCGGGGATCGCGCTGGACCCGGAGTTCCGCAACACGGCGGGGGCGACATCGGCGGACTACACCGGGATCGCGGTCACCTACGCCGGGGTGGCGGCCCACCCGGCGCTGCACCGGGCCCGCACGGAGGAGCGCCGCACTCTGGTCGTGCTCGACGAGATCCACCACGCCGGCGACGCCCGGTCCTGGGGGGAGGGCTTGCGCGAGGCGTTCGAGCCCGCCGTCCGGCGGCTGGCGCTCACCGGTACCCCGTTCCGCAGCGACGACGTCCCGATCCCGTTCGTCGACTACGTGCCCGACGCCGACGGGGTCCGGCGCAGCCGCGCCGACCACATCTACGGCTACGCCGAGGCGCTGGCCGACAACGTGGTGCGTCCGGTGATGTTCCTGGCCTACTCCGGGCAGTCGAGCTGGCGCACCAGCGCGGGTGCGGAGATCACGGCCCGGCTCGGGGAGCCGATGACCGCCGAGCAGACCGCGCGGGCCTGGCGCACGGCCCTGGACCCGGGCGGGGAGTGGGTCCCGGCCGTGCTCGCCGCCGCCGACCGGCGCCTGGACGCCCACCGGGCCGGTGGCATGCCCGACGCGGGCGGGCTGGTGATCGCCTCCGACCAGACCGCCGCACGCGCCTACGCGACCATCCTGCAGCGCGTCACCGGGCAGGCCCCGGTGCTCGTGCTCTCCGACGAGGCGGGCAGCTCGGAACGGATCGCCCGCTTCGCGCTGTCCGGGGACCGCTGGATGGTCGCCGTCCGGATGGTCAGCGAGGGCGTCGACGTGCCGCGGCTGGCGGTCGGGGTCTACGCGACGAGCGCGTCGACGCCGCTGTTCTTCGCGCAGGCCGTCGGCCGATTCGTCCGCTCCCGCCGGGCGGGGGAGACGGCGTCGGTGTTCGTGCCGAGCGTGCCCGTGCTGCTCGGGCTGGCCAGCGAGCTCGAGGCCCAGCGCGACCACGTGCTCGGGCAGCCGCACCGTCCCGACGAGCAGTGGGACGACGAGCTGCTGGCGGCCGCACGGCGCGGGGCCGACGAGCCGGGCGAGGACGAGAAGTCGTTCACCGCGCTGGGCGCGCAGGCGGAGCTGGACCAGCTGATCTACGACGGGACGTCGTTCACCGCCGACGAGGAGGACTACCTGGGCCTGCCCGGCCTGCTGGAGCCCGAGCAGGTGCGGACGCTGCTCAACCAGCGCCAGCGGGAGTGGCTCACGCGCTCGCGCCCGCCGACGGAGGCCGCGGCGACGGAGCCGCCGCCGTCGGGTCGGGCCGCGTCGGTGCGCGAGCGCCTGCAGCAGCTCCGCAAGGAGCTCAACGCCCTGGTCGCGCTGCACCATCACCGGACGGGCAAGCCGCACGGGGTGGTGCACGGCGAGCTGCGCCGCGCCTGCGGTGGCCCGCCGACCGCGATGGCGACGATCGAGCAGCTGGAGGAGCGGATCGCCACCCTGCGCAGCTGGTGACCGCTCGGCCCGACATGGAAGCATGTCGGGCTCGGCGAGGCACCCGAGACCCCGAGATGACTCCATGTCGGGGTCGGGAGGGGCGTTCACCGTCCGGCCCGGACGCGCGCGAGGCGGGGACCCCGTGGGTCCCCGCCTCGTCGCGGTACGTCCGTGGTGGCCCGGGTCCGTCCCGGTACCGGTATCAGCTCCCGGTCTGGACGTGCGCCTCCAGCTCGCGGAGCTTGGCGGCGTGGGCCCGCCCGTGGTGGCCGCAGAAGAGCAGCTCTCCGCCGGAGGGCAGGATCGCCCGGATCTTGGCGGCCGCGCCGCAACGGTCGCAGCGGTCGGCGGCGGTCAACTCTGGGCGGGTCAGTGTTCCTGGCTGCACAGCGGTCTCCCTCCGTGTCGACACCGGCGGACCGGTGTCGCTTACTGTGACGACCGCTTGCGCGGTGCGCCCACTCTTGCAGACGTACAGCACCCCTGCACGTGTTCCCGATACACGTCGCGACAACCGTCACGTTCGGACCGGCGGGGGTCCGCCCGGTGTCCGGCCGTCGAACGCGGGAACGGCCGCTCGACCGACGGGTGGGCGATTCAGTTGACGACGGGTGAATGATGCGATGCCGCCCGGTCCCCCGCAAGGTGATGGCGCGGAAGGGGAGCGACCACCCGGCTACGGTACGCAGTCATGGTGACGATCGGCGTGCGGGGCCGGTTCCCGGCTCCGGTGCTCTTCGTCCTCGGCGGCGTGTCGATGTACGTCGGGGCCGCGCTGGCGGTCGGCCTGTTCGATCGACTCTCGCCGGCCGCGGTCGCGGTGCTACGGCTCGTGGGCGCTGCCGTGGTGCTCCTCGCCTGGCGGCGACCACCGGCGGCGGCGTGGCGGGGGGTGCGGCTGCGCGGGGCCGCGGCCTTCGGGCTGGCCACCGGCCTGATGAACGTGGCGTTCTACGAGGCCGTGGCGCGGCTGCCGCTGGGCACCGCGGTCGCGATCGAGTTCTGCGGTCCGGTGGCGGTGGCGGCGCTCGCCTCGCGCCGCCCGCGGGACGTCGCCGCCGTGGTCCTGGCCGCTGCCGGTGTGCTGCTCATCGCCGATGTGCGCTGGTCAGGAAGCCCTGCGGGGGTCCTGCTGGCCTTGGCCGCGGCCGTCATGTGGGCCGCCTACATCGTGCTGGGCAAGCGGGTGGCGAGTGCCGGCAACGGTTTCGACGACCTCGCGGTGGGGTTCGCGGTGGCCGCTGTCGTGCTCTCCCCGCTGCTGTTCCTGCGCGGGGCGGCGGGCCTCGCGCCGCTGGCCGAGCCGGTGGTGCTGGTGCTCGCCGTGGGGGTCGGGGTGCTGTCCAGCGTCGTTCCCTACGTCCTCGACCAGGTGGTGCTGCGCCGCGTCGGGAGGGCCCGGTTCGCGGTGCTGCTCGCGCTGCTGCCGGCCACCGCGACGGTCGTCGGCCTGGTGGCGCTGGGTCAGGTCCCGGGGCCGACGGAGGCGTTGGGGATCGCCGCCGTGGTGGCGGCGGTGGCGTTGCGGTCGCGTGACGGGGACCCGGTCGCCGCGCCACGCAGTCACCCTGGGTGATGAGTCGAATTTCACTCCTGGTAGTCGAAAGAACTGCCCGAAAGGGTGGCACACGGACGAACGGCTGCCGGTCCGCTGCAGCGTCCGGCGTCCCCGGCGGCCACGGCGCGTCCCCGGAGGGGTCCGGTCGGGGCCGGCGGTGGGCCGACCGCGGCGGGTGACGGCCTCCGCGGCGGCCCGCAGCCGAAGTTCGCCCGGGCGGACCAGCGGATCGCCGGCTCCCGTCAGCTCCGGCGCACCTCGAGCCCCACGTCGCGGCCGCTGACCGACAGCACGCGGACCGCCAGCCCGCCGACCTCGCCGGTGTCGCCGACGGCGAGGCGGGCGGCGTCGCCGCGGGCGGACACCGTGACGGCGCCGGTCTCGATCGGGCCGACCCGAAGGTCGCGCTCGAATCGGTCGATCTCCACCTCGACGGTCTGCTCGCCGGTGAGGTTCACGGTGCAGACGCCGCCGGTGCAGCGGGTGGACCGGGAACTGGCGTTGCAGCCGGCGAGCAGGACCGCGAGCAGCAGGGCCAGGGCGAGGACGCGCATGGCGGGCAGTCTCGCCTCGGGGGCGAGCGCCGGCACGGGTGCTACCACCACGGCACCCCGGGGTGCTGGCCGCGCGCGGCTGCGCGACGTACCCTCGGGGTGACCCGCGGGAGCACTCACGTACCGAGGCTGAGAGGGCGGCAGGACCGGCCGCCGACCGTTCGCACCTGACCCGGTTAGCACCGGCGTAGGGAGGAACGTCTCTCGTGCCCACCTCGCGTACCGTCCCGGTCCCGCGCGCGCTCGCGGCCCTCGTCGCGGCCGTGGCCCTGCTCCTCGCCGGCTGCGCCGGCGACCCGGCGATCGGCCCGGCCGACGCCACGCCCGTCCGCGTCGCCCTCGACTGGACCCCCAACACCAACCACACCGGCCTGTTCGTCGCCCAGCAGGAGGGTTGGTTCGCCGACGCCGGCCTGGACGTGCGGATCCTGCCGTACAACAACGCCTCGCCGGACACGCTGGTGTCCTCCGGCGCCGCCGAGTTCGGCATCGGCTTCCAGGACTCCTTCACCTTCTCCAAGGCCGCCGGAGCGGAGATCACCTCGGTGATGGCGATCCTGCAGCACTGGGCCTCGGAGATCGCGGTGCGCGCGGACCGCCCCGACATCGCGAGCCCGGCCGACCTCGACGGCAAGGTCTACGGCGGATTCGGCGCGCCCTACGAGGAGCCGAAGATGCGCGCCGTGATCGAGGCGGCGGGCGGCGACGGCGAGTTCGAGACCGTCGTCCTCGGCACGGCCGCCTACGAGGCGCTCTATGCCGGCGAGGTCGACTTCACCGAGCCGTTCGTCGCCTGGGAGGGCATCGAGGCGGAGATGCGCGGGCAACCGCTGAAGACCTTCGCCTACACCGACTACGGCTTCCCCGACGCCTACAGCGTGCTGCTGATCGCCCACTCCCCGTGGCTGGCCGAGCACCCCGACCTCGCCGACGCCTTCGTGCAGGCCGCGCAGCGCGGCTACCAGCTCGCCGCCGAGGACCCGGCCCGGGGTGCGGAGCTGCTCATGGCGGCCAATCCCGGCGCGTTCCCCTCCGAGGAGCTCGTCGTCGCCAGCCAGGAGATGCTCGCCGCGGAGTACCTGCGCGACGAGAACGGCGTGGTCGGCACGCAGACCCTCGAGCAGTGGGCCGGGTTCTCCGGGTTCCTGTACGACACCGGCACCCTCACCGGACCCGACGGTGCCCCGCTGGCCGAGCGCCCGGACTTCGCCGGCTGGTTCACCGACGAGCACCTGGCGCCGAGGAGCTGACGGTGGCCCCTCCCACCGGCGCCCGCCGCGTGCTGCGGGCGGGCGTCCCCCCGCTCGTCCTGGTCCTCGCCGGGCTGGCCGCCTGGCAGTGGGCCGTGGTCGCCACCGACGTGCGCCCGCAGGTGCTGCCCTCGCCGCTGCGCGTCGCGGCCCAGGGGTGGGCGTTCCGCGAGCAGATCTGGGCCAACACCGTGCCGACGCTGCAGGTCACGGCCGTCGGGTTCGCGGTGTCCCTGCTGCTCGGGTGGACGATCGCGATCGCCGTCGACTTCTCGCCGTGGCTGCGCCGGGCGCTCACGCCGCTGCTCGTGGCCTCGCAGACCCTGCCGATCATCGCGATCGCCCCGCTGCTGATCATCTGGTTCGGCTTCGGACTGCTGCCCAAGGTCGTCGTCATCGCGCTGGTGACGTTCTTCCCGATCGCGGTGGGCCTCATCGAGGGCTTCGCCGCCACCGAGCGGACGGCGAGCGACCTGCTGCGCAGCATGGGTGCCTCGCGCTGGGACGAGTTCCGCCACGTGCGGCTGCCCGGCGCGCTGCCGCGGTTCTTCACCGCACTGCGGATCGGCATCACCTACGCCGTCACCGGCGCGATCTTCGCCGAGTACGTCGGCGCGCAGGCCGGGCTGGGGATCTTCATGAACCTGCAGAAGAACTCCTTCCGCACCGACCTGGTGCTGGCCGCGGTGGTGGTGACCGCCGTCCTGAGCGTCACCCTGTTCCTGCTGACCTACGTGGTGGAGCGGCTCGTCGTGCCGTGGAACGCGGAGCTGCGCGGTGGCTGAGACGAAGCTGATCCTGGACGGGCTGTGCAAGGCCTTCGACGGCCTCGACGTCCTCGCCGGCATCGACCTCGACGTGGCGCCCGGGGAGTTCGTCTCGGTGATCGGCCCGAGCGGCTGCGGGAAGTCGACGCTGTTCAACATCGTCGCCGGGCTGCAGCGCCCGGACGCCGGTCGGGTGCTCGTCGACGGCGAGGACGCGACCGGGCGCACCGACCCGTTCGCCTACATGCCCCAGCAGGACCTGCTGTTCCCGTGGCGCACCGTGCTCGACAACACCGCACTCGGCCTCGAGGTCGGGGGCCTGCGCCGCCGCGACGCCAGGGCCAGGGCGCGCGCGCTGTTCGCGCCGTTCGGGCTGGCCGGGTTCGAGGACGCCCGACCGCACCAGCTCTCCGGCGGGATGCGGCAGCGGGCCGCGCTGCTGCGCACGGTCGTGCTGGAGCGGCCGGTGCTGCTGCTGGACGAACCGTTCGGCGCGCTCGACTCGCTCACCCGCACCGACATGCAGACCTGGCTCGACGGCGTGCGCGCCCGGTTCGACTGGACCGTCCTGCTGATCACCCACGACGTCCGGGAGGCGGTGTACCTCTCCGACCGCGTCGTCGTGCTCGGGCCCCGGCCGGCTCGGGTGCGCCGCGAGGTGCCGATCGGCCTGCCCCGCCCGCGCGTGCTCGACATGATCACCGATCCCGCGTTCGCGGCCGCGGAGCGGGAGCTGCTGGCGGCGCTGCGCCGGCCAGACTGAGCAGTCGGCCCGCAGGGACCCGCCGCGCGCCCCCCGGCCCGGGGATGCCCGAGGGCGTCCGGGGCGACAGGATGGCGCGGGACCGAGCGGGCGGCCGACGACGGCACCGGGTGGAGGGCGATGACGTGAACCGTGTTGCCGACCTGCCCGGCGACGGCCCGCTGGTCGTCCTGACGGACGCCGGTGGGCCCACCGAGCGTCGGCTGCTGGCCGAGCGGCTGGCCGAGGAGGGGGTCGCCGCGGCCGCGGTGCTCCCGGCGCGCGGGCCCGAGCTGGCCCGGGGCCTCGAGGGGGAGGGCGCCGACACGGTCGTCGCCGCCGTGCGCATCGCGTGGCTGCCGCGGGAGCGCGGCGGGGAGCGCCGCGCGCGCTGGTCGGACCTGCTCGCGCTGACCGACCCGCGCCGGCCGCCGCCCCGGTGGCAGGAGCAGATCGCCCGGCGCGAGCCCGACCGGGTCGCCCTCGTCGTCGCCAGGCCGGCCACCGTCGAGGAGCTGCAGGAGCGGTGGATCCGCGCCCGGCGACCCGGGGGCTTCGCCGAGTTCGTCGGCCGCCAGGCGCTGCTCGCGCTCGACCGCGCCGAGCGCGCCCTGGTCGGAGACCGGTACAAGGTGCCCCACGAGATCGTCGAGAGCATCGACGCGACCCCGGAGTTCCGCAAGGACGTCGCCGGGCTCGCGGCCCGCCTGGGGCTACCGGAGGACGAGGTCGCGGCGCGGGCCGTGACCGACCTGCACGGCCTCGTGGCCTCGATGAGCCCGATGGCGGTGGACCTGCTCTCGGCCGCGCTGCGCCCGCTGCACTCCCGCGCGTGGCAGGTCGAGGTCGACACCGCGGGGCTGGAGCGGCTGCGCGAGCTGAACCGGCGCCACGCGCTGGTGTTCCTGCCCAGCCACCGCTCCTACGCCGACCCGCTGCTGCTCGCCGACGTGCTCGCCGCGCACGACTTCCCGCGCAACCACGTCCTCGGCGGGGAGAACCTGCGGTTCTGGCCGGTGGGGCCGCTGGCTCGACGGGCCGGCATCGTGTTCATCCGGCGCAGCTTCGGCGACGACGAGATCTACAAGCTCGCGGTGCGCCAGTACTTCGGCTTCCTGCTCGCCAAGCGGTTCAACCTCGAGTGGTACATGGAGGGGGGCCGCTCGCGCACGGGCAAGCTGCGCCCGCCGCGCTACGGACTGCTCGCCAACGTCGCCGAGGCCGTGGAGCAGGGCCGCACCGAGGACGTCCACCTCGTCCCGGTGTCGATCACCTACGACCAGCTGCGCGAGGCCTCCGCGATGGCCGCCGAGCAGCGGGGCGCGGCGAAGAAGGGGGAGGGGCTGTCCTGGCTGGCCTCCTACGCCCGCGCGCAGCTGCGGCCCATCGGCACCGCGCACGTCCGCTTCGCCGAGCCGATCTCGCTCGGCGCGCACCTGGCGGCCGTCGGCGAGGGCGGGGCGGGGGAGGTGGCGGCCGCCCGGCGGCTGGCGTTGCAGAAGGCCGCGTTCGAGGTCGCGGTGGGGATCAACCGGGTCACCCCGGTGATGGCGACGGCCCTGGTCACCCTCGCCCTGCTCGGGGTGCGCGACCGGGCCCTGACGCTCGGCCAGGTCCGCGCGGTGCTGGAGCCGGTGCGCGAGTACGTGCTCGAGCGCGACCTGCCGCGCGGGGAGGAGGTCCTCGCCACCGAGGACGGGGTGCGCCGGGTGCTCGCCGCGCTCGCCGCCCAGGACGTCGTGACGATCTACGCCGGCGGGGAGGAACCGGTGTACGCGATCGAGCGGGGCCAGCACCTCGTCGCCGCGTTCTACCGCAACAGCGCGATCCACCACGTCGTCGACCGGGCGATCGCGGAGCTGATGCTGCTGTGCGAACCCGCGGAGCGGTGGGCGGAGGCCGCCCGGCTGCGCGACCAGCTCAAGTTCGAGTTCTTCTTCCCCGACCGCGATGCGCACACCGCGCGGCTGTGCGAGGAGCTCGAGCGGCTGGACGCGGGCGGGGAGACCGCGGGCGGGCGCGACGTCCTGGCCCGCGCCGGGTTCCTCTGCGCGCACCGGGTGCTGCGCTCGTTCGTGGACGCCCAGCTCGTGGTCGCCGAGCGCCTGGTCGCACGCCCACCGGACCGCGCCGTCGTCGGGAAGGCGTTCCTCGACGAGTGCGGCGGGGTCGGCCAGCAGATGCTGCTGCAGGGCCGGTTGCACGGGCCCGAGTCGCTGTCGCGCGAGCTGTTCGCGAGCGCGCTGAAGCTCGCGGCGAACCACGACCTGGTCGACCCGGAGTTCCGCGAGCCCGGCCGGTCCGACCTCGCCGCGCGCCGCGCGGAGTTCGCCGAGCGGATCCGCGGCGTCGTGGCCCGGGTGATCGAGATCGACGAGATCGACGCGACGTCGCGGCGGGAGGTCGTCGGTGTCCAGCCCTAGCACCGGGGGGACCTGGTCGGAGGACCGCCTGATCGACGACGTCGAGGCCGGCCCGCAGGGCCCGGGGACCGGCGCCTTCTTCGACTTCGACGGCACGCTGATCGACGGCTACTCCCTCGGCGCGTTCGCCCGCCACCACGTGCGCTCGCTGCAGGTCACGCCCACCGACCTGGGACGCATGCTGCTCATCGGCATGCGCGGGGTCACCACGGAGGAGGACTTCGAGCGGTTCTTCGAGCTCGGCATGCGGGCGTGGGCGGGCCGCAGCGAGGACGAGCTGACCCAGCTCGGCGAGCGGCTGTGGGTGCACGGCGTCGCGGGCTCGCTCTACCCGGAGGCGTGGCGGCTGGTGGAGGCGCACCGCCGGGCCGGGCACACGATGGTGCTGGCGTCGTCGGCGACCCGGTTCCAGGTGGAGCCCGCGGCGCGGGCGCTGGGGGTCGAGCACGTGCTCGTCACCCCGGTGGCGTTCGAGAACGGCCTGTGCACCGGCCGCCCGGGCGGGCCGCCGCTGTGGCGGGCGGGCAAGGCGGCCGCGGTGCGGGCGTTCGCCGCCGAGCACGGGATCGACCTCGCAACCAGCTACGCATACTCCAACGGCGACGAGGACGTGCCCTTCCTGCTCACCGCGGGCCGGGCGCGGGCGCTCAACCCGGGCCGCGGGCTCGCCGGCGCCGCTGCCGAGTACGGGTGGCCGGTGGCCCGGTTCCGGCCGCGCGGGCGGGCCGGCGCCGGGCAGATCGCCCGCACCGCCGCCGGCGTCGGTGGACTGCTCGGCGGGTTCGGCACCGGGCTCGCGCTGGGCCTGCTCACCGGCTCGCGCCGCGACGGCATCGACCTTGGGACCGTCCTCGGCGGGGAGATCGGGGCCGCGCTGGCCGGGGTCCGCATCGACGTCCAGGGCGCCGAGCACCTGGCCACCCGGCCGGCGGTGTTCCTGTTCAACCACCAGAGCCAGCTCGACGTGCTGGTCCTGGCCAAGCTGCTGCGTGGCGGGTTCACCGCCGTGGCGAAGAAGGACCTGGCGAACGCGCCCGGGTTCGGGCTGGCGTTCCGGCTGATGGACGTGGCGTTCGTCGACCGAGCCGACCCCGCGCAGGCGCGGGCGGCGCTGGAGCCGGCGGTACAGCGGCTGCGTGAGGGGATCTCGGTGGTGGTCGCTCCCGAGGGCACCCGGTCGGTCACGCCGGCGCTGGGCCCCTTCAAGAAGGGCGCCTTCCACCTCGCGATGCAGGCCGGCGTGCCGATCGTGCCGGTGGTCGTGCACAACGCGGGCGAGCTCATGTGGCGCGGGTCCTCGACGATCCGCCCGGGCACGGTGCGCGTCACCGTGCTGCCCGCCGTGCGGACCGACGGCTGGCGGGTCGAGGACCTCGGCGGGCACGTCGAGAAGATGCGCGACAGCTACCTGGAGACGCTCGCCGCGCGGGCGCCGGACGGGGTCGACGCGCGCGCCGCCCGGGCCGGCACCGACGTCGACGTCGTGGAGGTCGGTGCCGGCGGCCCGCCCGGCGACGTTCCGCTGGACTGGGGCAGCGCACCGGAGATGAACGCGCTGGAGACGGCGATGTGGCGGGCCGAGGCGGCCGACCCTCGGCTGCGCTCCACCGTGACCCTGCTGGAGCTCCTGGACCGCGCCCCGGATCCCGAACGGCTGCTCGCGGCCCACGAGTGGGCGTCGCGGATGGTGCCGCGGATGCGCCAGCGCGTGGTGGAACCCGCGCTCGGGGTCGGTGCCCCGACCTGGGTCACGCTGGCGGACGTCGACGTCGACGTCGCCGCCCACGTGCACCGGCTCGAGCTGTCGGCGCCGGGCTCGCCGCGCCAACTCCTCGCGGCCGTCGCGGAGTTCGCCGCCGCACCTCTGGACCGGAACCGCCCCCTGTGGGAGGTGCTCCTCGTCACCGGGCTCGACAGCGGCGGCGCCGGCTACGTGGTGAAGACCCACCACAGCGTCACCGACGGGCTGGGCGCGGTGCAGTTGATGGCGCGCCTGCACAGTCGCACCGCCGAGCGCGACCCCGCCCGGCCGGAACCGCCCGTCCCGACCGAGGTGGCGGCCTCGCCGGCCGACCTGCTGGCCGACCAGGTCGGGCGGGCGGCGCTGGCCGTGCCCGGGGAGGCGCTGCGGCGCGGGGTCGGTGCCCTGCGCCGGCCGCTGGGCACGGCCGGGCGGGTGCTCGCGGCGGCACGGTCGGTAGGCCGCGCGGTGACCCCGAAGACCCCGGGCTCCCCGCTGCTCGCCCCGCGCAGCGCGGACTGGCGCTTCGACGTGCTCGACACCGGGCTCGACGCGCTGCGCGCGGGCGCGCGGGCCGCGGGTGGCACCCCGCGCGACGGGCTGGTGGCCGCCGTGCTCGGCGGGTTCCGCCGCTACCACGAGCGGTTCGGCGTCGAGGTCGCGACACTGCCGGTCGGGGTGCCGATCGGCCTGCGGACCGAGGACGACCCGCAGGGCGGCAACCGGTTCACCGGCGCCCGGTTCGACGCGCCGCTGGCCGAGCCGGACCCGGCCGAGCGGATCCGCGCCGTGCACGAGTTCGTGCTGACCGCCCGGGTCGAGACGGCGGCGGCGGACATCGTGGGACTGGTGGCGCCGACGCTGAACTGGCTGCCCGTCCCGGTGCTGGGCGCGGTGTCCGGACGGTTCACCTCGCCGAACGACGTGCAGGTGAGTGCGCTGCCGGGCATTCCGCACCCGGTGTTCGTCGCAGGGGCGCGGATCACGCACATGTACCCGTTCGGACCGCTGCCCGGCTGCGCCGCGATGATCACCATGCTCACCCACGTCGACACCTGCTGCATCGGGATCAACACCGATCCGTCCGCGGTGACCGAGCCGGACGTGCTGGTCGAGTGCCTGGCCGAGGGGCTCGCCGAGGTGACCGCGCTGGCGGGAGCGGGAAGCAGGCGCGGATGATCCGGCGGCGCTCGGGGGGGTGCTGACGCTGTGGTGACGACGGCGGTGGCGGTCGCCATCCTGCCGCGCGGCAGGGCCGGTCGACGCCTGGGGGC
>Ga0247713_1001397_pt1 | contig 12062 bp, 11 predicted proteins | sample 21E_NmetaG_FD_189936 | JGI IMG/M metagenome (GOLD analysis project Ga0247713, IMG submission 189936) | Soil microbial communities from hillslope of Landscape Evolution Observatory, University of Arizona, Oracle, AZ, United States - 2-1-E_N | ecosystem: Engineered > Artificial ecosystem >... | reverse complement strand
ACTTCTCGAGCAAACCGCTCCTGTGAAGCGCGTTCTATCTTGGAAGCCGAAAGAGACCTTGACATAGAGCAAGCTTAATTTCAGCCGCCGACACATCCCCAGTCAGATCCTGTGGTCCCGGGAGCTCGACATGTTAAGAAGCCGCCATCGTGCAGGTCAGAGACTGGCGTGGAAATCCGGACTCAGCCCTCGCCGGCCGCCAGGCGCTGCAGGTGCTCCTCGTATCCCGGGCCCCTCACCTCCCAGAGCCACTCTTGCTCCACCACCTGCCGGCCCGCCTCCCCCATCCGCCTTCGCAGCCCGGCATCCGCCAGGAGTCCGGCCAGCGCCCCGGCAAACGCCTCGGGGTCTCGGGGGACCAGGTAGCCGGTCTCGGAATCTACGACGGTCTCCACCACGCCGCCCTCGGCGACCGCGATCACCGGTCGCCGGTGGGCCATTGCCTCCAGCGGCGCCATGCCCAACGGCTCGGTGTGCGAACCGTAGAGGAACGCCAGCGCTCCCCGGTAGAGGGCGCTAAGGCGCGGGTCCCTCACGTCGGTCTCCACCCTCAGGTCGACGCCCGCGGCGGGGGCCTGGGCGTACAGCCGTTTCAGCACCGGCGGATCCACCGCGTTGGCGGCGATAACCAGGGGAGGCCGGACGGCAGCCGGCAGGAAACCGAGGGCTTCGACGAGGAAGTCGAAACCCTTGCGGCTCTCCACCGATCCCACCGACAGCACGTAGCCCTGCTCCTCGGGGGCTTCGCCGGGAACCAGGCTGACGCCCGGCGGGCAGAGGTGGGCGGCCACCCCGTAGGCTTCGGCGACCCGGCCCTGAGAATGATGGGAGTTGGTGACCACCATGTCCGCAAGGCGGACATGGTCCCGATCGGCCCGGCGGAGGCGGCGCTCCAGCTGCAGCTCCAGCGGCAGACCGATCAAGCGCCGGAATCTGGCTAGCGGGGTGGCCGGTGACCGCCAGGAGGGTCCCTCCAGCCATCCCGGGGAGCCGTTGTAATAGAAAGCCGAAGGGGTCGTCAGGTAGCGGAGGACGGCCGGCGCGAAGGTGAACCGGCACGCCTCTACGAAGGCGGCGTCGTAACCGCCGGCATCGATGAGAGCCGCCACCTGCCGGTTGACCCGCTCGAGGTCCGCCAGGTCGGCGCGCCTGCGCAGGTCGTTGAGGTACAGGCCCATGGTGATCTGCCGCCGCTGGCGGTAGGGCAGAACGTGGACCCGGCTGGCTACTTCGGCATCCGGAAACATCTGCTGGTCGGAGGTCTCCAGGGTGAAGACGTCCACGGTATGGCCTTTTGCCGTCAGATAGCCGCACAGCCCGTGCAGGATCCGGTGCGCCCCGCCTGCCGGGAGGTTGTGATAGACCGCGATCCTCACCGGCCGGCCGGAGCCCCGATCACAGGACGAGGGTCCGGTGGCGGGCCGATCCCACCACCACCGAAGCGACGCCGACCAGGTCCCGCGCCAGGTAGGCGAGCGCCTTTTCGGCGAGGTTCGGGCTCCGCACGTTGTGGACCAGCACGAAGGCCACCAGGTAGGGCAGGGCGAGCGCCAGCGCAGGCCAGCGCCGCCGCCCTGCCGCCAGGCCCACCAGTGCCACCTCGGCCGCCAGGTGGAGGGGCCGGATCCACACGCCCAGAAACAGATGCTTGCGCAGCCCGGGGTGGCGGGCGGCGTTGGCGCACCAGAGCTGGTAGCGGCGGGTCCACAGCACCCAGTCCATCATCGTCTGCGGGATGATGCGGTGCCTGACCAGGGCTTCGGGGGCAAACGCCGCCTCCCAGCCGTTCTCCACCAGCCGCCACCCGAGGTCGGTGTCCTCCCACCACGGGCACGCCGGGTCGAAATTGTCGGTGGCCAGCGCCTCCCGGCGGTAGACCATATTGGCGGTGGCGAACGTCCCGTCGAGCTGCGAGGTCTCGACCCACCGGGCATAGATCCGGCGGGGCTTCTCGAGTGGGACGGTGCGGCCCTGCACCATGCCGATGCCCGGGGAGGTGAACGCCGCCAGCGCCTCCGCCAGCCACCGGGGCGACGGAAGGCAGTCGTCGTCGGTGAAGGCGACGAAGCGTCCCCGTGCTGCTTCCAGGCCGGCGTTGCGGCCCCCGGCCGGCCCCGAGCGCCTGCCCAGGCGCAGGTAGACCACCGGCACGGCAGCCTCCCCGATCAGCCGGCGCATCAGCTCCTCGGTGCCGTCGTCGGAGAGGTCGTCGACCACGATGATCTCCACCTCCCCGGCCGGCTGCTGGGAGGCGCAGGCGGCCACTGCCTCCTCCAGCATCGCTGCCCGGTTGTGGGTGGCGATGACCACCGAGACGGCCGGCTCCACCGCCCGCCTGCCGGCCAGCATGAGCACAACCGGCGGCGGCTGGGCCTTCAAAGGACCAGCCTTCGGTACCGCAGGCTGGCGTAGACAAGCACCAGGCCGCAGGCGGCCAGGTGCTGAGCCAGCAGGAGCAGCGCCTTCACCGCGGCGACCGGCCCGCCCCGGCGCAGCTCCTCGCCGAGAAGCCCCCGGATCTCGTACAGCCAGGGACCGGTCCAACCCAGGTGACGGAGGCGCCCGGTACGCACTGTGGCGATCACACCGGCGGCGGCGAGATAGAACAGCGCGTGGTCGCGCGCCACGAAGTACCGGCGCCACAGAAAGCTCTCGCGCAGCTCCGGCACGGTGCGCAGGAGCCGAGGGAAGATTTGCATCACCACCGGCTGCAGGAGGAACCGCCACAGCCGGGGCGGGGGGCCCGGCAGGTGCCACACGAGGACATCGTCCCGGAACTCGGCGCGGTGCCCCCGGCGCCTGGCACGCCAGACCAGGTCGGTGTCCTCGCCCCGGACCAGGGCACCCCACGGGTAGATCCCGAACCGCTCGTCGTAACCGCCCACCTCCCGAAAGCAGCGGGTGCGCAGGACCAGGTTGCCGCTGGGGTAGAGCCCGGTATCCCGGGTGGTTTGCTCGTGCTGGGAGCCGAACATCCCGCCCCGCTCGGTCCGGAGCGCCAGCATCGGTCCGCAAACCACGGACACCTCGGGGTGGGCCTGCAAGTGCCGGGCCGCGTTGCGGATCCAGCAGGCGTCGGGAATGCAGTCGCTGTCGGTGTACGCCAAGATGTCGCCTTGGGCCATCGACGCCCCCAGGTTGCGGGAGGAGGTCGGTCCGTCGTTCGTCTTTTCGACGTACCGGACGGGAAACGCCGTCACCTCGGCCCAACGCTTGACCAGCTCTGACGTGCCGTCGGTGGAGGAGTTGTCGACCACGATCATCTCCAGGCGGGAGGAGGGGTAGATCTGGCCGGCAATCGCATGGAGCAGGTGCGGCAGGAGGGCGGCCCGGTTGTAGGTGGGGACGATCACCGATACAAACGGCAGACCGGCGGCTTCCGGCTTCCTCGCCGGATGCGCCTTAGTAGTACCCAAGCGACCCCTTCTTACGGACGTGTCTCAACGACCAGCGGAAAAAGAGGTAGGAGACCGGCAGCAGCACGAGTGTGAGGGACCACAGAATCAGAAGCTGGGGCACGACCGCGGCCAGCGGTGCTCCGGCGAAGGCGAGCCTCATCCCGGACAGGGCGTGAGTGAGCGGGAGGGTGAAGACGACAGGCTGGAGCCAATCGGGTAGCGCGTTGGTGGGGAACAGGGTGCCGCCCAGGATCGTGCTAAGCGCGGCATAGCCGAGGGATACCGGGTCGCCCTGCTTGAGGATAAGAGTGAACGCCGACGACGCCAGGCCCACCGCAGCCAGGCTCAAGAACCCCGGGACGAAGATCAAGGGCATGATCGCGAAGTTGGCCCCCTGCCAGTACCCGAGAAAGACAAACCCGAAGGTCAACAGGAGGGTTGCGCGGGCCAGACTCTGGAGGAAGGGGAAGACGGCCGAGCCGGCAAGTAGCTCCGACTCCTTGATCGGGGTCAGGAGGACGGCTTCCATCGTTCCGGAGAACTGCGCGTTCCTCAGGGCCTTGGGAATGCTGGTCAGCCCGGACAGAAACATGTCGGTGAGGGCCAGCCCCACCAGCGCGAACGCGACGTAGTCGCCGCTCTGCCGGGGCACGTCCACGCCCTCGGGGGTTCTCAGAAGCAGGGTTTCCGGCGCCAGGTCACCGGCAAAGTTGCTCCCGAGGACGTACACCAGGACGACGAGCAGTACCAGGCCCAGATAGTGCTGGAAAACCGCCGCCCGGTAGCTCATCCAGATCCGCCAGTCCCGCCGGAGGAAGGCGAGAGTCACGCCCATCAGTTCACTTCGGCCATCTCGAGCCGGCGCAGGCGGACGATCTCCTGGAACAACTCGTCCAGCGACGGGTCCTGCCGGGCACAGCTCACGATCTCCAGGGTGTGGTCCATGAGGTGCCGGATCGCCGCCGGGAGTGCTGCCGCCTCGCCGGACAGCACGAGGGTCACCCGGAACGCCCCCTGCTCGGTCTGCTCGACCTCGGCGTTGCGAATGCCGGGAATTGCCTGTAGCTCCTCCGGCGAGCAAGTGCCGTTTCCCTCCAGGACCAGCTGGTAAACGACGTCGGTAGTGACCCGATCCCGGAAGTCCTGGACGGTGCCGGTAATGAGCTCGTGACCGTGGTCGATCAGCATCAACCGGTCGCAGAGAGCCTCCGCCTCGTGCATCAGGTTGGTGGCGAAAACAACCGTCCTGCCGGAGGCCACCCGCTCCGAGATCAGCCGGCGCAGCTCCTGCGCCCCGACGGGGTCGAGGCTGCGGGTCGGCTCGTCCATGAAAATCAGCGACGGGTCGTTGATCAGGCCACGGGCGATGGCCGCCCTCTGGCGCATTCCGGAGGAGTAGGAGTGCATCGGCATGTCGGCGGCCTCCGCAAGCCCGACCAGCTCCACAAGCTCGTCGATACGGCTCTGCTCCGAAACGCCGAACAGGCGGGCATAGAATCTCAGGTTTTCGCGCACCGACAGGCGCCAGAAGAAGCTGCGCTCGTCTCCGTAGACCACTCCGATCGACGCCCTAACCCGGCGCCCCGCCCGGACCACGTCCATGCCGTTCACCACGGCGGTCCCTTCGTCCGGCAGCAGAAGGCCCACCAGCAGGCGCAGCAGGGTGGTCTTGCCGGCGCCGTTGGGTCCAAGAAGGCCAAATATTTCGCCCCGCCGGACCACCAGCCCGACGCCGTCCAGCGCGAGGTGCTCCGGCCTGGGCCGCCACAAGTTCGGCCAGGTCCACGGCATCTGGTACCGCTTTACCAGCCCGCGTGCCTCCACCACTGCGTCGGTCACAAGACCACCTTCCGGGAGCGGGCGGAGCCCCACACAAATCCGGCGAGCCAGGCGGCGTGACGCAGGGCGAGCTCCCCTACCGCTGCGCCCCCGGCTGGCCAGCTGGAAGGGGGCCAAAATCTCGCAAGGCCGGCCGCCGACTTCATCCAGGGAAACGCCAGCAACAGGTATCCCGTGCGGCGCCGCCCCCGCCCAAGAAGGACTCCAAGGACCAACAGCAAAAAGGCGCGGGTCCGGTGGGTGGCAAAGATCCGCTCGCGCAGCTGGGTCCGGCGCAACCCGGGCATGCGCGCCACCGCCTCCGCCATCTGGCTGGCCCGCCGGAACTCGGCGGCGAGCCACCCACCCGACTGGTGGGGGAACTCGCGGAAGACGAATATCGTGTCCTCAAAGCTCACCCGGTAGCCCAGCGCCTCCAGGCGGTGGGCCGGCTCGCTGTCCCACCCCCACATGGGTCCTTCGGCCTCCTCCATCGATTCGTCGAATCCGCCGGCTTCGGCCAGGGGCCTGCGCAGGTAGAAGGAGTTCCAGGAAGGAAAGAACCCTCGATCCAGCTCGGTCGTGCGGGTCGGCCGCGCTCCGGGAAGGTTGAGGATCGGGTGCGGTCCGTCGCCGGCTCCCAGCACCTCCCCGCTGGCCGCCGCAGTCCAACCGGAGGTGGCGGCGACCCCCGACTCCACCCAGGCGGGCGGAACCCGGCATGCGTCGTCCGTGAACGCCACCACGTCGGAGCTGCAGATCCGCAACCCCGCGTTGGCCGCCCGGGGTCCCACCGGTGGATTACAGGGCAGCAGGGTCAGGGAGAACCGGTGGGGATCGTGCGTAAGCTCCTCGAAGTTCTGGCCAGGGCCGTGCACCACCACCACCTGCATCCGCTCCGGATCGAAGGTTTGTTCGTCCAGGTCGGCGAGTAGACGGGCACAGCGAGCCGGGTCGCTCGCGAAGACCACCACAGTGGCAGTCGCCACCTCGACCCCGGGCGCCGCTCCGGGAAGGTCGCGCACCTGGAACGGCGCCAAGGTGGCAACCAGGCAGTCCCGGAGGGCGGGGATCGATCGCCGGACGAGGTGGGTCCCCTCCGCCAGCACCCAGTCCTTCACCCGCATCGCCTCGATCGGCATCGTCGCGTAACGGTCCATCATCAGACCCTGCTCCTCCACCTGGAACCCCGCCTGCCCGGCCCAGTGCCGCAGGTTAGAAGGGTCGATCAGGCGGCGCACCGGCAGCGACGGCCAGCTCAAAGAAACCGGGGCCGACTCCTGTGAGGGCTGGAGTTGCGAGCGCCCCATCAGCGCGCGGAGCCGGTAGATCAGGCGCCCCGCGGAAGCCGAGGCCACCAGAACCCGGCCCTCCGGGGCAAGCTGCTCACGCAGGCGGGAGAGGACCGCACCCGGTTCCTCCTCCGCGGCCTCCAGGATGTAGGGCAGGACAATGATGTCGAAGGAGCCGGGAGGGCTGCCCCCCGCCAGTAGCTCCTCCAGCGGCGCCATCCGCGCCACCCTCGGCTTGAGCTCCCCCGCCAGGCTGCCCTCCGGGACCTGCCAGAGCTGAGTTGGGTGGCCCAGCTCCACGAGGGCCCGGGCCAGCAGCGTGTTCGAGCCGATAACCAGCACCCGGCCCTCCGGGGCGACCCGCTCGATGGTTTCGACCAACCGGCGAACGAGGGGCATCGACTGCTTCAGCCCATGGAACACCCGGTCCGTAACCTTCAGGTCGTTCAGAACATCGTCGAGCAGCCGGTCCGCCTCCGGTCTCCTCACACTCACCGCCGGGCACCCCCCGACCGGAACCCGTCGACGATCTCCTCCAGCATCTGTTCCTCCAGTGGACCCACTCGGTCGAGACTCCAGCGGCTTGCCCACTCCCGGCACTCGTTAACCGTGCCCGGCCGCTCCGCGAGGTCCAATGCGTAAAGGAGGGCGTCCGCCAGCTCCTCGGCGGCGTTGATGCTCTGCAGGTCCCACTGGCTCTTCAGTGCCACTGTTGCCCCCACCCGGTCGTTTGAGACGATCTCGCCCGGGCCCCCCTGCGAGCTCGCCACCACCGGGGTCCCGCAAGCCAGCGACTCGGTGAGCACTATCCCGAACGCCTCGTCGAAGGAGGGCAGGACCGTCACCCAGGCCTCCGAGTACCACTGCGGCAGGTCCGCAACCTCCCCCACCCCCCGGATCTCAATGGCGGCCCGAGCGGCCGGGTCCCTGACCAGGCTGAACTTGCCGAGCATCGTGTTCAGGAAGTGGCCCTGGTGGAACCCCGCCAGGCCGAAGGGGCCGGCCAGGACCAGCCGGGCATCCGGACGCTGCTCGAAGACCCTGTTCCAGGCCCTGAGCAGCAGAGTGCCCCCCTTGCGCTCATCCGCCAGGTCGGCCGGAAACAGCACAATGGGGTGCCGGGCTCGCGGGGCAGTCGGCCTGAAAAACTCCATGTCCACCGGCGGGGGTAGGACGCCGCACGTCGCCCCGTACTCCTGAGACACCAGGTCCGCTCCCCCCTGGGTCAGGGCCACCAGCCGGTCGGCGCCCTGCACGTAGCGGTTGAACAGATGGCGATCGATTCGCCACGGCCACTCGTGTTTCCACATCATGAAGTGCAACAGGTATGGCAGGTCGATCATCTGACGCAGCGCCGGCGCCCAGGTGATCCCCGAATAGGTCCAAAGATGTGCAACGTCGGCCCGCTCCCGGACGAGCACCCGGGTGGCGTTGACGCTGAAGTCGGTAAGACGGATCAGCGGCGCGTACTGGTACAGCAGCGGGTGACTGAGCTGGCGCAGATAAGTGATCTCAACCCCGTCCTCGAACGTCCTGCGGGGGCGGCCCGGGGTGGAGGTGATGATGTGGACCTGGTGGCCGCGGCCGGCCAGATAGGTGCTGAGGTCGTGTATCGCCCTCTCGGCACCCCTCCTGACATACGGCCAGTAGGCCGGATACGGGAAAACTATCCTCAGGTTGCGCCTCCACCCCTCACTCGGTACACGACTTTGGGCAGCCGGCCTCCCGGTCGGGTGGCCAGGTCGAAACGGGAGACCTCCTCCACTTCCGAGAACCGCGCCAGACGCAGCATGGCCTCCCATGCCGACGAGGTCGGGTACCACCATAGGCAACCGCTGTACTCGTCCAGGGAGAGCATGAACCTCATCGCCCGCTCCTCGCCCTTGGACTCCAGCTCCGGGTCCATCACCTCGGCGATGATCGCCTCACCGCGGGTCACCGACCATACCGCCTCGAGAGCCCGGAGCGGATCCCGCAGGTGGATCAGCAGGTCGGACAGGAAGACGAAGTCGAAGGTCCCAATGGTGGCGGGCGACAGCTCGTAGACCGAGAGCACCCGGCGGCGGGCCTTGGAGCCGAGCTGCGCCTTGGCGTAGGCGAAGCCGAACCCCTTTACGTTTCCGGCCACCGACTGTTCGTAGTCCTTGCGGAAATTGGCCGGGATGTCGCAGTCCCGCAGGCTGTGGACGTCGATTCCCACCACCTCGGCGGCCCCCCGGCGCTCCATCTCGAACGCCCAGAAACCATCGAAGGTCGCTACGTCCAGGCATCGCTTGCCTTCCAGGGACTCGGGAAGACCGTAGAGGTCGACTTGCTCGCGGTGATCGACGAACCCCGGAGTGACCACCCCGCCGGGCAGGTCGATGGTCTGGTACCAGTCGATGTCCTCGAAGCTCATCCCGTTCAGCGCCGGCTCCCCCCGGACTATCGGGTGGGTCTCGGGCGACCCGACCAGGCGCCGGTAAAGGCCCGAGCCCTTGAGGCGCTCCGCCAGGACCCGATCCAGGCTGACCGAGACCTCCACCCCGCCCAGGCGGAGGGTGACCGGCATGGTGCGGGGCATCTAGGCGCCCTTTCCGGCGGCGGAGACCGCCGCGGAGCCCCTGCGCCGCGCCGCCTCCTCGTCCACCTGGTCCCGCCAGGAGTGGCGGGCCGGGACCCCGCCGTGGAGCACCACCTTGTGGATCAGCCCGCTCGATGCGGCGTTGAGGACGAACCTCGCCACTTCGGCGACCGGCTCGAACCCGGCAACCACCATCATCGAATGGAGCGTGGCGACGTTGGGCAGCCACCAGGTCTCGCTGGTGAGCCCGCCGGTGAACCGGGCCAGCGGGAGGTGGGGGTCACGCTCCTGCAGCGCCGGCTCGAACGAATCCGCCACCACCACCCGGTCCCCGCATACCGAGAACGCCCTCTCCAGGGCAAGCTGGGGGTCCCGCAGGTGAATCAGCAGGTCGGAAACGAAGACGAAGTCGAAGGTTCCCAGCCGCTCCGGAGACAGGTCGTAGACGTTGCATATCTCGCGCCTCACTTTCGACCCCAGCAGGTCGGCCGCGGTGCGGAAGCCCTCGCCCGTGGGCTGGGCGCCGTCGAGCTCCACTGCGTGAGGGAGGATCACCTTGGGAATGTCCGACTCGCTGAAGTGGCCGATATCCAGCGCCACCACCTCGGCAGCTCCCCGCCGCTCCATCTCGAATGCCCAGAAGCCGTCGAAGGTGGCCACGTCCAGGCAGCGCTTGCCCTCCAGGGACTCGGGGAGCCCGTAGAGGTTTAACTGGGGGCGATGATCCACGAAGCCCGGAGTCGAGACCCCGTTGCCCAGGTCGATCGAGTGGTACCAGTCGATCGGTGCTATCCGGTCGAGGATCCGCCGGGCTCCGGGGTCAACCTCCTCCGGCTGCGGCACCCGCTCCGGCACCCGCGGTGGGCCGGCGTCGCCGGTGGTATCGGACCTGCGGGAACGCCCGGCCAGCACGGCGATCGCCCGGGACAGTCCCGGCTCCACCAGGCGATACCCGGTCGTGCCCTGAACCCGGTCCACCAGGACCTGTGGAACCCCGACCTGCAGATCGATGGGCCCAACCTGCGCCTTCAGAAGCTTCTTGCCGGTCACGCCGGTCCCTCCTCGGCCGAAGCAAAAGCGTGGCTGAGCCAGGAGGGCAGAGGTTCGATGCTGGCCGGGCGGCTGCCGTCCAGCTTCACCGAGTAGGGATGCCACAGCCGGTCGAGCTCCTGCTGATCCTTGTAGGTGTCCATCGACCGCCAGAACCCCTGGTGGCGGAACATCCGGAGAGACTCCTGCTCCGCCAGTGCCGGCAGCACGTCGCGCTCCAGGTTCTCGCCCTCGGTGCCGGCGAACGTCTCCCGGTCGAAAACAAAGAAGCCGGCGTTTATCCAGTGGTCTGCCAGCACAGGTTTCTCCACAAACTGGGTTACCCGCCCCTTATCGTCCCAGTGCAGGATCCCGTATTGCGAGCGCAACGGACAGGCCGTCAGGGTGGCCCCATCGCCGTGTCCGGCATGAAACCGGACCAGCTCCTGCAGGTTTACATCGCCCAGCCCGTCGCAGTAGGTGACGTGAAATCGCTCACCTAGCCGGTCCAGGCAGCGACGGACCCGTCCGGCCGTGTCGGTTCCCGCTCCAGTGTCGACGCACTCCACCTCCCACTCCGGCCGGATCTGGAAGTACCGGGATATCTCCTCGATGAGGTAGCCCCCCGCCAGTACGAACTCCGTAAATCCCTGGGTGGCGTAGATCCGCATCACCTGCTCCACCACGGGACGCCCGGCTACCGGCATCAAAGCCTTGGGAATCCGTTGGGTGTAGGGGTAGGCGCGGGTACCCTGTCCCCCACAGAGAATGAGCACCTTCATGACTGGAGTCCCACGAGCCGCTCTGGGCGGGAATCGTCCGCCTGAAGGAACGACCGGTACCACGAAAGCGATCTCTCCAGCCCCTCGTCCAGGCCGACGGTGGCACCCCAGCCCAGAAGCCGCTCGGCTTTGCCGGATGCCAGGTACTGGCGATCGATCTCCGAGGGGGCATCCGCAGCGATCTGCGGCTCTAACTCGGGCACCCCGGCGATCGACAGGATCCGGTTGACCAGGTCGGTTACCGCCACCGGGCTCCCCGATCCGGCGTTGAACGCCTCTCCGGCCACCGAGGGCAGGGCCAGGGCGGCCAGCAGGTAGGCCTCCACCGCATCGTCCAGGTAAATGTAGTCCCGCTCGGGTGAGCCGTCGCTGCGGATGAGCGGCCGCTCACCCAACAGGGCGGACCGGATGGTCCCCGGGACCAGGCGGGACCAGTTCAGGTCGCCCGGGCCGTAGACGTTGGCGCAGCGCAGTATGGCCAGGGGCAGCCGGTAGGTCTCGGCGTAGCACCGGGCCAGGACGTCGGTGCAGGTCTTGGAGGCGTCGTAGGGGAACGATCCCTCCAGGGGCGAGTCCTCTGTGTAGGGCAGCTGCCGCTGGATACCGTAAGCCTTGTCGCTCGAGGCAACTAGCACCCGCTCTACCGTTGAGCTGAGGCGTGCCGCCTCGAGCACCTGCCAGGTGCCGGCAATGTTGGACTCGAAGGTCGATAGCGGGCTTCGGTTGGCCACCTTCACCTGGCTCTGGGCTGCCAGGTGAAAAACAGTGTCCACCTCGTATTCGTTGAGGGTCCGCTCCACGACTCCGGGCTCGGTAATGCTGCCCCGGACCACCGTCACCCGGTCATGGATCCCCCTGGCCTGAAGCAGGTCGACGGCCGTAAAGTCCCGGACGACGCCCACCACCGAAGCGCCGAGGCGGCAGAGCGCTTCAGCCAGGCCACTGCCGATAAAGCCGGCAATCCCGGTCACCAGGACGCTGGAGGAGGACCAGTGGGCGTGAGGTGTTGCCATGAGGTTGCTCCTTCGACGGGCAGGTCTTGCGCGTCCTTCGACGGGCAGGTCTTGCGCGGCCCATCCTAACGCCTGCACCCCCGGCGAACCTCCCTTCCGGGTCTACCGGCGGTTGCGCACCCGGCTCCGGCCGGAGCGCATCCCCCGCACCCCCTCCGCCATGAGGC
>Ga0247713_1001396_pt1 | contig 12065 bp, 11 predicted proteins | sample 21E_NmetaG_FD_189936 | JGI IMG/M metagenome (GOLD analysis project Ga0247713, IMG submission 189936) | Soil microbial communities from hillslope of Landscape Evolution Observatory, University of Arizona, Oracle, AZ, United States - 2-1-E_N | ecosystem: Engineered > Artificial ecosystem >... | reverse complement strand
GTTGCCGGCGCCGCGGTCGCCGGCGCCGGCGCCGGCGGCCCGCGCGTACAGGGCGCGGCCAGGGGTCCCGGTGATCCCGTGCGCGACCGTGCTCGCGGCCACGGCCAGCGTGACTGCCGGCCACAGCACGCCGTCGCGCGCGCCGTGTTCGGTGGCGGTAGTCACCCAGAACAGCGCCGCGACCCCTATCGGCCCGAACCATCCGTAGAACGCCACCTCCGGAGGGCCGAAGCGCAGCGGCCGGGCGAGCGCGGCGATGATCGGCAGTCGCCGCAGCAGCAGGACCGCCGCGGTGAACAGAATCACCGGCGCGCCGAGCTGCGCCCAGTCCGCCCACGGCAGGATCGCGCCGAGCAGCAAGAACACCGGGAGCACGAGCACCCGGTTGACGCCCTCTTCGACCTCGCGCTCCTGCTCGTAGATGTTCTCGCCGACGACGCGGTTGTAGGCAAGGCCGGCGATGAAGACCGCGAGCACGCCCTCGCCGCCAGCGAGGTTGACCACGGACAGCGTCAGCAGCGCGAGCACCAGCGTGAACACGAAGAACGCCGAGTCCTCGATGTCGCGGTGCTCGTCGAGGTAGCGCAGGACGCGTCCACCGGCAACGCCGATGGCGATTCCCAGGACGACTGCCACGACCAGTCCGACGCCGACGTCGGTGGCCAGGCGCTCCAGCGGGTGGGCGCGGACCAGCATGATGCCGAGCAGCACGAGCGGGAACGCGAGACCGTCGTTGGCGCCGGACTCGATGGACAGCAGCCGGCGCAGGCGCGAGGGGATGGCCTTCTCGGCCGCCTCACCGGTCACCATGCTGAACGACAGCACCGGGTCTGTGGCCGCCAGCACCGCGCCGAGCAGCAACGCGTCACGCCAGCCGATGTCGAACACGATTGAGGCGATGACGGCGACGGCGGCGGCCATGCCGACCATTCCGACGGTGAGCAGCCACGTCAGGGGGCGCCGCAGCTCGGCGACCTCCGCGAACGGGTACCGCAGCGCCACGCCCATCAGCGCGATGGCCACGACGACCTCGCTGACATCCTTGAGCAGCGGCTGCGTGGACGGCAGCTGGACGACGTCGGCTCCGTAGGGTCCCAACGCGACGCCGGCGGCGAGCGCCACCAGCGGGCCGGTCAGCGGCAGGTGCTCCATCGCCTTGGAGCCCAGCACCACCGCGACGCCGAGGCCGGACAGGACCAGCAGCCACCCGTCAAGACCCACCGGCTGGCCCTCCGCGCAGCAGACGATCGGCGTCCTTCACACCGTCGAGCAGGTGCGGATCGATCGGACCGGACCCCCGCAGGACGCTGATGTCGCCGGTGGTCTCCAGGACGACCCCGAGCAGGTCCTCGAGGTCGGTGACGTTGGCGGCGCGCAGCTTGGCGCGGATGTCGCGGGCGGTCATCTGCGCGTCGCGCAGGTTGTCCTCCAGCACCGTTCGGCCGACCATGAGCACGACGGGATCGTTGTCGACCAGCCGTTCAAGCCGCGTCCGTCGGCGCACCAGCGCCACGACGCTCTGCGCGGCATACAGCGCTCCCAACCCGATGAGGCCGTTGAGCAGGGACGCCTCGGTGACCGCGACCGCGGCCATGATCGAGCCGACCGCCACGGTCGACGCGAAGTCGAAGGCGGACATCTTCGAAAAGCTGCGCAGGCCGGCGATCCGCGTGTACGTGATGACGCCCGCGAAGATGGCGACGGTCGACACGACGACCAGCCAGATCTGCGTCCAGGTCGTTGACAGCCACATCTCGACGATGGCGAGTCCCTCCGGCAGTTGCGCTGCGCCGGTGTACCCCACGCCGGCGGCTCCGCCACGCAAGCGTCCCCGCCGTCTTGACGGGGACTGATGGTCGGGAGCCGCCAGGCCCGAGTTTGACGTTCAGGTGGTTGAAATCACGGGCTGGAGCCGCCCCAAATTTCAACCGCCTCGGTCCCCGCAGTGTCAGGGAGTGCTGGCTCCGCTGGTCTTGTCGCCCTACCCGTAGGCCACCTGGCAGAAGCCGTGGTTGCAGTAGCCGCCGGGGTTCTTGGCCAGATACTGCTGGTGGTAGTCCTCGGCGTAGAAGAACGCACCGGCGTCGGCGATCTCGGTGGAGATCGCGCCGTAGCCCGCATCCCGCAGCTGCGCCTGGTAGCGGTCGCGGGAGGCCTCGGCGGCCACACGCTGCGCCTCGTCGAAGGTGTAGATCGCCGAGCGGTACTGGGTGCCGACGTCGTTGCCCTGGCGGTTGGGCGTGGTGGGGTCGTGCTGCTCCCAGAAGACCTTCAGCAAGTCGTCGTAGGACACCGCGTCCGGGTCCCAGACGACCAGCACAACCTCGGCGTGCCCGGTCTGCGCGGTGCAGACCTCCTCGTAGGTCGGGTTGGGGGTGTACCCGCCCGAGTAGCCCGCCGCGGTGGTGTAGACGCCGTCGACCTGCCAGAACAGTCGCTCGGCGCCCCAGAAGCAGCCCATCCCGAAGATCGCCTGCTGGTAGCCCTCCGGGAACGGCGGGGTCAGCGGGTTCCCGTTGACGTAGTGGCGGGCGGGCACGGGCATGGGGGTGTCTCGGCCCGGCAGCGCCTGGTCAGGGGTGACCATCGAGGTTTTGGAGCGGCTGAACAGCATGGGAGCCTCCGAAGGGTCAGTCCCCCGACGGTAGCGCGCCGCCTTCCGGTCGGCTGAGGGGCCCGTCATACTCACCGGGCACGACAAAGGGGTGGGCGCATGGTCGAACGTGTCGTCGAGGACAACGCGGTGCGGCTGTTCGTGTACCGGTTCTTCGTCGAGCACGGCCGCCCTCCAATGCCCGTCGAGACCGCCTCGGCGCTGCAGGTCAGCTCAGCCGAGGTCGAAGCATCGCTGCGTCGTCTCGCGGATCAGCACCTTCTCGTCCTCGCGCCGGGCACCCCCTACGTGTGGATGGCCAACCCCCTGTGCGCCTTGCCGTCGCCGTTTCGTGTCCGGGCCCGCGACCGCGACTGGTACGGCGTGTGCATCTGGGATGCGCTCGGCGTGATCGCCATGCTCGGCAGCGACGGCACGGTGACGACGACGTGCCCCGACTGCGCCGAGCCGCTGGTCATCGACGTGCGCGACGACGAGCTGTACGCACCCGACGATCGGTGCGTCGTCCACTATCTGGTGCCTGCCGCGAGCTGGTGGGACGACATCGGGTTCAACTGAGCGACCATGCTCGCCTTCCGGTCGGAAGCGCATCTGGACCGCTGGTTGGACGACCGCGGTCACACCCGAGGTGCGACGCTCAGCGTGGCGCAGCAGTGGGAGCTCGCTCGGATCTGGTACCGCGACCGCATGTCCCCGGACTATCGCCGGCGCAGCCCCGCCGAGGCCGAAGCGGTGTTCGCGTCCATCGGGTTGACCGGAAGCTTCTGGCGGCTCACCTGACATCACGAGCCCTGCCGACGGCCAGCACGGACAGGCCCAGCTGGGCCACGACGACCGCCCCGACGAGCACCCATCCGCTGCGCGCCACCGCCGCACCGGACGCACCCCACGCCGGGCCCACGGCGGCGCTGACGACGACGAGCGCCGCACCGGCGTTGAGCAGCGCCGCCCGGCCTGCCCCGAGCTGCTCGAGCCGCTCGCGCGCGGTGTTGCGAGCGTCGGGGCCACCGACCCACACCATGGGGGTCAGGTAGTTCACGCTGGCGATGATCGCCTGGCCGAGCACACCCACGATCAGCGCCACCCCAAGGGCGTCGAGCAGTCGGTACCACTGGGCAGCCACAACCACGACGTCCGCCCACACCACCGCGACGAACCACACGCAGGCAGCCTGGATCATCCAGCTGTGGACCGCCGGCTTCGCTGCCCGGCCCGCGCGGAGGACATCGGCACACACTGCGGTGGCCGCCGCGGCGAAGACCGCCAGTCCCAGGCCGGCGGTGACCCGACCGACCGTCGGGTTTGCCGGCATCGTCAGAAGCCCGGTAGCGGCCACCGCAAGGCCGGCCGTCGCCGCTGGCAACGCCCTTGCCGCGAGTACATCGGCGCCGTCGCGCATCCGTATGCGCATCAGGGTCGGCCCGAAGAACACCACGGTTGCCAGCAGCGTCAACCCACCCCAGCCGAGGATGTTCAGGTGCAGGTGCGTCGTCCGGGCAGCGCCGTACCACGAGGCCGGGATCGCCCCGGCGGCCAGCAGCGTCCCCACCATCGTGCCGCCGAGGAAGGCTGCGCACGCCGCGACGTAGCCGTTGACGATGAACACGAACCGCGTGCCCAGTGCGGTCGCGGCCATCCGTCGCAAGTCGACCGCCAGCCAGGCCACCACCCCGAGGACAAGCACGCCCCCAGCGACCGGAGGCCAGCCCCACCCCACCGGAAAGCTGAGCACGCCGACCGCACCGAGGTTCAGAGCAACCAGCCTGATCGCTCGGCGGTCAGGCAGACCGGTCTTCGTCAACGCCCGGCCGAAGTGGTCGGTCAGCGCGACGATCGCGTTGGACAGCACCCCCACGGAGAACAGGTGGACTGCGAACCATCGCCCGCCGGGAAGGTCGTCGCCGAGTAGCAGCCACAGCAGGGCGGCCAGACCGTAGCCGGCGAGCGCCGCAGTCAGCCACCGAAGACCGGCCAGCGGGGGTGCAGCGATGGACATACCGTCATCCTGCCTGGTAGACCCGTGTCGGGTGAGGACGGTTCGCATGGGTCCGTACAGGGCACACCACCGCCAAAAGCGCCGCCGGGAGGGAACCGTCCATGGAGCTGCGAGACGTCAGCCTGCACGGGCACCGCATCGTGTACCGGACGGCCGGCAGCGGTCCTCCGCTGCTGCTGCTGCACGGCATCACGTCCAGCGCGGCGACGTGGAAAGACGTCATCCCGCAGCTGGCGGCCCACTACACGGTCATCGCCCCGGACCTGCTCGGCCACGGGCAGTCCGCCAAGCCGCTGGGTGACTATTCGCTCGGCGCGTACGCCAGCGGTGTGCGCGACCTGCTGGCGGTGCTCGACATCCCCAGCGTCACGGTCGTCGGCCACTCGCTGGGCGGTGGCGTGGCGATGCAGTTCGCGTACCTGTTCCCCGAGCGCTGCAACCGCCTGGTGCTGGTCGCCAGCGGCGGCCTCGGCCGAGAGGTCTCGATCCTGCTGCGTGCGGCGGCGCTGCCAGGCGCCGAGCTCGTGCTGCCGCTGATCTGCGCCGAGCCGATCCGCAACGCCGGCAACGCCATCGGCCGCGCGCTGCACCAGGTCCGGCTGCGCCCCGGCACCGACGTCCAGGAGATGTGGCGAGGGTTCACGTCGCTCGGCGGCACCGAGGCGCGACGGGCGTTCCTGCACACGCTCCGGACGATCCTGGATCCCGGCGGGCAACGCGTGAGCGCGATCGACCGGCTGTACCTCGCCGAGCACATGCCCACGCTGATCCTGTGGGGCGCCAAGGACCCGGTGATCCCCGCCCACCACGGTCGCGCGGCCCACGAGGCGATGCCCGGCAGTCGGTTCGAGCTGTTCGAGAAGGCCGGCCACTTCCCGCACCGCGACGAGCCGGAGCGGTTCACCCGGGTGCTGCTGGACTTCTTGTCCTCCACCCAGCCGGCAATCCTGCCCGCCGAGCGCTGGTGGGAGACGCTGCGCGCGGGCTCCACCGCCTGACCCGCCGGCGCCTCGCCTTCAGGTGACTACGGCAGGCGCCAGTCGACGGGCTCGGCGCCCTGCGCCACCAGCAGCTCGTTGGCCCGGCTGAACGGCCGCGAGCCGAAGAACCCCCGATGCGCCGACAGCGGGCTGGGATGCGCGCTCTGGATGATCGGCGTCGCGCCGAGCAGCGGTCGCAGCCCGCGGGCGTCGCTGCCCCACAGCACCGCAACGAGCGGTTTGTCACGGGCGACCAGCGCGCGAATGGCGTGCTCCGTGATGTGCTCCCAACCTTTGCCGCGGTGTGACGCCGGCGCGCCCACGCGGACGGTCAGCACCCGGTTGAGCAGCATGACGCCCTGCTGCGCCCACGGCGTCAGGTCCCCGCACTGCGGCGACGGGTGGCCCAGGTCGTCGCGGTATTCGCGGAAGATGTTCTGCAGGCTCTTGGGCAGCGGGCGGACGTCGGCGGCGACGCTGAAGCACAGGCCGATCGGGTGGCCGGCGGTCGGGTAGGGGTCCTGGCCGACGAGCAGCACCTTGACGGCGTCGAACGGCTGACGAAACGCCGCCAGGATGTTCGCGCCGGCGGGCAGGAACCGCCGGCCGGCGGCCTGCTCGGCGCGAAGGAAGTCGCCCAGCGCGGCCAGCTGGTCGCGTACCGGCTCCAGCTGGCGGGCCCAGCCCGGGTCGATGAGGTCGGCGAGGGCGGGGCGCGCGCCGGCGGTGGTGCTCATAGCCGTGCAGCCTGCCCGAGCCGCGCGCCCGACGCCACGCCATCGGGGCGTACGCTCGCAGCCAACCAACGTGCTGGAGGCTGCCGTGCCCGACGTGACCCCTTACCTGCTGTACGAAGACGTCGCCGCGGCGATCGACTGGCTGGAGAAGGCGTTCGGCTTGCGCGAGCGGCTGCGCAGCGCGGATCCGGAAGGGACCGTGTCGCACGCCGAGATGACGATCGGCGACGGCGAGGTCATGCTCGGCTGGCCAGGCCCCGACTACCAGTGCCCGCGCACCACCGGCCACGTCAGCCAGTTCGTGCACGTCAACGTGCCGGACGTCGACGCCCACTTCGAGCAGGCCCGCGCCGCCGGCGCCGAGGTGCTGTCGGCGCCGGAGGATCAGCCCTACGGCGACCGGCGCTACGACGCGGTGGACCTCGAGGGACACCGGTGGTCGTTCGCCCAACGCGTGCGCGACGTGCCGCCGGACGAGTGGGGCGCCACGGTCCGCCGCGACTAGGCGTCCGGCAGCACCACCTCGGCGGGGCGCAGGTGGTCCTGACCGTCGAACACCACGTTGAGCGCGACGGCCAGCGCCAGCGGCCCGCCCCGCCCGAACAGCCGGACCGTGCCTTGGGCGTCACGGCCGTAGACGCGGCCCTCGTCATCCAGCAGCAGCGATCGGCCGCTGCGGTCGTGGCGGTACACGGTCACCGTCTCGCGGGTGTCGGCCGCGGTGACCTGCCCGGAGGTGGACCAGGCGCGGCGGTCACACGGGCGCGGCAGCACGGCGTCGAGCGGATCGGTCCGGACGGTCATCGTCCTCCCCCTTCGTCGGTTGCGCGGGCATGGTGCCGCGTCCGGCGCGGGTGGGGCCGGCGAGGTTGCCAGGCTGTGGATCAGCCGGCGACGGCGGGCGCGGCGTGCTTGCGGTGCGCCAGCAGCACCCGCACACCCCCGAGGGCAAGACCGGCAGCCACCGTGACCAGCGAGCCGACCAGTCCTGGCTTGACGGTCATCATGAACACGATCGCCATGTCGACGCCGAACAGCATGGCCTCGAAATCGTGCATGCGGGTGTCGGTGGTCAGGGCGCGCAGCTCGTCGGGCACCGGACCGTCGGGCGTCTCATCGGCTGCGGCGACGATCTTGCCCACCGCAGGATCCAACACGCCCGACGCGATGCCGCCGGCGATCACGAACAGCACCAGGGACACCATGATCCACGGGGTGGTCCAGGAGTGCTTGCTGATCACCATGAAGATGCCCGACAGCAGCACGAGGCCGGCGAACGGCCCGCCCATCTTGCTGATCTTCTGCAGGGCACCGGCCCACTCGCGAACGCCCGCCACGGTGGGCGTGCGGGTCAGACCTCCCATCATGAAGGGGGTGAAAAAGCCCATCCCCACGATGACGATGGCCCCGATGATGTGTGCGAACAGCGCGATGTTGTACAGCTCCATGACCACGACCTCTCCGCCAGATGTCCGTGTCGACGTCGAGTATTCCGTCCGACCCGTCGCCGCGGTATGGCACAAACGGGCTATTCGTCACTCGAGCCGGTCGTGCGTACCGTTGTCCGGTGACGACGTTGTGGTGCATCCGCCAGGAGGACATCGCGCCGCTGGGCGTGATCGAGCAGGTTCTGGACGGGGGCGACGTGCGGTGGCGGTACGTCGACCCGTGGGCGGGGCAGCCCCTGCCCGACATCTCCGAGGTCGGAGGGCTGGTCGTGCTGGGCGGCACGATGAACGCCGACGCCGTCGATGAGCACCCTTGGCTCGGCGATGTGCGCGCGTTGGTGGCCGAGGCCGCGTCGGCGGAGCGACCGATCCTCGGCGTGTGCCTTGGGGCGCAGGTGCTCACGCGTGCCTTGGGGGCGGCGGTGTTCGCATCCCCCGTCCGCGAGATCGGCTTCCGCAAGGTGACCGCGACCGACGCGGGCGCCCGGGACCCGTTGCTGGGTGCCTTCGCGCCCTCGTCGTTGGTGATGCAGTGGCACGAGGACGCTTGCGAGCTGCCCGCCTCGGCGGAGCTGCTGGCCGAGGGGGACGACGTTGCGGTGCAGGCGTTCCGCGCCGGCGAGCGCGCGTACGGCGTGCAGTTCCACTTCGAGGTGACGCGGGAGATCGTCGCGTCGTGGTGCGACGACGCCTCCGACGAGTCGCTGCGGCAGGTGTGGGGCAGTTCGGCTGCCGAGGTGTTGGCCCAGGTCGACGCTCACCTCGCTGCGCAGCAGGTCGCCGGTCGCCGGCTGACCGAGGCGTTCGTGGACCTGCTGCGCTGATCGCCGGCACAGCCCCCCGCTGGCCTTGCCGGGGCTGCGCCAGTTGGCTATTTCAGCGTGACGGCATCGACGGTGACGGGTTTGCCCTTGCTGGCGACCTTGATGATCAGCGTGCCGGTGGCCGCCTTGGCCGTGGGCTTGGTGAACAGCCAGGTCGGCTTCTTGGTCGCCTTGCCCTTGAGCGACAGCGTGGCGAACGGCTTGGCCTTGCCCCACTGCAGCGTCACACTGCCGCAGGTGGGGCACCGCCACACCAGCAGACCGACTTGCTTGCCCTTGACGTCGGCCTTGGTCAGCGACGCCCCGACGGCGGACGTGGTACGAGCCGACCCGAACGCGTACTTCGCACCGCTCAGCGACTTCCACGCCGGCTTCTTCGACGCGGTGAAGTCCGCCGCGTTGAACGGCACGCCGATGCAGCGCTGAGCACTGGTCGTCGGATGGCCCGCCTTGTCGACGGCGGTCACGCGGACACAGCTGGTGGCGCCGCGGACGACCGCCACCTTCGCGGTGGTCGAGGTGACGGTCGCGACGGTGGACCACGGGCCGGTCCGGCCCTTGGCCGTCATGGGGGTCGATGAGGTCTCGACCAGGTAGTGCTTCACGCCGGCGCCGTCATCGGTCGACGCGGACCAGGTGACGGTGACCGATCCGGTCTTGGGGACCAGGGTCGCCGCCGGCGCGCCGATCACCGGGGCTGTCGGGGCGACCGCGTCGACCCGGACAGGACCGTAGGTGGCGGCGGATCCCCAGTTCCCCAGCTCGTCGGAGGCCCACAGGTGCAGGTACCAGGTGCCGTGCTGCGTGGGACCGGGCACCGACGTCGCCGAGGAGACCAGCGTCGCTGCGGGGCGGGCCGGCGGGGTCACCGACGACGACCACACGTGGGCGTAGGCGCCGAGCGTGCCGACCCCCGCGTCCGCCGGCGCGGTCCACGCGACCGGCGATGCGCTCGCGGCCCAGTCGCCGGTGGGAGTCGGGCTGGTGAACGCCGCCTTGGACGGGCCGCTGCTGTCGACACCGAGCGGTCCGTACGAGCCGGCCGCGCTCCAGTTGCCGGCGCGGTCGCGCGCCCACACGTGCAGGTACCAGCTTCCCTCGGTCGAGGGGGTGGTCAGCGACGTCTGCTCGGCGGTCAGCTGCGGCGCTGACGGCGTCGCACCAGGCGTGGCCGACGCAGACCACGAGTAGGCGAATCCGTCCAGACCGCTGCCCGCGTCGGAGGCGGTCCACGCCACCGTCGCCTGCGCAGACCACGAGCCTGTCTTCGTCTGGCTACTCAGCACCGGCGCGGCGGGCTTGCTCGCGTCGCGCTTGACCGGGCCGTAGGTGGCGACCGAACCCCAGTTACCCAGGGCGTCCGAGGACCACAGGTGCAGGTACCAGGTGCCGTCCGTCGTGGGACCGGGGACCGACGTCGCCGACGACGCCAATGTCGCGGCCGGCCGGGCCGGCGGCGTCGCCGCGTTCGACCACACGTGGGCGTAGCCCCCCAGCGTGCCGACGTGGTCGTCCACGGGCGCCGTCCACGACACCGCGCTCACGGATGGGACCCACCCCTGCGCCGGTGAGCCGGAGAACGCGAGCGCTCCCGGACCCGACCGGTCGATGCGGAACGGCCCCAGGTGCGTCGCCCCGTCCGCCCAGTTGCCTTCGCGGTCAACGGTGCGGATGTGGACCCAGTACTGGCCGGTGCCGAGGGCGGCGCTGGTGATGACCTCTCCGGCAGTGTGGGTCTGCTGGCCACCGGGCACGGTCGTGGCCGAGGTGTCCCACACGACGGCGTAGCCGGCGACGCCGCTGATGTCGTCGCCTGCGCCGGTCGGTGTGACGGAGACGGTGGGCGTCGACGTCCACACGTTCGGCGTGTGCGTGCTGCTGCTGATGGCCGTCGGGTTCGTTGGCTTGCCCACGTCCACCGCGTGCAGCTGGTACTGACCGTCGACCAGGACCATCTCGTAGGTCAGGCCGCCGGCAGGCGTGGGCACACCGGTGACGTTGAAACCGGGCTGTGACTGGATCGTGGATGCCTTGACCACGGAGAACGCCGAGTCCCACGCCATCGAGGTGCCGCTGTCGACGAGCAGCGCGACGGTGCCGCCCAGCGTGGCCTTGCCCGTTACATCGAGCACGTCGTTGCCGGCGTTGCTGATCTCCATCTGCATCAGCCCGCCGCTGCTCTGCGTGAAGTCACCTTCGACCGTGATGGTGCCCGGGGAGTTGCCCGGTGCGATCGTGGCCCCGCTGTTGGTCACGGCACCGACCAGCGCGCCGTTGCCCTTCACGGTGCCGTTGTTCAGCGCGATGGTGGCGGCACTCAACGTTGTCGGGGCGTCACGCAAGTGCAGCAGGGCGGTGCTGCCGTTCTGGGTGAACGACGGGGCGGTCACCGAACCGGTGTCGAGCAGGCGGAGCGTGCCCGTGTTGGTCAGAGGGGTGCTCGAGGTGACGGCAGCGGTCTTGCCGACCTCGAGGGTGCCGGCGTTTGACTTCAGGTTGCGGAAGACGGACCCGGTGGCGTCGTGGACCGGCTGGGCGCCGGAGATGTGCCACACGGCGTGGTTGTGCTCGATCGGCATCGAGCCGGTGAACCGCAGCTGCCCGGGGTGGCTGACGTGGTACGCGCCGCCGGTGAACGTCTGCGTCGAGGTGTCGTATGCCGGTGTCCCGTTGGAGGCGAGGCTGTTCGGCAGTGTCAGGGTGCCGTCGGTGACGGCGACGGTGCCGGTGTTGTCCAGCTGCTTGTCGACCTGCACCGTCCCGGTGGTGGCCTTCGACAGGGTGCCGGCGTTTTCGAGCACTCCAGCGCCGGACACCTGCGTGACCGTGCCCAGATCCACGGTGCCCTGGTTAATCAGCTGCACCCCCAACGCATACGCACCGCCGTCTTGGACCAACCGCAACGTCGAATCCGACGCCACCGTCCACGGCCCACTGACCGACGAATGACCCCACCACGCGTGCTGACCCACACGCACCACACCACCACGCAGCTCACCGCTGCCATACAGATACCCCGCGTCGTAGTGCAACGTGCCCGGCACATCCAGACCGCCGTCACCCACATACAGCACCGCGCTGCTGTCATCCAGATGGAACGCCCCCGAACCACGCATCGCGTCGGGGCGACCCAACCGCGTCTCACCACGGAAGTTCAACCGCGCACCCGACGCCACATCGAACAGCCCCGAGTCCACCATCCCCGACAGGTCCCAACCCGTCAGCGACACCACACCACCGGACACAGCCAACGTGCCGTCGTTGTCGAACTGCTTGCCCAACACCAACGCGTGACCGCCGGTCTTGGCGACCGTGCCCAGGTTGTGCAACAACCCGTCACCGGACACCTGCGTGACCGTGCCCAGATCCACGGTGCCCTGGTTAATCAGCTGCACCCCCAACGCATACGCACCGCCGTCTTGGACCAACCGCAACGTCGAATCCGACGCCACCGTCCACGGCCCAC
>Ga0247713_1001394_pt1 | contig 12076 bp, 9 predicted proteins | sample 21E_NmetaG_FD_189936 | JGI IMG/M metagenome (GOLD analysis project Ga0247713, IMG submission 189936) | Soil microbial communities from hillslope of Landscape Evolution Observatory, University of Arizona, Oracle, AZ, United States - 2-1-E_N | ecosystem: Engineered > Artificial ecosystem > Mesocosm... | reverse complement strand
GAGACGGGCTTGGTCGTCGACGCCACCGACCAGAGCGCCCTCACGGACGCGCTCGTGGCGCTCTTGAACGACGCCGAGGTCGCGGAACGCATGGGGCGCGCCGGTCGCGAGCACGTACGGCGCGCCTTCAGCGAGCGCCCGCTGCCCGACGGCCTGGTCCGCTGGATCGGCGAAGGCGTACGATGACTTCCGCCGCGGCACCTCCTCGAGCAAAGGGGATCGACGCATGCGCATCCGCGTCTCGTCACCGGGTCAGTCGCTCAGCGAAGGCGACCTCGATCGCATCCACCAGGACCTCGAGAAGATCGACCGGCGGCTCGCCGGTCGCGACGAGGTGGACGCCGAGATCCGCGTGAACCGGGACGGGAGCTCCGAGATGGTGGGAGTCGTGCTGGAGGTCGACTACGGAAGGAACCATCTCGTGGCGACCTCTCGCGGCGGAGACGTCAACTGGTGTGTGCGAGACGCGCGCGAAGAGATCCTGAGGCAGATAAACGACCGGACGCGAAGAGGGCACTCGAGCTTTCTGAAGAGGCGATGAGCAGCCGCGACCCGCAGACGCGCCGGGATCGGCGCGACGACATCTTGAAGGCGAGCCTCCATCTGTTCGCCGAACGCGGTTTCCACGGCACATCGATGCGCGACATCGCGCGCGAGGCCGGCATCACGGAGGGCCTCATCTATCACTACTTCGCATCCAAGCGCGACCTGTTCCGCGCCATCATCGACGAGCACTCCTTCCTTCCGTTGCTCCGCACGCTGCCGCAGCTCGCGGGGCAGCTCGACCTCCGCGCGTTGCTGGTCGTCCTCGCCCGCGGCTTCTTCGATGTCCTCCGCCAGAACAGAGAGCTCACGCGACTCCTGCTGCAAGAGGTGCAGGTCTTCCCCGAGGAGCGCGAGACGTTCTTCGCCGACGCGGTTGGGCAATCCATCGCGGAGCTCGGCGCGATCTTCGAGGAGCGCATGAGCGAGCGGGCCCGCGGCCAGGTCGACCCGCAGGTCGCGGCGAGGCTCTTCTTCAACTCGCTGCTGGCGTTCTTCGTCGAGCAGGAGATCCTCGGCGGAAAGAACCTGCTCCCTGCCGACGAGGCGACGTACGTCGACCACCTGGTCGACATGTTCGTGAAGCGGCTGGGGACGGGGCGCGCCGGACCGCGACCGGTGCGAGACTCTTAGAGCTGGCCCATCACGCGATCGACCATCGCCAGCAGCTCGGCGCGCCACGGCGATTCATCGAAGACGTCGAGCGCGGAGCGGGCGCGGATCGCATACGCCTCGGCGCGCCGCTGCGTCTCCTCGAGGGCTCCGGCGCGCCGTAGCCCTGCCAGCCACGGTTCGAGGTCGCGCTCGCCGTCGACGAGCATCCGCCGCAGGTCGTCGTCGCGGTCGCGCCCAAGGAGAACGGGGAGCGTGAAGACGCCCTCCCGCAGGTCGGTGCCGGGAACCTTGCCCGTCACCTGCGGGTCGCCGACGAGATCCAGCAGGTCGTCGACCACCTGGAATGCGAGGCCGAGACTCTCGCCATAGACCACGAGCGCGGCGCGCTCGCGTGGCGGCGCGCCCGCGGTCGCGGCTCCGAGCTCGCACGCAGCGCGGAAGAGAGCCGCGGTCTTCCTCTCGATCGTGTGCAGGTATTGCTCGATGGAACGCTCCGGGTCACCGAGTGATCCCGTTTCGATGATCTGTCCCTCACACACCTGCGCGATGGCGCGGGCGAGGATGCCCGGGACCTCTCCGCCGGCGTCGGCGCCCAAACCGCAGCCGAGAGCGAACAGGTAATCGCCCGACAGGACCGCGACCTCCGTGCCCCACTTGCTGTGGACGGTCGGCGCGCCGCGCCTCGTCTCCGTCTCGTCGATCACGTCGTCGTGGTAGAGGGTCGCCAGGTGGACGAGCTCGATGGCCGCGGCGGCGAGGTCGGTGCTCGGGACTCCGGTCTCTCCCGCTCGCGCCGCGAGCATCACGAGCGTCGGACGAACCCGCTTCCCCCCGGCCTTTATCAGGTGCGTAGAGGCCTCGCTCACCATCGGATGCGGCGACGATCCGGCGGTCGCGAGCAGAAGGTCTTCGATCCGCTTCAGATCGTCCTGTAACCAGTCCGGCGTCACTCGCCGACGACCTGGATGCAGTAGCGACGCTCGCGCGACGAGTCGAGCTCGACGAACAAGACCCGTTGATCCTCACCGAGTAACGGCTTACCGCCCACGACCGGGATCGTCTCCGACGCCTTCCCGAGGAACGCGTGCACGATGTGGGACGGGCCGTTCGCCGGTTCGTTCTCGACGAGGTTCTCGGTCCGTATCGCGAGGTCGTCGTGCGCGTAGTACCCGTCCTCCGGGGCGATGGAGGTCATCGCACGCGCCATGGCATCGAGCATCTCGGTGCCGCCGCGCGCGAGCAGGACGCAACACGTGGTGTGAGGCGAGAAGACGAGGACGCTGCCCTCCGCCACACCCGAAGAGCTCACCGCCTGCTGGACCTCGTCGGTGATGTCGAGCGCGTCGAGTCGGCCGCCCGTCTTGGTCTCGAATTCCTCGAAGTGCACCACGCCCCTGATTCTCACCCACCGCGCGGCGGGGGCGGGTTGAAGAGATGTTCGGCTGCTCTGAACGGGCGTTCAGGGAGCCGCAGAAGGGGAAAGAACCACCGGAACTTCCCCGCCCGGGGAGGGATAAAAGCGAATCGGGAGAACCAGGGGCATATGGGGGAAAGGCCGGACGACCTGCACCGGAACGAGCAGGCGGACGACCGCGACCTCGTTCTGGCGTTCCAGAAGGGGTCGTGCGAGGCGTTCAACCAGCTCTACGCGCGTCACCACGCCCGCGTCCGTGGGGTCTGCACGCGGCTCCTCCACAATCCCGAAGACGTTCAAGAGGCGACGCAGGAGACGTTCCTGCGGGCGTACCAGGCTCTCGGTCGCTTCAACGGGCGCTACCAGGTCGGCGCGTGGCTCGGGACGATCGCGACGAACGTATGCGTCGACCTCTTGCGAGCTCGCTCCCGGCGAGGTGCGCTCGTCCTCATGCCGTCGATACGAGAGGACACGCCCGATCCTGAACCGACGGTCGAGGAGCGGATCTCGCAGCACGACCACCGCGTCCACGACGCCATCGCGCGTCTCCAGCCCCTCCACGCGCACGCGTTGCAGCTCCGCGCGCTCCACGGGCTCTCGCACACGGAGATGGCCGGCCGCCTGCAGATGAGCCCCGCTCAGGTGAAATCGCTGCTGCACCGCGCCCGGTCGTCGTTCAAGCGCGCCTTCGACCGCGCCGGCAATTGGCTCGTCGCCCCGGTAGCGGCCGTACGCAGCCTGATCCACCGCAGCCGCGACTCGGCCGCCACCAGCAATCCCGTGATCGCGATCACCGGCACGGCCGGCGGAGCATTCGCCGAGCGCGCCGCCGCCGGCGCGCTGGTCGCCGCTCTGGCGCTCGGCTCCTTGCCGGCGCAGCCACAACCGCGCCCGACGGTCGAGGTTCCCACCGCGGCAGGAGCGCCCAAGCGGTTCGCCCCTAAGACGCTGGCAACCGAGGTCGGGCAGCAGGCGGCCCGAACGGAGACATCCGAAAGGTCCGCGCCGACCGCCCTCGACGACCCACGAGAGGCGGCCGGAGCCCTCGTAGCGGAGGTCGGGCGGGTCGTGGAGGGCTCGACCGCGCCTCCTCCTCCCGAGCCGCCCGACGACGATGACGTCGTTCCCCCTTCCCCTCCGACGACGACGGGCACGAACGAGATCGTCGAGAAGGTGAAGGAAGAGGCCGCACACCTGCTGGAGCGCCGCGACTGACGAGGTCGGCGCGCCGAAAGGCCACGGCGCGCCGTGGTACAAGCAGGCATGGCGAACGGCGGATCCGGGGTTCCCGAACCACCCCCCGCGCCCCGGTCGTTCCTCGAAGGCGACCACTTCAAGATCCTCTGTGAGATCGAGCCCTCGCGCGCACCGGACATCACGCGCGTGCGCGATCAGATCGAGACGTTGCGCCCGGTCGTCGACGCATTCCTGATCCCCGACAATCATCTCGGGCGCGCCACGATGTCGTCGGTGGCGGTCGCGCACGAGGTCGCGTACATGGGCGGCCTCGGGATCGCATGCCTCAACGCGCGCGACCGCAACCTGCTCGGCTTCCGCCGGGACCTGCTGACGGCCGCGGCGTACGGGGTCAACCACTTCCTCTTCGTTTACGGCGACGCGCCGAAAGAAGGGCGGCGTACCGAAGACCTCACCGTGCGCGGCATGATCGAAGAGGTGCGCGCATTCGGCACCGGCCCGTTGTTCCAGGGATACCCCGGCTTCCGCATAGGGACGACGGCGCGGGTCGGGCGCCCGCTCACCTGGCGAAGGCGGGCCGACTTCATCTTCGTCCAGATCACCTACGCGACCGACCGCCTCATCGCGTGGCGCCGCTCGCTCGACTTCGACGGGAAGGTCTATGCGGGCGTGATCGTGCTGGCGAGCGCGCGGATGGCGATGCGGATCAACGCCGCGATCCCCGACATCCGGATCCCGCGTCGCATCATCGATAAGCTCGACGACGACCCGCAGCTCGGTATCGATCTGGCGTGCGAGCAGATCGAGGCGCTACGGGAGTCCGGTGCGTTCGACGGCGTGCATCTCGTCCCGGTGGCGCGCTACCGCGAGATGTCGGAGCGGCTGCGTTCGTTGCCTCGATAACGCGAAGAGGGCGGGGATCTCCCCGCCCTCTTGCACGAACCAACCTTCGCCGTCAGCGGCGCGTCTTGATCACGACGCGGTTACCGCCGGACTCGTTCATCTCGTCCTGACTGACCCAGCGGACGCGGAAGACTCGCTTCTTGAACTTCGCTCGCAGTCCGAAGCTGTACTCCGACTGCGCGTCGAGCGTGGCGTTCTTGATCGTGCGCCAACGGCCATTCTTGCGGCGCTGAAGGATGACGCGGTCGCCTGCCTTGTCCGGCTCGACCTGTCCCGAGATCGTGAACCGCTGCCCCTTCTTCGGCCGGAACGGCCGCGGCTGCGTCGTCACCGACGCCTTCGCCAGAACGGTGTCCGGAGTCGACGTTGCCTCGGCACACGCATCCGTCTCGCCCAGCACCGCGATGTACTCCGCGTTGTGCTCGATCCGGATCGGTACCGCGAACCCGCCGGCCGAGTCGCTGTTGGTCGAGGCGATCTCGGAGAAGGCCTCCTCGCCCACGATCCGCCTCTGGATGCGTACGAACTCGTCGTCGACACAGGCGGCGCTCTGCGACGTGATCTGCCCGTCGAAGCGCATCAGCGTTCCCGCCTTGGCGGTGTCTGCTGCCGCCTGCAGCGTCGCCTGTCGCTCGCTCTTGGTCTCCGTCGGCGTCGGTGAGGGGCTCGAGGCGGTGGGCGTCGGCGACTCGGTTGAGGTCGGGCCGGTGGTGGGGGAGTCGGTCGGGGTCGCCGTCGAGGCCGCGGTCCAGGTAAACCTCACGTCGTCCTCGGTCGGCCCTTCACCCGGGCACGGCATGCCGATGATCGGAACCCCACAGAGCGCGCTCGAACCCGGCTCCGGCACGTCCTCCTCACCGAAGCGGGCGCTGTAGCGGCCTTCGCCGGTGGTCGTGGTCTCGTCGAGCTGGATGCGGATGAACGTCGTCCCGTCCGGCTTGGTCTGGGTCGTGACGGAGTCCGGCTGAGCGTCGCCGCTCTGCGGGGTCTTCGTCGTGGGGGTGCCGTCCTGGTTCGAGATCCACGCGTCGGGGTCGTCGTCTTCGATCGTCCACACCACCTGGACGTTCTCGACCGGTGCGCCGTCGCAACCATCCTCGGAACCGTTCGTGACCTTGTTGCCGTCGGTCACGATCGCCACGTACTGGATCTCGAAATTGGCGGGACCGGTCCCCGTCTCGGGATCGGCGTCGATGCACTGGGGAGGACCGGCGGCCGCAGCCGCGACGCCCTGCCGCGACACGACCAGCGGCGCCGAGAGGTGCGTGCTGGTGGGAGAGTCGGAGGAGGTCGCTACCACGCGCAGGCGCTCACGCAAGGCTTCCGAGGTGGCGAACGTTACCTGCACCAGGAAGGCTCGCGACTCACCTGCGGCAAGATCGCCGATGTCCCACGAGCACGTGGCGGCGTCGCAAGTTCCGCCGGGCAGCACCCGGCGCGCCGTGAAACCCTCGGGCAGATGAGCCACGGCTGTGACGCCGTGCGCGTCGCCCGCTCCTTGGTTGTTCACTTGGATCCCGTAGACCGCGGAGCCGTCGGTGACCTTGCCCAGCTTGGCGCCGACCGTCACGAGCGGCGACTCGGACGTCTTCCCGACGGCGCTCCACACGCCGAACAGGCCGACGATCATCGAGACCGCGACGAGGATCGACAATCGCGCGACCCATCTTTCAGACATGCTGTGACCCCCTAGAACGACCGGTGAGACCACCGGCCCCATCGAGTACGAGAACTGCCACTCTAGTCGAGCACCCCTCCCACGACGACGGGGTTGGGCCACAAGTCCGCTCACGCGCGGGCGGTTCCTGCGGGTATGTCGGCTTTGAGAACGAGAAAGTTTGGAACCTATTAAGACGCGCGGCGGGCGCGGGCGCGCCGGCGCTTGAGAGAAGCCCGCTCTTTGTCGGTGAGTCCACCCCAGATCCCGTACTTCTGATTGGTCTCCATGGCGAACTCGAGACACGGCTCGGCGACCGGGCAACGCTGGCAGATCGACTTCGCATGCGCTTCGCGCGCCTGCTTCTCGAGCTCGGATTCGCCCTCTTCGCCGAAGAACACGACGTTGTCGTGCTCGCGGCAGAGCGCGTCGTCCTGCCAGTCCATGACTTCCTCGGCATTGTCCAGAAGGGACAAAACCGCTCCTTCCTTGGTGCTAGTTACCTCGTGAACTCCGCGGATCGTCGGCGGGGTTCTCCTACCACTTCGTCACTCCCGTAAACGGCGGAGGCTGTGGTGACATTCCGTCACCGGCGCCGCGGAGGAGCCCGCCTCCTGGGAGAAGACGCTCGGCGCGCCGAACGGGTTGCGCCCGAAGCGATCCGAGTCTAGAGGCCGTGTCAAGGGTCACCATCGGGACGACTTCAACAAAGTTCCCCTAAAGCGGCGGTAAAAGGGGAGGGCCGGCCCGAAGGCCGGCCCTCTCGAAGTTGCGGTCGTTCAGCGCTCGCAGCTGCGGAAGACGTTGGCGCCGAAAGCGTCACGGCACGAGTCTCTGCCGCTGCCGCCGCGGAGGGTGTCGTTACCCCTGCCGCCGCGGAGTACGTCGTCGTCTCTACCACCGCGGAGGGTGTCGTGACCCTTATTGCCCTTCAGGGTGTCCTCGCCTGCGCCACCTCGGAGGACGTCTCTGCCGGATCCGCCGCGGAGCGTGTCGTTGCCGGTGCCGCCGCGGAGGGTGTCGTCGCCTTCCTCACCGTTGATCGCGTCGTCACCGCCGGCGCCGATCAGGATGTCCGGCCCGCGGAGCCCTCGGATCGAGTCGTCGCCTCCGAACCCACAGATCACGTCGCGGCCCTCGGTGCCGATAAGGACGTCGCTGCCCTCGGTGCCGAAGATGGTGCACTCGCTCGGCCCCCAGCGCTTCGTCGACTGGTCGATGCAGTCGCCGTTCTCGGTGCAGGGAGTGGCCTCGGCAACGATCGTCTGCTCACCGGGCTGGTTCGACACGACTGTCGCCGTCGCGCGTCCGTTGGCGTCGGTGGTGGTCTGCGTCTGCGTGAACTCGCCGGGGCCGGTCTCGTGCCACGCGATCGAGGCGCCCTGAACCGGTTGGCCGTTCTCGTCGGTGGCCGTCGCGGTGAACGTGTGCGGCTCACCCGTCGGGTTCGTCGCCTCGTCCGGCGTCAACGTGAGGTTGTCGACCTGGTTCGGAGCTTCCGTCCACGTCTTCGTGACGGTGTCCGAGCACTTGCCGGCCTGCGCGCCCTGCTGCGGGTCGTTGGCGGCGCGGTCGCACTCGTCGATCTCGTCGGGCTCACCCTGGCCGAGGTCGTCGTTCAACGTGCCGGTGATCGACTGGGTGCCCGGCTCGTCGGAGGTGGTCGTCGCCGAGACCTGACCCTGGTTGTTGGTCGTTCCCTGCGTCGGGCCGACGAACGTGCCTGGACCACTCTCGGTGAACGTCACGCCCTCGCCCTGAACCGGATTGCCGTTGCGGTCCCGCACCGTGCAGGTGACGGTGTGGTTGGTGCCGGTCGGGTTGGTCGCCTGCTTGGGCGTGCAGTCGATCGAGCGAGCATCGAGACGCTCCCACGTCTTCTCGACCACGTCGGTGTTGTCCGGCTCCGCGCCGTTGCCCGGCTGAGCCGCCTCGTTCCGGCCCTCGGCCGTGTCGGCCTCGGTCGTGGCGTTGTTGTTGTCGCTGTCGATCCAGGCGCGGTACTGCGTGATCCCGGTGCTGCTCGTGTTCTGGTTGGCACCGCCGTGCGTGAACGAGCAGGTGCCGGCCTCATTCACGTTCGGCGTCGCCGCGTCGTCGGCCCGCGTGGTGCAGGTGAAGTCGGGGCTCTGCGGCGTGTTGCCGTTGTCGGGGTCGTTGGCGCCGGTCGCCTCGGCGTCTACGTTCACGCCCGATACGCCCTGCCCTTGGTTGTTCGTCGCGGTGCAAGTGACGGTGTGCGCGGTGCCCGGCGGGTTCGAGTCCGTCTCCGGCTCACAGTTCAGGCGGCCGGCCTGGCCGGAGCCGGTCCACGTCTTCTCGACCACGTCGGTGTTGTCGGGTTCCGCCGTGTTGCCCGGCTGGGCGGTCTCGTCGCGGCTCTCCGAAGGATCGGCCTCGACCGTGTTGTTGTTGTTGTCGGAGTCGGCCCAGGCGCGGTACTGCGTCGTACCGGGACTGCTCGTCCCTTGGTTGCTGCCGCTGTGCGTGAACGAGCACGTCCCGGTCTCGTTCGTCGTCGGCGTCGCGGGGTCGTCCTGCCTCGTCGTGCAAGTGAAGTCCGGCGACTGCGGCGAGTTCGAGTTGTCCGGGTCGTTGGCGCCGGTCGCCTCGGCGTCGATGTTCACACCGGATTGAGGCTGACCCTGGTTGTTCGTAGCGGTGCAGTTGACGGTGTGGCTCGTGCCGGTCGGATTCGAGGCCTGCTCCGGCTCGCAGTTCACGCGCGGCTGAGACGGAGGCGGGGGCTGCGGCTGATCCGACCAAGTCTTCTCGACCTGGTCGGCACGGTCGTTGCCGGTGTCGCTGCCGTCGGCCTGCTGGGCCTCACCCGTGGTTTCGGAGCCGCAACGCAGGTTGTCGCCGCCCTGCGAGGCAAGACCGACCCAGAAGCAGATCTCGGCGGTGCCCAGTTCGGCTTCGTTCTGCGTCACCGTGATGTTGCACTGGCCCCTCGGCAGCCGGTTGGGGTTCACGATGTCCGGCCCCGGAGACACCGTGCACTGATAGTCGGGCGAGTGGTAAGAGGCTCCGTCGACCGCATCGGGGTCGTTGATCCCGTTCTCGACCTCGCCGAAGACACGGGGACCTTGCGCCATCGGTTCGCCTTGTTCGTCCGGCGCCGGCGTATCTGTGGGGTTCCCGTACCGGTCGGTCACGTAGCAGTTGTAGACCTCGTTCGACTCCGGTCCCCCCGAGGGATTCGTCTCCCTCTCGCGGTCCGGCGGGCCCTGATCATCGCAGTCGACCGCCGCAGGCTCGCCGGGCGTCCACGTAACCGACACGACGTCGGTGCAGTCGGGTTCGGTCACCTGGGGCGGGGCGCATCCCGTGCCGGGAGTCTGTGACTCGTTGCGGCCCTCACCGTTGTCCCGCGTCGAGTGGTCGATCCACGCGCGCCAGGTGTCCGTTCCGGTGCGCTCCCCGACGTAACTGACCTCGCAGGTGTAGTTCGCACCCGCGATATCGCAGTGGAGGTCGGGCGTAGCGGGGCTGATGTTGCCCCCGTCGGGGTCATTCGGACCGGCCTCGTTCTCGAAATAGATACGAACGTTGCCCGACGTCGCGGTCCGGTCGCCGTCGATACACGTTCCTCCCTCCGTTGGGTCTTGACACACGAGCCTGGCGGTCATCGTGTGCGTCTGACCGACGCCACGGGTCGCGGTCTCCGGCTCTACGTCGAGAGCGTGGGTCCCGTGGTTCGCACCGGCCTGCGGAAGCGCGACGAAGAGCGACGCCGCCGCGAATAGACCCGTGAGCACCATCAGGACGAGCGACCGCCTGGCGACGCCTCTCTGCACCTTCATGCCCGTAACCCTCCTGCCGAAGAAAAGCTCGCGGAAACCCCACGAGCAGGATAGTCCCTGCCTAAACAACGGATCCGGATACTTCAGAGTTGCCTGCCTTGTCGACCCTCAGGAAAATCTTCGCCTCTAGGTTCGACACCGCCTGCGCGGTTCCCGCTCCCTCCCGGCTACTGGATTCGAAAATCAGTCGACCCGGACACCCCGGATGGGGCTGGTACCGGGCAGGTGGTCGTCGTCCCCGGTGGACGTCATCCGGGCCCGGACCTCCCAATCGCCGGCTGCCGGCAACGAAACCGAGGTTTCGTAGGAGCCGTCGGCGCCGATCTCGGCGGTCCCGCCTTGCGTCCAGGTCGCTCCGCCGGGGCGACGGTACTCGACCACGACGGGCGCGCCGGGGTGGACCGGCCGGGCCTCGCCTCGGACGGTGATCTCCTCCCCCAGGCGAGGCCGCAGGGGCGTCACGTCGATCATCAGCACCACCCTCACCCCCACGACGTGCTCTCCCTGCGTCGCGGCCGTTGAAAGCAGCGGGTCGGCGAGCTCGGCGGTGTAGATCGCTCGGGCCTCGGGCGTGACCCCGAGGTTCCACGTCCCGTCGGCGCCGGTGAAGACCTCATAGACCCGGGTGATCCCCATCGACGGGATCGTCTCGGTTACCAGCATCCGGGCGGCCTCGGCGGGCAGCTTCCGGCAGGTGACGCTTCCGCGGAGCCACAGGCTGGTGCCGAACGGCGTGACGGAGGCTCCCCCGGGCGGAGAGATCTCCGTTTTCGGCCGGCCTTCGAGGCGGAGCGAGTAGGCCATCGTCGCCTCATCCCCGCGCGCGGCACCGTTCGCCAGCCCCAGCACGATCCCCCCGATCTCGCCGCGCCCGAAGGCGACCGACGTTCGCCCGACGCCCAGCTCATCGAGCTCGAGCATCCGCTCCTCGACGGGACCCCTGCGCGGGTCGATGAGCGCGAAGGCGCGGGTGCCGGGCGGGCCGGTCACCGTCAGGAGGCCCCGAGCGGCAGACGGACCGCGCCGGTGCGGCGTCAGGCGGACGTAGTCGCCGCTCAACGGGAGGAGGCCGCTTTCGCCCAGATCGCTCGTGAGCCGGCACGACTCGTTGCGGACCGTGTCGCTCCGGAGGACGGCCTTGTAACCCGTTCCCGCCAGAACAGCGCGGTAGGCGGCGCCGAGCTCGAAGTGATGCAAGCGGCGGCGCCACAGGTGGAAGATTCCCCACTCGTCGGCGATTGAGGAGCCGTGGCGTGACAGCACGTTCTCGAGCGCATCGAGAACGCCGACGTCTGGTGACGCCATCTCGTCCCACAGGTCGCGCACGATCTCGAAGTCGAAGCGCTCTGACAGGAAGCGGAAGAAGAGATGCGCGCCGTACTCACGGCGGTCATCGGTGGCGGTCAGCGGGTGGCGCGGCGCGGGGACGAAGTCGCGCAGGAACGCGAGCGCGGCCGGATCCGACTCATCGAAGCGGTGTTGGGCCCACGACGCGGTTGCCTCGTCGATCCAGTCCGGCTCGAGCGCGTCCAGCGCCTGCTGGATCGCGTGGAAGTACTCGTGCGCGGCAAAGCCCGCCAGCTCCGCGCGCGCCGCCGGCGCTATCCGCGACGGTGGGACCACCATGTACGTCGCCCGCGAACGATCGGTCTCCCCGGGAGCCGCTCTCACGTACCCGCGCCCGTCCGCCCGCGCGACGTAAACGGGATAGCGGCCGTCCTCGAGAGGCGGCTCGGGGAAGCCCCACGCCTCGACCTCCGCCGCCCGCGCCGCTTCTAGCGCCTCGGCGAGCGCCTCGATCGAGTCGGGAACGCCGTCGGAGTCGCCGTCGCTCAGATCGGGCGCGTCCGGATGATCCGGAGCGGTCACCCAGGTGATCGTGAAGTGGGGCGAGTCGTACGTCCGCTCGGGAGGAGGCGACTGCGCGACGGCAGCGGGCGC
>Ga0247713_1001393_pt1 | contig 12080 bp, 11 predicted proteins | sample 21E_NmetaG_FD_189936 | JGI IMG/M metagenome (GOLD analysis project Ga0247713, IMG submission 189936) | Soil microbial communities from hillslope of Landscape Evolution Observatory, University of Arizona, Oracle, AZ, United States - 2-1-E_N | ecosystem: Engineered > Artificial ecosystem >... | reverse complement strand
GTACAGCCGCGGCACCGGCTTGCCGGCGCGCTGCGCCAGGTTCTGCACCATCGAGTGGTACCACCCGTACTCCGACTCCGAGGCCGGCTTGGCCCGCGCCATCTTGATGGCGAGCTTGTCGGAGAACCAGTACGTCCCGACGTTGAGGACCAGGGCGATGCCGAGGGCGATGACGAGGCCGCTCTGCCCTCCCGCCCACGAACCGATGAACAGCAGCAGGCCGGACAGGCCGGCGAGCAGGATCGCGGTCTTGAAGGCTTTCATCGCTACAGATCTCCTGGGGAGTGGTGGCTACTCGCCAGGATATCGCGCCGCCCCGGCCCCGCGGCCGTACCGGGCGAAATCCCCCGTCAGGGGCCCGCGCCGACCAGCGTGGACAGCTGCGCGGCGTTGGCGAAGAGATCCGGCGCGAAGAACACGCCGATGGCGACGAGCGCCAGGGCGCTCACCGTGAAGCTGAGCCCGTACCCGGGGCGGACGGGCGCCGTCTCGGTGGGCGCGTCCATCCACATCGTCCGCACGATCGACAGGTAGTAGAACATCGACAGCACGGCGTTCACGACCACCGCGCTGGCCAGGAAGTAGGCGAAGGGCGTGCCCATGCTCACCGCGGCGGAGATGACGAAGAACTTCGCCCAGAAGCCGACCACGGGCGGCACACCGCCCAGCGACACGAGGAAGACGGTGAGCCCCGCGGCGAGGACGAAGTTGCGCTGTCCGAGGCCCGCGTAGTCGGTGGTCTGGCGGCCGGGATGCTCGCCGGCCATGGCGGTCACGACCGCGAACGCGCCGACGTTCATGACCGCGTAGGCCAGCAGGTAGATCAGCACGGCGGCGAACGCCTGGGAGTTGACGGCGGCGACGACCGCGTCCCCCTCGGCGGCACGGACGAGCCCGAACGGCACGAGCATGTACCCGGCGTGGGCGATGGAGGAGAACGCGAACATCCGCACCACGTTGCGCTGCTGCAGGGCGGTGAGGTTGCCGAGGGTCATGGTCAGCACGGCGATGATGCCGAGGATCGGGGCCCACACGTCCGCCAGCGGCTGGAAGGCGACGAAGCAGATCTGCAGCAGTCCCGCGAACCCCGCCGCCTTGGAGGCGACCGACAGGAACGCGGCCACCGGGACGGGCGAGCCCTCGTAGGTGTCGGGTGCCCAGAAGTGGAAGGGGACGGCGGACACCTTGAACCCGAAGCCGACGATGACGAACAGCAGGCTGGCGAGCAGCAGCGGCTCGCGGGGCGCGTCGGTGAGCGCGGCCGCCACGCCCTGCAGGTCGGTCGTGCCCGTGAACCCGTAGACGATGGACAGCCCGAACAGCAGCACCGCCACGGACAGCACCCCGATGAGGAAGAACTTCAGCGCCCCCTCGTTGCTGCGCAGGTCGAACTTGCGCAGGCCGGCCATGACGAAGCCCGGCACGCTGACCAGCTCCAGGGCGATGAAGATCATGACGAGGTCGCGCGCGCTCGGCATGAGCAGCATGCCCGAGAACGCCGCGAGAACCAGGAAGTAGTACTCGCCCTGGTACGTCCGGATGGACGTCAAGTAGCGGTAGCTGACCAGCAGCACGAATGCGGCCGTGACGAGGAAGAACGCCTTGAACAGCAGCGCGTAGTTGTCGACCACGAACATGTTGCCGAAGGCCCTGCGTGTCTGCCCGTCCACGGCCAGTGCCACCACCCAGGCCAGCGCGCCCAGGACACCGACCAGGGCGACGGGGTTGACCAGGCGCTTGCGTGTGCCCTCCCACACCAGGTCACCGAAGAGGACCGCCAGGGCCGCGGCGAGCAGGGTCAGCTCGGGAGCCAGCGCGAACCAATCGATGTGCATGACGTCGGGCATGTCGGCTCCCGGCTAGTTGGCGAGGCCGCCGAGGTAGGCGACCACGTCCGGGTTGGTGACGCCCAGGACGAGGAACGGCAGGACCCCGAGCGCTCCGACGAGGATGAGCAGCGGGATCCACGCTCCCCACTCGACCGCCGAGATGTCGGACAGCCCCGCGGTGCGCCAGCGCTCCGGCGCAGGACCCATGAGGACCCGCTGCATCATCCAGAGGAAGTAGCCCGCGGTCAGCACGGTGCCGACCGCGCCGAACACCATGAGCACGCGGAACAGGGTCAGGTGGCCGGCGTCCACGATCGCCTGCGCCGGGCTGAACGCGGCAAGCAGCGCGAACACCTCGCCCCAGAACCCGGCCAGCCCCGGCAGTCCGAGGCTGGCGATGGCGACGAACCCGAAGACGAAGCCCATGCGCGGCATGACCTGCAGCATGCCGCCCCCGATCTCGGAGATGGTCCGCGTGTGGTAGCGGTGATGCACACTGCCGACGACGAAGAACAGCATCCCGGTGATCACCCCGTGGGCGATCATGCCGAAGATCGCCGCGTTGATCCCGGTCGGCGTCATGGTGGCGATGCCGAGCATGACGAAGCCCATGTGCCCGACGGAGCTGAAGGCGATGAGGCGCTTCAGGTCGGTCTGGGCGAGGCAGCACAGCGCGCCGTAGATGATCGCGATCACCGCAAGCACCGCGATGATCGGCGCGAAGTCGACGGCGGCCTCGGGCAGGATCGGCAGCGCGATGCGCACGAAGCCGTAGGTGCCCATCTTCAGCAGGATGCCGGCCAGCAGCACGCTGCCGATGGTCGGCGCCTCGGTGTGGGCGTCGGGCAGCCAGGTGTGGAACGGCCACATCGGCACCTTGATCGCGAAGCCGAGGAAGATGCCGAGGAAGGCCAGGCGCCCGAACGTGCCGGCGAACTCACCGGCGGCGCCGGCCTGCGCCAGCGCGAGGATGTCGAAGGTCGGCTGCGGCGCGGTGAAGTACAGGGCCAGGAACGCCACCAGCATGAACACGGATCCGAACAGCGTATACAGGAAGAACTTCACCGCGGCGTACTCGCGCCGCGGGCCGCCCCAGACTCCGATCATGAAGTACATCGGGACGAGCACGAGCTCCCAGAACACGAAGAACAGGATCAGGTCGAAGGCGATGAACGTGCCCGCCATCCCCGTCTGCAGCACGAGCATGAGCGAGAGGAACGCCCGCGGCCTGCCCGGTTCCTCCAGGTGGTGGTAGGCATAGATCGCGCAGAGGAACGTCAGGAGGTAGGACAGCACGAACAGCGGGAGGCTGATGCCGTCGATGCCGACGTGGTAGTTGGCGCCGATGGCGGTGATCCACGGCACGTTCACCTGGAACGCCAGCGGGTCACCCGCACCGCGCACGTCGCCCAGGTAGTAGCCCGCCAGGATCGCCAGCGACAGCGCGAAGCCGATCAGGGAGACGATCACCGCGACGGGTTTGGCGGCCTCCTCGCTGCGTTTGGGGATCAGCAGGATGATCGCTGCTCCCGCCAGCGGCAGGAACACCGTGACGCTGATCGCCAGGCTCTCCCACATCCTGCGGTCCCTTCTTCTTGTCGAGTCGCTTACCGCGACTGCGGTAGCAGGCCTGCTATGCGGTCGCGAACAGCACGCCGAGGACGATGACGCCGACGAACATCCCGCCGGCGTACAGCTGCACATTGCCCGACTGGGCCAGGCGCATCCTTGCTCCCGACCACATCGCCGAGACGCCGAGGCCGTTCACGGCCCCGTCGATGCCCCGCTGGTCGCCGACCGCGTAGGTCTTGTCGGCCAGGCGGGACACGCCCGCGCCGGCAAGGTACACCAGCCGGTCGATGACCCGGTCGTTCAGCCAGTACGCCGCCCTGGCCAGGGGCCCCTTGATCGTGCGCACGATCACCCCTTCGTAGAGGTGGTCGAGGTAGTAGCGGTTCTCCAGGGTCTGGGTCACCAGACCCATGCCCAGCACGGGGTCGCGCTCGGGGGCGCGGCGGTAGATCGCCGCGCCGATGCCGAAGCCAACGGCGGCCAGGGCGGTGGCCCCGAGCGCTATCGGCAGGTTCAGCTCGATCGGATGGGTGGTCCAGTAGTCCACGGAGAACATCGTCCAGGCGCTGAAGGCGTAGGGCTGGAACGCCCCGAAGGGCAGGTTCACCAGGCCGATCACCGCCGAGGGGATCGCCAGCGCCACCAGCGGGCCGGTCATCGCCCGGGGGCTCTCGTGGGGCGTGCCCGCGCCGCGGTAGGAGCCGGCGAAGACGAGGAACAGCACCCGTGCCATGTAGAACGCGGTCAGCAGCCCGCCGAGGATGCCGAGGCCGAACACGACCGTGCCGGCGTAGCCGCCGGCGTGCACGGCCTCGGCGAGGATCTCGTCCTTGGACCAGAAACCGGCGAGGGGTGGGGCGGCGGCGAGCGCCAGCGACCCGACGAGGAAGGTCCAGAAGGTGGCCGGCATCGCGCGACGCAGCCCGCCCATGTCGCTCATGTTGTTGGAGTGCACGGCGTGGATCAGCGACCCGGCGCCGAGGAACAGCAGGGCCTTGAAGAACCCGTGGGTGAACAGGTGGAAGATCCCCGCGGTGTAGCTGAACGCCAGGGCCGCGACCATGTAGCCGAGCTGGCTGACCGTGGAGTAGGCCAGGACCTTCTTCACGTCGTCCTGCACGATCGCGAGCAGGCCGGCGGAGAACAGCGTGATCGCGCCGATGATGGCGATCGTGAAGACGGCGGTCTCGGAGTGGTGGAAGACCGGGTACAGCCGCGCGATCAGGAACACGCCCGCGGTGACCATGGTCGCGGCGTGAATCAGGGCGGAGACCGGCGTGGGGCCCGCCATGGCGTCGGGCAGCCACGTGTGCAGGGGGAACTGGGCGGACTTGCCGACCGCGCCGAGGAACAGGGCGAGGAGGGCGAAGGTCAGCAGTCCGTTGTCGAGGGCGGCACCGCCGGCCTGGACGCCTTCCTCCACCGCCGAGATGATCTCGCCGATGTCGAAGGTGCCGAACATCGACCACAGGGCGATGACGCCGACGATCAGGCCGACGTCGCCGGTCTTGGTGGTGAGGAACGCCTTGATGGCGGCGTTGGAGTTCTGCTTCTCCTCCCACCAGAAGCCGATCAGCAGGAACGAGCAGACCCCGACGAGCTCCCAGCCGACCAGCAGGAGCATGAGGTTGTTGCTGATCACCAGCAGCAGCATCGACGCGGTGAACAGGCTGAGGAGCGTGAAGTACCAGGTGAACCGCGCCTCGCCGTGCATGTAACCCGTCGAGTAGACGTGCACCATGAGGCTGACGAACGTCACGAGCAGGAACATCATCGCCGCGAGCCCGTCCACGCGGATCCCGGCGTCGAAGCCGGAGTCGCCCCCGAACGTGGCGAGCTGCACGGCCCGCTCGACCAGGAAGGCCGGCGAGCCCTCCAGGGCCGCGGTCACGTTGGCGGCGAAGACCTCCAGGGCCACCAGCACCGCCAGCACGAACGCGACCGCCATGGAGGTGATGCCCACCTCCGCGCCGCCCTTGGGCAGGCGCTTGCCCAGCGCCATGATGATCGCCGCCGAGACCGCCGGCAGGGCGGGGATCAACCAGGCGTGCTCGGTCACCGTGGCTCCTGGGTCAGCGCTCTAGAACTTCATGAGGTCGGCGTCGTCGATGTTGACCGACGCGCGGTTGCGGTACATGAGCAGGACGATCGCGAGCCCCACGCCGACCTCGGCGGCACCCACGGCGATCACGAACAGGGCGAAGACCTGGCCGGACAGGACGGAGTCGCCGAGGTTGGCGGCCGCCAGCTGCCCGAAGACGACGAGGTTGATGGTCGCGGCGGCGAGCATGATCTCGACGCTCATGAGCACCAGGACGGCGTTGCGCCGGGTCAGCACGCCATAGACGCCGACGCTGAAGAGCAACGCGGCGAACACCAGGGGGTAGGAGAGCATCATGCGCGGGGGAGCTCCTCGCTCGGTCGGGTCACACCCGGCGTGCTGCTCGCGTCGCTCGCGGCCGGCTCCGGCCGGGAGGTCGGCATGCCCGGCTCCATCAGCGGCTCGGGCCCCTCGCCCTCCTCACGCCGCGCCAGGATGATCGCGCCGATCAGCGACACGGTGAGCAGGAACCCGAGCGCCATGAAAGGAAACGCCCAGTGCACGTACAGCACGTCGCCGAGGTCGCCGGCGGTCGTCACCGACAGCGGCAGGGCGGCGTCACCGAAGGCGGACAGGATCATCGTGGCCAGGAAGCCGAACAGCGAGACGCTGACCAGCAGGCCCAAGCGGGCGTTGTCGTTGTGCTGGGCCATGGGACCGATCGGCGCGCGCGTCAGCATCAGCCCGAACAAGATCAGCACGACGACCGCGCCGACGTAGACCAGCACCTGGGTCCACGCGAGGAACTCCGCGCCGACCACCAGGAAGGTGCCGGCGACCGCGAGCAGCGTCACCACCAGGTACAGGGCGGCGTGCACGACGTTGCGCGCGGTGACCACCAGCAGGGCGGCGGCACCCCCGATCACAGCGATGGCGAGCATGACGACGTCGTAGACCGTCACCCTCCCGCCCTTTCGCCTTGATCCCCGCCCGCCGGCGGGCTCTCCGAGCCCGCCCTCTCCCGCCTTATGCGGGCTTTCTCCTTGCGCACGTAGGCGGCCTTCGCCTTCGCCCGGGCGACCCGTTCGCTCTTGCCCTCGGCGACGAGCTTGTCGAAGGTCTCCTGGTCGACCTGGGCCTCGACGTGGATGTCGTCGTCCGCAGCGGTCCCGGCGGCCGCCTTGCCACCGGCGGGTGCGCCGTCGCCACCCGCAGCCGGCTGCGACGCGGCCAGCAGGCGCTGAGCCTCCGCCTCCGCCGCCTTGCGTGCGGCCTCCAGGCCGTCGCTGATCTCGGGCGGGATCTCCGCGCCCACCTCCAGCTGCGGCGGGGCGGGTACGGTGTCCATCCACACCCGCAGCTGCTCCTTCTCGTGCGTCAGCTCGCGGATGGAGTAGGTGGAGTACTCGAACTCCGGCGACCAGAACAGCGCGTCGAAGGGACAGACCTCCACGCAGATGCCGCAGTACATGCACAGCGCGAAGTCGATGGCGAACCGGTCGAGCTGGTTGCGGGTGCGCGCCCGACCACCTTCTTTCTTCGGCGGGATGGTGTCCTTGTGGCTGTCGATGTAGATGCACCAGTCCGGGCACTCGCGTGCGCAGAGCATGCAGACGGTGCAGTTCTCCTCCATGAGGGCGATGACCCCACGGGTACGCGGTGGCAGGTCCGGCTTCACGTGGGGGTACTGCGAGGTGGTGGACGGGCTCATCATGGTCTTGAGCGTGACGCCCAGACCTTTGAGCAGACCGATCTTCGGCAGAGTAGGGCGCATCTAGAGCATCACCTTCGCGACGGCGACGACGACGATGTTCAGCAGGGCCAGCGGGATGAGGATCAGCCACGACATGCGCTGCAGCTGATCCTCGCGGAGGCGGGGGAAGGTCGCGCGCAGCCAGACCATCACGAACGTCAACGCGATGATCTTGCCCATCGTGACCCCGAAGCCCAGCAGCGCGCCGAGCGCGCCGTCGGGCAGCGGCACGCCGGGCCACGGATACCACCCGCCGAGGAACAGCACCGTGGCGAGCGCCGACAGCACCACCATCCCGGCGTACTCCGACAACATGAAGAAGGCGTAGCGCAGACCGCTGTACTCGGTCATGTGCCCAAAGATGATCTCGGAGTCGGCGATCGGCATGTCGAAGGGCGGGCGGGACAGCTCCGCCAGGGCCGCGACGTAGAACATCCCGAAGCCGATGACGTGCGGCACGGCGTAGGGGACGGGGATCGCACCGAGGAGCCGGAACTCGTTCTGCGCCTCGACGATGCCGACCAGGGACAGGGTGCCGGCCTGCAGCACCACCGCCGCGGCCGCGAGCACGAGCGGCAGCTCGTAGGCGATGAGCTGCGCCGCCGCGCGGATCCCGCCCATCAGGGAGTACTTGTTGGCGCTCGACCAGGCGGCCATCAGGATCCCGAGCACGCCGACCGACGACACGGCCAGGGCGAAGAAGATCCCCGCGTCGAGGTTCTCCGCCCAGACCCCCGGCCCGAAGGGCACGACCACGAGGATGACGAGGACGGGCACGAGCGACACCGCGGGGGCCCAGGAGAAGACCCACTTGTCCGCGGCGGTGGGGATGATGTCTTCCTTCTGGATGAACTTCACCCCGTCGGCGACCAACTGGCCGACGCCGTGCTTGATCGGGCCGAGGCCGGCCTCCATGGGGCCGAGACGGTCCTGCATGTGCGCCATGACCTTGTGCTCCATGTAGCCGACGGCCAGCGGAGCGGTCAGGAAGAAGACGACGATGAGCCCGAGCTTCAGCCCGAGGGCGAGCCAGACGTTGTCGAGGGCCAGGAGTGACTGCGCCAGGACCGCGATGGTCATCCCCCTACCGGTCCACGTCGCCGACGACGAAGAACACGCTGCCGAGGATCGCGATCATGTCGCTCAGCAGCGCTCCGTCCAGCAGGTAGGGCATCGCCGCGATGTTGTTGAACGACGGGGTCCGCATCTTCAGGCGCCAGGGGTTCTTCTTGCCGTCGCTGACCAGGTAGTAGCCGCACTGGCCGAGGGGGTTCTCGGTGCGGACGTAGATGGCGCCCTCCGGCGCCTTCACGACCTTCGGCAGGTTCGTCTTCACCGGGCCCGAGGTGATGTTGTCGAGGACATGGTCGATGATGTCGCAGCTGGCGTCGATGCGGTCGAGCAGCACCATGAACCGGTCGTAGCTGTCGCCGTTGGTCCCGACCGGCACCTTGACGTCGATCTCCCCGTACTTCTCGTAGGGCTCGGTGACGCGGGAGTCCTCCGGCACACCGGTGGCCTGCAGTGTCGGCCCCGTGACGCCGTAGCTGGCGGCGACGTCGCGCGGCAGCGGGCCCACCCCTCTGGTCCGCGCCACGAAGATCTCGTTGCCCTGCAGCAGATCGCGGTACTCGGCGTTGCGCACCCGCACGTTCTTCGTCATCTGCGCACTGGCGGCGAGAAACCCACGCGGCAGATCCTCCTTCAGCCCGCCGACGCGGGCGTAGCTGAAGTGCAGACGCCCGCCCGTGGCGCTCTCCATCAGATGCTGGATGTCCTCGCGCTCACGGAAGGCGAAGAACACCGGCGTGATCGCACCGAGCTCGAGCCCGAACGAGCCGACGAACATCAGGTGGTTGAGGATGCGGTTCCACTCGGCCATGAGCACGCGGATCCACTGCGCCCGGTCGGGGACCTCGAGCTCCATCATCCGCTCGACGGCGATGGCCACCCCGAGCTCGTTGTTGAAGGCGCTGAGCCAGTCGTGGCGGTTGACCAGCGCCATGATCTGGCGGTAGTCGCGCGCCTCGGCGAGCTTCTCGAACCCCCGGTGCATGTAGCCGATGATGGGCTGCGCGCGCCGGATCTTCTCGCCGTCGAGGTCGATCACCACCCGCAGCACCCCGTGGGTCGCGGGGTGCTGCGGCCCGATGTTCAGGTTCATGTCCTGCGTGGTGAGCTCCCCCTCGCCACGCACCTCGACGAGCATGCCCTCGCCGGGTCCGCCGGGCAGAAGTCCCTGACCGCGCTCGGTGGTCATCGTCTCCAGGTCGGTCACCGCTCGTCTCCCGGGCCGGCGTCTTCGTCGTCATCGGGCACGGCCTTGTCAGGGGGCGCCGCGCCGGGAGCGCGCGGGGCCTGGCCGCGCTCGAAGTGGATGACCTCGTCCAGCGTGTCGCTCGGCGCGGGCCGCTCCTCCTCCTCGTCGGGAGGATAGGAGCGTTCGCCGTAGGACGGCGCCGGAGGTGCGTCGGTGCCCTGCCGCTCCGCTCCGCCGTGGCGCCCCTCGGCCTCCACCCCGGGGGCACCGCTCGGCGCCGGAGGTGCGCCCTCGCCGACCTTGGCCTCGCTCTCGGGGTCGTGCACCGGCTGCTCGGTCCCCGGCCGGTCGCCGGGGGCGCCGGCCGCGGTGTCGCCCCCCACGGCGCCGGCGGCCGCGTCCTTGGCGATGTCGCTGCGGGCGATGTCGGCGGCACCGCCGGGGGTCTGCGGCTCCGGCTCCCCCGCGGCCGCGGCGACCGCCGCAGCCCCCTCGCCGGCGGTGTCACCGCCCGTGGTCTTCTCGGCGGCAGCCGCCTGCGCGTCTGGCTCGTCGTCACTGCCGGCCATGCCGGCCGCGACGGCCTCCTCGGAGGTGGCCGCCTGGGCCGCCTCCTTCTCGGCCGCCTTCTGCGCCCGCATGGCGGCGGCCTTGGCGCGCGCGCGTTCGGCGCGGATCTGGCTGGCCTGCGCCTTCTCCTCCGCGCTCACCGGCGCCTGCGCGGCCGTGGCGTCCGCGCCCTCCTCACTCGAACGCCCGCCCGCCGTCGGCGCCTCCGGCGCCGACCCATCCCCGTCGGTACCCACCTCCTTGGGCTCCTTCAGCCCCGGCCACGGCTTGGCCTCCCGGGTGGACAGCAGGAAGTCCTTGCGCAGCGGGAAGCCCTCGAAGTTTGTGACGGTGAGGATGCGCGGCAGCAGGCCCGGATGGCCCTCGAAGTCGATCCCGAACATGTCGTAGACCTCGCGCTCGTGCCAGTCCGCACCCCGCCAGAGGTGCGTCAGCGTCGGCACCTTGGGCGCCTCGCGCCCCCCCGGAGCGACCACCCGCAGCATGACGTGGTGGCCGTGGCTCAGCGAGTAGAGGTGTGTGACGACGGCGAACCCCTCCTCGCCCAGGTCCACGCCGGCGTTGTGGTCGTAGAAGTCGAAGTCGAGCTCGGGTGCGTCCCTGCAAAGCCGGGCGGCCTCGGGCAGGGACGCGGGCTCCAGGGTGACGGTGAGCTGACCGAAGGTGATGCTCACGTCCTGAACCGCCTCGCCGAGCCGTTCGCGGAGGAACTCGGCAAGCGCGTCGGCCTCCATGCGGGAGGTCCCGGCTCCGGCTGCGACCGAAGCACTGCTCGTCGGGGTCATGACCCGTCCCCGCTACATCGGGTCGTCGGCGGGATGGCGGGTGGGGTCGCCATCGCCGACCACGATGGGGTGGCGGGCTTCGCGCTCGGCGTAGCGCTCCTTCAGCGACTCCTTGCCGATGCGGTCCTGCAGCGTGAGGATCCCGTCGAGCAGGGCTTCTGGGCGTGGGGGGCACCCGGGCACGTAGACATCAACGGGGATGATCTGGTCGACGCCCTTGGTGACGGAGTAGCTGTCCCAGTACGGGCCGCCGCAGTTGGAGCAGGACCCGAAGCTGATGACGTACTTCGGCTCGGGCATCTGGTCGTACAGCCGCTTGATGGCCGGCGCCATCTTGTCGGTCAGCGTTCCTGCGACCACCATGAGGTCGGCCTGGCGCGGGCCGTGGGCGAAGGGGATGACGCCGAGGCGGATGAAGTCGTGGCGGGCGGCGGATGTCGCGATGAACTCGATGGCGCAGCACGCCAGCCCGAAGTTCATGACCCACAGGCTGTACTTGCGCCCCCAGTTGAGGACGAACTTGAGCGGCTGCGGCGGGTCGACCTGGTCGACTAGACCCACTTCAGGACTCCCTTCCTCCACTCGTAGGGGAGGGTCAACGTGACGAAGAACAGGAACACCAGCATCACACCCAGCATGAAGCGCTGCTCCGGCGCCGCCCCCAGCGACACCGCCCACGGGAAGATGAACAGCGTCTCAACGTCGAAGACGACGAACATGAAAGCGAACAGGTAGTAGCGGATGTGGGTCTGCGACCAGCCCTGCCCGACCGGGTCGATCCCACATTCGTACGTCGAGAGCTTGCCCCCGTACTTCTTGTCGGGCGCGACGAGCCGGTTCAAGGTGAACGCGACCGCGACGAGAAGGGCGCCGGCGGTCGCCAGCGCCAGGACCGTCCCGTAGGCCTGGTAGTACTCAGGCATCCGACACTCCCCTGTCGTCCGAACGGGCCGCTGCTCCCGCAGGCGGCCCGTTTACGGCGCCAAGTGTACGCACTCCCCGGAGCGGCGCATAACCTGTGCCGCTAGCCTTCAAGTAGCGGAGCGGTAGGGCCCCATAGAGCCCTCAAGTAGCGAAGCGGTAGGGCCCCATAGAGCCCTCAAGTAGCGGAGCGGTAGGGCCCCATAGAGCCCTCAAGTAGCGAAGCGGTAGGGCCCCCATTGAGCCCACAAGCGTCTCGATGCGGCTGATCAGCCCGCGTCCTGGCACCATGGGACCATGCGAGAGACGATGCGAGAGCCCAAGCGCAACGAGCCGTGCTGGTGCGGCA
>Ga0247713_1001392_pt1 | contig 12083 bp, 9 predicted proteins | sample 21E_NmetaG_FD_189936 | JGI IMG/M metagenome (GOLD analysis project Ga0247713, IMG submission 189936) | Soil microbial communities from hillslope of Landscape Evolution Observatory, University of Arizona, Oracle, AZ, United States - 2-1-E_N | ecosystem: Engineered > Artificial ecosystem > Mesocosm... | reverse complement strand
GTCCAGGAGCGGATCGACCTGCGCGCGCACGAGGGCGCGCACCCGCGCATCGGCGCTGCGGACGTCGTCCCGTTCGTCCCCGTGCGGCCGGAGCAGATGCCGCGGGCGAAGCGGGCGGCGCGCCTGCTCGCCAAGCGGGTGACGGCGGAGCTCGGGCTGCCGACGTTCCTGTACGGCGAGGTGGGCGAGGGGCGCGGCCCCGTCTTCTTCCGGCGCGGTGGCCCCGAGGAGCTGCAGCGGCGGCTCGACGCGGGCGAGCTGGCGCCGGCGTACGGGCCGCCGTGGCTCGACCCCGCCGCCGGCGGCGTCCTCGTCGGCGCGCGCCGGCCGCTCGTCGCGTTCAACGTGAACCTCCGCGGAGCGGGCGTCGACGTCGCGCGCGAGATCGCCGCCGTCGTCCGCGAGAGCGGCGGCGGCTTCCGCGGCGTGCGTGCGCTCGGGCTCGATCTCCGGCGCGCGGGCCACGTCCAGGTGAGCATGAACGTCGAGGACTACGAGGCGGCGTCGCTGCACGAGATCGTCGCGCGGGTCGCAGCGGAGGCGGAGGCGCGAGGCGCGGAGGTGCTCGGGTCCGAGCTCGTCGGGCTGATGCCGGCGGGCGCGGCCGTCGCCGCCGCTGGCGCGCTCCTCCGGATCGACGGCTTCGACGCGAGCCGCGTCCTCGAGCTGCGCCTCCTCGACCGCTAGGCACGAAGCCGGCGCAGTTGCGTGACGGGCGCGTGCGCGTTCGGCGCGTACCGTTTCGTCAGGGGGCCTGCGCGCCCCCATAGGGGGCCGTGCGCGTGCGCGCGACGGCCACGGCCGCGCCGGCCAGCCCGAGCAGCGGGAGCACGACCGCGGCGGCGGCGAAGACCGTCCCGGGCGCCACGATCGCGAACAGCGGCGACACGAAGACGAGGCCGGTCGCGTGCGCGCCGCGGTGGACGAGCGAGATCAGCCCGACGACGCGGCCGAGCGCCGCGTCCGGCACGTCCCGCTGCGCCGCGGAGTACGCGAGGACGACGGCGCTGCTCTGCCCGAGCCCCGAGAACACCGCACCGGCGAACGCGAGCGGCAGGTCGTCCGCGAACGCGAGGAGGAGGTACGCCGGGAGGTACAGCGTCCACGCGAGCAGGCTGGCGAGCGCCTTGCCGCGGACGTCGCGCCGGGCGAGCGCGACGCCCGCGGACACGGACCCGACCGCGTACCCGACCATGACGAGCGAGAACGCGCCGGCGCCGCGGCCGAGCTCCGTCCGGACGAGCTCCGGGACGCCCGCGATCCAGCTCCCGGCCGTGATCGTGACGCCGACGCCGATCACCGCGACCGCGACCGCGAGCGCCGGGAGCGGACGCAGCGCGGCGAACCCCTCGCGGATCCGTGGCGGCGGCGCCCCGGCCGCGCGTCCCGGCTGCGGGCGGATCCCCACGAGCAGCGCCGCCGACGCGAGGAACGTCGCAGCCGTGAGCGCGAAGAACGCGCTCACCGGCACGAACGCGAGCAGCCCCGCGGCGAGTGCCCAGCCGCCGATCGAGAGCGCGTCGGCCGTCGCGCGGACGAGCGCGTTCGCGGCCTGCACGTTCCGCCGGTCGACGAGCGACGGCAGGAGCGAGCCGTACGCGGGCTCGAAGTAGCTCGCGGCGGTCTCGAGCAGGAACGCGGCGACGACGAGCCCCCACAGCGGCAGGTGCCCCGCGAGCGCCGCCGCCGCGACCGGGACGAGCACCGCCGCGCGGACGAGGTCCGCGCCGATCATGATCCGCTTGCGGCTCCAGCGATCGGCCGCGACGCCGCCGTGGAGCCCGAAGAGGAGCGCCGGAACGCTGTCGGCGAGCCGCACCGCGATCACGCCGAGGGGGCCCCCGGTCGTCAGCGCCGTCCACATCAGCGCGATGTAGTGGAAGGCGCCGCCGAGCTCGCTCGTCGTGATCGCGAGGAAGGTCCGCCGGAAGTCGCGACGGCGCAGGAGTGCGAGCGCGCCCTCCACGCGCTCGAGTTCGTACGGTTGCTCCGGCAGCGCCTCCTCGGGGACGCCCGTGACGGGGTCGCTCACGAGCGCGGAGTCTGCCGCAGCCGGGGCTACACTCACCGCCGATGGCGCAGCGGACGGCGGTGGCGCTGACCGGCGACGACCTCGCCCCGGCCGACGTGTGGGAGGTGGCCGTCGGAGGCGCGCACGCGACGCTGTCCGACGACGCGCGCCGCAAGCTCGAAGCGGCGCGCGCGCTCGTCGAGCGCGCGGCGCACGGCGGACGCGAGCACACCTACGGCGTGAACACCGGCTTCGGCCGCTTCGTCTCGCGCACGATCCCGGAGGAGCTCACCGGCGAGCTGCAGCTCCGCCTGCTCCGCAGCCACGCCTGCGGCGTCGGCCGGCCGTACCCGCCCGAGATCGTCCGCGCGGCGATGCTGCTGCGGGCGAACGCGCTCGCGAAGGGCTGCTCGGGCGCGCGCGTCGAGACGGTGGAGCTGCTCGTCGAGTGCCTGAACCGCGGCGTGCTGCCGCACGTCCCGAGCCGCGGCTCCGTCGGCGCGAGCGGCGACCTCGCGCCGCTCGCCCACCTCGCGCTGCCGCTCGTCGGCGAGGGGGAGGCGTCCGTCGACGGCGAGCTCCTGCCCGGCGGCGAGGCGCTCGCGCGCGTCGGCCTCGAGCCGGTGCGGCTGGAGGCCAAGGAGGGGCTCTCGCTCGTCAACGGGACGCAGTTCATGGCCGCGGCCGGCGCGCTCGGGCTCGTGCGCGCGCGGCGGCTCGCGGCCGCGGCCGACGTGGCGTGCGCGCTCTCGCTCGAGGCGCTGCAGGGGTCGCGGACGAGCTTCCTGCCGCAGATCCACGCGCTGCGCGGCCTCCGCGGACAGGCGGCGTCGGCCGAGAACGTCCTCCGCCTGCTCGAGGGGTCGGCGATCAACGAGGCGCACCGCTGGTGCGACAAGGTGCAGGACGCGTACTCGCTCCGGTGCGCGCCGCAGGTCCACGGCGCGTGCCGCGACCTCCTCGACTACGTCGACTACACCGTGTCCGCGGAGTTGAACGCGGCGACGGACAACCCGCTCGTGCTCGTCGACGACGGGCTCCTCGTCTCGAACGGCAACTTCCACGGGCAGCCACTCGCGTTCGCGCTCGACGCGCTCGCGATGGCGGTGGCGGAGCTGGCGAACATCTCCGAGCGGCGCGTGGAGCGGCTCGTGAACCCCGCGCTCTCCGACGGCTTGCCCGCGTTCCTCGTGGAGGACGGCGGCCTCAACTCCGGCTTCATGATCCCGCAGTACGTCGCGGCGTCGCTCGTGAGCGAGAACAAGGTCCTCTGCCACCCCGCGAGCGTCGACTCGATTCCGACGAGCGCCGGCCAGGAGGACCACGTCTCGATGGGCAACGCCGCGGCGCTGAAGGCGTGGCAGGTGCTCGCGAACGTCGAGCGGGCGCTGGCGATCGAGCTCCTCGCCGGCGCGCAGGCCGTCGAGTTCCTGGCGCCGCTCGAACCGGGCGACGGCGTCCGCGCCGCCCGCGCGCACGTGCGGGAGCTGTCGCCGCGCCTGCACGAGGACCGCCCGCTCGCCGGGGACATCGAGCGCGTCGCCGCCTCGATCCGCGACGGCTCCCTCGCCGCGGCGGTCGAGGCGGAGGCGGGCGAGCTCCGGTGACCGCCGTCGCGGGCGCGCTCGACGCGCGCGTGGAGGCGCTCTGCGGCGACCTCTCGCGGATCCGCGCGCCACGCGGCCGGGAGCTGAACGCGCGGTCGTGGCACACGGAGGCGCCGCTGCGGATGCTCCTCAACAACCTCGACGCCGAGGTGGCCGAGCGGCCGGAGGAGCTCGTCGTCTACGGCGGCTCGGGGAAGGCCGCGCGCAGCCACGAGTCGTTGCGCGCGCTCGTCCGCACGCTGCTCGCGCTCGGCGACGACGAGACGCTCCTCGTGCAGAGCGGCAAGCCCGTCGCGGTGCTGCCGACGCACGCCGGCGCGCCACGGGTCCTGATCGCGAACTCGCTGCTCGTCCCCCGGTGGGCGCGCTGGGACGAGTTCCGCCGGCTCGAGGCGGAGGGGCTGACGATGTTCGGCCAGATGACCGCCGGAAGCTGGATCTACATCGGCACGCAGGGGATCCTCCAGGGGACGTACCAGACGTTCGCCGCGGCGGGCGAGACGCACTTCGGATCGGCGGATCTCAGCGGACGGACGATCCTCACCGCGGGACTCGGAGGGATGGGGGGCGCGCAGCCGCTCGCCGCGACGCTCGCCGGTGCCGCGATCCTCTGCGTCGAGGTCGACCCGGCGCGGATCGCGCGGCGCCTCGAGACGCGGTACCTCGACGAGGCGGCCGACTCGCTCGACGACGCGCTCGCGCGCGTCCGGGCCGCGGCCGACGAGCGGCGCCCGCTGTCGGTGGGGCTGCTCGGGAACGCGGCGGAGGTCGTGCCGGAGCTCGTCCGGCGCGGCGCGCACTTCGACCTCGTGACCGACCAGACGGCTGCGCACGACCCGCTGACCGGCTACGTGCCCGCAGGGCTCTCGGTGGAGGAGGCGGCGGCGCTGCGCGCGGCCGATCCGGACACGTACCTCGGCCGCGCGCGCGAGTCCATCGCGATCCACGTCGAGGCGCTGCTCGAGTACGTCCGACGCGGCGCGTATGTTTTCGACTATGGCAACAACCTGCGAGGAGAGGCCCGTGAAGGTGGCGTAGCGGAGGCCTTCTCATACCCGGGCTTCGTCCCGGCCTATATCCGGCCGCTCTTCTGCCGCGGCATCGGCCCGTTCCGCTGGGCGGCGCTCTCCGGCGACCCGGGCGACATCGCCGCGATCGACGAGGAGCTGCGGCGGCTGTTCCCGGACGACGAGCTCCTGCAGCGGTGGCTCGCGCTCGCACCGGAGCGGGTCGCGTTCCAGGGGCTGCCTGCGCGAATCTGCTGGCTCGGGCTCGGCGACCGGGCGCGCGCGGGGCTCGCGATCAACGAGCTCGTCCGCAGCGGCCGCGTCTCGGCGCCGGTCGTGATCGGCCGCGACCACCTCGACTCCGGCTCGGTCGCCTCTCCGTACCGCGAGACGGAGGCGATGCGCGACGGATCGGACGCGATCGCGGACTGGCCGATCCTGAACGCCCTCGTGAACGTCGCGGCGGGCGCGACGTGGGTGAGCGTGCACCACGGCGGCGGCGTCGGGATCGGGAACTCGATCCACGCCGGCATGGTCGTCCTCGCCGACGGCAGCGACGAGATGGCCGAGCGCCTGGAGCGCGTGCTGACGTGCGACCCGGCGACGGGCGTCATGCGGCACCTCGACGCCGGCTACGACGAGGCGGCGGAGGCCGCCGGGCAGAGCGGGCTCGAGCCGCCGATGCCGCCTCCGGGATGACGGACGCGCCGGCGCCGGCGCGACTCCTCGTCCGCGACCTCGCGCAGCTCGTCAGCCCCGCCGGCCGCGGGGCGCCGCTGCGGGGACGCGCGCTCGGCGAGCTCGACCGGATCGACGACGCGTACCTCCTCTGCGAGGGCGACACGATCGTCGCCGTCGGCCGCATGCGCGACCTGCCGCGCGTCGACGGCGACGTCCAGGAGCTCGACGCGCGCGGCCTCTGCGCGATCCCGGGGCTCGTCGACTGCCACACGCACCCCGCGTTCGGCGGCGACCGCGTCGACGAGTTCTCGCGGCGCGCCGCGGGCGCGAGCTACGAGGAGCTGCACGCCGCCGGCGGCGGGATCCTCTCGACCGTCCGCGCCACCCGCGCGGCCGGCGCCGACGGGATCGCCGCGGCGGTCCGCCGCCACCGCGCGTGGATGCTCCGCGCCGGCACGACGACGTGGGAGGGGAAGTCCGGCTACGGCCTCGACCGCGAGACGGAGCTCGCGTCGCTCCACGCGATCCGCGACGCCGGCGGCATCCCCACGTGGCTCGGCGCGCACGCCGTCCCGCCCGAGCACGCCGACGCCGACGCGTACCTCGACTTCCTCCTCGGCGACGTCCTCCCCGAGGCGGCGCGCGTCGCGGAGGCCGCCGACGTCTTCCTCGACCGCGGTGCGTTCGACGCCGCCCAGGCGCGCCGGTACCTCGAGGCGTGCCGCGATGCGGGGCTCGCGCTCCGCCTCCACGGCGACCAGTTCACGGAGGCGGGCGCGGTCCCGCTCGCCGTCGAGCTCGGCGCCCGCTCGGTCGACCACCTGGAGGCGACGGGGGCGGACGGGATCCGCGCGCTCGCGGTGAGCGGCGTCGTCGGCGTCCTGCTGCCGGCGAGCGCGCTCTTCCTCGGGCGGCCGATGCCGCCCGCGCGGGCGCTCGTCGACGCCGGCGCCGCCGTCGCGCTCGCGACCGACTTCAACCCCGGGAGCGCGTTCTGCGAGAGCCTGCCGCTCGTCTGCTCGCTCGCGGCGACGCAGCTGAAGCTCACGCCCGCCGAGGCCCTCGCCGCGTGCACGGTCAACGCCGCGCACGTGCTCGGCCGGGCCGATCGCGTCGGGCGCCTCGTGCCCGGCTTCGCCGCGGACGCCGTCCTCCTCGACGCGCCCGACTGGCGCCACCTCGCGTACCACCTCGGCGGCGACCTCGTCCACACGGTCCTGCTGCGCGGCGCGCCGACGAGGCTAGGCTAGGCGCGTGCCCACGAGGAAGCAGCGTCGCCGCCGGCAGAAGGGGCGACGGCACGAGTACGAGTACGTCTACGTCGACGACGAGGGGCGCGAGCTCGAGCCCGACGAGGTCGAGGACGTCGCGATTCGGAACGGCGGGTCCGCGAAGCAGAAGCAGCGGCAGCCGGCGCGCGGCGCGGCGCGCCGGGCGATCGAGCCGCCGTCGTGGCGGCGCGTGCTCAAGCGCGGGCTCTTCGTCGCGCCGCTCATGTACCTGCTCGTCGTCGTGCTCCCGGGGACGCGCGACCTGACGCTCGCGCAGCAGATCCAGCAGACGATCTTCCTGCTGGTCATCTTCCTGCCGTTCAGCTACGTGATGGACTCGATCACCTACCGGCTGTTCGTGAAGCGGCAGGCCGCGCTCGAGAACCGCCCGCCGGCGGAGAAGAAGTAGCGGCCTAGGAGCGGCGGCGCTCGCCGCCGCCGCGGTAGTGCCCCTCGCCCGGCCACGGGGCGAGCAGGAGCAGGATGCGCGCGCCGCCGTCGCTCGCGACGGCGTGCCGCTCGTTCGCCTCGAAGCGGAAGAGCGTCCCCGGCCCCGCCTCGTGCTCCTCGCCGCCGGCCTCGACGCGCACCGACCCGTCGACGACGCAGATCCACGCGTGCTCCTTCACCTGGTGGTCGCCGAGCGCCTGCCCCGGCTCCATCCGGATCAGCACCGCCCGCGCGCCGTCGTCGCTGTGCAGGACGACGGGATCGCGCGTCCCGTCGGGCGCGTCGATCCGCGTCAGGTCCCAGCGCTGCATCGGCGCCGATCCTAACGCGGGGGGAGCGCGGGGACGCGGTTAGACTCGGCCGCGTGACCGCGCTCGCCGTCGACCGCTACGAGCTCGGGCCGATCGGGACGAACTGCTACGTCGTGCGGGCCTCGCGCACGGCTGCGGACGCCGTGGTCGTCGACCCGGGCGCGGACGCGGCGGCGCTCCGCCTCGAGCTCGCACGCAGCGGCGCGCGCTGCGCGGCGATCCTCGTCACCCACTGCCACTGGGACCACATCGGGGCGGTCGCCGACCTCGCCGAGGGGACGGGCGCGCCGGTGCACATCTCCGACGACGAGGCGTTCGTCCTCGAGCGTCCCGACGACGTCTACGGCGCGCTCGGCGTCCGCATCCGCGGGTGGACACCCGAGGTGCGGCTCGCCGGCGACGAGCGGCTGACGCTCGCCGGCGTCGAGTTCGAGACGCTGCGCGTCCCCGGCCACTCGCCCGGCCACCTCGCCTTCCACGCGGACGGCTGCCTCTTCTCGGGGGACGTCCTCTTCGCCGGCGGCGTCGGCCGCGTCGACCTCCCCGGAGGGGACTGGGACACGCTCGTCGCCTCGATCCGCCTGCTCGGCGACCGGTTCCCGCCGGAGACCGTCGTCTACTCCGGCCACGGCCCGCCGACGACGCTCGGCGACGAGCTCGCCCGAAACCCGTTCCTCGCCGAGCTCCGCGCGGCGCGGTGACCCGCCGCTTCGAGGCGCCGCGCGGGACGCACGACGTCACCCCGGCCGAGTGGCCGCGGTGGCGGCACGTCCTCGACACGGCGGAGGAGCTGCTCCGCCGGTACGGCTACCGCCGGATCCAGACGCCGGTGTTCGAGGACACCGAGCTCTTCGCGCGCACCTCCGGCGCGGGCTCGGACATCGTGCAGAAGGAGATGTACACGTTCGCCGACCGCGCCGGCCGCTCGCTGACGCTGCGCCCGGAGGGGACGGCCGCGATCTGCCGCGCGTACCTCGAGCACGGGATGCAGCGCGAGCCGCAGCCGGTGAAGCTCTACACCGTCGGGACGATGTACCGCTACGCGGCACCGCAGCGCGGCCGGTACAGGGAGCACTGGCAGCTCTCGGTCGAAGCGATCGGCTCGGCGGATCCGGCACTCGACGCGGAGCTGATCCAGCTCTACGACGCGCTGCTCGCGGCGCTCGGCGTCTCCGAGTACACGCTCCAGCTGAACTCGATCGGCGACGCGGCGTGCCGGCCGGCGTACCTCGAGCGGCTGACGGCCTGGCTCGACGAGCACGCGGACGTCCTCGACGAGGAGGCGCGGCAGAAGCGGGAGACGAGCCCGCTGCGCGTCTTCGACGTGAAGAGCGAGCGGGTGCGGGCGGCGCTCGCCGGGGCGCCGACGATCGGCGAGTCGCTGTGCGACGCCTGCGCGGAGCACTTCGCCGCCGTGCGGGCGCAGCTCGACGCGTACGGCGTGCGCTACGAGGTCGTGCCGACGCTCGTGCGCGGGCTCGACTACTACACGCGCACGACCTGGGAGTTCGTGGGTTCGGACGAGACCGCGCAGAGCACGATCTCCGCCGGCGGGCGCTACGACGGCCTCGTCGAGGAGATCGGCGGGCCGCCCACGCCCGGGATCGGGTTCGGCGCGGGGCTCGAGCGGCTCCTGCTCGCGACCGGCGAGGAGGCGACGGCGGAGCACGCGCCGATCGACGTCTTCTTCGCCGTCGAGGAGGCGGCGCCGCGCGACCGGGTCCTCGGGGTGATGGCGGAGCTCCGCCGCCGCGGCCTCGCCTGCGACACCGACTACGCCGGGAGGTCGCTGAAGGGGCAGCTGACGCAGGCGTCGCGGCTGCGCGCGCGCCGCACCGTCGTCGCCGGTGCCGACGGGGCGACGGTTCGCGCGCCGGGCGCCGAGGACGAGCGGGTCTCGTACGACGAGCTCGCCGTTAAGCTCGGCGGATGACCTGGAGGGACATCCGCTGCGGCGAGCTCCGCCCGGAGCACGTCGGCCGCCGCGTCACCGTCGCCGGCTGGGCGGCGCGCCGGCGCGACCACGGCGGGCTCGTCTTCGTCGACCTCCGCGACGAGAGCGGCGTCGTCCAGCTCGTCGTCAACCCGGAGCGCGCCGCCGAGGCCGCCGCCATCGCGCACGGGATCCGGAACGAGTTCGTGCTCCGCGCCGAGGGCGAGGTCGTCGCGCGCGCGCCCGAGGCGGTCAACCCGAACCTGCCGACCGGCGAGGTCGAGATCCAGGTCGAGACGCTCGACGTCCTATCGACGTGCCCGCCGCTCCCCTTCCAGCTCGACGAGGAGGGCGTCGACGAGGCGCTCCGCTTCCGCTACCGCTGGATCGACCTCCGGCGCGAGCGGCTGCAGCGCAACATCCGCCACCGCGCGCGGCTCGTCTCGATCATCCGCGACGAGATGGAGCGCGCCGGCTTCGTCGACGTCGAGACGCCGATCATGGGCAAGCCGACGCCGGAGGGAGCGCGTGACTTCCTCGTCCCGACGCGCCTGCAGAAGGGCCGCTTCTTCGCGCTGCCGCAGTCGCCGCAGATCTACAAGCAGCTGCTCGTCATCTCCGGCTTCGAGCGCTACTACCAGATCGCCCGCTGCTTCCGGGACGAGGACCTGCGCGCCGACCGCCTCCAGGAGCTGACGCAGCTCGACGTCGAGATGGCGTTCCCCGACCGGGAGTTCCTCTTCGCGCTCGTCGAGCGGATGGTCGCGCGGATCTGGCGCGAGCTGCGCGGGGTGGAGCTCGAGCTGCCGTTCCGGCGGATGACGTGGGACGAGGCGGATCTCCGCTACGGCAGCGACAAGCCGGACCTGCGCTTCGGGCTCGAGATCGAGGACGCGACGGAGGTGACGCGCGGCTCCGAGTTCGGCGTGTTCGCGTCGGCGCCCGCCGTCCGCTACCTGACGGTGCCGCAGGAGCTGTCGCGCGGCGACCTCGCGAAGCTCGAGGAGGTGGCCCGCCAGTGGGGGGCGAAGGGGCTGGCGTACCTCGTCTACGACGCGGCCGGCGAGGTGCGCTCGCCGATCGCGAAGTTCCTCTCCGAGCGCGAGCTGGAGGCGTTTCGCGCCGACCCCGGCTCCACCATCCTCTTCGGGGCCGGCGAGCCGCAGCTCGTCTCGCGGGTGCTCGGCGCGCTGCGCCTGCACCTGGGCCGCGAGCTCGAGCTGATCGACCGCGACGCATGGCGCTTCCTCTGGGTGACGGACTTCCCGATGCTCGAGTGGGACGAGGAGCAGGGGCGCTGGACGGCCGTGCACCACCCGTTCACGCGGCCGACGCCGGAGTCGGAGCCGCTGCTCGAGGCGGATCCGGGCGCCGCGCGCGCCGTCGCGTACGACCTCGTCGGCAACGGGATCGAGCTCGCCGGCGGCTCCTTCCGGATCCACGAGCAGGAGCTGCAGGAGCGGGTGTTCGGGCTGCTCCAGATCAGCCCGGAGGAGCAGCGGCTGCGGTTCGGTCACCTGCTCGACGCGCTCTCGATGGGCGCGCCGCCGCACGGCGGGATCGCCTCGGGGATCGACCGGCTGTGCATGGCGCTCCTCGACGAGCCGCTGATCCGCGACACGCTCGCGTTCCCGAAGAGCCAGGCCGGCGTCGATCCGATGACGGGCGCGCCGACCGACGTCGAGGAGGAGCAGCTCCGCGAGCTCGGAATCCGCGTCGTGCCGGATCCGCGCTAAGCGGCGAGCTCCGTTCGGCCGATACAGCAGTCATACTGTCGGTCCCGGTCGCTCGACCGGAGAAACGAGCGCTCACATGTCCACGAACGAACCCCGCCGCACCCCGGGCTCGCCCGCTCTTTCCGCCCTTCCCAAGGTGGAGGACCTGCCGCGCGCGGGCGACGGGTACGACGCCGACGCGGTTCGGGACGCCTTCGACGCGTTCCGCCGCCACACTGCGCAGCTGCAGGCGCAGCTCCGCGTGCTCCAGGCCGCGGGGCGGACGGCGCAGGTGGAGCCGACGGGCCACTCCGTCCGGATGGACGCGCTGCACCTCATCCGCGCGGCGGCCGAGTTCGCGGACACGCTGGAGCGCGACGCGCAGAACGCCTCGGCCGCGCAGCTCGCGCGGACCGAGGAGGAGGTGACGCGGCGCCAGCACGAGCTGCAGGCGCGCGAGGCCGAGGTCGAGCGGTACCGCCAGGACAGCGAGCGCCAGCGCGCGGAGATCCTCAACGGCGCGAGGGCGGAGGCGCGGGAGCTGCTCTCGAACGCGCATCGCGACGCGACGCAGGAGCTGCGCGAGGCCGAGGCCGCAGGCGCGCGGCTGCTCGAGCAGTCCCGCCACCAGGCCACCGAGCTGACGAACGCCGCGCGCGCCGAGGTCGAGCAGACGCTCGAGTGGGCGCGCGCCCAGGCCGGCGTCATCCTCGGCCGCGCGCAGCACGGCGCCGAGCAGTTGCTCCGTGCCGCCGGGCTCGGCGAGCCGGCCCTGTCGCAGGCGGTCGAGGCGATCCTCGCCGCGTCGCGGACCGACGTGGACGGCGGCCGCCAGCCGGCCGAGCCGCGTGCCGCGGAGCCGCCGCGACCCGCTCCGGTCGCGCCGCCGCCCGCCGCGGCGCCGCCGCCCGTCGCACAGCCGCCGCTCGGCGCCGCGCCGCCGCCGCCGCCCGTGGCGACCGAGGGTCCGCCGCCGCCCGAGGCGCTCGCGCCGGACGAGCCGTCGACGCCCGCACCGCCGCCCGCCGCGCCTCCGCCGCCGCCCGCGGACGAGCAGGACTCGCCGCCGGCCGCGGGCGGCGGCGGAGGCGCGGCGG
>Ga0247713_1001391_pt1 | contig 12091 bp, 6 predicted proteins | sample 21E_NmetaG_FD_189936 | JGI IMG/M metagenome (GOLD analysis project Ga0247713, IMG submission 189936) | Soil microbial communities from hillslope of Landscape Evolution Observatory, University of Arizona, Oracle, AZ, United States - 2-1-E_N | ecosystem: Engineered > Artificial ecosystem > Mesocosm... | reverse complement strand
CTCCTCGGCCAGGGCGCGGGCGGCGGCGGCGTGGCGGGGATAGGCCGCGCGCAGCTGATCGGTGGCTGCCAGGACGTCGTCCTCGTCGTGGAAGGCGAACAGCCCCTCACCTGTCGGCAGCACCTGCTCGAACCCCGTCGCCTGCGCGACCACGGGCCGGCCCGACGCCAGGTAGCAGGCGCTGCGGTCGCTGAACCAGCCGGAGCGGGAGAGGACGTAGCCCGACTTGGCGATCCCGAACTCGGCCCACGAGCGGCGCACGAAGCTGCGGTAGCGATCCGGCGTGCCCGCCTGCGCGACCGGGTCGAGCAGCTCCCAGCCGTGGGCGTCCAGCGCCTCCAGGTCGGTGCGCTCGGCCGGCGAGATCGACAGCGCCAGACGAAAGGGTGTGCCCGCCCGGTCCGGCAGTCCCATCAGCGGGCGGAGCGAGTGCGCCTTCTGCCCGTGCAGCACGCCCTCGTGCTCGACGGAGCCGTAGCCCCGCCAGCAGGCCACGGTCGTGTAGGCCGGACGCCGTCGCGAGCGGTCCCTCGGCCACTCGGCCAGGACCACCGGCGGCAGGGTGTGCAGCCAACGACGTCCGCACGTCGGGACGGGGCTGTCCCGGCCGATGCCGTACCCCACGGTGACGAAGCGGGTGTGGCCGTCGAACCGCATGTCGATGCCCTGCGCGTGCCACAGCTGGACGAAGGCCGGATCGAGGTCGAGGTAGGCGCGCGCCGGCAGGGACTCGAGCAGGGACGGCTCGGTGAGCATCCCGGCCACGTTGAGCAGGAGGTCGGACTCGCGCGCGGCCGCGAGCGCCTGCGCCGCTCCGCGGCCGTGCACCTGGCCGGTCGCCTGGTCCAGCAGGCCGGCCCGGCCGGTCAGGTCGAAGCGCTGCACCAACGACTTGAAGCACTCCAGCACCCGCCGGTCCGGAGCGACCGGCAGGGGCTCGAGCAGCACGACGTCGTGTCCGAGCCGGCGCAGGCCGAGCACGTACTGCAGGACCGTCCACGAGGCGCCGCCGAACCCCGGCTGGCCGGCGACCATGCCGGCGACGACCACACGCAGCCGGTCACGGCTCATGCCGCCAGCCCGCAGGCCCGCAGGAACGGCGGCAGCACGACCTCGGCCGCGAAGTGCTGCTCGGCTACCGACCGCGCGGCGCGAGCGTGCCGGGCGTGCTCTGCCCGGATGCGGGCTGCGCCGTCTGCCGCCTGCTCGAGGTCGGTGAAGGTCAGCAGCCCGACACCGACCGGCAGGCGCTTGCCGAAGCCGGTGTCCTGCACCAGTGCGGGGCGGCCGCTGGCCAGGTAGCGGACCGTCCGGTCGCTGAACCAGCCGCAACGGGTGTCGACGTACATCCCCTGCGCCACCGAGAACTCGGCCGCCGAGCCCTGCACGTAGTCGCGGAACCGGCCCGGCGTACCGGCCGCGGCCACCGGGTCGGCGAGCTGCCAGCCGGCGTCCACCAGTGCCCGGCGGTCACCGTCGTCCAGCGGGCAGATGGCCAGCGCCACCTCGAACGGCACGGGCGCTCGGCCCGGCAGGTCCATCAGCTTGCGGAACTCGTGCACCTTCAGCCCGAAGGTGCGGCCGCCCGCCGAGACCGGTCCGGCGGGACCTCGCCAGTTCGCCACCGTCGTGAAGCGCCCGTTGCCGGGTCCCTGCTGCTCCGGCCAGTCGGCGAGCACCACCGGCTGGCGCACCGGCTGCCAGGCCACGCCAGCGGTCGGTACCGGGCACCCGGGCTCCCCGATGCTCTCGCCGATCGTGAAGTGCAGGTCGTGCCGGGCCAGCACGTCCGCGAGGGCGCCCTGCGCGTGCCAGAACTGCGTGAAGCCGGGGTCGATGTCCACGTAGGCGCGGACCCGCACGGCCGACAGCACGTCCTCCCGGTCGAGGTTGCCCGAGATGTTGACCAGCAGGTCGGCGGCCGCCAGGCGGGCGGCAAGCCCGTCGTCGAGGGTCGAGCGAGGTCCGACCAGCGCCGCGTCACGCAGGCCGAAGGCTGCGGTGACCGCCGCGAACCAGGCCGCCGCGGTGGACGCCGCCCGGGGAGCCGGACGACCCGACGCGTCCACGCACTGGTCGTCCGCGATCTGCTCGACGAACGTGATGTCGTGCCCGAGCTGCTGCAGCCCGCGCACCCAGGACAGGCGCACCCACGCCTCGCCCCCGTTGCCGGGCTTGTTGGCCAGCGCCCCCGCCACGACGATCGCCGCCACGGCTACTTCACCGCCTCGACGAACAGGCTCTCGGCCTCGCGGTTGTCCAGCTCGACGATCCGCTGCACGCCCGAGGCGGTCTGCCCGAACTGGCAGTGGCGCACCTCGCGGAAGCCGGCCCGCCGCAGCACCGCTTCGGCGAAGTCGGTGGTGAAGAGCGTGACCGACCAGCCGTACCAGAGCATGTGCACGATGAACTTGCCGCCGAGGCTGCGTTCGTCCTCATCGGGGACGAGGAAGTACGACGCGTCGCCGCGGCGGTAGGCGTCGATCCCCTTGTCGAGGTCGGGCAGCCCGAGCCGCAGGGTCGCACCGGGCCTGAGCACCCGGCGCAGCTCATCCAGCACGGGGACGAGGTCCCGGTAGCCGATCATCGGCAGGGCGTGCATGCTGGCCGCGTAGTCGAGGCTGTCGTCGTCCAGCGGGAGCCCGTCGCGGATGTCACCGGTGATCTGGATGCCCGCACCCTTGCGCAGGTCCGCGTTGATCCAGCCCTCCTGAGGGTGCCGCCCGCACCCGAAGTTCAGCCCGGTCGCCATCGAGACCACCTCCTCGTACGCTCCGGAGCGGGAAGCGGCCCATGCGGATCGGCCGGCCCGGAGGGGGCACCTGGTGACGTGGCCGGAGTCCGGTGCCTCACGGCGGCACCGCCTGGCCCGTCGCGGCCTGGCCGTTGCCGCCGCGGCCGCGGCGCTGGCGGCAGCGGTGCTCCTGCCGGGCGACTCGGCGACCGCGCCCGCACCGGCCCCGCCGGTCGCCGGTGCCGAGCACGTCCGTGAGCCGCCAGGACAGGGTGCCGGGGGACCGGTACGGCCGCTGCTCGGTACCCACTACAGCCACGTGGCCCATCCGCGGTGCCGCATGGACGGCGGCGGCATCGTCGCCACCCGGACCGGTCACGCCACCAGAGCGCAGGTGGTGCAGCAGCTGCGGTCGATGCGGGAGCGCGGCGTGGACTCCCTGCGGATCATCCTCTGGCACATGCACGACCCCTCCGGCCACACCTGGGGCGTGGTGGCGTCCGCAGGCGGCCGGCTGCACGAGCCGGATCGATCGAACCTCGTCCACTACCTGCGGGCGGTGCGGGAGGCCGGCTTCGACCGGTTGACCATCACCTTCAGCCCGCAGTGGACCAACAGTCCCTTCGAGCCCAACTACGACCGTCGCCTGCTGGAGGAGAACTGGTCGTGGGTGCGGGACGTCCGTGCCGTCGCCGTCGAGCACGGCCCGGCGCAGGTGCGCTTCGACCTGCTCAACGAGGGCGGCGCGAGCGACTACCTGCCGCCCCGCAGGTTCGCGGACCTGCGCAGCTACGTCGCGACGCTGTACGGGCGGTACGCCGACGAGTTCGGCACCCGGGACGTCACGGTGTCGACCATCGCCTCGCTGGGGCCGCACGACCGCGGCAACCGCCTGCGCAACCTGGTGTCGACGCTGCGCAGCACGGGTCGCCCGTTGCCGCGGTGGTTCGACGTCCACCTCAACGTCGACGGCCCGACCGCGCGGCACGGCCTGGACGACAGCGTCCGCGTCCTGGACAGGCAGGGCCTGCCGCAGCCCCTCGTGATCGGGGAGGCACCCCACGGCGACCCGGCGGTCGCGCGGGCCCTGGCCGGTTCGCCGGCGCTGGAGAGGGTGGAGGAGGTCCTGCAGTGGGTCGACCGGCCGGGCGACACCTGTCCGCGCTCGCCGCCGTACTCCGTGGCGAGCTACCGCGACGCGCTGGCGGTCGTGCCGCCGGCCGCACTCGCACCCTCCGGCTGAGGGCCCCGTCACGCCGTCCGCCGACCGCCCGGCAGCGCGAAGACCTGGCACGCGTCGCCGCCGTCCAGGCGCCTCCCGGTCGACGTCAGCCACGCCTCGAGCTCCCGGTAGTGCTCGAGCCACCACGCCGCGGTGCGCGGCACCACCAGGTAGTCCGCCCCCCGGTCGCGCAGCTGTTCCAGCTCCGCCAGGGCCTCCACACCGGTGCCCGGGTGGTGCCCCGCGTACCGGCCGTCGGTGGTCTGGGGGTAGTGCCAGGCGGTGCGGTCGCCGAGATCGAGCAGCGCGTCGTCCCCCCGGCTCACCACCGCCACCGTGGCACGCGGCGGCACGACAGCCGCCACCTGCTCGACGACCTGCGCCACCAGGTCGCGGTAGTGCGCCGTCGCGCCCACCGGCAAGGCCGGGGCCGGCCGGGAGCGCAGGGTCCGCTCCACCAGGGCGACCAGCTGCTCGCGCGCAGCTGCGTGTCCGTGGATGCCGCGCACGCGCGCGGCACCGCTCTGGGCGATCCGAGCCCAGGCGGCGTCGTCCACGAGCAGGCGCTCCACCCCGGCCGCCATGGCCGCCGGCTCATCGGCGATGACCAGGTCCTGACCGTCCCGGACGTCCAGGCCCTCGGCCCCGACGGACGTGGAGACGGTGGGCGTGCCGACCATGAGGGCCTGGATGAGCTTGCGCTTCGTGCCGGCCCCGTAGAGCAGCGGGAGGACGGCGACGCGCGCGCGGTCCAGGTAGGGCTCCAGTGACGGCACCCAGCCGACGGCCCGCACCCGTCCGCCGCTCGCCTGCGCGAGCCGCAGCACCGACTGCGGCATCGCGTTCCCCACGATCGAGACCGGGTGCCGCCGCAGCAGAGCCGGGTCCATCAGCGGCACGAGGTCCCGGCACAGGTGCTCGGCGGCCTGCACGTTCGGCGGGTGACGGAAGTTGCCCACGAACAGCACACCCTGGCGACGCGCCAGCGGGACCGGCGAGACCGGCAGCTCCTCGGCGTCGGGCACCGCCACGGCGTGACCTCTTCGCCCGAGCAGGTCGTCGACCAGGTCCGCCTCCTTCTGCGACACCGTCAGCACGCCGTCGGCGCTCGCGTAGGCGTTGAGCTCACGCACGATCTCCGACCCGTAGTCGGCGTCAAGCACCGGCTGCGCGCCGGCCGCGTCGTGCTGCAGCAGGCGGCGGGAGTTGCGCAGGAAGTGCAGGTCGATGGTGTCCACCAGCACCCGGGTGCTCGGCGACCGCTCCCGCAGCTGTGGCGCCCGGGCCGCCGCGAGGTACCAGAAGGCGAAGACGGCGACGTCGACCACCCCGGAGGAGAACAGGGCGTCGGTGCGGTCGTCGAAGCCGGCGTAGACCGCGATGCCGCGCTCCCGGAGGGCGCGGGCGTAGCGCTCGTCCCCGTGAGGGTTCTCGGCGACGAAGCTGACCGTGAAGCCGGCGTCGCGCAGGTACTCGAGCAGGTTGAAGATGCGCTTGGACCCGCTCTCCCGGTCGAACTCCGGGATGACCGGCGCGCAGAGCAGGACGTGCGTGCCCATCACGACCACCCGACGGCGTCACGGGACCGACTCGGCACACGCTCGGCCACCCGGTGCCAGGTCTCGCGGTCGTAGGATTGCGGCGCAGCCAGTCGTGTCTCGAGCACCTGCTTCCACTTCTCGGCGAACGTCTCCCGGTTGATGGCCTGGTAGCGCTTCATGCCGCTGGAGGGGTCCCGCCCGGCAGTGGCTCCCTCCAGGTGCACCACGACGCTGTCCGGCTCGTAGAGGACCCGCAGCCCGGCGTCCCAGACCGACAGGCAGTAGTCGGCGTCCTCGTAGTAGGCCGGGGTGTACCGGCGGTCGAAGCCACCGAGCTCCCGCCAGAGCCAGGTCGGGGTGGCCAGGTGGGCGCCCGAGCAGTAGTCGACCTCGCGGCCGACCGCGTACAGCGGGTCGTCGGGCGCCGGGTCCCACTTGCCGAAGTTGGCGCCGGAGCCGTCGGCGTAGAGCACACCACCGGCCTCCTGCAGCGTGCCGTCCGGGAAGAGCAGCTTGCCTCCGACGGCACCCACGTCAGCGCCGTCCCGCAGGGCCCGCAGCACCGGTTCGAGCCATCCCGGCAACGGGACCGTGTCGTTGTTCAGGAACAGCAGGACGTCACCGGCCGCCTCGTCCGCCCCGCGGTGGCAGGCGTCGATGAAGCCGCCGTTGCGCTTGCTGCGCAGCAGCCGGACGCGGGGATCGGCCTCCCGCGCCTCGTCGACCACGCGCGGCGTGTGGTCGACCCCGCCGTCGTCGACCACGACCACCTCGACGTCGAGCGCCGCCGGGAGCGTCTCGGCCAGCGCCCGCAGGCAGGTGCGCAGGTGCCCGGCCGCGTTGTAGGTCGGCACGATGACCGAGGTGGACGGCAGCGGGTCCGCGCTCTGGTCATGGCGTTCGTAGCCGAGGACGCTCTCGCGCTCGCCCACCTGCACGACGGCACAGCGCGCCACCCGCTGCGCCTCGGGCAGCCGCTCGGGATCCGCCACCACCACCACGTCGATCGTCCGGTCGAGGTAGGGCAGCTGCTCGGCGGCCCCCGGCGGCGTGAACAGGACGGCGGCACCCGGCTCGTCGGCCAGTTCCGTCCCGGTCCAGTTCAGGACGGCGGGCTCTCCGTGACCACGGTCGAGCAGGTCCTCGACCAGCGCCCCCAGGCTCGCCGGTGCGCCGACCTCGTTCGCCCGCGGGGTCAGCCCGAAGACGACGCCGACGTCCGGCCGGTCGAACACGCGCGGGTAGCGCCGTGCCAGGTGACGGGCGAAGTCCTCGTAGTGCTCGAGCCACCACAGCGAGACCTCCGGCACGAGCAGGTGCGTCGCTCCGAGCGCACGCTGGGACTCGAGCTGGGCGACGGCGACGCCGCTGCTGGCCGGGTGGTGGCCCGCCCACTCGCCGTCCTCTCCACGGGGGAAGTGCCAGGCCCGGCGCCCGCCGAGCTGGAGGAGGCGGTCGTCGCCGCGGGAGACCACGGCCACGACCGCGTCGGTCGGGAGCCAGCCGGCCAGGACGCGGACCTGGTAGATCAGGGCGTCGCCGTCGGTCGACGCCTGCAGCTGGGCCTGCTCGCCCGGGCGCAGCGACTCGAGCAGCCGCTCCTCGAGCCGGGCCACGGTGTCGACGACGGCCGAGAAGCAGGCGGCCTGCTGGCGCAGCAGCGTCAGCGCCGTCTGCAGCGCCTCGTCGGCGGCGGCCTGCCCGAGCGCAGGGTCCGCTGGCCGCTGGGCGGGCAGCGGCACGGTGGTCAGGTCGACCAGGCGGTCCGGCAGCCGGGGCTGCCTGCCGTTGACGGCGACACCGCTCATGTCTGCTCCTTCGCTGGATGCTCCACGCCGGCCCGGCTTCACGACGCCGGGCCGTAGATCAGGCACGTGCCGTCCACGGCCTCGCTCTGGTACCGCTCCTCGAGGTGGAGGCGGAGCTCGTCGTAGTGCTCGAGCCACCACATCGAGGTCGACGGGAACGCGATGTACTCGGCTCCGAGCCCGCGGAGCTGCTCGAGGTGCTCCACGGCCTCGGCCGCCGACGCGGGGTACCACCCGGCGAAGGCGCCGTCGTCGCCCTGGGGGAAGTGCCGCGCGATCGGGCCCTCGACCGACAGCAGCTCCTCGTCGCCCCGGCTGACGACCAGCACGGTCTTCCCCTGCGGGACCACGTCCTGGATGGCCTCCCGCACCTGACCACGCAGACGGTGGTAGTCGTCGGGAACGGCGGCGTGGTGCGGGTCCCACCGCACTCCCCACTTCTGCTCGAAGCGCGCGCGGTTGGCGCGGAAGGCCTCGCCGTGCTCGCCGGTCGGGACCAGCTCGCCGAAGCTGGCCTCACCGAAGTGGTGCACGTACACGTCGCGGGCGCAGACGACCCTCAGCCCCGCGGCGCGGGCCCGCATGGCGTAGTCGTCGTCCTCGAACATGCCGGGCCAGAACCGCTCGTCCAGCGGCCCCAGCCGCTCGTAGACGGCCCGTCGGAGAGCGACGCAGAACATCGTCACGACCGGTATGTCGAAGACCTCGCCAGCACGGGCACGGGCCGTGTCGCCGGCGAACCGGAGCAGCCCCCCGTACGTCGTGTAGCCGGGCTCCACCCTCGCCTGGTTGGGGGCACCGTTCGTCGTCGCGCCGACGAGCCCGACCGACACGTCCTCGGTGTGCGCGATGAGCCGCTCGAGCCAGCCGTCGGCCAGCACCGTGTCGTTGTTGAGCAGGACGATCCGGTCACCGGAGCCTGCCTGCACGCCCAGGTTGACGGCGGCGGCGAAACCGAGGTTCTCGTCGTTGGCCAGCACCCGGACCCGTGGATCGACCCGGGTGAGGTGGTCGAGGTAGTCGAGCGTGCCGTCGCGCGACCCGTTGTCGACCACGACGACCTCGAGCGTCAGCGCGTTCGGACGGGCCAGCAGGGTCTCCAGCGCGAACCGGGTGAAGGGCAGTCCGTCGAAGGTGACCACCACGACCGTGACGTCCGGTGCCCCCGCCCGGACCTGCCCCGGCTCGGTGCCGCGCGGCCACGGGATCTCGGCCAGCGCCGCGAGCGTCCGCGGCGCGAGCTCCGTCGGGTGACGCGACACCGGGACCAGGTCGAGGTCGCTCGGGAACGGGGTGCGCGGGAGCACCGTGGGCAGCAGCGCGGTCCGCGGAGTCGTGATCCCGGCCGCGGCGAGCAGCGGCGGCAGCACGTGGTCGTGGGCGAAGAACTCCCTGGCGATCTCCCGGGCGGCCCGCCGGTGGTGCCGGTAGGAGCCCATGACGTCGTCCACCGCCCCCGCTGCGCTGTCGACGTCGGTGAAGCAGAGCAGGCCCGCCCCGGTCGGGAGGACGTCGCCGACGCCGGTGTCCTGGGTGACGACCGGACGGCCCGAGGCGAGGTAGGTGGCGCTCCGGTCGCTGAACCAGCCGGTGCGCAGCCGCACGTTCTGGTCCTTGGCCACCGTCAGCTCTCCGCAGGAGCGGGCGATGAAGTCGCGGTAGACGTCGACGTCGCGCGACACCTCCCGGCTGTCGCGGACCGTCCAGCCCTGACTGACCAGCAGGGCCCGGTCGACGTCCCCGCACTTGCCCAGAGCGAGCTCGAGCGGGACGTCGCAGACGCTGGGGAGGTCCAGGAGCTCGAGCATCTCCAGGTGCTTGCTCCAGTGGTAGCACTTCCCGTCGAGCCAGACCTCCCGACCGTCCTGCCGCCAGTTCCCGATGGTGGTGAACCGTGCCGGGCCGTCGAACGGCTTGCCACGCCAGTAGCTGAGGACCACCGGCTGCCTGGTGGGCAGGAACCGGAAGTCCCTCGGCGCCGGCAGCGGGCAGCGCGTGCTGCCGATGTTCTCGCCGAAGGTGAAGAACAGGTCGTGCGCGCCGAGGAAGGCGATCGCCTCCGCGCTGCCGTCGTGAACCTCGACCTGCATCTGCACCGGGTCGGTCTCGAGGTACAGCAGTCGACCGCTGGCCTCCTCGGGTGGAGGCGCCGTGCCGCCGTGCAGGTTGATGACCAGGTCCGCCGTGCGGTAGAGCTCGCGGACCCTCTCGAGCGGCAGCCCGTGGCAGGCGCCGCCGTCGTGCAGCGCCTGGTAGGCCCACCGGCCCGCGAACCCGAACCGGGTCAGGGTCCGGTCCAGGAACTCGGTCGCCGCCCGCGTGCCGGACGGGTCGCCGGGGGTCATGAGCATGGTGGGCGCCGCGCCGTAGGCCTCGACGTAGTACACCGTGCAGCCCAGCAGCTCCAGGCCGGCCAGGTACTGCACGGTCTGCCAGATGACGCCGGGGACCGGCATCTTGGACATCATCCCGAGGACGACCACCACGGGCGGCCGCCGCAGCACGGGGCAGGATGCCCCGACCTCGGGTCCGGCGGCGCCGAGCGCGCAGGGCGCCACGCGCTGCGAGGGGACTTCGACCACCGCCTCGACCGCCTCGACCGCCTCAGCGCCGGCGCGCCCTGGAACGCGCGACTGCAGCGCGTGCAGCGCGGCGTAGAGCCCTTGCCGAGCGACCAGCTCGTCGTGCGTGCCGTGCTCCACCAGCCGCCCCTGGTCCATCACCAGGAGGCGGTCGGCGCTGCGCACGGTCGAGAGCCGGTGCGCGATGGTGATGGTCGTCCGCCCCCGCGCGAGCCGCTCGAGCGCCTCCAGGATGACCGACTCCGTCTTGGAGTCGATCGAGGAGGTCGGCTCGTCCAGGAGAAGCACGGGGGCGTCCTTGAGGAACGCCCGGGCGATGCACAGCCGCTGACGCTCGCCGCCGGACAGGCGCGCCCCCTGGTCGCCCAGCTGCGTGTCGTACTGCTGGGGCAGGCCCATGATGAAGTCGTGGGCGTTGGCCGCCACGGCGGCGGCGACGACCTCGTCGTGATCGGCGTCGAGCCGCCCGTAGAGGATGTTCTCGCTGACCGTCCCTGAGAACAGCTGCGCCTCCTGCGACACGACCGCGATGTGGGCCCGCAGCGAGCGCTGACCGATCGTGCGCAGGTCACGGCCGTCGAGCAGGATCCGTCCCTCGTGCGGGTCGAAGAACCGCGGGATCAGGCTGACCAGGGTGCTCTTGCCCGCGCCAGTCGCACCGACGACCGCCACGGTCTCTCCTGCCGCGACCGAGAAGCTGATGCCCAGCAGCGTCTGCTCACGCGTCTCGTAGTGGAACGAGACGTCCTGGAACTCGATCGCGCCGTCCACCGACTCCAGCTCCACCGCGTCGGGCGCGTCGACGACCTCCGGCGGCATCTCGAGCATCGCCTTGCCGAAGCGGATGCCGATGAGCTGGTCCTGGAACAGGGCCATGGTGGCGCTGATGGTCTGGAGCGGCTTGTAGATCGACGCCACGTACGCCAGGACGATGAGCAGCTCCCCGATCGTCAGCTCTGCGTCGAGGACGGCGTGCGCCCCCACGCCGATGATGAGCGCCGTGCCGGTCGCCGTGATGACCGCGACGCCGAGGTTGAACAGCGTCTGGAAGACCGTGACCTTGATCCGCATGGCCACGGCCCGCTCGCCCTGGCGCTGGAAGCGGTTGAGCTCGAACGGCTGGCGGTTGAAGGCGATGATCACCTTCAGGAACTGCATCGTCTGGTTGACGATGCTGAGGGACTCGCCCTCGAGCTCACGCGCCTTGATCAGGCGCGGCTCGATGACCTTCCCGTAGATGCCCGTGCACCAGTAGATGAACGGCACGACCGTCAGGGCGAGCAGCGCCAGCGTGGGTGCCAGGTGGTAGGTGACGGCGAACATCCCCATCAGCGTCAGCAGGCTCTGGATGAGCGGCATGAACGCGACCGTGATGGCCCCGGCGCTGTGCGCCTCGTAGTTGATCCGGTAGATGTAGTCGCCCGGGCTGGTGACGTCGTGGAACGCGCGGGACAGCCGCAGGCAGTGACCGAACAGGTCGTAGCGCAGGTCCAGCGCGATGCGCTGCTCGAGCCGCGTGTTGACGAAGCTCTCGGCGACGCCGATCCCGTTGACGAGCAGGACGATGCCCAGGCTGCCGAAGACCGCGACCAGGATGAGCGTGCTCGCGGACGTGCCGAACAGGGCGGCGACCACTCCCGGCGGCTCGTGCCCGCTGAAGACCCCGTCGACGAGCAGGGCGAGCGGCAGCGGCTCGAGCAGCGCTGCTCCGGCGCCGACCAGCATCAGCAGCACCGAGCCCGCGAGGTGCCCCTTGTGGCGCAGCGCGTACGGGAAGACGAACGGCAGGTAGCGCCAGTACTCCCGCTTCACGACGGCTCCTCGACGCGCCCGGCGCGCCCGTTGCCGGTGGGCGCGTGCTCGACCCGCAGCGTCACGGTGGCCAGGGTGCGCACGCCGTCCGCGCCCCCGCCGTCCGACACGTCCTGCAGGTAGAGCACCAGGCCGTCCTGCACCCACTCGCCGGTCTGCTCCCGCTGTCTGCCCGGGCCGGTCCTCGACAGCACGGGGCCGTCGGGAGCACCGACGCGCACCTCGACCTGCTCGGTGCCGCTGGACGTCCAGAACACGCCGGTCTGCCGCGGCACCAGCTCTCCACGCAGCACCAGCGGATTCGGTGCCGCGGTGATGGCGCCGGCCGGCTCCGGCTCGGGCTCCGGTCCGGGCGCTGCCGGCTCGACCGTCTCCTGGGCGGCGGGCTCCTC
>Ga0247713_1001390_pt1 | contig 12093 bp, 10 predicted proteins | sample 21E_NmetaG_FD_189936 | JGI IMG/M metagenome (GOLD analysis project Ga0247713, IMG submission 189936) | Soil microbial communities from hillslope of Landscape Evolution Observatory, University of Arizona, Oracle, AZ, United States - 2-1-E_N | ecosystem: Engineered > Artificial ecosystem >... | reverse complement strand
GGGGGCGCTTCGACTTCGCCGCGCTGATGGCGCGCCTGCACCCGGCCGCCAGCCGCGCGCGCGAGCTGGCGGCGCGCACCCCCGCGATCTACGTCGCCTTCGACGCGCTCGGGGCGGAGGCCGACGACCTGCGCCCGCGGCCGTTCGGCGAGCGGCGCGAGCGCCTCGAGCGCCTGCTGGGCGGGGTGCGGCCGCCGCTGTTCGTCACTCCGGCCACCGCGGACCGGGCCCTGGCCGCGCGCTGGCTGGAGGAGTTCCGCGGCGGCGGGCTCGACGGCGTGGTGGCCAAGCCGCTGGGCGGGCGCTACGAGGGCGGCGTGCGGTCGATGCTCAAGGTCAAGCACGAGCGCACGGCCGACTGCGTCGTCGCGGGCGTGCGCGCCGGCGGCGAGCCGTTCGGCGTGCAGTCGCTGATGCTCGGCCTCTACGACGGCGACGGGCGGCTCGAGCACATCGGCGTCGTGACCGGCCTGGCCCGCCGCGAGCGCGAGCGGCTGGCGGCGGAGCTCGCTCCGCTCGTGGTGGGGATCGAGGGCCACCCGTGGGAGCACGGCTTCCTGCTCGGCGGCGGGCCGATGGGGCGTCTGAAGGGCGCGGCGGGGCGCTGGGCGCCGGGGATGACGATGGACTGGGTGCCGCTGGCCCCCACGCGGGTGGCGGAGGTGCGCTACACGCAGCTCGACGGCCACCGGCTGCGCCACCCGGCCAAGCTCGCGCGCTGGCGGCCGGACCGCGACCCGCGCTCGTGCCGGCTCGAGCAGCTCGACGAGCCGCTCGCGGCGCCGGCGGAGGTGCTCGGCGGCACCTAGAGCGACTGCCGCAGCTCGAGCACCGGCGCGAACAGGTCGCCGCGAGCGGCCACGCGCGCGATCACGTCGTCCATCTCGAAGGTCAGCCGCGCGGGGTCGGCGGCCTCGACGGCGGCCTCGACCTCCTCCCACGTCACCGGCGTGGAGACCGTCGGCCGCGCCTTCGCGCGCACCGAGTACGCGCACACCATCGACTTGTGCTCCGTGTTCTGGCCCCAGTCGATGAGCACCTTCCCGGCGCGCTCGGCCCGCGCCACGCGCGAGATCACCCGCTCCGGCCACGCCTGCTCGAGCACCTGCGCGACCGCCCGCGCCGCCGGCTTCGTCTGCCCATAGCCGGCGTCGCCGTTGAGCGGCACGTACACCTGCAGTCCCTTCGAGCCCGAGGTCTTGGCGAAGCCCCGCAGCCCCGCGCCCGCGAGCAGCTCGCGCAGTCGCAGCGCGACCTCCGCGCAGCCGATGACGTCGACGCCCTCACCGGGGTCGAGGTCGAACGCGATCACGGTCGGCCGGGCGTGGTCGGAGCGCTCGTGCAGCGACGTGTGCAGCTCGATCGAGCCGATGTTGACCGCCCACACGAGCGTGGCCAGCTCGTTGACGACGCAGAAGTCGATCGTGTCGTGCTTCTCGCGCGACCACACCGGGGCGAGCGGGACCCACGGCGGGCGGTGCTCCGGGCAGTTCTTCTGCCAGAAGCGCGGCCCCTCGACGCCCTCGGGGTAGCGGTGCATGTGCAGCAGCCGCTCGCGCAGGTGCGGCAGCATCACGTCGGCGAGCCGTACGTAGTAGTCGAGCACCTGCGCCTTCGTCGTCCGCGTGCGCGGGAAGATCACGCGGTCGAGGTTGCGGATGGCCAGGCGCCGGCCGCCGATGTCGATCTCGCCCGCTGCGGCCGTGGAGCTCATCCGTGTTCTCGGTTTTCCCGCGCCCCCGCGACGGGAACCCTTGGCGCGTGCCGTCGCCGATCGAGGACTACGCGCTCGTCGGCGACCTGCAGAGCGCGGCGCTCGTGGCGAAGGACGGCTCGATCGACTGGCTGTGCCTGCCGCGCTTCGACTCGCCGGCGCTGTTCGCCGCGCTGCTGGGCGACGAGCGCAACGGGCGCTGGCGGATCGCGCCGGCCGGTGCGGTGCGCGCGCTGCGCCGCCGCTACCTGCCGGGGACGCTCCTGCTCGAGACCGAGATCGAGACCGCCGACGGCGCCGTGCGGGTGCTCGACGGCATGCCGCCGCGCGGGCGCGAGCCGGACCTCGTCCGCGTGGTCCGCGGGGTGCGCGGGCAGGTGGACATGCGGATGCACCTGACGCTGCGCTTCGACTACGGCCGCACGGTCCCGTGGGTGCGCCGCACCGACGACGGCATCGTGGCGGTGGCGGGGCCGGACGCCGTGCTGCTGCACGCCGGCGTGCCCACCCGCGGCGAGGACATGGCCACGCTGTGCGACTTCACCGTCGGCCCCGGCGACGAGGTGGCGTTCGTCCTCACGTGGTTTCCGTCGCACGAGCCGCGGCCCCGGCCGGTGAACGGGCCGGCGGCGCTCGCGGACGCCGAGAGCTGGTGGCGCGAGTGGTCGCGCGACTGCAGCCAGGCGGGGGAGTTCTCCGCCGCGGTCGAGCGCTCGCTGATCACGCTGAAGGCGCTGACCTACGCCCCGACGGGCGGGATCGTCGCGGCGCCGACGACGTCGCTGCCGGAGCAGCTCGGCGGCGTGCGCAACTGGGACTACCGGTACTGCTGGCTGCGCGACGCCACGCTCACCCTGCTGGCGCTGATCGAGGCCGGCCACGTCGGCGAGGCGCGGGCGTGGCGGTCGTGGCTGCTGCGCGCCGTCGCCGGGTCGCCGGAGCAGATGCAGATCATGTACGGCATCGCCGGCGAGCGGCGGCTGGACGAGCGGGTGCTCGAGTGGCTGCCGGGCTACGAGGGCGCGGCGCCCGTGCGGATCGGCAACGCCGCGGCCGAGCAGTTCCAGCTCGACGTCTACGGCGAGATCATGGACGCCCTGTTCGAGGCCCGCTGCGCCGGCCTGGAGGTCGACGACGACGCCTGGCGCGTGCAGCGCGCCCTGCTGGCCTTCCTCGAGACGGCGTGGCGCGAGCCCGACGAGGGCATCTGGGAGGTGCGCGGGCCGCGCCGGCACTTCACCCACTCCAAGGTGATGGCCTGGGTGGCGTTCGACCGCGCCGTGCGCAGCGCGGAGCGCTTCGGCCTCACCGGCCCGGTCGACCGCTGGCGCGCGCTGCGCGACGAGATCCACCGCGAGGTGTGCGAGCGCGCATGGGATAAGGAGCGCGGCACCTTCACCCAGTCCTACGGCGCGCGCCCGCTCGACGCCGCGCTGCTCATGCTGCCGCTGGTCGGCTTCCTGCCGCCGGACGACGAGCGGGTGGCCGGCACCGTCGCGGCCATCGAGCGCGAGCTGCTGCGCGACGGCTTCGTGCTGCGCTACCCGACGGACGAGGCCGACGACGGCCTGCCGCCGGGGGAGGGAGCGTTCCTGCCGTGCAGCTTCTGGCTCGTGGAGGTCTACGCCGCGATGGGCCGCCGCGACGACGCGCTCGCGCTCATGCGGCGGCTCATGGAGCTGGCCAACGACGTCGGGCTGATCGCGGAGGAGTACGACCCCGGCGCGCGCCGCCAGGTCGGCAACTTCCCGCAGGCGTTCACGCACCTGGCGCTCGTGTCCGCGGCGATGAGCCTCGCGCCGGAGCGCGAGGGGCCGACGCGGCGCCGGCGGCGCGACGCCGACGAGGCCGGGCGCTGATGCGCGCGATCACGGTGCGGCCGGGGCGGCCGGGGTCGGCGGAGCTGACCGAGGTGCCGGAGCCGCCGCGCGCCGAGGGCGCGGTGCTGGTGGAGGCGGTCGCGCTGGGGATCTGCGGCACCGACGCCGAGATCGTCGGCGGCGAGTACGGCGAGGCCCCGGAGGGCGACGAGCGCCTCGTGCTCGGCCACGAGTCGCTCGGGCGGGTGCTCGAGGGCGCCGGCGGCGTCGAGCCGGGGGAGCTGGTCGTCGGCATCGTGCGGCGGCCGGATCCGGTGCCCTGCCACTGCTGCGCGCGCGGGGAGCCCGACTTCTGCCGCAACGGGCGCTTCACCGAGCGCGGGATCAAGGGGCTGCACGGCTTCGGCCGCGAGCGCTGGCGGGTGGATCCGCAGGACGCCGTGCGCGTCGACGAGGGCCTCGGCCTCCTCGGCGTCCTGCTCGAGCCGGCGAGCGTGCTGGCGAAGGCGTGGGAGCAGATCGAGCGCATCCGCGCCCGATCCTGCGAGCGCACGGAGCGCGTGCTGGTCACGGGCGCCGGTCCGATCGGCCTGCTGGCCGCGCTGCTGTCGGCCCAGCGCGGGCTCGAGACGCACGTGCTCGACCAGGTGACCGACGGGCCGAAGCCGGAGCTGGTGGCGGGGCTGGGGGCGACGTACCACGCCTCGCCGGTGGCGGAGGCGGCGCAGGACGGCTTCGACGTGGTGATCGAGTGCACGGGCGCGCCGCGGGTCGTGCTCGACGCCATCACTCCGCGAGCGCCCGGCGGGATCGTCTGCCTGACCGGGATGTCCGCCGGGGGCGACGAGCTCGACGTCGACGTCGGCGAGCTCAACCGCCGGATGGTGCTGGCCAACCACGTCGTCTTCGGTTGCGTCAACGCCAACCGGCGCCACTACGAGCAGGCCGCGGGCGCGCTCGCGGCGGCCGAGCGCGGCTGGCTCGAGCGGCTCGTCACCCGCCGCGTGCCGCTCGCCCGCTTCGACGAGGCGCTCGAGCGCCGCGACGGGGACGTGAAGGTGGTCGTCGAGCTCTGAGCGGCGGGCGGCGGCTTGGCTCGGCGTTGCCCCCGGCGGCCTGGGCTGGTTTACTGCCGCGGGCGCTCGCCGTCGCCCGGTCCGCCCACGCGGTGCACCGGGAGGCGCCGGCGCGAGGTGGCGCTTGGGCACGGGCACCACGGTCCACGCGGCCGGGGGCGGCCGGTGAGGGGAACGCCTCCGCGGAACAGCTCGTGCACCGCTCGCCTCGCGTGTCCCAGGACCTCCCACGCCCCGATCTCGTCACGTCGCTCGAGCGGCGCGACCACCTGTGCATCGTGCGGGTGGAGGGCGAGGTGGACCTCGTGTCGGCGCCGAAGCTGGCCGAGGCGCTGGAGGCCGCCGACGAGCCGGGCTGCGACCTCGTCGTCGACCTGCGCGAGGTCGGCTTCATGGACTCCACCGGGCTGCGGGTGCTCCTGCAGGCGCGCGACCGGCGCCGGCGCGAGGCGCGCCCCGCGCTGCGCCTCGAGCTCACCGACGACGGCAGCGTCGCGCGGCTGCTGGACCTCGTCGGCGTCCGCGCGCTGTTCGACGGCGCCTGAGGCGCGTTCGGGTGCGAACCGACCGGTTCGCCGCGAGCGGCCGTCCGGGACATGAACAAGTAGGGTTCGCCATCCCTAGGGGGAACTACTGCGCCGTCGGCGTCGTTCCGGCGTTCGCGGTGCGAGGATCTCGAGGAGGACACCTGCAGGCCGTACCACCCAGCGGAGCCCTGCTCGCGTGACGACAGAGCTGCTCCAGTCCGAGGGCGCCGCGCCGGACGCGGTTCCCACGGAGGCCGGTATCACCGCACGATCGCCGCTGGAGCTCTTCTGGCGCCGGCTGCGGCGCGACCGGGTGGCGATGACGGCGCTCGCGTTCATCGCGGTGCTCGTGCTGGCCGCGATCTTCGCGCCGCTGATCGTCAAGCTGGTCGGCGCGCCCGACCCGGCGAGCGCGGACCGCACGGCGCTCGACGACTTCGGCCTGCCCGACCCCGAGGGCGGCGGGGCGCCGGGCTCCCAGCACCTGTTCGGCGTCGACCAGATCGGCCGCGACGTCTTCGCGCGCACCATCTACGGCGCGCGGATCTCGCTCGAGGTGGCGCTGCTGGCGACCTTCGCCAGCGTCTGCATCGGGACCGTGCTCGGCATGGTCGCCGGCTACTTCCGCGGCTGGATCGACACCGTGCTCTCGCGGATCATGGACATCCAGCTGGCCTTCCCGGTGCTGCTGCTGGCCATCGGCCTCGGCGCCGCCTGCGCGCTCGGCGACGGCTGCGTCTTCGGGATCCTCAAGCCGGGCCTGCCGGTCGTGATCTTCGTGATCGCGCTCGCCCAGTGGCCCTACATGGCGCGCATCATCCGCGGCCAGGTCCTCTCGCTGCGCGAGAAGGAGTTCATCGACGCGGCGAAGTCGCTCGGCGCGTCGGACTTCCGGATCATCTTCCGCGAGATCCTGCCGAACCTGGTCGCCCCGATCATCGTCTACTCGACGATCCTGATCCCCACCAACATCCTGTTCGAGGCGGCGCTCTCGTTCCTCGGCGTCGGCGTGCAACCGCCGGCGCCGTCGTGGGGCGCGATGATCGCCGACGCGACCAACATCTTCGACATCGCCTGGTGGTTCATGCTGTTCCCGGGCCTCGCGCTGCTCCTCACGGTGCTCGCGTTCAACCTGGTCGGCGACGGGCTGCAGGACGCCCTGAACCCCCGGAGCAAGCGATGACGGACACCCGCGTGACCCACGCGCACACCCCACAGAAAGGACGGAGCATGCGGAGGGCCTCCCTCACCTGGCTCATGTCGTCCCTGCTCGTCGTGATCGCGCTCGTCGCCGCCGGTTGCGGCGGCGAGGACGACGGCACGAGCGGGAGCAAGAGCAACAACCCGAACCCCAGCGGGGCGGAGATCGGCGAAGGCAAGCAGGGTGGCGCCGTCACCTTCCTGGCCGCCGGCGACGTCGACTACCTGGATCCGGGCCAGACCTACTACACGTTCGGCTACATGGTCCAGTACGCGGTCAACCGGCCGCTGTACTCCTTCGAGCCCGACGACGCCGAGAACCCCGTGCCCGACGTCGCCGACGGCGAGCCGGAGATCTCCGAGGACAACACGGAGATCACCGTCAAGATCAAGTCGGGGATCAAGTTCTCGCCGCCGGTCAACCGCGAGGTGACCTCCAAGGACATCAAGTACGGCATCGAGCGCGCGTTCACCACGAACGTCCCCTCGGGCTACGCGACGTCCTACTTCGCCGAGATCGAGGGCGCGCCGGCCGAGCCGGTGAAGATGTCCGAGCTCGAGCCGTTCTCGGGCCTGCAGACGCCGGACGACCAGACGCTCGTCATCAAGCTCACCAAGCCGGTCGCCCCGCGCGTCGCGGCGGCGCTCGTGATGCCGATCACCGTGCCGGTCCCGCAGGAGTACGCCGAGAAGTACGACAAGGAGAACCCGTCCACGTACGACCAGTACGTCGCGTTCACCGGCCCGTACATGGTCAAGAACGACCCGTCGACCGGCAAGGTCACCGGCCGCGATCCCGGCAAGAAGATCGAGCTGGTGCGCAACCCGAGCTGGAGCAAGGACACCGACTACCGGCCGGCGTTCCTGGACTCGATCACGATCGAGGAGGGCAACGACGACCTGACGGTGGCCTCGCGCCGCACGCTCTCGGGCCAGAAGCTCATGTGCTGCGACTCCGGCCAGCCGCCGATCTCGATCCTCAAGCGCGCCCTGACGCGCTTCAAGGACCAGCTCGGCCGCGTCCCGGGCGGCGGCACGCGCTGGATCGCCCTGAACACGAAGGTCAAGCCGTTCGACAACCTGAACGTGCGCAAGGCCCTCATCGCCGGCTTCGACCGCAACGCCCTGCGCCTGACGCGTGGCGGCGAGGAGGTCGGCCCGATCGCCCAGAGCTTCATCCCGCCGGGCATCCCGGGCCACGAGGAGTCGGGCGGCGAGCAGGGCTTCACCGAGTTCGACTGGATGCAGAAGCCGACCGGTGACCCGGCCCTGGCCCGCAAGTACATGGAGGCCGCGGCCGAGGAGGGCGTGCCGGTCAAGAACGGCAAGTACGCCGGCGCGGACCGCATCCTCACGGTCGCCACGAACGCCGACCCGGGTAAGACGACCTCCACCGTCGCCCAGACGGAGTTCAACAAGCTCGGCTTCAAGCTGAACTTCCGCCAGGTGCCTCAGGACACCCTGTACACGAAGTTCTGCGGCGTGCCCGAGCGCAAGGTGGCGATCTGCCCGAACGTCGGCTGGTTCAAGGACTTCCAGGATCCGGAGTCCATGCTGCAGCCGACCTTCAGCGGCGAGGCGATCAAGCCGGCCGGCAACGTCAACTGGTCACAGCTCGACGTGCCGGAGATCAACGACGCGATGAAGGAAGCCGCGCTGTTGCCGCAGGGCGACGAGCGCAACCAGGCATGGGCCGAGATCAACAAGCAGATCGTGGCTCAGGCGCCGGGCATCCCGTACGTCTGGGACGACAGCTTCCAGCTGGCGTCGCGTGACCTCAACGCGGTGATGAACGGCTACTACACGACCTGGGATCTCTCCTTCTCCTCGGTCAAGTAGCAACCGGCTGCACGACGCAGCACCATGTGTGGGGCCCCGCCGCTCGGCGGGGCCCCTCACGCACTTCCACCCTCTGAAGACCTGACGCCCTGATGCTCGTCTACATCGTCCGCCGCTTGCTGTGGTCGGCACTGCTGCTGTTCGTCATCAGCTTCCTGGTCTTCTTCATCTTCTACCTGCTGCCGTCCGCCGACCCGGCGCTGCTGCGGGCCGGGCGCAACCCGGATCCCGACCTGGTCGCCGAGATCAACCGGCAGCTCGGCCTCGACAAGCCGTTCTACGTGCAGTTCTGGCGCTACATCGAGGCGCTGGTCACGGACTTCGACTTCGGGACGAGCTACCAGAACAACGTCCCGGTGCGCGACGAGATCTTCGACCGGATCCCGGCGACGATGTCGCTCGCGTTCGGCGCCGCCGTGGTGTGGCTGCTGATCGGGATCCCGATCGGGATCCTCTCGGCGGTCAAGCGCGGCACCTTCGTCGAGCGCATGTTCATGGGCGCCGCGCTCGTGGCCATCTCGGCGCCGGTGTACTGGCTCGGCCTGGTGTCGATCTACCTCTTCTCCAACGACATCGGCGTGGCGGCGCGGATCTTCCAGCCGCCGGGCAGCTACGTCCCGCTGTGGGAGGACCCGAGCATGTGGCTGCGGTCGCTGATCCTCCCGTGGTTCGTGCTGGCCACCGCGTTCGCCGCGATCTACGCGCGCTTCATGCGCTCGAACCTGGTCGACGTGCTCGACGAGGACTACATCCGCACCGCGCGGGCCAAGGGCCTGTCGGAGCGCCGCGTGGTGTTCCGCCACGGCGTGCGCTCGGCGGTGACCCCGATCGTGACCATCTTCGGGCTCGACCTCGGGATCCTGTTCGGCGGGGCCATCCTCACGGAGACGGTCTTCAACATCCCCGGCATCGGCCGGACGGCCTTCGAGGCGATCCAGAAGTCCGACCTGCCGATCGTGCAGGGGACGGTGCTGATCGGGGCGATGGCGATCATCGCCTTCAACCTGATCGTGGACATCCTGTACGCGTTCATCGACCCGCGCGTGCGGTATTAGGCTGGCCACCGGATGCCGCTGCTCGAGATCAAGGACCTGCGCGTCCACTTCGCCACGGAGGACGGGCTGGTCAAGGCGGTCGACGGCGTCTCCTACGAGGTCGAACGCGGCCAGACGCTGGGCATCGTCGGCGAGTCCGGGTCGGGCAAGTCGGTCTCGTCGCTGACGGTGATGGGCCTCACGCGCGCGCCCAACGCGCACATCTCGGGCCAGATCCTGTTCGACGGCCAGGACCTGCTCATGGCGTCCGACGACGAGCTGCGCCGGATCCGCGGCAACGACATCGCCATGATCTTCCAGGACCCGCTGTCGTCGCTGCACCCCTTCTACAAGGTGGGCAAGCAGATCGCGGAGGCGGTGCGGACGCACAACCACGACGTGTCCAAGGCGCAGGCCTGGGACCGCGCGGTCGAGATGCTCGGCCTGGTCGGCATCCCGGAGCCGCGCAAGCGCGCCGACGCCTACCCGCACGAGTTCTCCGGCGGCATGCGCCAGCGGGCCATGATCGCGATGGCGCTCTCCAACAACCCGAAGCTGCTGATCGCCGACGAGCCGACAACGGCGCTCGACGTCACCGTCCAGGCGCAGATCCTCGAGCTGATCGACCGGCTGCAGTCGGAGTTCGACGCGGCGGTCGTGATCATCACCCACGACCTCGGCGTCGTGGCCGAGACCGCCGACGACATCGCGGTCATGTACGCCGGCCGCATCGTCGAGAAGGCGCGCGCCGACACCATCTTCCACGGGCCCGAGCACCCGTACACCTGGGGCCTGCTCGGCTCGATCCCGCGCCTGGATACCGCGCGCGACGAGGAGCTCGTGCCGATCCCCGGGCGGCCGCCGTCGCTGATCAACCTGCCGACGGGCTGCTCGTTCCACCCGCGCTGCCCGTACGTGCGCGACGCCCACCGCCGGGTCGAGCCCGAGCTGGCGCCGGCCGGCGACGACCCGTCGCACCGGGTGGCCTGCCTGCTCGACCACCGGACGCGCCAGAGCGTCTGGGCCGACCTGCGCTCGGGGCGGACGCCGGAGGAGGCGCGCCGGCTCGAGGTCGACCGGCGCGACGCCGGCCTCGACCCGGCCGTCGCGCGAGCGGAGGACGGCGCATGACCGAGGCCGCCGCCGGCGCGGCGCCACGGGCGGACCGCGCGACCGAGCCGCTGCTCGAGGTCCGCGATCTGGTCAAGCACTTCCCGATCACCAAGGGCGTGATCCTCAACCGCTCGGTCGGCGCCGTGCAGGCGGTCGACGGCATCTCGTTCGAGGTCCGCCCGGGCGAGACGCTCGGCATCGTGGGCGAGTCGGGCTGCGGCAAGTCGACGACGGCGCGCCTGGTCATGCGCCTCATGGCGCCGACGTCCGGCTCGATCCGCTTCGACGGGCGCGAGATCGCCGGCGCCCGCGGCGCCGACCTCAAGGAACTGCGCCGCCAGATGCAGATGATCTTCCAGGACCCGTACTCGTCGCTGAACCCGCGCAAGACGATCGGGACGATCATCGGCGAGCCGTACGCGATCCACGGCCTGCATCCCGAGCCCGGCCGCCGCAAGCGCGCCGTGCAGGAGATCATGGACATCGTCGGGCTCAACCCCGAGCACTTCAACCGCTACCCGCACGAGTTCTCCGGCGGCCAGCGGCAGCGGATCGGCGTCGCGCGCGCCCTCGCGCTGCGGCCCAAGCTGATCATCGCCGACGAGCCGGTCTCGGCGCTGGACGTCTCCATCCAGGCCCAGATCCTCAACCTGCTGCGCGACCTGCAGACCGAGTTCGGCATCACGCTCGTGTTCATCGCCCACGACCTGTCCGTGGTGCGGCACATGTGCGACCGGATCGCCGTCATGTACCTGGGCAAGATCGTCGAGCTGGCGAGCTCCGAGGAGCTGTACGCGCACCCGCGCCACCCGTACACCGGCGCCCTGCTGTCGGCGGTGCCGGTGGCCGACCCGCGCCTCGCCGCGCAGAAGAAGCGCCAGATCCTCGCGGGCGACGTCCCGTCGCCGACCAACCCGCCGCCCGCCTGCCGGTTCCACACGCGCTGCCCGAAGGCGGTCGCCGGCCACTGCGACACCGACGAGCCGCTGCTGGACCCCAAGGACGGCGGCAACCTCGCCGCCTGCCACTACCCGCTCACGGACGCCGAGGTCGCCGAGCGCGTCCCGACCGCCCGTGTCGCAGGCTGAGCTGCCGCGCGCGGCGCGGCGCGTGCGCGAGGCGCTGGCGGCGGCGGGCGTCGACGCCGAGATCGTCGTGCTCGAGGACTCCACCCGCACCGCGCCCGAGGCGGCCGCCGCCGTCGGCTGCGAGCTCGGCGCGATCGTCAAGACGCTGGTCTTCCGCCGCAGCGGCGACGGCTCGCCCGTGCTCGTGCTCGTCTCGGGCGCCAACCGCGCCGACGAGGCCGCGCTCGGCGTGGAGCGCGCGGACGCTTCTTTCGTGCGCGAGGTGACCGGCTACGCCATCGGCGGCATCCCGCCGGTCGGCCACGCCACCCCGCTCGAGACCCTGGTCGACCCGGACCTCATGGCCTTCGGCGAGGTCTGGTGCGCGGCGGGGACGCCGAACACGCTGTTCGGCATCGCGCCGGCGGAGCTCGTGCGGATCACGGGCGGGCGCGTGCTGGGCTGAGGCGTCGTCCCGTGCAGGGGCGGCTCGCCCGGGGCTCGGCTGGGTGGGGAGCGGGCTCGCGTGATGGCGCTTTAGGCCCGCATAGCGGAACAAAGGCGCCATCACTCGCGTCGCGGGGCTCGCGCGGCCCTCAACCGCCCCGCGGGCGCTCCGGCTGCGGTCGCCGGGGCTGGGCGTACGCGGCGAACGGCGGCTGGGTGGGGATCGGGCTCCCGTGATGGCGCTTTAGGCCCGTAT
>Ga0247713_1001388_pt1 | contig 12103 bp, 6 predicted proteins | sample 21E_NmetaG_FD_189936 | JGI IMG/M metagenome (GOLD analysis project Ga0247713, IMG submission 189936) | Soil microbial communities from hillslope of Landscape Evolution Observatory, University of Arizona, Oracle, AZ, United States - 2-1-E_N | ecosystem: Engineered > Artificial ecosystem > Mesocosm... | reverse complement strand
TGGGGAGCTACGACCGGCAGCTTCAGCCACGCGCTGGGGCTCGGGCTGCTGTGCGCGCGCAGCGGCCGGGACTGGCTGTACCGCCACGCCGACGCCGAACGCGCCCTGGCCGCGCACCGCTTGGCCCGCACGCTGTTCGCCGCGCTGGGCGCCGTCACCGACGAGTCCCAAAGCCTGGTCGACCGCGGAGGTGTGCTGCAGGTCCTCGGTGACGACGACGGGGCCGGCGCCGCTTACGAGGAGGCCCTCGACCTGCTGAGCGCCGACCTCGCGGCCCGCCCTGCCGCCGCCGGCGACAACCGCCTGCGTGCCGTCCCGCTCGCTCAGAGCCTGTACCTGCTGGCGCTCCGTCGCCGCGACGCCACCGGGATGGCTCGCAGCGCCGAGCGGCTGGCCGTCCAGGTCGAGCGCCTCCCGCAGGACCCCGACGAGGAGTCCATAGAGGGCATGCTCGCGGCCGCCGCCAGTGACACGCTCGCGCAGGCTGCCGTTCTCGTGCCGGTCTACCGGGCCGAGGACGCCCGCGACGCCGGCGACACCGAGGCGGCCGAGGTGGGCTTTTCCGCGGCGCTCGACGTGGTACACGCCGTCGACACCCCCGACGCCGACTTCCTCGAGGCTGTGGTCCTCGGTCACGCGCGCCGTTACCCCGAGGCTTCGTCGGCGTTTCACCGCTATCTCGAACGCCAGGCGGCACCGCGGACCGGCCTGGTGGGCCGGATGCTGTCGCGCTTCGGCCCGATGAAGGCTGAGCTCGAGCGGGCGCAGCAGAACCTCCACGAGCAGGCGGCGGCCTTCTTCCGCCGCCTGCGCGACCATCCGGCGTCGGTCAGCCACTTCGAGGCGCTGGAGCGCAGAGGCGGTGACCGGTGGTGGGCCCGGCTGGAGCGCCCTTGGGAGCTGCTGACCGACTACGGGGCGGCGTGCGAGGGGCTCGGCGAGCTACCCCGCGCCCTGGCGCTGCACGAGCAGGCCATCACGGAGCTGGAGTCCCGGCGTGCGCGGCTGCGTCGCGACGAGCTGAAGACGGCCCTGTCGGGCACCACCGGCGCCGCGGCGGTCTACCTGGCGGCGGCGCGCACCGCCCTGCGGATGAGCGAGGACGCCGCCTCCGCCGGCGACACCGACGAGGCCCACGCCCTGACCGCGCGGGCGTTCGCCTACGCCGAACGGGGACGGGCACGGGGCCTGCTCGACCTGCTGGGCGCCAGCGCCGGGCTGGCCCGTTCCGCTCCCGTCTCCCGCGATGCGGTGCGCGCCTGGCATCAGGCCAACAGCGAGCTGTCGCTGCAGCAGGGGCTGCTGGCCGCCGAGCAGGGCTCCCCCCATCCCGACCCGGGCAGGCTCGCGGCACTGCGCGACGCGATCACCGCAGCCGAGGCGGAGCTGTTCCGCCGCGAAGCCGATCTCGAGCGCGACGACCCTGCCTTCGCCGCCACCGTCGCCGTGCCGGTCGGGGTGCTGTCCCTCGACGAGGTCGCCGCGGCCCTGCCGCCGGGGGCCGCGTTGCTGACCTACCACCACCTCGACGAGGACCTTCTGGCCTGGGCGCTGACCCGCGACGGCGTGGCCGCCACCCACCTGGCGTCGGTTGACGCGGCGGCGCTGGCCCGCGACGTCCGCGCGTTCACGCAGGCCTGCGAAGCCGGGGGGCGCGACCTCGGCGGGCAGAAGCTCACGGCGACCTTGCTCGAGCCCTTCGGCGAGGTGGTCGAGCGCTGCCACCGGCTGGTCGTCGTCCCACCGTCCGGAGCGCACGCCATGCCCTTTCACGCGCTGCCCTGGCGCGACGGGCCGTTGCTGGCCCAGCACGTGGTGTCGTACCTGCCCAGCGCGAGCAGCCTGCAGTTCCTGCGGCGCGACGAGGCGGAGCCACCCGACCGCGTGCTGGCCGTCGGGGACCCGTCGGGCATGGTCTGGCAGGCGCTTCCCGGGCAGGTCGAGGAGCCGGCGAAGTCTCTGCCGGGCGCGGCGACCGAGGCGGCGTTCGTCGCCGCGCTGTTCGGCGACGCACGCCTGCTGGTAGGAGAGAAGGCGACCGAGGCGGTCGTGCGCGCCGAGATCGGCGGCTACCGCGTCGTGCACCTGGCGACCCACGGGCAGGTGTCCGAGCAGGCGCCCCTGCTGTCGTCGGTGCTGCTGGCCGGCGGCGAGGCGCTGAGCGTCTACGAGCTCATGGGCATCCACCTCGACGCTGACCTGGTGGTCCTGAGCGCCTGCCACACCGGCACGGGCAGAGCGACCGCCGGCGGCGACGTGCTCGGGATGACCCGTGGGCTGCTGGGCGCAGGCGCCCGCGGTGTCGTGGTCACGCTGTGGGCCACCGACGACGAGGCCTCGTGTGTGCTCATGGCCAACTTCTACCGGCGGCTACGCGGCGGCGCGCCACCTGCCGTGGCGATCCAGCGGGCGCAGGGGTACCTCCGCCGCATGCGCGGGCACAGCCTGGCCGCGGAGTTCGCCGCCATCCGGGAGGCGGTCGCCGATCCCGCCGGCGCCTCCGACCTGCTGGCGCCCATCGACCCCGACGACGAGCCCGAGCAGCCCCAGACGCGCGGTCGCCACGCCTCCTGGTGGGCCCCCTTCTCCTACGTCGGCCTGTAGCCACACCCGGCGCCGCTGCCCCGGGCTTCCCCCCGCCGGGACTTCGGCGCCTGCCTCCTCGTCGGCGCATCCTGCTCGCTTCGCTCCCGTCCGCTCCCTCGGCGGCAGGCGCCTCCGCCCCGTCCGCCGTGCGCCGGCGGCGTCGCGGGTTGTGGCTCAGGTCAGGCCCGCGGCCGCGAACGCCAAGACGCCGGTGGTCAGCACGGCACCGATCGGCGTGGTCAGGTAGTAGCGCGTCATGGTCGTCATGGTGGTGGCAATGCCCAGGGACAGCGCCCCGATCACCGTAGCCCTCTCGGGCCGACCTATCCTGGCTTTCGCGACGGAGGTTGTGGAAAGTGAGCGGTGTGGCCGGGCTGCGTCAGCGGGGAGGCAGGACGCAGAGCTCGTTGCCCTCCGGGTCGGCCATGACGACCCAGGGGACGTCGCCCTGGCCGATGTCGATGCGGCGGCCGCCCGCCCGTTCCAGGCGCTCGACCGCGCGGTCGAGGTCGTCACCAGGGCGGGGGGCGACGTCCAGGTGCACACGGTTCTTCCCCGCCTTGGGGTCGGGGGCCGCGAGCAGCTCCAGCCACGTGGTCGGGGTCCGCACGTGGCGCAGGGCGGCGAACTGCTCGTTGTAGCGCAGGACCGGCCAGCCGCTGGCCCTGATCCAGAAGTTCGAGAGCTCCACCGGGTCGGCGCAGTCCACGATGACCGCCGCGACGGGTCCGACGTCGCGGTACACCTCGCGGGGATCCAGGACGCAGAGCTCGTTGCCCTCCGGGTCGGCCATCACCACCCACGGCGTGTCCTCCTGGCCGATGTCGGCCCGCCGGGCACCCAGCTCCTCGAGGCGCTCCACGGTGGCGCTCTGCTCGCGCAGGCTGGACGACGTGAGGTCGAGATGCACCCGGTTCTTTCCCACCTTCGGGTCGTCGACCGGGACGAACACGAACGCGGGAGGCCCGCCGTCTCCCCATCCCGGTGCGTCCGTCGCGGCGACCCGCACGCCGTCGGGCTCCTCGCTGGTCACCGCCCACCCCAGTGCGTCAGCCCAGAACCGTCCCAGGCGCGCAGGCTCGGCCGCGTCCACCACCACGGAGACCAGTCGCATCGGCACAGGGCGAGCCTACGCTTCGGCCCTGAAGGCACGCACCAGCTTTTTCTGGCGCGAGGTGCTTCCCCGCGATCCGGCCCGAATCCGAGTCGCCGAGGATCGGGTGCGGCTCATCCAGACGTTCGGCGGGCGGGCCGGCTTCCCCGCCCCCCGGCCGGTGACGCGTCCGCCGTTCGTGCAGTGGGCCGCCCGCACGGTGTGGACCACCCTGGCGCTCACCTGCACGCCGACGGCCGGGCGGAGCCCGAGCTGGTCGGCGCCAGCACCATGCCGCGCCACTGCCTCTACGACGACCAGGTCCGACTGATCGCCAAGTCCAGCGTGATGGACATGGACACCTGGGCGCTCGACGGGAGCGCACACCCCCTGAGGGGAGCACGACTCGCCGGCGCTGGTCTCCGCGGTGGAGACCGTCGCCGAGGTCGGACCCGGGGGCCGTGATCGGGGAGCGGGCGCTGCCGGAGGGCAAACGCGCACCGCGACTGTGCGCGCGGCGACCCCTTGCCGGGTGGCCGTGGCGGACGACAGCCGCATCGATCGTGACGCACTGGCCGAGCTCACGGGCCATCACCGCCGGGAGGAGCAGCGCCCGGAGTGAGACGGGCGACCTCGTCGCGGACCTGACCCGCGGCCAGGAGATTGCCTTTGCGCTCATACCGTGCCAGCGCCTCCGCCAGGACGCCACGTGCCTCCCGACCTCGACCCGCCAGCGCCTGCAGTTGCCCCAGTGCGGCCAGCGCGTCACCTTGCAGGTTCAGCAGGTCCGTGTCGCTCGCCCGTGCGACCGCTTGGGCGGCCATGCTCACCGCGGTCGGCAGCTCGCCGACGCGCCGCCGACGGTGTGCGTCCGCGAGCCGCCAGAGGACCTGCGCCACCGCATCGTCGGGCTCGGCGGCGGCCTGGCAGCGCTCGACCAGCAGGGCGGCCTCCTGAACGGCGGCGTCATCGATGGTCATGGACAGCCACGCGAGCACCAGGGGTAGATAGGTGGCGTCCCCGATGCGCTCCAGCTGGGCGAGGCTCGAGCGAAAGGCACGCTCCGCGGCATCCCGGTCGCCGGCGAGCCGCGCGACGCGGCCGGCGACGTCGTCGGTTGCGGCCAGCCAGTAGCGCTGCCCCAGGTCGCTGAACGCCTCGATGCTGCGCGCCAGCATCGCGCCGGCCTCCGGGAACTCGCCGCGCATCGCCCGCAGAAGCGCCAGCGCCCGCCACGCCCGTGCTTCGACCGAGCGGTGTCCCTGGAAGCGGCGCAACGTCGCCTCGCAGCGAGTGATCGCCTCGGGCACCGGCAGCGGTCCTTCCACGGCGGTCCACGTGAGCGCGGCGGCGGCCTCCGCCTCCTCCCGCTCGCCGCCGGCGCGCCGACCGTGCTCGCCGTGACGGCGGAACGCGTCTTCACTGCTGGCGACCGCCCCGCGCAGGTAACGCACCTCGGCGAGCAGACCCCAGGCCTTGGCCAGCCCGAGGTCGTCCGACCGCTCGGTCAGCAGCGGGATCGCTCGTTCCGCCTCGGCTATTGCGGCGTCCGCCCACCCGGACAGGTCCACGTTGGACGCCAGCTCCAGCCGCGAGAGCCGCACCCGCGTCTCCTCCACAGGGTGACCGCTGGCGTCGGCCTCCGCGAGGTCCAGCGCCTTCGTCGCGCCGGCCGTGTCACCCGTCTCGATCAGCGCCTTGGCGAGGTCGGCCAGCAGGCTGGGTCGGGCTGCGTCGCCGGCAGGCAGCAGCTCGCTGGCCCGCCGCAGCAACGACACGGCTGCGGGCATGTCGCCCCGGGCCAGCGCACGGCAGCCGGCCGGTGCCAGGTGCTGCGCCGCGCGGGCCGCCAGAGCGGGTACGGCGGGGTCGTCGGGGCGCAGGTCGGTGCGGTAGCGCACCGCCTGTTCGAGGTGATAGCCGACCAGCCCGTCGTACGCGCCCGTCGGGGTGTCGGCCTCCGCGGTCAGGTCGGCCACGCGCTCGTGCAGGTCGGCGCGGGCCTGCTTGGGCAGGGCGGCGTACACCGCGTCGCGGATCAGCAGGTGCCGGAACGCGAACACCTCCTCGTCGATGGACCGCTCGATGCGCAGCAGCTCCTTGCGCACCAGCTCCCGTACCCGTCGCGGGACGTCGGCCCGCTCGGCCGGTGGAGTCAGCGCCACGGCGGCGGACAGCGGGAAGACCTCACCGATCACCGACGCCCGGTCGAGGGTGTCGCGCTCCGGCGGGTCGACGCTGTCCAGCCGTGCCGTCAGCAACCCCTGGATGGTTGCGGGCAGCGGCAGCTCCTCGAGCCCGGCCGGGTCGGGCCCGTCGCCGCCGAGCCAGCCGTCTTCGGTGAGCATCGCCAGCAGCTCCTCGAGGAACAGGGGGTTGCCGGCGGCGGTGCGGACCAGGCGACGGCGGACGCCCTCGTCCAGCGGCGCGTCGCCCACCAGGGCGTCGAGCAGCGCGCGGGCGTCGTCCTCGGGCAGCGGTTCCAGCAGCAGCGAGGTGGCGTTGACCTTGCCGCCGCCCCAGCCGGATCGCGTGTCCAGCAGCTCGGGCCGGGCGACGGCGACCACCAGGATCGGTGCGTCCCGAGACCAGTCGGCGACGTGCTCGACGAGGTCGAGCAGGGTGGGCTCCGCCCAGTGCAGGTCTTCCATCACGATCACGACCGGCCGGTGCTGTGCGAGCGCCTCGAGCCCCTTGCGCACAGCCCAGGCGATGTCACCCTCCGTGTGGTCACCGAGGCCTATCAGCCCCGCGAGCTGCTCGGCCACCCGCTGCGCCGACTCCCCTGAACCGATGCCGCCGCGCAGCTTGTCGAAGGCCTCCGAGGGCCCGTCGGCCGGGGTGACACCGGTCGCCTGGCGCACGATCTCGGCGACCGGCCAGTACGTGATCGCCTCGCCGTACGCAAGGCAGCGGCCGGTCACCACCTTGGCGCGTTCCCCCAGGCCGGCGAGGAACTGGTTCACGAGGCGGGTCTTGCCGACGCCGGCGGGGCCGAGCACGGTCACCAGGTGACAGGTGCGCTCCCGGGAGACGCGGTCGAAAGTCCATTCGAGCAGTGCGCGTTCGGCATGGCGCCCGACGAACGTGGTGTCGAACCGGCGCGCGTGTCCGAGGACCCCGGCGATCACCTCCCCGAGCCGCCATGGCGTCACCGGGTCGGCTTTGCCCTTGAGGGCGAGGGGGGCGCCTTGCTCGGCGACCACGGCGTCGCGGACCAGCTGGTAGGTGGTCGGACCGAGCAGGATCTCGCCCGGGGCCGCCGCCTGCTCGAGGCGGGCGGCCAGGTTCACGGTGTCGCCGGTGACCAGCGTCGCCTCGCCGGGGGCTCCGGCCATGACCTCGCCGCTGTTGATCCCGGTGCGCATCTGCAGGGTCAGGCCCCACGTCGGCGCCAGATCGGTGTTCAGCCGGGCGAGCTCCTCGCGCATCTCGACCGCCGCGCGCACGGCCCGCAGCGCGTCGTCCTCGTGCACGTGCGGCAGTCCGAACACCGCCATGACGGCGTCGCCGACGAACTTCTCGACGGTGCCGCCGTGGCGGGCGATCACATCGCGCATCGCCTCGAAGTAGCGCAGCATCAGCCCGCGCACCGCCTCGGAGTCCAGCTGCTCGCCCATGGCCGTGGACCCGACCACGTCGGTGAACACGACCGTCACCGGCTTGCGCTGCTCCATGGCCGAGGCGCCATCGGGAAGGGGGCGGCCGCAGGCCAGGCAGAACCGGGCTCGCGCCGGGTTGGCCTCCCCGCACGCTGGACAGTCGGGCACCGCCGCAGTGTAGACCCGTGCCTTGCAGGTGGGCGGTGGTGCTCGTAGCGTCCGTCGTGTCGACGACGAGGAGGCGTGTGTCATGGGCAGAGCCATGCGAGGCAACGGCGATGAGGCGGAGATCGAACCGGGGACATCGGACGGGGACCGGTTCATCAACGCGGCCGTCACCATCCCGGCGGACGGGCTCAGCAACTTCTACAGCGCGGTGGCCGAGTGGTACGAGGACTACGAGAAGACCGTGCGGGGCCGCGCCATGCGCGGCAAGGAGGAGGGGTAGCCTCGGACGGCCCGGCGCATGCGCCCCGTGGCTGACGGAGCGGAGGACCCATGGACCTGGCCCAGCTGGAGCGGCAGGCCCGCGAGCGGCTGGACCCGGCGGCCTACGACTACTACGCCGGCGGCGCCGACGACGAGCTGACGCTCGAGGACAACGTGGCCGCCTGGCGGCGCCTGCGGCTGCGCTACCGGGTGCTGCGCGACGTCGGGAAGGTGTCCACGGCCACGACGGTGCTCGGCACCGAGATCCCCGCCCCGGTGATCATCGCTCCGACGGCCTACCAGCGTCTGGCCCACGACGACGGGGAGGCCGCCACCGCACGCGGCGCCGCGGTCGTCGGCACCGTGATGACCGCATCGACGCTGGCGACGGTCTCGCTCGAGGACGTCGCCGCCGCGGCCCCCGACGCCCCACGGTGGTTCCAGATCTACGTCCGTCGCGACCGTGGCTGGAGCGCCGAGCTCGTCGCCCGGGCGGCCGCCGCCGGCTACCGGGCGCTGGTGCTCACCGTTGACCTGCCCGTGCTGGGCTTCCGCCGCCGCGACGACCGCAACAACTTCTCGCTGCCGGTGGGCATGGAGATGGCCAACATGGGCTCCGCGGTGCCCCGGGTCGAGGGCTCGGGCCTGCAGGCCTACGCCGCCGCGGAGCTCGAGCCGTCGTTGACCTTCCGGGACCTGGAGTGGCTGCGGTCGCTGTCCGACCTGCCGCTGGTGATCAAGGGCGTCGTCCGCGGCGACGACGCCTCCGCCTGCGTCGCGGCCGGTGCGGCGGGGGTCGCGGTGTCCAACCACGGGGGCCGGCAGCTCGACTCGGCCATCGCGACCGCCGACGCGCTGCCCGACGTGGTCGACGCGGTCGCGGGTCGCGCCGAGGTCTACGTCGACGGCGGCGTGCGGGGCGGCACGGACGTGGTGAAGGCGCTCGCGCTCGGGGCCAGGGCGGTGCTCGTGGGCCGGCCGGTCCTCTGGGGCCTGGCCACCGGGGGGGAGCAGGGCGTGGCCGCGGTGCTCGAGGGATTCACCGAGGAGACCGCACGGGCCTTCGCGCTGTGCGGCGCCAGAACGGTCGACGAGGTGACGGGCGACCTCCTCGCCGGCGGGCCGCCTGCATGAGAGACCGGTGGGATCCCGATTTCGGGGAGAATCGACAAAGGTCGCATCCCCGGCCGCGATGAGTCGTTGGGACGGGCACCTGCCGCTGTCTTGGGCGGCGGGGCAGCCGCGCACGTCCGCGCGAGAGCCGACGACGACCTGGAGCCCCCGCCAATGATCGCAACCTCCGCCGCCCGCAAGGGCATCGGCCGCATCGCCCTGCTGACCGCCCTGGGGCTCCTGGTGGCTCTGCTGCCGTTGCTCCCCCCCGCCGGCGCCGCCCACCTAGCCGCGGAGACGCTGCGCTTCGCCGGTCAGGACCGGTTCGACACCGCGCGCCTGATCGCTGCTGATGCGGCCTTCGCGGGCGCGGACACCGTGGTGATCGCTCGCGCGGACGACTTCGCCGACGCCCTCGCCGGGGCGCTGGTCGCCGGGGCCGACGGCGCGCCGCTGCTGCTGGCCGACACCGACGACCTTCCCGACCCGACGGTGCAGGCCATCAACCGGATCAGGCCCTCTCGTGCAGTCATCCTCGGCGGGCCGGGCGCCATCAGCGCCGGGGTGGAGCGACGCCTCGCGGCGTTCGGCAGCGTGACGACCGTGGAGCGCATCGCCGGTGCGGACCGCTTCGACACCGCACGCCGCATCGCCGAGCGGGTCGCGCAGACCCCTGGTCGACCGCCCATCGTGGGCACCCCCGCCGGCTTCGGGCGGGCTCCCGCCTTCGGGGGCGGCCAACAGCCGCGGGTGACCGCCGTCCTCGCCACGGGCCGCAACTTCCCCGACGCGCTCGCGTCCGGTCCGTTGTCCGCCGGCGGCCGTTTCCCCATCCTGCTGACCGAGCCGGACGGGTTGCCGTCGGCGACGGCGGAGGCGCTGGGCTCTGAGGCGCTCGGCATCGAGCAGGTCCTGGTCGTCGGCGGCCCGGGGGCTGTGTCGCCCGACGTCGTCACCGCGGTGCGCGACCTGGGGCTGCCGGTGGAGCGCGTCAGCGGCGACACGCGCACACGCACGGCCGAACGCGTCGCCGAGTTCACCCGGACCGTGCTCTACCCGCAGACCTACGCAGCCGACACGGTGGCTCTGGCCAACGGCCGCAACTTCCCCGACGCGCTCGCACTGGGGCCGTTGGCCGCCCGGCGCGGCGGCCCCCTGGTGATCACCGACACGCCGACGCAGCTGTCCACACCCACCCGGGAGTTCCTCATCCGCAGCTGCGCCGGCGCGGGCGCACAGGAGGCCCCCCTGCTGATCGGTGGCGGCGCGGGCGCGGTGAGCGCGCAGGTGGAGCAGGAGGCCCGCGACGCGGTCGTCTGCAGCGACTTCGTGCCCGCCGGCCGCCTCACCGTGGAACCGGAGACGCAGACGGTCACCGCCGGCGAGCAGGCCGGCGTGACCGCGACCGGCACGAACCCGAAGGACGAGCCGGCCGTCAACGCCGAGATCACCTTCGAGGTCTTCCGCGACGCTCTGACGCTGCCGGGCTCACTGCCCGAGGACGTCCGCATCTACCGGGAGAGCGGCCGGGTGTTCCGCAAGGTGGGCGGGACGGCGCTGAACGCCGGCAGCGACGGCGTGGCGACGTTCAGCTACTCCCACACCGCGGCGGCCGAGGACCGCATCGTCGTGTGCACGCCTCCACGGGAGCTGCCGAACCCCGGTTGCACCAACGAGACGGGTGCCTTGCGCGCCGACGTGGCCTGGGCCACGGTGGTCGTGCGCGCCACGTGGATCGCAGACGGAGGCGGTGGGCTGCCCCTCCCGTTGCCGCCGTTGCCGCCGTTGCCGTAGAGGGGCGCCGTGCCCTCAAGTAGCGAAGCGGTAGGGCCCCAATGCCCTCAAGTAGCGAAGCGGTAGGGCCCCAATGCCCTCAAGTAGCGAAGCGGTAGGGCACCATGCCCTCAAGTAGCGAAGCGGTAGGGCACCATGCCCTCAAGTAGCGAAGCGGTAGGGCACCATTAGTTCAGGCGCTCCATCACCCGGATGACGAAGGTCGCCATCTGGTCGCGGCGCACCCCCTGGCGAGGTGCGTACTCGGTCGCCGACACGCCGGTGGCGAACCCCGCGGCGGCGGACTTGTTGATGTTGGGCTCGTGGGTGTTGCCGGCGGTGTCGCCGAAGCGCCGAGCCGCGGCGGCCAGCTGCGCGCGGCCGATCTCTTGCTGGGCGTAGTCGTAGGCGCGGACGAGGAAGGAGGCCATCTGGTCGCGGGTGACCACCTGGTTTGGTGCATAGGTGCCACCGGGCTGACCCTGGACGATCCCGGCTGCGGCCAGCGAGTTGATGGCGCCGCGGTGGACGTTGGCGGGGCGCACGTCGCTGAAGCGCTGCCCGCCGGGCGGCGGGAGCCGCACGCCGGACCGGTCGAGCATGCGGGCGATGAACGAGGCCATCTGGGCACGGGTGACCTGTCCGGCGGGGTTGTAGGTGCTCGGGCTCGTCCCCTGCGCCACGCCGTACCAGACGACGCAGTCGACGTTCGGCCGGTGGACGCCGCTGCCGGCGTCCGCGAAGGTCGAGGGAGGCACGCGGCTCGGGTCGCAGACGGAGGCGGCCGCCGGCGTCCGCGTCAGCGCGGCGAGGGGGTTCACCAGGCCGTCGCCGGTGGCGGGGTCGCGCCCGGCGGGCGGCAGGCCGGTCGCGGTGGCCCGCAGGTGCGCGGCGACCTCCGCGGGCGCCAATCCCGGGCGGCGGCTTTGGACCAGGGCGGCGGCAGCCGCGACGTAGGGCGTGGCCATGGAGGTGCCGCTGTCGGTGCCGTAGCGATCGTCGTCGTCACCGGGCCGGGTCGACCAGATGTCGACACCGGGAGCCACCAGGTCAAGCCACTGGCCCTGGCCGCTGAACCGCGGCACCTGGTCGTTGCGGTCGGTGGCGCCGACCGCGACGACCCACGGGTCCGCCGCCGGGTGCAGCGGCGGGCTGAAGGGGCCCATGTTGCCGGCGGCGGCGACCACGAGCGCTCCTCGTCGGGTCGCGTAGGAGACGGCGAACTCGACCAGTGCCGAACGCTCGGTCGAGCCGAGGCTCAGGTTGATGACGTCGGCGTGCCGGTCCGCGGCGTAGATCAGCCCGCGGGCGACGTCGCTCGACTCACCGTACCCCGCGGGGTCGAGCACGCGGATGGGCAGGATCGAGGCGCCACGGGCGAGTCCTGCGATGCCGGAGCCGTCGGCGGAGACCGCGGCGATGATCCCGGCGACGTGGGTGCCGTGACCGCGGCACTCCGAGGATGCGCCGCTGCAGGGGGTCAGCGGGTCGGTGCGTCCCCGCGTCT
>Ga0247713_1001387_pt1 | contig 12104 bp, 19 predicted proteins | sample 21E_NmetaG_FD_189936 | JGI IMG/M metagenome (GOLD analysis project Ga0247713, IMG submission 189936) | Soil microbial communities from hillslope of Landscape Evolution Observatory, University of Arizona, Oracle, AZ, United States - 2-1-E_N | ecosystem: Engineered > Artificial ecosystem >... | reverse complement strand
GTAGGCGCACGTTTCTGGCGCGACTGCTCCTGATCCGTAGCCGTCGTTCGGGACCGCTACGGACGGCGACCTATGAAGGCCCGGCGCTGCGTAGGTCGTCGCCCTCTCCACCAGCTGGAAACCGGCGGCGAGATACGCCGAGGAGGAGGCGACGTAGCCGGCCTGCGGCTGGCTGTTGATGTACACGTGTGTACCGCCGCGTTCGCCGACGAGGTGTGCCACCTCGAGACACAGCGCCACGGCGAGGCCGCGACGGCGATGCTCTGGCGCGACGCCGAGGGGTTCGATCTCGCACACGCCCGTCGCAGGGTCGAACCAGGCGATGCAGCACGCGCCGAACCGTCCCTTGTTGCCACCGGCGACCGCCACGAGGTCGAGTGACCGGTCGTACAGCCACGCGCCGCGCACCGCCTCGTACGCCTCGAATGTGAAGGAACTCTCGCCCTCGGGATCGACCGCGCGTCCGTCGGTGTAGGGGATCGAAGACGGCTTCCACGCTGCGCGGTGCACTTTGAGCCGTGCAGCGGTCTCGTCTGCGCGGACCGGACGGATCGCGTAGCCCTCGACCTGACGACGGGGGTCGTGACGCACGGCGGCAACATTGAGGATCATGCCGGACCATGGCTGCCGCCCGACCGGTTCAAGTCCGGCACGCAGCACCGCACGAGCCAACGCGTCGGCGCCGTCCCACACCGTGATCGGCGCCTTCTCGTCGACGTCCAACAGCCATGTCACCAGAGCGTCGGCGACGTCGTCACGGTCTCGTTCGACGTGAGTGATCTCGTCGCCGCCGCGTGCCGCGAATCCGACGATCGGTCCAGATGGTCCCTCGTCGACGGCGACAATGACCGAGTCACCGAGCGCATGCCGCGACAGCCCCCACCCGAGGCCGCCGGGATGCCACCCAGACGGCCAGACCCGGCTCGCGAGCTGCTGCATTCCGCAGCCGTCATCCGGTTCCGCCGGCCGCACGAACATTGACTCAGCCTCACACGGCGCCCAGCGACCCACCATCGATTTCCCGCAACTTGAGAGCCCCCGAGCGCGGTCCGCCAGCTGCTGCGTTCGACAGCGCTACGGATTCGGTGATCTGGTCGCACCCCGCCGTCCCAGAACGTCGCGGACTACGAGCGCTTTCCGCCTGCGTTCCGCTGAGGGATCGGCTTGCGGGACCGCTGCCGAGGGCGCGGCGAAGCGCTCAGCGCAGTCCTACGCGCGACTTTCTCGGCTGGGCGAGGTGCCCACGTCGACGGCAGATCCCAGTGCGATGCTTGGCGAGAGGCCAGAGCCCGACAGCCACGATGCCTCAGCGCTCAACGTCGCGCTGATAGCACTTCTCGTTGCCAGCGGCCGGGCGATGGGCTTCGAGGCGCGCACCGAGTATCCGGTGCCGGGCGGACGCCTCGATGTCGTGTGGATGTGGTCGCCGCCGACAGACCCCAATCCCAGGAGTCGTGTCTCCACTGCCGATCGTCGCCTTCGAGGTCGAGTCGAGCTGGCGGACGCGGAAGCACGTCAAGAGAGACATGCTGAACCTCCAGGACGCAGCCGTGACGGTCCGGACCGACTCGCGGACAGGGGCACCCAGGCGCTTGTTCTGAAACTCCGTCCCGCTGACCGGATCGCTCGGTCATCCTTTGCCCATGGAGGTTCGGGCCGCCTCAGTCGATGATGCGGGGGCCGTCGCTGCTGTCCACGTCCGGAGCTGGCAGGGCGCCTACCGCGGCCTCATTCCGGATGCCTACCTCGACGCCTTGTCCGTCCCCCGCCGACGCGAGGTCTGGAGTCGCATCCTGGCCGAGTCCGACCTGCCTCGGACCGGCGCCTTCGTCCTGCAGGAGGGTCTCGTCGTCATCGGCTTCATCCACATCGCCCCGACACGAGACGATGACCTTCCGGCCTCGACCGGGGAGGTGACGGCCCTCTACGTGGAGCCGAGCGCTTGGGGACTGGGCGGCGGACGCCAGCTTCTCGACGCCGCCAAGGCCAGCCTCAAGGCCGCCGGCTTCCCGGCAGCCGCATTGTGGGTGCTCGAAACCAATGTCGTGGCCCGACGGTTCTACGAACGACAGGGCTGGGCGCCCGACGGGGCGCGCAAGGTGGACGATCGAGGCGACCTGGTGCTTCTGGAGGTTCGCTACGCCACGACTCTGTAGCTGCCGCTTTTAGCGGCGTGCACCGTGGCTTGCGTCACGGAGGCCTACATCCGTTCGGCGGACTTGGCCCAGCCGGTCGGATCGCCGCATGGAGGGACCAGTCGCAGGGTCCGCCACATGATGAGTGCCTTGAGCCACGCCGCTTCGGAAGATGACAGCTCACGGACCGCCCGATATCCAGCCACGAACGTGGCCTGCGTTTCGGGCGGGACGGGTCCCCAGTGCCTGAAGCGCGTGCCGAGCAGCACGACCGCTTTGGCGAGGTCGTCGACGGGGTGGTCGATGCCCGCTTCCTCGAAGTCCAGGATGGCGCTGATCCGATCGCCGTCGCAGAGCAGGTTGGCCGAGCGGATGTCGAGATGCACCAGCTGGGGTGGGGGCAGCGTCGTGTCCGAGGGCAGGGAAGCCAGCCGATGGTGCAGCGACCCTGCGAGGGGAGCGAGGTGATCACCGGCTGCGGAGTGGAGCCAGCCCTCGACCCTGGTTCGCAGCGGCGTCGAGTCGGCGTGGCCGCCGGGTCCCAGAGAGTCGGCGTCGGGGTATTCGGCCAGGGCAAGGTGCAGCCTCGCCAGTTCGGCACCGGCCGCGTGAACTTGAGCCACGTTGTCGGCGTCGAGCATCGAGCCCTTCACGACCGACTGGAGGCCTATCGACCATCCATCGAGCTCGACCTGCAGATCGCCGTTCAACGCGGGCACCGGCGCAGAGACAGGGAGCCCGCGTCGGGCGAGCCACGACGTGAGCTGGGCCACGTTCGCCAGTCTCACGAAGAGCGACGGCCGGACGGACCACTTGAGGATCACTCGGCCCGTCGAACTGGTGATCCACACGAGTGCGTTGCCGGCGCTGATCACGACCCGGTCGCAGGAGATCACCTCCACGCCCCACGTACCGGTGACTGCCTCCGTTACCCATGCAGCCAGCTGCCCCACGTCAGCGAACTTCATGCGAGTCGCCAGAGCCTCATGCGGATCGACCAACTCCCAAAGCATTTCGACAGTCGGCGTGGACAGCACGCCTCAGACGCTATTGCCGCGACCGGCTGGTCCGTGCACGGCTCGTCCATCTCCACCGCTGCGACGCTGCGAGCCCGAATTCCGACGGCCATCCCTCGTGGTCACGAAGCCGGCGACAGGTGGCGCGTCGACGGCTCATCAGATGCGACGATTCCGGCATGGCTCGAACCGACTGGTACTGCGAGGAAGTGCTCTCTGGCGACCTGTCAGTGAACCGTGTCTTCGAGGACGATTGGGTACTCGCGTTTCATCATCCGAGACCGTCGGCAACTCCCCATGTGGTGGTGATCCCCAAGCAACACGTCCCATCTCTCCTCGCGCCTGAGGTACTCGACGGGGCGCTTCTGGTTTCGATCCTCACCGCGGTTCAGGTGGCAGCGAAGGAGATGGGGGTCGACGCGGCGCCGGGGTTCTACATCCGATCGAACGCTGCAGCGCCGGGTGTCACGCCCCACATGCACTGGCACGTCCTCCCAGGCGCGGGAAGCAACTGGCCACAACTGGACGACGAATGCTGAGCCGGCGTTTGGGGACGGTCGAGCGCGGGAATTACAGCTATGTGATTCCCGCTCAAGGAGGTCGAAATGGCGCGAGGTCGAAGCGTCGCCCGCAGTGCATCCACTGGTCGGTTTGTCTCTCGCTCGACTGCACGCCGATCGCCGGCGCGCACCACGACGGAGCGGGTCGGAGCTGGGACAGCCAATGTGCGAGCCGTAAACCGAAGCGCGACGACGGGCCGCTTCGTGAAACCAGCGACGGCGAAGCGTCACCCAGGGTCCACGATCACCCAGCAGGTCTGAGCGTCATACGGACGTTAGCTGTGCCATCCAACCCCTGATATACCCGACATCTGTTGACCTGCTCATCCGCGATTAAGGAGTGCCCGAAGCGTTTCCGAGTCGCTTCGTCGTTCGCGGAGCAAGCGCCCCGGTCAGATCTCAGGTCGCTTGAGCGCACGATGATCAGTCGGAGGCCGTGCTGTGGAACCTCGCGCTCGCGGCGATCGTCGTACATCCGCCGCTGTTCACCACGTCCGACGCCGCTAACGGTCTGCCGCCGATCGAAGAACGGGGTCGGCTCATAATGCTGTCGTTCCCTGTACTCCACGACCAGCCTCTGATTCGGGTAGTACGCGTCGACCGGCAGCTGGACGCGCGCTCCGCCTGACGCCGCGTCGCCAAGCAGCCATGGGAAGCGGTGCTGCCTGTGTGCCCGCTCGCCGAGCAACTCGTCGCATAGGTCAATGACGTACGCCTCGTCGCTTTCGTGCCGTCCGGTCGTACCGCGGGCGGCTAGCGGGGAAGCCTCTTTGCTCGTCGAGGCGTTGAGGGAACCACGACCGAACCGAACGCGAGCCTGCCTCTCGTGCTCTGGAGTGAGATCCCATGGAGCATTGCGCTCATGAGGGAAACTCTCACGAAGCCACTGGCGGAGGCGCTTCGGGTCCACGCCAAGCTCTCGAGCCAGGTCAACGGCCCTCACGACGCAATCCTGCCACCACCGGCAGGCAGCGAGACGCGTCCCCTCGTTGTCCGCACGAGTCGGGTTCAAGGGACACGTCGATGGGCGTCCTCGAGCCGGCGTCGGGAGACGGGGGCCCCGATGCGGCGCCCACGCGAGTCTGCGATGGAGGGGGGATCGGAGATGGGAGTAGCGATGACCATCCCTGGTATCCACCGCTGGAGCGGTATCAACGGCGCGCAGCTGGCGTAGATCTACTGTCGGTCCAACAGCGGTCTACAACGAACATACGATCGATGGTACGATCGCTTGTTCGATCGGGAGAAGCAGGGCTGATGCGTGAGGACTTGATCAAGGTCAGCATGACAACGTTTGCCGACTTCGTCGCCGCGGATCCGATGGGTCAGGCCGCGAAGCTGCGCGACATTAGACGTCAGTACCTTGCCGGGTATCGGCCCAGTGAGGATTTCTGGTCACGGTGGCGAGAGGGAGTCGAGGAAATCCACCGCCAAGGTGGAACGAAGCAGGCGCTCGATTCCGTTGCTTTGAACGCCAAGGACAATCGAGAAGGCCAGTACCGATCGGCCTGCACCGGGTACATGAAGTTTTGGGGCAAACGTCAGATCACGTTACTCGAGCGAGTGGCTCCGACGGTGTGGCGCTGCGGCCAACTGGAGGTGAAGGTCAATCCCGAATGGAGGTTACGACTTGGACAGCGCACCCTGATTGTCAAGCTGCATCTTAAGCAGCGCGTGCCCCTTAACAAGCGCCTAGCGAACCCGCTTCTCTACCTCCTGGAACAACACTTCTCCGCCTCAGAGGTCGACGGCGTTGCAATCGTCGATGTCCACCGAGGCAAGTTGTATGAGGCGCAGGAGCTACCGGAGGACCTCGACACCGTCCTACGGATGCAGGCCTCGGCGTTCATCACCGGATGGCTTCAAGTCTTCGGTGACGCAGCCGCGTAGCGTAGACGGTCCTCACCGTCGACGGGCACCGACTTGTACGTGTCGCTGAGGATCGGGGGTTACCCATCGGCGTAGAGCGGCGTCGGCCCAACTGCGGTGCAGCTGCGAGCAGCGCTTGGCGACGAAATGGGTCGGAAAAGCAGCACTCGGTCGTCAGCAACAGTCTGCGGTTCGACCTCCCGACGTGAACGAGGGACGCAGGCGTACGTCGCCTTATCCACCCTCCCAGATATTGCATGCCGTACCCTATTGCCTCGACGGCCATGCAGGAACGAGCGATTGCATTAGCACAGTGAACAGTCCGATCGAGGCGACGTTAAACGATCGATGGGTTCGCTTTGGCGTCGGTCCGTCGTTGCTTCTGGCGGGGGGCCTCATCCCCTCCCTGTGGATCAAGGTGCCCTTACTCATCTGCGGGACCGTTGTCGTTCAAGGCGCGAATATTGTGGGCGACCGTGTCTTGAGAGAAGCGGAGCAAATCCTTCGCCGCGAGGATGCTCGGAGCTACATAAGCAGGGCACTTACCGACGCCGTCACAGCCGTGGAGGCCGCTAGGCCAGCACCCGCTCAGCGGACGCTCCGGGCGAACATCATGCTGTTCGACAGAGAGGCTGGCGGCCTACGTGCCGTCTACTATACGTCTGGTTACTCGGACGCGGAGCGGTCATTGGTGTGGCGGCTTGGACAGGGCTGTTCTGGTGTGGCGTGGGAGCGGAAGAGAACGGCGGTGGCACCAGAAGACGAGGAGATTCCGATTGATCCGTCTTCGGTACGGCCACACAGTCGGCCGTGGAACATGACCGAGGACCAGGTTCGTATCACTGGACCTGCCATTCGCTCGGTCGTCTCTACACCGGTCTTCCTTCCGCAGACGAACGAAGTGGTGGCCATTTTGAGCTTCGACGACAGCCGGCCGCTTGAAGAGTCGGCACTGGGCAACGAGGACATCAGAGCCTTCGTCGAAGACTTTGCCGAGGGAATCGCTCGCGTCCTCCCCATCGCGGGCACGACGGCGAACGAGTGACTGTCACAGGAGAGAGTTACACTGTCGGTATCGACAAGGGAGCTGCAATGTCCAGCCGCCGGTACCCCTCGACGAGCAAGTCGAGCAAGATGGCAAAGCGAGTCCTGACTGACAGCGCGCGAACGGCCCGGACTGAGGCTGTACGAGCGACGGCGAAACGCGCGGCGAAGGACGTCTCAAGCCGAGAGCGCTGATACCGGGCCCGCAGGGTCCCTTGTCTCGATCCCGTCCATCCGGATGGAGGTCCCCGCTGAGGTGGCGGCGACGCTTCGAGACCTCCGTCTTGTCGACACCGCTGGCGAACGGCTCGTGTTTCGAGCACCCCTCGCCGATGACGGTGACGGCGCGGTGCTGGTCGCCGGGACGATGACTTCGAAGAGCTTCTTGGCTACGTTGCCGCGGAGGCCAACCACGAGAAGGACCGTCGCCGCCAGAAGCGGCTCGACCAAGCCTTCGAGGCGCTCAAGGACTTCGTCGATCAGACCTGAAGCTCACCGCACGTCCCGGACGCGATGTCACGATACCGGCGTTGTGGGCGACCATCGCGCGCCTCGGCGGTCGTCGTTAGGGGACACGCTGCACCTGACTGTCGGTCTCAAGGCACGGTTCTGGGCCGCCGTCGGGAGGCAGGAGCCCCATCTCGGTAACTGACGCGGCCTCGATGACAGGCTGACCACCATGAACCCACGCGGGCTCCCGTCCGGTAGGCGGTCCTAAAGGCCATGGCAAACCCTTCGAGGGCGTTGGCGGTCCTTGGCGCCGGTGTCCTTGCTGTCGCCAGTGTGACGGCGGCCGTGCAGCTTTGGGGGCCTTCGGGTATCCCGATCGCAGTCGCCTTGTTCGGCGCTCTCTCGCTACTGGCGGTCAAGGTGGGGGCCCGTACAGAACACCTGTATCAGGCCAAGACTGAGAAGGAAGGCGTACCCGTCTTTGCCGCCCTCCTTGGAGGAACGGCGGGAGGCGATCTCCTCGTGACCCGTGACGGTCTTCAGTTTGTCGGAGGCCGACAAAGAGTTCCCTCCTTCACCTGGGCAGCCAGCGAGCTGCGAAGCGTGCGTGTGGCCCGCAAGGGCCCGCTCGGGTCGGCTGCGCTGATGACAATCGAGACGGTCACCGGTGACCGCATCTGGCTTGAAGTAGCTGACGGGCCCCGCTTGGCCGGGGCGCTGGAGGACGTCATCGACCTGGTGGTCGAAGTTGCGTGGGGCGACTAACGGATCGCTTCTGAAGACACAGGATCATGTGCGGCACCAGCCGGCGATCAGGGGCGAGCGGGTCTTCTCTTCCGGCTCGCCGTTATGGGACGCGGCCCGGAGGGTGAGCGAGCTGAAGATATAGAAAAGCGGACCAGCCGGGTTGTACACATGCGTGGTCGTCACACGGGCCGCGCCGCGATCTCCACGCTCCTCCAGCGGGCCCGGGGGCTCTAAGCTAAGTGATACCCGAGATGATGGCTCTTCGCCGGCGTTCCTCGAACTCATAGCTTTCCCCCCGGTACTCTGTTGTTATGACCTGGTTGGTCAACAAGTCCGAAGAGATCTGCCGCGTGTGCCTCGAGCACGACGGACGCGAGAAGCTCGCGCGCGATCTTGATGCCGTATCCGCGTCTGACGAGGACATCGCAAAGGCGTACGCCGCCGGCTTCCAACCGCACCTCCAGGTGGCAGCTGAAGCCGCATGTCTGCGCGGGCTGCGGTCGGCCCGCTCTGTCCCGCAATAGGGCGTGGACTCTCGGGTATTGACGGACCCGGCTGTGCTGCCGGCAGTCCAATGCTCCTCGCCACTCGGACTCGCTCGCCAGCGGGGGACGGCCGGACGGCGGTTCACCCGAGCTGGTCCCGTACGAACACTCCAACGTGGCACGGCAGGGCGAACGAAACTCCGGCGTTCAGACGCCGAACTCTATCCAGCTGCCTCGCGAAGCCGGTACATCGAGAGGTCGTACCCCGAACCAGTGAGGCTGGACCTGACGGGCTCGCCATGGGGGCCTCTGTAATCGATCGCCAGCACGTCGGCATTGGAAAGCATGCGACCCTCGACCGGGTAGTCCGGGACCGCTGAAATCCTCTGGGATAGCTCGCGAGCGATGTACTGAGCGTAGCTGTTCCGCTGGCCGATCCCCTCGCCACCGAGTTCCTCGCCGAGTGCCTCACGAATCTGCGGGTAACGGCGGTCAAGAGCAATTGCGAGTTGATACGCGGTGATGAAGGGGCGCCCGAAGTGGTGACCCTCGACTCCCTCCCTGACGTCGCCCAGGATCTCGAGTATCCGATTCTCGACGTGCTGGTCCGCCCAGACGCTCACCCGAACAGCGTGTCATAACCTCGAAACTCGGCCGGCCAGCCCGGCAGGGTCCGCCACACGCTGTGAGGGGCCGGCGGCCCTCACCGAGAGCCGGCGCAGGAGATCTGATCGCCGTGGTGCGGCGTTCTGCGACACCGTCGGCAGATGACGCCCTGCCCCTGCCGATTCGGGCGCGGCACGCGCGCAGACGCCTGGCCATCGTCGGGACGGTTGCCTCGCTCGGCAACTCCCCTGCTCTAGTAGCGCCCGTCGCGCTACGCTATCGAACATGTGTTCCTGTCGAATCGAGAAATCCGCGACCGATCCGCGTTCGAGGCGTATACGAGGGTGCCGGTGGCGCATCTCACCGATTCGCCGCCGACTCCACAGAGACTGATTGAGAGTTGAGCCAAGCGCCTCGGTCCCCCGGCGATGAGCGAACCGCAGGACTACAACGGCACAAGCGCGGGCTTAGGCCAACGGCAGAGGTCGTCACGCCCGAGCTCCAGGAGTTCGAGCGCCAGCAGGCCGCCGAGCACCTCGCACGCCTCGCGGCCGACGAGGATTTAGTTCGGTTCCTGCAGCTGAGCAACTTCGACATCTCGACCGGCGAGTGGCGACAGTTCGCGCAAGCGCTTGCAGAGTACGGCTACGCAGTGTTTCGCGCCTGGTTCGGGACCGGCGAGATCGTAAGGCGCATGGCCTTGAAGACCGTCCGGGGTCGGACAGTTCTTCCCAGCCCGTTTCGTCTCGATGAGGACTCCGTGGGTGAACTGGCTGCCGAGCTGGTCGTGCGCGGCATCCAGTCGTTCCGCGAAAACGTGCTTCTGAAGGGTCGCTGGCAGGCTGCTGGCGGTGCCAGCCTGAAGACGTTCTTCGTCGGCCACCTCCTGTTCCTCGTTCCAGCGACCTATCGCCGGTGGAGGATCGATGCAGGGGACGATGTGGTATTCAGCCCGGACGACCCCCCCGTGGAGCCAGCGGTCGGCGGCGTCCCAGCTACCGACCGCGCCGACTACCGCATATTGGTCGAAGAGGTCTCCGGACGGCTCCCCGATACGACGCGCCAGATGTTCCAGCTGCAGGCTGACGGGTGGTCCGTGTCCGACATCGGCCGCCGCCTCGGCGTCTCGGAGTCGAAGATCAAGACCGACATGCTGCGCGCTCGGCAGCGACTCGCACGGCTGTACCCGGAGTCAGACCAATGGATCAGCTGAGCTTTCTCACGCTACTTGCACGGTCCTCGCTCGGATCATCCGAGGCAAGGCGGGTGCGGGCCGAGACACCACAATGCGTCACGTCGAAGATCGTCCGCCAGGTTTCCGCGACCAATTCGGCGCCAGCGCGCATAGCAGGTGAAGCAGTAGCAGAACGTCAACGTCACTCCGAAGGAGGAGCGCGAACCGTGAGTGGATCAAACGACCGCCATGTCGTCCCGAACCCCGACGGGGGATGGGATGTTAAGGGACCCGGCGCCGGCCGAGCGAGTTCTCATCACGACTTGCAGGCGGACGCGGAGCGCCGTGCCAAGGAGATCGTCGGCAACCTCGGAGGCGGCGAGGTTCGCATCCACGGACGCGACGGTCGCATTCGCGACAGCGACACCGTCGCTCCGGCCAGAGATCCGAATCCTCCCCGCGACCGCCGGCACTGACCGTCGGACGGAGAGTTCCACCCCCACAGGCGAGAACGAAAAGGCAGGTACGAAGTGCCGAACTACTGCGTGAACACTCAAGCACAAGCAGGCTCCGGTGACCACGAGGTCCACGACCTAGCGTCGACCAAGGGCTGCCTGCCGAATCCGGCCAACCGCCTTGACCTCGGGTGGCATGCCCATTGCTCTGATGCCGTGACTGCCGCGAAGCGGATCTACTCAGACGTAAACGGCTGCTACTACTGCGCCAACGCCTGTCACACTACCTGACTGAAGGGGTGGACCTTCTGGACGAACCAGCAGTCCCGACGGTTCTACGAGCGACAGCGCTTCGTGCAAACGGAAACGACCAATGGCGACAACGACGAGGAGCGCCGCCTGACGTCCGGCCCCAGTGCTGCCCCGGCCGAATACCTAACGACGGATACGCGACTGGCGAGCGCTACAGAATGTGCTCACACCGGGCGGGTATAGATCAAATCGTTGTCCGCACAGTCACGTGGCGAGGCGGCGCTCGTAGGCGGTCCCACGTTCGAGAACCGCGAGCATCGCCGCGGCGTCCGGGCGTCGAATGAGTTCCGCGAGGCGGTACATGAGCTCGTACACTCGTAGCCGCTCCCGCAGCGCAAAATGAGCGAAAGGTTCCGGATACGCCTCTTTGAACCAGACGGGGACGTAGGTGAAGTCGGCCGGGTGAACGAGGCTTTCCGTCTCCGAAGGTGCGCCGCGACCGGGATCTGCGCACATGCCGAGAAGATCCGTCAGGTCCCAGTCAGCGCTGTTGGCGTGCGACATCTCCAGGTCGACGAGCCCGACGACATGCCCATCACGCCAGATGCACTGGCCAAAGTTGAGGTCGTGGTGGGCCATCACCTCCGGGCCGTCTGCAACGAACGCTCGGTAGTTGTCCAGGAGCCCAAGGATCCGGTCGATGTCCCGGCGATCGGCGTCGCGGTCGCGCCGTGCGATATCCGCGAGGGTGTCGATGAAGTTGCGTCTTGGGATGACCGGCGCCCCGCCGAACAGGCATGGGGGCTGCAGGTGCCGAGCGGGCGCTGCGTGTATCGCTCTCGCCGCCGATGCGACTTCGTGTGTCGCCGTCTCACGTTGGACGAGCGACAGACGGGGCCACGCAGCAAGCAGCGATTCGCCCGGGATCCGAGCCGTCACCAGCCAGTCGTTGTGTCCGGAGGAGCCCGTGGCGATCACCTCGGGATACAAGGCCTCGCGCGGTAGGAGCGCTGCAACCTTGGCCTCGTGGAGAAGCCGACCAGTGGGCCCGATGATCCGGTACCTGACGACCGCGTCGTCGGTCATCCATGCCGAGTGCGAATAGCTCTCGATCCAACGTAGGCCTGAGCTCGACAAGCCGACTCTGGCGAGGATCTCGCGGATGGCCGGCTCGGTCTTCGAGTGATCGTGCTCCCCCTGCGGCGCATCGCCAGTCGGCATCAGCCGCCGAACGTACGCGCCCAGGCGGCGGAACGCGCGACATATCGACGGCTACGGATTAGGGGCAGTCGCGCCAGAACCCGCGCTCAT
>Ga0247713_1001385_pt1 | contig 12108 bp, 8 predicted proteins | sample 21E_NmetaG_FD_189936 | JGI IMG/M metagenome (GOLD analysis project Ga0247713, IMG submission 189936) | Soil microbial communities from hillslope of Landscape Evolution Observatory, University of Arizona, Oracle, AZ, United States - 2-1-E_N | ecosystem: Engineered > Artificial ecosystem > Mesocosm... | reverse complement strand
TGGGTCTTTGTGATCGCCCACAACAAGCTGAACGACGACCGGCGCCACCGGCTCCGCTTCCCCACAGATCCGGTCCCCTCCTTCGATGAGTCCCAGCCGGGCCCGGTGAACGTGGAGATGGAGGCACTCGGAAACGTCGGCGCGGTCCATCTGAGACGGGCGATCTCCAAGCTGACCCCGGACCAGGCGGACGTGCTGCTGCTGCGTATTTTCGGTGGCCTCAGCCTGAAGGAGGTGGCTGCTGCTCTGCATAAGCGGCTCACGGCAGTCAAGGCGCTGCAGCACCGGGGACTGGCCGCCCTGCGCAAGGAGTTGGCGCCGACCCGTATCCCCACCGAGGCGCAGCGCAATTACATCTATGAGTACAAAGGCCCCGTGAGATGACCAGACGCCAAGATCCCATCGACGCTCGTTTTGAGCACCTGCTGCGCGAGCAGGTTGCCTCCAGCGCGCCGGATCCGATGTCGACGCTGGTTCGTGACCTCCGGCGTGCTTACGTTGCACCGTTTCCCATGGAGACCCAGAATCGCCAGATAGCGGACATGGTCATCGCCGGCAGGCAAGCGGCGCCGACGCGCCGCAGCCCGGTGCGCCGCCGGGTCGACGGCGTCTGGTACCGCTTCTCCCAGCGCTTCATCGCTACGTCGGTTGTCGGCAAGGTGATCCTGGCCGCGTCGGTGGCGACCGCGGCCACCGGCGGCATGGCAGCCACGGGCCATCTGCCCGATCCGATGCAGATCGCGATTTCGGCCGCCGCCTCGCACGTGGGCGTCTCGATACCCGCCCCCGGGGCCCCCTCTTCACGGGTGACCGGGCCCCCGGAGCCGCCCGTTCCTCAGGGTCCGGGCCCGTTGCAGGTCCCGGTTGCCGGTCCGTCGCCGGCGCCGGCGCCCACCACCGCAGCCGCTCCCCGGTCCCAGCCGTCGCCCACCGCTCTGCCGGCCGATGCCTGCGAGCAGGCCCGGTCCGCCTCGCAGGTCCCGCCGCCGCCCGGCACCCAGGACGACGTCCTCAAGTCTCTGCAACACATGACCGACGAGCAGCTGGAGTTGGACGAGCTACTCCAGTGCCTGGTTCCGGCCGACCCTGCGGCGCCTGCTCCCCCCGGCGGAGGGGACCCATCCGCCGGCTTGGAAGGGCTGCTACGGATCCTCTTGGGCGGCGGGCGCTAGCTCGGCAGCCCTCCCGAGCGTCACGGCACCTGCACCGAGGAAATCCACCGGGAAATATTCTGAGGCGGAGGAACCGGGGGCTTCCTTGGACCGTCTATCATTTGGGCCGGTATCCGGGCTGCAAATGCCCGGCGGGAACTGAGCCAAGCAGACCTGCCGGGTGGGCGGAAGGAACCCGATTGAGGCGAATTCGATATGCGGGGACGTTTCTGTTGTTCCTGCTAGCTTTCGCCGGCACCATCCAGCCTGCCAGGGCGCAGACGAACCAGGCGAGCCCGGTCAATATCATCGTCAACGCCGGCTACGAACAGCGCTACCTACCGGGCAAGAGCGTTCCGGTGTCGATCATTTTGGAGTCCACTCGCGCAGTAGCGGGGGACCTGGAGGTATTTTCGCTGGCGCCGGACGGGTCCTCTTTGGTCCGGGCGGTTCCCATGGAGATACCGGCCGGCGGCCGCAAACAGTTCGACCTGGTGGTTCCGGCTGCCGGGTTGCCCACCTCCCGCCTGCAGGTCTCGGTCGTGGAGTCCGGCGAAACCCTGGCCAGTGCCCGGGTTGAGCTCATCAACACCGGCAGACAGCTGCTCGTGGGCATTCTGGATGAGCAGATCCCAGGTGGGATCGCCGGGGTGAGGCTGGAGCCCACCGGCCACGAGCTGCGGCCGGCGGTAGTGCCCCCGGAGTGGCTTTCCTTGGGCGGAAAGGCTCTTCAGCCGCTCTCTTACCTGATTCTCGATGCCGACCGGGCCCGCGGGCTGCCTGAGGCGGACCTGCAGGCAGTGTTCGACTGGACCGTGTCGGGAGGCCGGCTGGTGGTGACCACCCGGGACCCGTCGTCACTGGACTGGCTGCCTCAGGGATGGCAGTCGGAGTGGTCCCAGACCGGCGAAGGCTGGCAGCCGGCCGGCACCGGCAGCGGGCGGACGATCGCCGGCGGGGCGGTTTCGAGCCCGGCCGGCCTCGGACTGGTCGCAGTGGTTCCCAACGCCGGCCCGTCCGACCTGGCCCCGGTCCTTGCGGGTCTGACGCCGGCGCCTTCCAGCGCCGGCGGCTTCAGCGACATGTTCGGTGCGCCTTCGGTGGATTTCGAGCTGCTCGGGGCGCTGTCGGCCAACGCCGGCGGCGCGATACGGCTGGGGTGGCTGGTGGGCTTCCTGGTTCTCTACGTACTGATTGCAGGTCCGTTGAACTACCTCCTGCTGCGCAGAAAGGGCCGGAAGGAGCTGGCGTGGATTACCGTGCCCGTATTGGCTCTGCTGTTCAGCGGTGTCGCCTACGGACTTGCCAGAGGAGCCCGCGGCGGCCTCTCTGTTGAACAGGCGAACGTGGTGTTCGCCACCGCCGAGGGCCATGCCAGCCAGCGGGTGATAACGGTTTCTTCCGGGAGCGGGGGCCGGCAGCGCGTCGACTTCGAGACCCGCGACGCAATCGAACCCTGGGGCATGGGTGGTTTCGATGGTTTCGGGGGCGCGACGGTCGCCCGTCGCCGGCAGGTGGTCCGGCTGACGGGAACCGGTTCCCAGGCAATCCTTCAGACGAGCCCGTTCTCTGCCGGCATTGCTCAGGGATCCCTGGATGAGTCTCCCGGCTATTTGGATTCGGCACTGACCTGGGACGGCTCCGGCTTCGCGGGGACCGTGACCAACCGGACACAGATGAAGCTGGACGTTGTCCTGATCTCCCCGGGCCGGCGCGACCTGGCGGTCGGGGAGCTGGAACCGGGAGCGTCACAGGAAGTCAATCTGGAGGCATCCAGAATGGGACCCGCGCCGAACCGGTTCGACCCGTTCATGGTCCAGCCCGGGGGCCCGACCGATGAGTCGCTCCGCCGGGCTCTCACCGGCACCGCATTTTCCATGCTTGGTGCCGAGCACAGCTTCGGAGCACCCCTGCTGGTGGGGTTCACCAAGGAATTTGCTCCCGCGCTGACCGTCAACGGCTCGCGGCGGACACCCAAGGGCCCGGCCATCGTCGCTTCTCCCGTGAACGTGACGGTTCCCTCCGGCACCGGCGGAACGCTCCCCGCGATGGCCGGGAGGGTGGACATTGTGTCTGTAGACGGGTCGGCCTTCCTACGGGGCCAAGCGCTGCAGCTGGGCGATTTCCGGGAGGTGGTATTCGCCTACCGGCTTCCGGCGGGCGTGCCGTCCAACCAGGTAGCCGACGCGACTTTCAACAGTAGCTTTCAGGGAATGGGGCACCGGCTGGAAACCTTCGATTGGGGCTTGGGCCAGTGGGTGGAGGCGGAGAACCGGGGGCCGGGCGAGCGCGTTCTCCCCGGATCGTCGTTTACCGAAGCAGGGGAGGCCTATTTGCGGATAAGTCCACAGAACGAGCCGTACATCGAGCTGTGGGGCCTGGACGTCCAGGTGAACCTGAAGTGAGCACACAGGCAGCCGAACTCCAGGAACCGCAGGTGCCCGAACCGGTGGAACCGGTGATAACGATCACCGCGATGAGCAAACTTTACGGGGCCACCAAGGCAGTCGACGAGATGGACCTGGAGGTTCCGGCCGGCGCGGTTTACGGCCTCATCGGGCCCAACGGAGCGGGAAAGACCACCACCTTCTCCATTCTGGCGACCCTGCTGGCGCCGACCTCCGGGGTGGCTCATGTGTGCGGGTTCGATGCCACGAACGAGCCTTACGAGGTGCGAAGGGTCCTCGGATACATGCCGGACGCTTTTGGGCTGTACGACGACATCCGGGTCACCGAATACCTGGACTTCTTCGCATCGGCCTACCGGCAACCGCCGGCCCAGCGGCGCAGCGTGGTCCCGGACCTCCTGGAGCTGGTGGACCTCGGCCACAAGGCGGACGAGTACGTCGAGTCGCTTTCCCGGGGGATGAAGCAGCGGCTGGGTCTGGCGCGGGCGCTGATCCACGACCCCCAGGTGTTGATCCTCGATGAACCGGCCTCCGGCCTGGACCCCAGAGCCCGGCAGGAGTTCCGCGAGCTGGTGCTCGAGCTGCAGCGGATGGGCAAGACGCTGGTGATCTCTTCCCACATCCTGCCGGAGCTTCAGCAGATGTGCACCCACATCGGAGTCCTGGAAGCCGGCCGCCTGCTGGCCGAGGGGTCTCCCGATGACATCCTCTCGAAGATCGGGCAGGGCCGGGCCTACCGGTTGAGACTGGCAAGCCCGGGGGCCCAGGCACAGGCCCTCGAGATCCTGGAGCGCAGCGACGCGGTCTCGGGAGCCCTCTGTGAGGGTGCAGAATGCCATTTCGTCCTCGCCGGCGGCGAGGACCAGGCGGCCGGGATCTTGAGCGAGGTCATCGGCGCCGGGATCCTGGTGTCGGAGTTTGCCGAAACCAAGACCGATCTCGAGGACCTGTTCCTGAAGATCACGAGGGGGGTAGAGGTTGAACCAGGTGACTGACCCGGCGCCGGTGCGCCGGCGTTTCGTGATGAATCCGGTCCTGGCCCGGGAGATCAAGGAGCGCATGCGGTCTCCCCGGGCGACCATGATCCTGGTTGTCTATCTGGCGCTGCTTGCCGGCGTCCTCTACCTCAGCTACCGGCTTGGGCTTTTGACCCTCAGGGCCCAGATGTTCGGGGGAGGAGGCTTCATCGGCAACTCGATGAGCGCCGCCGCGCTCGGGCGGCTGATGTTCGAGGTCCTGATCATCTTTCTGCTGGGACTGATCGCCTTCATCGCCCCCGGCGCTTCCACCGGGGCCATTTCGGGCGAACGGGAGCGGGGAACCCTGCAGCTTCTGCAGATCACGTTGCTGCGGCCGTCCTCGATTGTGCTGGGCAAGCTCGCCGCCTCGCTGGGGTTCCTCCTGCTGCTCCTGGTTGCCTCGCTGCCTTTGTTCACCGTGGCCCTGATTCTGGGCGGCGTAACCCCCGGCCATGCGTTCCGGGGCCTGCTGGTGGTCACGGCGCTCGCGATATTCCTGGCGGCGCTCGGGACCTATCTGTCGTCCATCGCCCGCCGCACCCTGCACGCCACCATCGGCACCTACGCCGTTACCTTCCTGCTGTTGTTCGGCACCGTGCTCACCTACGGCGCCGAAAGGATCGCCCGGTCGTCCGGCTTTTTGACCGGCACCGAGCGTCCTGTCAGCACATATCTGAACCCGTTTGCCGCGCTGGCCGACGCGGTGGGCGACCCCAGCGCAGGAGGCTTCATTCCCAGCCCGCTGACCATGGCACGCCAGATCATTCCCTCGTTCATTCCCGGGATCGGAGGATTCAGCGAGCCGCCGGTGGTGGTCGCCACCGCCGAGGAGGGTGACGTGGCGTGGCAGCTGACGGCTAGGAACGAGCCGCAGGCGGGGATTTGTGTGGGGCTTCAGGCAAACAACTTCGGCTCGGAGGCCTGCGGCATGCCGCAGGAGAAGGGGCAGATTCTGCTGGCGCAGTCCCCCTCGGGGGACGGCGGGAGCCAGATAATCTTCGGCGCAGTTTCCAGGGACACCCGCAAACTGGTGGTGGACCTGTCGGAAGGGAGGCCGATAGAGGTGAAGCCGCTGACCGAAGAGGCGGAGGATGCGGGATTCGACGACATCTCATTCTTTGTGGTTACTACAACCGGGGACCAGCGTCCCACCACCCTGACCGCGCTGGACAAGGACGACAAGGAGATTGCCAGCCACCCGATCCACGACATGCCGATGATGCCGGGCGGCGGGATGGTCGACATCGGCCCTCCGATCCCGGTGCCCCTGGGAACGCCGCCTCCTCCGGATCCCCGGCCGCTCCCGGCACCCGACCCGGCAGGCGCCGCGTCCGACCTGCCGTTGATGGCGCCGGCGTCCGTCCCGGTAGCCCAGGACTCGGGTCCGCCGCAGCCTCCGATAACCGCCGACACCATGCCCGCGCCCGGCGTGATGGCCGAGGTCGTTCCCGACCCGGTGTTCCCGCCCGAAGTGAAGGCCGAGGTCGTGACCGAACCGGTGTTCCAGCCCGAAGTGAAGGCCGAACTGGTTGTGACCGACCCCGTGTCCCAGCCCGAAGTGATGGCCGAGGTCGTGACCGACCCGTTGCCCCCCCGGGCAGTGGTCGAAGCCCAGGGCCCGGGTAGGTTCCCCCTCCAGGACCCCTCGACGCCGGTATGGGTGGTGCACTGCCTGATCCTGGTCTCGGCCAGCGTGGTCCTGGTGGCGGCAGGCAGCTACCAGCTTCGCCGGCCCAAGGCAGAATTCAAGCTTCGTGGAAGGAGCCGAACCTGATGGTGGCCGACCAGGCACTCATCCCCTGGCTGGAACAGGTCCGCCGGCGGGTGCGCGCCCGGAGGGGAATCAGGTCGATGATCACAGCTCTGGTCGTCTGGGGATCAGCCTCGTTACTGCTGCTGCTGGCGGCCAGGGTCGTTCCGCTCGGCTGGGAGCGTGATGCCGCGGCGGCCGGGGCCCTCCTTGCGATTGCCGCCGGGTTCGTCCTGGGGCTGACCAGAAAGCTTCCCCTGCCGCTGGTTGCACGCTCGGCCGATCAACAGCTTCAGGGTTCGGACCGCATTGCCACCGCTCTAGAGCTGCTCGGCAAGCCCCGATCTTCGTCGTTGGCGTCCGGCCAGGTGAATGCGGCCTCCAGGTGGGCCGCGGTCCATTCCGTCGCGGGGGCGGCCCCCATGCGCGTCCCCCGCCGCAGGATGATGGCGGCCGGGGGGCTGGGCGCCGTGGTGGTTCTGCTGGCGGTTCTGCCTAACCCGAACGACCGGGTGGTCGACCGGTTGCGAGCGGAGGCAGCGCTGGTGCAAAGACAGGCCGAGCAGGTGCGGAGCCAGGCTCAGGCGGCGCAGGAGCTGCCGGTGGACTCCGCCGAAAAGCAGCAGCTGGCCGCCGAGCTGGAGCGCCTGGCCGCCGAGCTGGAGAGGTCCGGCGGCATCGAGAAGGCGCTGGAGGAGTTCGCCCGCACCGAGGGGCGGCTGCAAGCCCTACAGTCGACCGAGCATCTGGCAGCCAAGACGCTGACCCGAAGCTTCGAACGCTCGCTGGCCGGGAGCCCCCTGGCTCCCGGACTCACCGGAAGCCTGGCTCAGCAGCTTGCCGGCCTGCAGGAGCAGGCGCCGGAACTTTCGGGCCTGCAAAGATCCGAGGCCGCCGAGCGCCTGAAGGGACTTTCCGATTCGCTTGCTTCCGCCGACCAGGCTCTCAGCGAGGCGCTCGCCGGCGCCGCTCAGGCATTGGAGTCCGGCGGTTCTCCCGACGCGGTCGGCCGGGCAGCCGCCGCAGCGCAGTCATCCGAGGCAGCGGCCGCAGCGCAAGACGCGGTCGCTTCGGCCCGGGCCGCCCTGTCCGACTTGAGATCGCAACTGGCGCAGGCGGGACAGGGACAAGGTCAGGGCGAAGGACAGGGACAGGGACAAGGTCAGGGCGAAGGACAGGGACAGGGCCAAAGCCAGGGCCAAGGACAAGGACAGGGTCAGGGCCAAGGCCAGGGACAGGGACAGGGCCAAGGCCAGGGACAGGGACAGGGCCAAGGCCAGGGACAGGGTCAGGGCCAGGCAGCGGGGGCCGCATCGGGGGTCGTCGGGGGCAGCAGCGCCGCAACCGGGGGGCAGGCCACCGGCGGGCCGGGCAGGCCCCAGGGGACCGGCAACAACGCCTCCACCGAAGTCGGCGAATCTCCTATCTACAACCCGATTCCCGGAAGCGATCCGGCCGAGCGCATCCAGGCCCGGGGCGACGTCGACCCGTCGGGCGAGCAGTCGGTCACCGGCCGTCAGTTGGGACCGGGCGCAGGCGGCGACGCGCTGGTTCCGTACCGGGAGATCTACCCCGAGTACTCAAACCGCGCCGCGCGGGCAGTCGAGCAGATGCCGGTGCCGGCGTCGCTGCGCACCTTCGTTCGTTCCTACTTCGAATCTTTGGCACCCGGCGGCAATGGAGGATGAATGAGTCTGACTGAGCAGCATTCGGAGACCGGCGTCCCGCTCACCCCGCAGGAGTACGCCGAGGTTGCGGCAGCGGTGGAGACCGAGGTGGCAAAGCTGATTGTCGGCCAGGGCCGGCTGGTCAGGCAGGTTTTGATCTGCCTGCTGGCGGAGGGGCATGCCCTGCTGGAAGGGGTCCCGGGGCTGGGCAAGACCATGCTGCTTAGAACGCTGTCGCAGGCGGTCGACCTGGAGTTCTCCCGGGTTCAGTTCACGCCCGATCTCATGCCGGCCGATATCGTCGGTACCCAGGTGCTGAGGGAGGACGACCAGGGGAGGCGGCGGTTCGAGTTCTCGAAGGGCCCGCTGTTCGCCAACCTGGTGCTGGCCGACGAGGTCAACCGCGCCACCCCCAAGACCCAGTCGGCGCTGCTGGAGGCAATGCAGGAGCGGGCGGCCACCGTTGCCGGGCAGACCCGGCCGCTTCCCCGGCCTTTTTTCGTGATGGCGACCCAGAACCCCATCGAGATGGAGGGCACCTACCCCCTTCCGGAGGCTCAGCTCGATCGTTTTTTGCTGAAGATCCTGGTGGAGCTGCCCGAACCGGCAGACATGGTAAAGATCCTGGAGCGCACCACCGCTCCCTACGAACCGGACGTTTCCAAGGTGGTCGACACCGCGAAGCTGAGGGCAATGATCCACCTCACCCGCCAGGTTCCCCTGGCCGGCCACCTGGCAAAGTACGCCGCCTCGCTGGTCGCCGCCACCCACCCGGGCCGTCCTGAGGCCCCGGAGACCGTCAGGCGCTACGTCAGGTTCGGCGCCAGCCCCCGGGGCGCGCAGGCCCTGGTCCTGGCGGCGAAGGTGACCGCCCTTCTCAGCGGAGGTTTGAACGTCTCAGAGGAGGGATTGCGGGAGGTGGCGGCGCCGGCGCTCAGGCACCGGGTGATCCTCTCCTACGAGGCTTTGGCCGACGGCGTTTCTGCCGACGCGGTGATCGATTCGGTGCTGGCCCATGTTCCCTCGCCCACCGAGGATCTGAAGGACCTGGGGTGAGCCCGGTATCCATGCCGGCCCGGCGCTAGAGAGATGCTACTGGAGCCCCAGATTCTCGAGCGCCTGGACCGGCTGTCCCTGAAGATCCGCGAACGGACCGCCGGATCCAACCCCGGGGAGCACCGCAGCCGCAGGCTGGGCAGCTCGGTGGACTTCGCCGACTGGCGTCCCTACGTGGAGGGCGACGACTTCCGCCGGATCGACTTCGGCATCTACGCCCGGCTGGACCGGTTGGTGATCCGACTTTACGAGGCGGAGGAGGAACTCAACGTGCGCATCGTGGTCGATGCCTCGGCCTCCATGGGGTTCGAGGAGAAGCTACCGGCCGCCCTCAGGCTGGCCGGGGCCATCGCCTACCTGGCGGCAGCCCGCCACGACCGGGCCCGGGTGTGGGTCTCGAACCAGGACGGCATCAGCCCGGGCCCGTGGGCCCGGTCCCGGGAAGGAGCGTTTCACCTGCACCGCTGGCTGGAGACCGTGACGGCCGGCGGGGAATCGAATCTGGCGAACGGCCTGAAGAGAATGGCGGCGGCCGGAGGGCTGCCCGGTCTGACGATAGTCATCAGCGACCTGCTGTCCGAGGACTGGGAGACCGTGGTCCGGCGCCTGGGGGGACCGGGGGCCGAAAGCGCCGTGCTCCAGGTGCTGGCCCGCTCCGAGCTGGACCCGTCGCTGCGAGGGGACCTGCTGCTGGTCGACTCGGAGACCGGCGAGGCGGTTGAGGTTTCGATGTCGGACCAGGTCCTTCGACAGTACCGGGCCCGGGCGGTCAAGTTTGTCGCGGGGGTGGCCGAGGCCTGCCGAAGCCGGGGCATCCGGTACAGCCTGGTCTCACCCGGTGACGACCTGGAGAAGCTGCTGATGACCGATCTGCGCCTGCAGGGCCTGGTCAGGTGATGGACGGCCTCTCTGCCCCGGGAGCCCTGCGGGCTCTGGCCCTGGCGGTACCGATTCTGTTGACCTACATGCTGCGGACCCGCCGGCCGCGGCAGGTGATCCCGTCGACCTTTCTGTGGGGTGAGGCCACGATGAACGTCGCCGCCACCCGCCCCTTCCAGCGGCTGCGGCCGTCGATCCTCCTGCTGCTGCAACTGCTGCTGCTGGCGGCACTAGTGCTGGCCCTGGCCCGGCCGTTCCGGTCGACGCTGGGCGTCGGGGGAAGCCACCTGGTGCTCGTGGTGGACGCCTCGGGCAGCATGCTGGCCACCGACGAGGTCCCCTCCCGAATTGAGGCCGCCCGGGCGCAGGGTGAGCAGCTGATCGAGTCGCTGCAGGATACGGCCGTGGTGAGCATCATCTCGGCCCAGGACCGCCCCAAGGTGCTGATCTCCGCCACTCCTTCGCACAACGCCGCCCGGGCCGCGCTGGACAACCTGGAGGCCACCGAGGGCTCGGCCGACTTTGCCGAGGCGTTCTTGCTGGCGGAAAGCCTGGAAACGCCGGCCCGGCCGGCCACCATCGTCGTGGTCACCGACGGGGGTCTCACCCCGGAGGAAGCCCGCCTGGTTCCGCCCGGGGCGGTGATCCGCTCGGTCGGCCGGGCCGCCGAGAACCTGGCGGTCAGCCGGTTGGACGTGTCGGACGGGCCGGGCGGCTTTCGCACCACCGTGCAGGTCCGCAACTTCGGCCCCGACCATCGAAAGACCGAGCTCGTGATGGAGTTGAACTCCGAGCCGGTGGCCTCGGTCTCGTTGGACGTTCCCGCCTCTTCGTCGGTGGAGCGGTCGTTCGACCTGGGACCGGCCGGAGGACGGCTGGTGGCCCGGATCAGCGCCCGGGACACGCTGGCGGCCGACGACCGGGCGTTTGCGGTCCTCGAGCGTTCCCGCCCCCGCAGGATCCTTTTGACGACGCCGGGCAATGTCTACCTGGAAGCCCTGATCCGCCAGATTCCGGGCGCGGAGGTGACGGTAGCTTCGGCGGGCGAGGACCCGTCCGGTTTCGACCTGGTGGCCTACGACCGGGTGAACCCGCCCGAAAACCTGGAGGTTCCGGCCCTGTTCCTGGCGGTCCCCGGCGGTCCTCCCGCAGGGCGCCTGACCGGGATGGTCGAGGACCCAACGATCTCCTACCTGGCCGGCGACGACCCCCTGCTGGCCCAGGTCGACCTGGGAGACCTGGCTATCGCCGAGGCCCAGCAGTTCGAGATCCCGGGGTCCCGCACCCTGGTGGCAGGCCGCTCCGGCAACGTCGAAACCCCCCTGGCGGCGGTTTGGACCCAGGGAGTCCACCGGCGGGCGTACCTCGGCTTCGACCTTCACCAGAGCAACCTTCCGCTCCAGGTCGCCTTCCCGATACTGGGCGACCACCTGCTGTCCTGGCTCGGGGGCGCAAGCGACGTCCAGGCCCGGTTCGCCGGCGAGCCCCTGGAGACCGGCGGCCCGGCCGGCGCCACCGAGGTACGAATCGAGCTTCCCGGCGGCCGGGAGGCCTCGGTCGTGCCCGGACAGGTCTTCGACGAGACCGAACAGTCCGGCTTTTACGCAATGAGCTTTCTGGCGGGGGACCGGGTGGTTTCCGAGAGGACGGTTGCCCTGTCGTTCCCGGCGCGCGAGTCGGACATCCTCCCGAAGGGGGTCGAGGCTCCCGCCGGATCGGACCGGCCGGGACTGGTGACCGATGCCCGAACCTCGCTGGCCCGATGGGTGCTGCTGGGGGCCCTGGTGCTGGTGCTTCTCGAGTGGTGGTGGGCGCACGGACGCCCGGTGCCCGGTGCGGCCCGCATGACCCGAAAGCGTCCGGCGTGAGGTTCTCCGAGCCCTGGTGGCTGGTGGGCCTGGGGCTGGTTCCGGTCCTGGTGTGGATTCATCGCAGGGGCGTCAGCGCGGTGCCCCTGCGCCAGCAGAAGATCGGGCTGGCGGTACGGCTGATCCTGCTGGCGTGCCTGGTGCTGGCCCTGTCGGGGGCAAGCCTGCGGCTGCCCGAGCGGCGCCTCGCCACCGTGTTCGTCGTCGACGTTTCGGACAGTGTCGGCTCGGCGGGCGGACAGGAGGTGTTCGGCTTCGTGACCCAGGCGATCGAGGGCAAGCCGGCGGACGCGATGGCCGGGGTGGTGGC
>Ga0247713_1001384_pt1 | contig 12110 bp, 10 predicted proteins | sample 21E_NmetaG_FD_189936 | JGI IMG/M metagenome (GOLD analysis project Ga0247713, IMG submission 189936) | Soil microbial communities from hillslope of Landscape Evolution Observatory, University of Arizona, Oracle, AZ, United States - 2-1-E_N | ecosystem: Engineered > Artificial ecosystem >... | reverse complement strand
CCGCAACCGACCACTCTCTCGGCGCTGGGGATGGCCCATCCGACCGTCAGCGACCGCAGCGACCGGGAGCGCGCTGTCAGGGATTGTCAGTTGGCCAGCCGGCGGACGAGCCTGGGGAGCAGTCGGTAGGGCACGGGTGCGGCCCGCGTCTGGTCGACGGTGCCGGCCAGGTACAGGTCGTGCTCGGCGCACCAGAACAGCCACGACCCGCTCGCCCCCGTGTGACCGAGGAAGGTCGGTGAGCGGCGGCCGGCGTTGAGCAGCCTGGGCAGCCGGTAGCGCTTGATGCCCAGCCCGTACTCGACGGGCCAGCCCGGCGCCATGATCGCGGCCCGGTCGCGCGGCAGCGCGAAGCGGTTCCAGCGGGCCTGCATGTAACCGAGGGTGTCCTCGCGCTGGAACAGCGCCCCGCCCAGCAGGGCCCGCAGGAACGCCAGCGCGTCCGCGGCGGTGCCGATCAGCCCGCCGTCGGGTGCGATGGAGGCCATGGTCTGCGGGCGGTCGAGGATGGTGTCGTCCGACCACAGCGCGGCGGGGGTCCCCGCCGAGGCGCCGCGCGGGTGGCCGGCGAACCAGGTGTCGTCCAGCCCCAGCGGTCCGAGGATCTGCGCTGCCACCGTGTCCTGGAACGGCCGGCCGGTGACCGCTGCCACGATCGCGCCGAGCAGCTGGAAGTTGGTGTCGCAGTAGCGGGCACGCTGGCGTGCGGCCGCGGGGTCCTGCGGCGGGAAGTGGGCGGGGAGCCGGCGGACCCTGGCGACCACATCGTCGATGCCGAAGGCGAAGTCGGCCTGGGTGATCCGGTCGGTGAGGCTGGGCTGCCCCTTGGAGGTGTCCAGGAAGTAGTCGGGCAGGCCGGAGGTGTGGGCAAGCAGGTGGCGCACGGTGACCTGGTCGCTGCGGTCCACCCCGTCGAGGCGGTGCAGCCCGTCGGTGAGCGCAGCAGGCAGGTAGGCGGTGATCGCAGCGTCGAGGTCGACGCTGCCCTGCTCCCACAGCTGCATGACGGCGGTCGCGGTGTACAGCTTCGTGACGCTGGCGTAGTGGAACGGCGTGTCGGGCTGCATCGGCGCCCCGCCGGGCTCGGCCTGGCCTGCGGCCCCTGCCCAGGTCAGCGATCGGTCCCCGCTCTCGACCGCCATGACGGCATGGCGGACCCCACGGCGGGCAACGAGCCGTTCGAGCGCCTCGTCGAGGACGCTCATCTGCGGGGTCGTGATCACCGCTTCGCTGCCATCCGCTCCTGCCATGTGCCATCAGCTCCTTGGTTGCTCCGGCCCCTGCCGGCCGGCAGCGAGGACGAATCGACGGGTCGCATCAGGCGGTCTCTTGAATGCGGTGACGTCGGTGGGGTGAGCGACGGGGACATGGGGACCCACTGGCCGGTCTCGAGGTGCTGGAGGTCGGGCACGATCGCCTTCGCGCTCGGGTGGCCGAGGTTGTCGAGCAGGTCGTTGCTGTAGAAGCCGGCGCGGAGGCATCCGACCTGGACGAGCCCAGGGCCACACCGCCTCCGGTGGCGCGTCGATGGTGATGGCTCGTGTGGACCGGTACTGGGCACGGGGCAGGAGGTCATCGCCGGGGAGGGGCGCCGCGACCTCGGTAGGTGTCGCGCCCCAACGGAGGTGCCACCGTCGGTAGAGCGGTGCGGTGAGGAACAGCGGCAGGTCCTGCACGACCTTGCCGACCTCAGCGAGCAGTTCCCGCGCTGTCGGTCTCGCAGGACGACCGGCGCCGGCCACGGCGCCGTTCTCACCGTGCGCAACCACATCGCCCATGGGGGCCGCCCTTCTCCTCGGGCCGCAACTGGACGGCCCGGGTCGATGATAACGCGACCCCGGCCTTGCCAAGAGGGTCGTACGGCCCTGTTGTTCTCGCCCGCGACGGTAGGACGATGGCGACGACAGGGCGGGCGACGAGGCCGCGCCCGGAGGTGCAGGGGTTGGAGGAACCCTTCCGCGGTCGCAAGGGGAGGCAAGCGGATGGCACGCAGGGAAGGCAGTGGCGCGAGCAGTGGCACTGCGACGCAGTTGAGTGAGCGGTTGCACTCCCTTGTGGAGCGCACGGTGCGGCGGCGACGCATCGCCCATGCGGTCCTGGGTGTTGCCCACGGCGACGATCCGGACGTTTCGATCGTCGCGGCTGGTGAAGCCAGCCCGGGGACGCCGATGCGCCCCGACACCCCCTTCTTTGTGGCCAGCATCACCAAGCGCTTCATCGCCACGCTGGTCCTGCAGGCCCAGGAACGAGGCGAGCTTGCCCTCGACGACCCGCTGGTCACCCACCTGCCAGGCGCGCTGACCGATCGCTTGCACGTCCTTCGGGGGGTCGATCACACCCCGGCCATCACCGTGCACCACCTGCTCACCCACACCTCGGGGCTGCCCGACTACTTCGACAAGCCCAAGCGCGGCCCGAGCCTGTTCCAGCAGGTGCGGGCCGGCCAGGACCTGTCCTGGGATCTCGCCGACGTCGTTCGCATGGTGCGAGAGGATCACCAGCCGCACTTCCCGCCCCAGGACCTCTCGGCCCGCCGGCAGCGGGCCCGCTACTCCGACACGGGCTTCCAGCTCCTGATCGCCATCCTCGAAGCGGCCACCGGCCAAGCCTTCGCCGACCTGCTGCACGACCGCATCTTCGACCCCGTCGGCATGGGCCACACCTGGCTGCCGGGCCGCTCCAAGGCCCTCCCGGACGCGGGCGAACCGGCGATGATCTACCGGGGTCGCCAACCGCTCGAGCTGCCGCAGGTCATCGAGTCGAGCAACGACCTGGTCAGCACCGCCGGCGACCTGCTGCGGTTCCAGCAGGCCCTCACCCGGGGGGATCTCTTCGAGCATCCCGCGACGGTGCAGCGGCTCACCGAGCGCGCCAACCTGCTTCGTAACATGCCGCCCAACCGCTACGGAGCGGGCACGTGGGTCTTCCCGGTCAACCGCTTGATCGCCCCGGGCCGCAGGCCGCTCACCCTCGTCGGCCACGCCGGGGCCACCGGAACTTGGCTGTACACGTGCCCGGAGCTCGGCATCCACCTCGTCGGCTCCGTCGACCAAGCGAAGGGCGAACGGATGCCCTTCAGCATCATGGTCCAGATGCTGCGCGCCGCCACGTGAGCCCCGCGGAGAGCAGCTGACGGGAGCAGGCCATGACACGCGCGCACTCCACGTGAGGAATCTGCTCGCCTCACGAAGGGGGTGACGATCGCGTCACGCTCCGGGTCACCCCATCCATGGGCGGCTGCCTTTCCGCCCTCATCGCGAAAGGCTTTCCTGCCCGGTCCAGCGGCACTCGATTTTGGCCATGACGTCGGGGACCGTCTCCTCCAGCCGCTGGCGCAGCAGGCGCAGCTGCTGCAGGGAGGCGGTGCCTGCATGGCGCGCTTGAGGGGGCAGCTGGACCGCCCCGGCGAAGGCCCACGTCGCCCTCGGCGGTCAGGACGTTGGCTCCTTGATTACGACGACGGCGCCGGACCGGCACCGTCCGACTACGGGTGGCTGCAACACCCACCATGGCAGTGGTTGGCCGCTGTGGCACCGCGCAACGAACTAGACATGAGCCGTGTGGTTGCTCGCTCTGCGAGACCTCCAGTGGCGGCGGCGGCGCTTCGCCATCGCGGTGATGGCCACGGCGACGGCGTTCGCCATGAGCCTGCTGATGTCGTGGGTCAACGCCCGATTGCACAACGAGCCTGGGAAGATCCTCGATGTGCTCGGCGTCGACGCCTGGGTCGTCGACGAGCGGACGTCCGGTCCGTTCACTGCGTCCAGGGTCGTCCCCGCCGACCTGGCCCAGGAGGTGGCTCGCCGCCCCGGCGTGGCTGCCGCCCATCCCGTGGTGCTGCTGCACTCGACCATGCAGGCCAGGTCGACCCGCGACGTCACGTGATCGGGCTGCCCGTGGATGCCCGGGGATGGCCCCTGCCGGGAGAGGGTCGTCGACCGGCGCAGGCCGGCGAGACCGTGGCCGATGCCGCCCTGGCGCTGGACGTGGGGGACGAAGTGTCCGTGGGCGGCCAGCGCCTCCAGGTGGTGGGGGTGGCTTCCGGCATCAGCTACTACTTCGGGGCACCGACGTTCTTCGTGCCACTGGCCGACGCCCAGGCCATCGCCTTCGCCGAGCCCCTAGCCATGTCCGTGGCCACCGAAGGGGTGCCGCAGTCCGTGCCGCCGGGGTTCCAGGTTCTCTCCCCTGAGCAAGTGGAGGCCGACCTGGCGCGCATCCTGGAAGGCGGCACCCAGACGATTGGCGTGCTGAACGGGCTCCTCCTGTTGATGGCCGCCGGCATCATCGCCTCGATCGTCTACCTCTCGGCCCTCGAACGCGGGCGGGACTTCGCCGTCCTCAAGGCGACTGGAGCCTCGAACAGAGCTCTCTTCGCCGGCCTGGCCGCCCAGGCCGTCATCCTGTCCCTCGTGGCGGCGGTGGCCGGCGCGGTACTGGCCCGGTTCGCCCTGACGCCGCTGATCCCGTTCGGCGCCGACGTCACCACGTCTTCGTTCCTCACCCTCGGCGTGACGGCGCTCGCCGTGGGCCTCTTGGCCAGCCTGGCCGGGCTGCGACGGGCCATCGCCGTCGACCCCGCCCAGGCGTTCAGGGCAGCCTGATGGCCGAGCTCTCGGTCAGGGATCTGACGGTCGAGTACTCCAGCGGTGGGTACATGGCTCGGCCCATCGACGGCCTGGACCTCGACGTGTCCCCCGGTGAGCTGGTGCTGCTCCTCGGTGCCAGCGGCTCCGGCAAGACGACGCTGCTGTCGGTCCTGGCCCGCATCCTCACTCCCAAGACGGGCACCGTGCGCCTCGGCGACACCGTCGTATCGGAGCTGGAGGGACCGGCGCTCGTCCACTACCGCCGTCACACGGTGGGCATCGTGTTCCAGGCCTTCAATCTCGTCCCCAGCCTCAGCGCGGCCGAGAACGTTCAGGTCCCTCTGCGCCTGGCCGGGGCGCGGGCCGGCCCAGCCCGGGCCCGCACCGAGGAGCTGCTGGGGCGCATGGGTCTCCAGGACCGCATGCGGCACCGGCCGGGCGACCTTTCCGGAGGCCAGCAGCAGCGGGTGGCCATCGCCCGAGCCCTGGCGCACGAGCCGGTGCTGGTGCTGGCCGACGAGCCGACCGCTCACCTCGACTACATCCAGGTGGAGGGCGTCCTACGCCTGCTGCGGGAGGTGGCGGGCGGTGGACGCATCGTCGTAGTCGCCTCTCACGACGAGCGGATGCTGCCCCTCGCCGATCGGATCGTCGAGCTCACCCCCCGCCGCTCCCCGGCCGAGGTGGCCGTGCCACCACGGTTGCAGGTGGCACCCGGGCAGGAGGTGTTCGCCCAGGGAGACGCCGGGGACTTCGTTTACGTGGTCGAGGAGGGGGAGGTCGACCTCGTTCGTGTCCGCTTCGACGGCGGCGACGAGCTGGTGGCCCGGATGGAGCCCGGGCGCTACTTCGGCGAGCTGGCGCCGCTGTTCGGGCTGCGGCGGTCCGCCACCGCTCGGGCCGCGACCGCGGCGGTGGTGCAAGGGCTCACCGTCGCCGAGTTCCGGCGCCGCACCGGGGAGGGCGGGGTCAGACAGGCCTTGGCTGGCGGGCAGGGTTGAGCGAGCGAGGTGGCGCGGCTGAACCATCGGGTTCGCGCGTCGTCCAAGGGTATGAGCGGCTCGAAGCGCCGGTGGCCGCTCCGGTGGCGATCGCCCTCGCCGCGACCTGGCTGCTGGCTTGCGGTCGCGAGGGAGGCTCTGAGGAAGCGGGACGGCGACCTCCCGCCTCGGTGCCGACGAGTCGTCGGGCAGGTGACGGTCGGCGGCGGGTTCGTATGGATGCGACGGCCCTGTCCAGCCTTTGCACCCGGCACGTTGCTCGGGGACGGCACGCACCAACCTTGCGGTCGCAGCGGAGCCGGCGCGGGGCGGACTACCGGACCGCGGCAAGTCGTGGCCCACGGCCCGGGCGGTTGAGGCTACCTCGGCAGAGCCGATCGCTGAACGTTCTGGGACACCGCCCAGTGCTCGCTGAGGGCGACCAGATCGATCATGCATGGTGCCCCTCGTCGTCCGCCGCCGCGGATCAGGCCCCGGGTGGGGTGGGTATCGACAAGAACGGAATCATCGTGTCGATGACGCATGCCGTGATGTCGTGTCCGGTGTTCGGAACCACGGCGAGTTCTCCTGCGGGCAGCGAGCGGTAGGCCGTGCAAGCGACTTCGACGGGGCAGAACATGTCGCGGTCGCCGACGAGGAGGAGGGTCGGCATCGTGAGCGCTGAGAAGTCGTCGGTGGTGCGGCCGACGCCCGCCGTCGTCCGGTCGAAGAACTGGCCGAGGTAGGTGCGCCAGTGTCCGTCGCCCTGGGCCGAGTCGTAGTCGGCTTGCATGGTCGTGAAGGTGACCGCCATCGGCGGGAGCTCCTGGAAGGCGCGCTCGGCGGCGTCGGGGTCAGCGGTCGTGGCGCCGGGTCGTCCGCCGAAGAGCGGGCGGAACCCGTGCTCGATCAGCTGGGGCATGTGCTGGGCGTCGAAGTAGTCGAGGCCGCCGTGGTTCACCAGCGCGCCGATGAGGTCAGGACGCAGGAGTGCCACGAGAGTGGCGGTGGCACCACCTTCGCTGAAGCCGGCGATGAGCGGCCGGCCCAGATCGAGCGCATCGATGAGCGCTATCACATCGTCGGCAAGGACGTCGAAGCCGGCCGGGCCTCCGGGATGGGCGGTGGCCCCCGACCCGCGGGTGTCGGGGGCGATGACCCGGAAGTGCTTGGCGAGCGCCGGGAGGTGGTCGACGTGGGCGTTGGTCGACCCCGCCCACGCCGGCCCGGTGGAGGCGAGGGCGCCGTGGAGGAGCACGAGCGGCGGCCCGTCGCCAACCTCGACGTAGGCGATGTCGATGCCGTTCGCGCTCGCGGTCTTGGCGCCGCGCTGCGCGGCGATTTCGGCGGTGGTCATGACGGCTTCCTTCGGTGATCAGGCGGTGACAACGTCGGCGGAGCGGAGGGCGCGGCCGACGATCATCGGGCGAACGAATGAGGGCGACTTGGGAAGCTCCCCATGCCGGACGTCGTCGACGACGAACCCGCCGTTCTCGACGGTCCGCAGCGTCGGCCGGTTGCAGTCGCAGTTGGTCGTGAGCCGGCTGAGCCAGTTGATGCGATCTTGCCGGCGGGCGAGCCGGTCGTCGTCCGATCGCAGGTGCTCGAGGAACAGGAGGCGGCCGCCGGGCTTGAGCACGCGTCGGATCTCGCGGACGGCCCGAGGCTGGTCGTCGACCGCGCACAGCACGAGCGTCGACACGACGGTGTCGAAGCTGCCGTCCTCGTAGGGGAGGTCCTCGGCCGGTGCGCGCAAGAGCGTGACCGGCATCGATGTGCGGGCCGCTGCACGTTCGAGGCGCAGCATCGCCGTGTCGGGTTCAGCCAAGGTGAGGTCCCTGACCGACCTGGGGTAGTACGCGATGTTGAGGCCGGTGCCTGCACCGATCTCGAGGACGGCGCCCGTGGCGTCGGCCAGGAGCTTGGCGCGAGCGGCTCCGAGGCCGGCCTTCTCGCCACCGGCCATGAACCGGTCGTAGGTCAGCGCGAAGAGCCGGCGGCGCAGTCCCATCGTCGCTCCTCCTTTGGCGCATCGTGGTGGACAGAGCCCATTGGACGACGCGCGTGACCCACACTGCATGGGGCAGTTGCCCCATCTTCGACCACTTCCGGGGCTCTAGCTCAAGCAGACTGGGTGTCGAGGAGCCCGTGCTTGGTCGCGAAGATGCTCGCCGCAACGCGATTGGTGACCCCGGCCTTGACGTAGATGTGCTCGATGTGGTTCCGGGCGGTCTTGGGCGAGATCACGAGCTCCGCCGCGATTTCCTTGCTCGAAAGCCCACGGGCAACGAGCCGCAGGACGTCGACTTCGCTGGGCGGTGAGCCCTACCGGTCGCTCCCGGCGTGCGGCGGTCCGGTGCCCAGCAGCGACCAGGACGGCTTCGGCCGCGTCGCTGTCCAACCGCCCGGATCTAGTCTCCGACCGCAGCTCGGCCGCCGCGTCGTCCGGCGAGTGCGCCGGCCGGTGTGGCCTGGGCTCGAGCATGGCTTGGTACACGTCGGCCGCCGCCAGCACGCGAGCGGGCATCGACAGGGCCCGACCGTCGAGGCCTTTCGGGTAGCCCGACCCGTCGAGTCGCTCGCGGACCTGGCCCGCCAATGCGCCCATCGGGTTGAGCGCCGCTGACTGCTGCAGCATCCGCTCCGTCAGATACGGCTGGAGCCGCACCCGCTCCCACTCGCCCGGACCGAGCGTGCCGCGCTTGTCCCAGATGGCGTTCGACACGCCAAGTCGGCCGAGGCCGTGGACCAAGGCGGCTCGGCACGACAACCGGCTGGTCTCCGCGTCCAAGCCGACGATTCCTGATGCGCCCTGCACGAGTTGCGCCACGGCGCGGCCGTGGCCGAGCAGGTACGGCGACTTGAGGTCCACGAAGTCGCTAACCGCCCCGAGTGCCGTGTCGAGCTCGCCGGCCGAGAGCGGACGCGTGAGGGTCGGCTCGGCGGCGATCACCTCATCCCAGGTGTTCGCGCCGTCCAAGTCGCCCACGATGTCTGCCGCCTCCGCCGCGAAACGTGAGGCGACGCTCGGATCGAACTGGCTGCCCGACAGCTTGCGCGCCAGGTCCACGGCCGAGTCAGTGCCGCCCGTCCGGTGTGCGACCTCGATGAACTCGGCGAAATGCGAGACGCGGGCGGCAATCGGAATGGCATCGCCCTTGACCTTGCCCGGCCATCCCTTCCCGTCCCACTGCTCGTATGCGGCGGCGACGGCTTCCTGCACGGCAGCTGGGAGTCCGATCGCCGCAGCGAGGGACTGCGCCATCTCCGAGTGGCGGGCGACCATCCCGTCAAGCTCCTTGTGGCCCGACAGCGCGAAGTTCAGGCCGATCCGGAACCGGTGCAGCATCGGGTGGCCGGCGCCAAGTCGCCGCAGGCCCGCCACGGCCGATCGGACGCCATGCAGCCCGAGGGCGTACTTGTCGCCCTTCAAGGCGATGTCGTCGCCGAACCACTTCGCCTGCTCGTGCGCGTCGGTATGGCAACCGACGTTCGTAAGCAGCGCGGTGTAGTACACCAGCGAGCGTTGCTCGGTATCGAGCCCGAGACGCTCAGCGAGGCGCAGGGCGATCCACGTTTGGCGCACCACGTGCTCCATCGGCTGGCCGAAGCCCAGATCGATCCCGAGCGACAACGCGGCAATCAGCTCAGCAAGTCGAACGCCGCGCACGTCTCCCGTCACATGCATCTTGGCATCCGAGGTTACGACGCGACAGCTGATCGTCATTCGACGCCGTGAGCAGCCTGTAGCTGCTTTTCAGGGCGGGCGCGATTGCGTACCGAATGACGGGTCCGCGTCGCGGATCCGCGCGACCGAAACCTCGGATGGCCGTCACGACTCGACGCCCTGGGCGGAGTGGCATTCTGGCCGGTACCCGGCCGGGAGCGCTCAGGACGGGAATTCGGAGCGGGTGGTCGTCTCAGCGAGACCGCGGGACGGGCCTCGGCGGGTGGACGTGTCTGTAGTCCCGACCTGCCCTCGTCCGGCACCCCTGGGCAACGCTCCTCGCCGTGAGGCGAGAATGTGTCGGTGGCCGGGTACTCGATCATCGAGGCTCCGTCGGTGCTCGGGCTCTTCCCGCGGGGTGTCGAGCAGCTTCCGAGGGCGCTGCTCGATGCCGGCCTCGCCGAGGCCGTCGACGCGCGCCACGCCGGACGGGTGCCCTCACCCGCGTACAGCCCCAGACGCGACGCCGCGACGCGGATGCTCAATCCGGTGGCGATCCGCGACTATGCGCACCAACTCGCCGACGCGACCGGCGAGGTGCTTGATGCTGGCGAGATCCCGATCGTCCTCGGCGGCGACTGCTCGATCCTTCTCGGCAACATGTTGGCTCTACGCCGACTCGGACGCTATGGGCTCCTGTTCGTCGATGGACACGCCGACTTCTACCAACCCGAAGCCGAGCCAAACGGGGAGGCCGCTTCGATGGACCTGGCGCTGGTCACAGGCCGGGGGCCGGAGGTCGTTGTAGACCTGGAGGGACGCCGTCCACTGGTCTTGGACGATGATGTCGTCCAGTTCTCCCGAAGAGACGCTGAGGAGGCCGCCGAAGCCGGGAGCCAGCGCATCGAGGACACGTCGATCAAGGTGATCGACCTTCTTGAGGTTCGGCGTCGGGGCGTGGAGCGCGCGGCGCGAGAAGCGGTTGAGCACCTCGTGCGCCCCGGTCTGGAGGGATTCTGGGTCCACATCGACTGCGACGTGCTCGATGACGCCGTCATGCCGGCAGTGGATTACAGGCTGCCAGGCGGGCTGACCTGGAACGAGCTGGCAACCGTGCTCGGGGTCGCCTTCGACAGCGGTCGGGCGGCCGGGATCGAGGTCACCATCTTCAATCCGACCCTCGACCGGGATGGTTCGATCGCGCGAGCGCTCGTCCGCACTCTTGCTAGGGGCCTGGTCGGACGGGCGACTGGACCGGCTCAGCGTCCCTGACCGCCAGTCTTCCAGGACTGGTGATTGTGCCGCAGGCAGCCGAGAAGACCTGGTGCTCACGGGGCCGCCCCGAACGCGGTTCCTCCGTCCCTCCAAGACTCCTCGTTTGATCAATGATCCGAGGGACATCCACTTCGACCAGAATCCGGCTCTGATGTCCACGCTCCAAACAGGCCTCACACGAGGCCGGAAGGCGGTCGTGCGACTCCTCGCTGTGGTCGGCTTCCTCTCGTTCAGCTTCATGTTCGTGTTCGTCGTGGCCGATGCCCTCGGCGCCATCTCCTCCGAGCCTGTGGGGTCGCCCGACGACCCACCGCCTTCTGCCGAGGCCCGGGCGGGAGCAAGGGCGCCGGGTGAAGGCGTGCACGTGGTTGGCGCACTTGGGGTCGTTGCCCTGGTGGGTTCAGGGTTGGTCGGGCTCATCGCACGGCCGGCACGTGCCGGCTCCGCCTACCAGGTCCTGGCTGGGGTGCTCGGCGTTCTTGTCGTGCTGCCAGTGGTCGGAGACCCCGACAACGTTGGCGGTCAAGCCGGAGTCATCGACCCTGCATTCCTGGTGCTCGCCGTACCGCCACTGCTCGCCGCGACAACAGCTCGTCCCTGGCGGAGCGCGCGGCCGCGACGCCCGATGCAGCCGGTGTTCCTAGCTCTCGCCGGACTCGCGTTGGTGCCTGGCGCTTGGTACGGGGTGAACCAGGCGCTGATGCAGCGCAACACGTTTCCCCCCACCGCCGACCCGCACCATCAGGCTCACTGGTTCGCGATGGCAGTCTTCGCCTTCGTGGTGATCCTCACCGTCGCGACCGGAACTCTGGCTGCTCGGGGGTGGCGCCTGGCAACTGGGACTGCAGGGCTGAGCGTTGTCGTGTTCGGAACCGCATCGCTTGCCGACTCCGCAGCGGCCTCAGCCCTGGCTCCGCTGTGGGCTGGAGCCGCAGTTGTTTGGGGCGTCGCCGTCCTCTGGCTCACGGCGCAGGCAACGACCGTGCAGGCTTATCAATAGATGCGCGACCCTCGCCGGCCCGTCGCCATAGTGGGTACCGGGTTTCGATCGCATCGCCTCAGGAGCTTCGAAAGCGGTTAGGAGCGGATGCCTCGGCCGGAGCGCGAACCCCTAGTTCGGTCCAGACTCAGACCCAGAGCGGCTTGGCATCCTAAGGACCGAGAGCACTTCTCGGCAGCCCTCTCTGTCGGCCAGGCCGAGCAGGAGCAAGGTGGCAATCGTTGCGTTAGCAACAACCGTCTCTGCCTTCCGTCGGCGAGGCTCGCGCACGGGACTGATCGGCAGCAGCGTGAGGCGCTACAGCAGAACAAGGCCCACGTAGACGAGCGGGCCCCCTTTCTGTCAGGCTGACCTGAGACGCCGGCGGTAGCTGACCATCCCTCAAGGGCGAGACGGGACCGAGTAGACAGCGATGACCATGCCAACCCTGACGATGCAGCGCGCCCATGATGAGGCCATGGGTGGAGACGAGCCAACGCTGCCCGAGAAGCCTCGCCGGCGGACGTTCACGGCCGAGTACAAGCTGGCCATCCTGGAGCAGTACGACGCCTGCCAAGGCGACGGGGACAAGGGAGCCCTCCTGCGGCGGGAAGGGCTGT
>Ga0247713_1001383_pt1 | contig 12111 bp, 11 predicted proteins | sample 21E_NmetaG_FD_189936 | JGI IMG/M metagenome (GOLD analysis project Ga0247713, IMG submission 189936) | Soil microbial communities from hillslope of Landscape Evolution Observatory, University of Arizona, Oracle, AZ, United States - 2-1-E_N | ecosystem: Engineered > Artificial ecosystem >... | reverse complement strand
CGGCCCCCCACGACCGGGGACGCCAACCTGCCCGCGTCCACCCTCACCGGCTCGGCCACCCTGAGCGCATCCGTGATGCCGGCCGCGCCGGGGGCGGGGCGGCCTGGCCCGGCCTCCGGCGCAGGGCGGGCGCGCCGCGGAGGCGGGGCCGCCGCCGCAGGCCAACCCGGCGGGGCCGCCAGGATGCCCTGGAGCGGGTGTGTGTGGCCGCCGTGGCGGTTCCGCGACCATGGCCACCGAGCGGAGAGGGCGGCCGGAGCGTCGACCCGCCCCACCCATGATCGTTCACAACAGCCTAGTATTTGGCCGTCGGCGGCGTGCGGAGGGATTCCTATGGAGCAGCGCGAAGAACAACCCCGCGTCACCGTCGCGGTGGCCGCAACGGCCGCCGAGGCGGAGTTCGTGCAGATGACCCTGGCCGCGCACGGGATCACGGCGGTGACCGCCGTTTCCGACCCCGCGCATCCCTCCCTCGACTTCGTCGCGGGGATCCGGGTCTTCGTCGCCGCCGACGACGCCGACGAGGCCCTGGCCCTGCTCGGGGCAGCTGCGGACCCGGTGTGACGCCTCGTTCGCGCGACGCGGGTGTCAGCGGGTGGCGAAGAGGCCGAGCGCCACGACGATGAGGACGCCTCCCACCGCACCGCTCACGAGCCCGTAGGCGCGCGAGTGCGTCACCATCGGCCGGGTGGAGGCGACGCGGTCTCCCGCGAGGACCGCGACCACATAGAGCACGAGCAGGACGCCGGCGAGCAGCAGGGTCCGTGCCATGCCGCCATGCTCGGTGCCCAGAGGAGCCAAGCGTGTGCCCTGTCGCCGCTGCGGCGCTGCGGCGCTGCGAGGAAGGTCGCCGGAGGCATGGACAACCACACCGAGCAGCTCGCCGACGGGGTCTGGCGGGTGGAGGTCGCCGCCTACGTGAACGCGTTCGTCGTCGCGAACGACGGGCACGGTGAGGGCGAGGGCCTGACGGTGGTCGACACGGGGCGGCGCAGCGCCGGCCCCCGGCTCGTGCGCAGCATCCGCCTCGCCGGTTTCGACCCACGGGCCGTGCGCGACGTGCTGCTCACCCACTGGCACGCTGACCACGCGGGTGCCGCCGCCCGGTTCGCGCGATCCAGCGCCGCCCCGACCGTGTGGATCGGTGAGGCCGACCACGCCGTGCTCACCGGGGCGGTCGAACCGCGCCCGGTGAAGCCGCACGCCACCGTTACGGGACGGCTTGCCGCGCGCCTCCTCCGCGCACCCGAACCGGTCCACGGCGCACGGGTGCTGCGTCCCGGGGAGTGCCTGCCCGGGGCGGGCGGCCTCGAGGTCGTTGCCGCGCCTGGCCACACGCCGGGGCACTGCGCGTTCTGGCTGCCGCAGGCCGGGGTGCTGCTCGCCGGCGACGCGGTGTTCAACGTCTGGTTCCTGTCACGCGGCCCGAGGTTCCTGTGCTCGGCGATGCCGGAGGTGCCCGCCACGCTTCGCCGCCTGGCCGGGCTGGCCTACGACACCCTCGCCATGGCCCACGGGCCGCCGGTGACGCGCCGCGCGCCGGAGCGGGTCGCCGCCCTCGTGTCGTGAACAGCGCCGCGCCTGATCGGTAGCCTGCGCGGCATGCGACGGATCGCCGTGCTGACGAGCGGTGGGGACGCGCCCGGGATGAACGCCGCGGTGCGGGCGGTCGTCCGCAGCGCGGACGCCGCGGGGGTGGGAACCTACGGCGTACAGGACGGCTATGCCGGCCTCATCGAGGGGCGCCTGCACCCGCTCGACGCCCGGGCGGTGTCGGGCATCCTCCACCAGGGCGGCACGATGCTCGGGACGGCCCGCTCGCCAGCCTTCCGCACCAGCGAGGGCCGCAGGCAGGCGGCCAAGCACCTCCACCTCGCCGACATCGAGGGCCTCGTGGTGATCGGCGGCGACGGCTCCTTCCGGGGCGCGGACGCGCTCAGTCGCGAGGGCCACGTCCGCGTGGTCGGAATCCCCGGCACGATCGACAACGACCTGTCGGGGACGGACTTCACGCTCGGGTTCGACACCGCGGTCAACACCGCCCTCGAGCTCATCGACCGGATCCGCGACACCGCGGCCAGCCACGGGCGGCTGTTCTTCGTGGAGGTCATGGGACGCCGCAGTGGCTGGCTCGCGCTCTACGCAGGTCTGGCGGGCGGCGGCACGGAGATCCTCGTCCCCGAGCGTCCCACCGACGCGGCGCGGGTTCGCGAGCGCGTCCGGGCATCGTTCGCGCTCGGCAAGCGCTTCTGCCTCGTCATCGTCGCCGAGGGCGACGACGCCGGCGGCGCCTACGCCCTGGCCGAGCGGGTTTCCGAGGGCCTCGACGTCGACTACCGGGTCACCGCCCTCGGCCACGTGCAGCGCGGGGGGTCGCCGACCATGCGCGACCGGGTGCTCGCCGGTGTGCTCGGCGACGCCGCCGTCACCGCGCTCTGCGAGGGCGCGGACCGGGTGATGGTCGGCGAGCGGCGAGGCGAGCTCATCCGCTCGCCGCTCGAACAGACCTGGACGCGCGTGGACCGCACCCCCGAGCACCTGCTCACCCTCATGGACCGCCTCGCCCGCTGAAGTCGAGGCCGGCCGGGACGTCCCCGGAGGCGGGGGAACCGGCGCCGGGTTGGCCGGTGACCTCGACCCGGGGGCTCGGCGAAGGGGTCGGCGCGCCGGTGTGGTCGCCAGCCCAGGCGGGGCTATCCCCGCGAGGTCGCCCACCTGCCGCCCGCCAGCCGCGCCGACGTGGCCGCCAGACGCACGACCATGAGCGCGGCCATGCCGGCCCAGATGCCCGGGAGGCCCCAGCCGAAGGTCAGCGCGGCGAGGCAAACGGGAACGAGGGCGCCGAGCGCCGCCGCGGCCGTGGACCACAGGAGGAAGCGGAAGTCGCCGGCGCCCATGAAGACCCCGTCGAGGACGAACACGACGCCGCCCACCGGCTGGAGCGCCGCGACGACGAGCCAGACGGCGGCGACCTCGGCGAGGATGGCGGGGTCGCCCGTGAACAGGCGCGGCAGCGGCACGGCGAGAGCGAGATAGCCGGCACCGGCCACCGTGCCGGTGGCGAGCCCCCATCCCACGAGCCGCCGTGCGTCGGCCCGTGCCCGCTCGTGGCGGCCGGCGCCGAGGGCAGTGCCGACCATCGCCTGCGCGGCGACGGCGAACCCGTCGAGCACGAGCGCGAGCATGGTCCACAGCTCCCGGGCGATCTGATGGGCGGCGACGACCTCCACACCCATGCGGGTGGCCGCCGCCGTCGACACGAGCAGCGCGGTGAGCAGCGAGCCGGTGCGCAGGAAAAGGTCGCGCGAGATCCGCCCGATGGCGCGCATGGCTACGAGGTCCACGCGCAGGCCGGGCAACGGGAAGCGGCCCCGCCGCCGGGCGAGGACGAGGAACGCCACCGCCGCGCCGGTCTGCGCGAGCAGGGTGCCGTAGGCCGCACCGACGACGCCGAGGCCACCGGGGTAGATCAGCAGGTAGCTCGCCGCGGCGTTGACGGCGTTCGCCCCGACGGCCACCCCCAGGGGGGTGCGCGTGTCCTTCAGCCCGCGGAACGCGCCGTGGCCGACCGCCACGACGAGCACGGGCGCCGCCGCGAGCGCGCGCACGCGGAGGTAGGCGAGAGCCGGGTCGGTGACGGGTCCCGCCGCGCCCATGGCGCCGACGATCGGTTCGGCCGCGAGGATCAGCGCGGCGGTGACGACGACCCCGAGGCCGACGGCGAGCCACAAGGCCTGGAGGGCGTAGCGGGCGGCGTCGTCCGGGCGGCCGGCACCGCGCAGGCGGGCCACCTCCGCGGTCGTGCCGTACGTGAGGAAGTTGAAGACGAGGAACGCCGCGTTGAACACCGCGACGTTGATGCCGAGGGCTGCCAGCGGCACCGCGCCGAGCCGGCCCACGAGCGCGGTGTCGACGAGTCCGAGCAGCGGGTCGGCTGCCAGCGCCGCCATCGCCGGCAGCGCGAGCGCGACGATCTCGCGGTCGGTGGAGCGGCGGTCACGCACGTCGGGGACGGTAGCCCCGCTGGCCGCTCATGCGCGAAGCGTCAGCCCCGTGCGGCGGGGCACACTGCCCGCCATGGCGGCGATACGACTTCCGGGCGGGGTGACCGTCCCCGACGAGGAGCTCGTGGTGCGCTTCGCGCGCTCTGGCGGCCCGGGCGGCCAGCACGTGAACACGTCGGCGACGAAGGTCGAGCTGCGGTTCGACGTCGGGGCGAGCGCCGCCCTCGACGAGGAGCAGAAGGCACGCGTCCGCGCGGCCCTCGGCAACCGCATGAGCAAGGACGGCACGCTCGTGCTCGCCGCCTCGGAGCACCGCTCGCAGGCCCGCAACCGCGAGGCGGTGGAGGCCCGCTTCGCCGCGCTGCTCGGCGACGCCCTGCGTCCGCCGCCCCGGCGCCGCCGGCGGACGAAGCCGACCCGAGCGGCGCGCGAACGCCGCCTCGAAGCCAAGCGCCGCCGGTCGGAGACGAAGACCCTGCGCCGCAGCCCCGAGCTCGGCTGACGCCGCCGCGCCGGGGTGCACCACCCGGCGCGCACACTTCGCCGCCCACTGGGCCGCCAGCGCGCTGTGGGCAAAGCGTCCGCGTTTCGGGACCACTGCGCTGCGCTACCGGCCGGCGGGGCGCTGCCGCTGGCGCAGCCAGGCGCGCTCGGCCTCATGCCAGGCGTCGAGCGGCTCGACAACACCCGCGACCGCGTCGAGCAGCGCCTCGAGCTCCCCGGTGGTGGCCGCCACGCCGCGCGCGCCGGGGATGGCGCCGACGGCCTCGTCGACGGCCTTGCGGCAGGCCTGCCAGGCGTCCTCGACGCCGGGCCCCCGCCACGCGTCCAGTTCCCCGGCGACCGCGGCGAGCTCGTCGCGCAGCAGGTCGAGCCCGACCGGCACCGGTGCGGGATCGACACGGCCGACCGGCAGGCAGCCGAGCAGGGCCTGGCGCGCCGCCTCGACCCGCTCGGCCTGGCCCTGGAACCGCGTCCAGGCCTCCTGCAGGTGGGTGGGCATCGTCTTGCGCCGAAGGATCACGGCCTCGAAGGGTATCCACGACGTGAGCCCACGCCGGTCGCCGAAGGTCAGCTCCTGCGGCTGCGCTCGCGGGCCGCGAACAGCGCGTCGGTGGCCGCGTCGCGCTCGGCCGTGCGCGGCGGGCGGCGCCATCCCCGGCGGCGCAGCCAGTCCCGCGCCCGCGCCCAGTCCGCCCGCTCCAGCCGGAGCCGGCGCAAACCCACGTCGACCGGGGCGAGCACGAGGGCGAGCAGGGCGAGCCACGGCCACAGCTCGCGGGCGGCCGCACCCGCGGGCAGGCCGGCGGGGTCGAACACCGTCGCCGGTGGGGGGTCGAGCGTGCCGCCGGCGACCTCGACCACCTCGGCGAGGAGCGCCTGGTCGGGCTCGACCGCGGCGTACTCCGCGGAGTAGGAGCGGATCGCGGTCGTGCTCGTCCGCCCGAGCTCCTCACCGCCGCGCTGGAGGGTCGCGGTCACCGCGTAGACGCCCTCGCGGTCGCCGTCGACCTCCGCCTCGAACGCCGACAGGGACGCGCGGTCGAGGGCCACCTGCTCGCGGGTGCCGTCGGGCCGGGTCACCGTCGCCACCACGTCGACGTCGGCGGGCAGCGCCTCGGGCAGCTCCACCGCGAGGCGCAGGCCGGCTGCCGTGGCCGTGGCGGTGAGGTCGAAGTCGGTGCCCGCGTCGGCGGGGAACGTCTCGGACACCGTCGTGGCCCAGAACCGCGAGAACCCCTCCCAGTCGATCCAGGCGGCCGACCAGCGCGGCTCGACGTCCGACGTCCACGCGACGGTGGTGCCGAGACCCGCCCGCCAGCGCGCGAGCAGCGGGTCGCGCTCCTCGCCCGCGGTGAGCAGCAGCTCCGCGGCCGGCTTGGCGGTGGTGGCGAGGTAGCCGGCGAGCGGGGGGGTCGCGTGCAGTCCCTCGGTGACCGGCGTGAGGCCCGCGACGCGCGGGTGGAAGTCGCCTTCGGTGACCACCGGGCGGGCGACCATGCGCACCTCCAGGGCGAGGATGTCGGGGATCGACAGGAGGTCCCGGCCGGGGTAGAAGCGCCCGCCGCCGATGTTGGCGACCCGCCGCAGCTCGTCGAACGCCCCCTCGCCCGTGCCGACGGTCGACAGGGTGATGCCCGCCTCGCGCGCCTCCTCCGCGGCCGCGAGCAGGGGGCCGTGGTTCTCCGTCCACCCATCGGTGAACAGCACGATGTGGCGGAGCTTCGCGTCGACGTCGCGAAGGCCCGCGATGGCCTCCCGGATGGCGGCGCCCATGTCCTGGCCGCCGCCCGGATGCAGGCGTGCGAGGCCCGCGTCGACAGTGTCCTGGTCGGGCACGTGCTGCAGCGGCAGGACCCACTCCGATGAGGTGTCGAAGGCGAGGACCCCGACCTGGTCCTGCGCGTCGAGCATCTCGATCGCGCGCGCCACCGCCTCCTTGCCGATCTCGGTCTTGACCACCCCACCCTGGGTCAGCTCGGCTCCCGCGCCCACCGCCTCGGGCCTGCAGTGGCAGGCCGCCATCGAGCCCGAGGTGTCGACGACGAACGCCTGCGCGACCTCGGGCCGGCGCTGGGGGTCGGTCACCCTGGCGAACACCGGCAGCAGGTCCTCGAGCGGCGTGTCGTCGTACTCGCCCAGGCCGTAGGACTCGCGTCCCCCGACGACGACGAGCCCGCGGCCGGCGTCGCGCACGAACGCGTCGAGGGCGGACATGGCGTCGTCGCCCAGCGCGTGCGCCGGCACGTCGGCGAGCACGACGCTGTCGTAGGCGAGCAGGCCGTCGAGGGCGGGCAGGGCGGTGACCACGTCGGTGCGCACCCCCCCGGCCCGCAGCCCCCCCACGAGATGCGACGCGAGACCGGCGGTGCGCTCGTAGACGAGCACGCGCGCCGGCCCGTCGACCCGCACGGCCGCGCGCCCGACCTCGTTGGCGGGCTCGGAGGACGCCGGCGAGGACACCCGCGCCTCGTACCGGATGGCCGCGCGCTGCTCGCCCTCCCCCGCCCGCTGCGGGACCCCGACCTCGGTCGCGCCCGGCTCCAGCCGCAGGGCCCGCCGGTCGACCTCCCGTCCGTCGGCGGTCACGGTGAGCACCGCCTGCGCCGGGCTCCCGCCGGTGTTGCGCAGGACGACGGTGACGTCGTACTCCTGCCCCTCGCGGACCCTGGCCGGAGCGCGCACCTCCTCGACGAGCACGTCGGCGACCGGTGCGGCGTCGAGGCGCACGATCGCGAGGCCGGCCCCGGCGTCGGCGAGCTCGCGGGCCGCCTCGCGCACGTCCCCCTGGGTCGGCCGCCCGTCGGTGAGAAGCACCACCCGCCGCCGGTTGTCGCTGCCGGCCGCGCCCTGCCCGAGGCGCAGGGCCCTGGCGAGGTCGGTGGCGGAGCCGTCGACGACGACGGCCGGGTCGACGGGAGGCGGGTCGTGGCGCAACCCGTGCTCGAGTCGTGCGTCGCGGCCGAACAGCGCGAGCGCGGCCCGGTCGTCGGGTCCCGCCGCGCTGATCGCCTCCTCCACGTACGCCCGCGCGCCGGCGGCGGCGGCCGGCCCGACAGAGTCGGAGGCGTCGATGACGAAGACGACGTCGACGCGGCGTCCCCCGGCCTCCCACCGCGGCCCGGCCAGGGCCAGGACGAGCAGGGCGACGGCCAGGGCGCGCACACCGGTCGCCACCCGATGCTGCCGGCTCGGGTCCCAGGCCGGCTTGCCCCCGTGCCGCCGCGTGACCCACACCACGCCGCCCGTCAGCGGAAGGGCGAGCAGCCACAGGGGCGCGTCGAAGCTCACGGGGTCGCCGCCCGCCCCCGGCGCCGCGCGACCGCCAGCCGGCCGGTGCGCCCCCGGGGTGGGACCCCACCGGCCCGGGGGCCCCGCATCCCGGCCCGCCGCAGCCGGCCGCGCAGCGGTCGCAGCCCGTGGGAGGACGCCCACTCGACGACGAGCAGCAGGAGCACGACGGCGAGGAGCCCCCGACCGACGACGCGGCGTCCCCGCCGGGCCGTGACCGCCGCCGGGTCCTCGCCGGCCTCGCGCGCCTCCCTCGCCTCACGGGCGGGGGCGGGACGCTCGCGGGCGAGGTCGCTCTCCTCGGCGGGGGCGTTCACCGCGACCGGCGTACCTTCGACGGTGCCCTCGGGCAGGTCGGCGAACACCCGCCAGACGCCCGCCTCGTCGACGCGCACGTGCGGGCGCTGCGGCTCGACGTCGTGGTCGCGGCCGCTCGGCGCACGCACCCGCAGCGCCCGCGCGCCGGGCGGCACGGGCAGCCGGGCCTCCGCACCCGCCACGAGCGGCGTCTCGGCCGGGGCGTCGGTCAACCAGGCGACGGCGTTGGCCACGAGCACCGGCCAGGCGACCTCGAGCGGCAGGGTGCTGTCGGCCAGAGCGAAGGGGAGGTAGGCCACGGGGACGCCGCCGAGCCGGCCGGCGAGCAGCAGTGGCCCGGCCGGGCCGCCGGCCAGCGACGCGAGCTCGGGGGCCGACGTGCGCTGTGCGGTGGCGACCGCGACCCCGGACAGGTCGACCTCGTCGAGCAGCTCGTGGGCGGGGTCCTGGAACGTCAGGGTCGGCTCTTCGAGGACACCGCCGACGGTGACGCCGCCGGGCGGGACGCTCGGGGCGATGTAGAGGGTCGGGGCGGGCGGTTGCGGAGCGGCGGGGATGCGGTCGACGACGAGCAGGTCGACACCGGACAGGTCCCCGGGGACGCCGGGAGCGGTGAGGACCTCCACCCCCTCGACCGCGCGGAGGGCGTGCGCGACGAACAGGTTGCCCGGCCCGGCCACGAGCGCGGTGACGTCGCCCGACGCGCTCACGACCGCCCAGCCCCGGTCGTCGGCGGCGAGCGCGTCGCCCGCCGGCTGCCCGGTGGGGTCGGTGCCGACCGGCTCGACCGCGGCCTCCACCACGCTCACGCCGCGGTGGGCGAGGGTGAAGACGAGGTCTTTCGTCCCCCGGGGTGCGAGCGTCACCTCCTCGGTGACGGCGACCTCCCCGCCGACCGCGACCTGCACCCGCGCTCGGGCCGCGAGCCGTCCGAAGTTGCGGACCTGGACGAACGCGTCGGCGCGCGACCCGCCGGCGGGGACCGCCTGCACCCGGGTGACGGCGAGGTTCGGCCGGTCGCTGCCGACAGCCTCGACGCGAACGTCCGCCGGGGCGGCCTCGCGCGCCTGCTCGTCGATCACGCCGTCGGTGAGCACGGTGGTCGTCGTCACCTCGCCGGGGCGGTGCAGCGAGGCGGCCAGGGTCAGCGCTCCGGCGAGGTCGCCGGAAGCCGGCGTGGCCCGCAGCTCGTCGAGCGCCCCGCGGAGGGTGCGGCCATCGGACGCGGCGGACACGAGGATCCGCGGCCGCGCGCCGGCCTCCACCACGGACATCGACTGGCCGGGGCCGAGCGCGTCGACGAGCCGCCGGGCGCGTTCACGGGCGAGGTCGAGGCGGGAGCGCCCGCCCTCGTCGGCGAGCATCGACCCCGACACGTCGACGACGACGATCGTGTGGTCGCCGAGCTGCGCCTCCGCGGGGACGCTCGGACGGGCCAGCGCGAGGGCCCCGACGAGGATCGCGAGGAGCACGAACCAGAACGTCCGGTCGGGCCGGAACCGCTGCCACGGCACCGCCGCCGCGACCGAGCGGTCGGCCCGCGCCCACAGGTAGGTGGCCGCGACCTCGCGGCGCGGCCGGCGGGAGCGGAGGACGTACCAGAGCGCGAGCGGCACGGCGAGCGCAGCCGCGGCCAGCCCGACCGGGACGGTGAGGTTCACCGCGGGCATCTCATGCGCCTCATGCGAGCACGCCGAGCCCGGTGAGTCGCACCGCGAGGAGGTCCTCGACCGGCTCGTCGTCGAGGTGGCGGGCGTAGACGACGCCGCGGCGGGTCGCCGCGCTGCGCACCGCGTCGAGCCAGGCGTCGCGGGCCGCGGCGTAGTCGGCGAGCGCGCGTTCGCCGACGGCGACCTCGACCTCGGCGCCGGTCTCGGCGTCGACGAGGCGCAGGTCCCCCCGCACGTCCGGTTCGACGTCGGTCCGCCCGAGCAGGTGCACGAGCGTCGCCTCACCCCTGGCGAGCTCGGTGACGACGTCCTCCCAGCCCTCGAAGAGCAGGTCGCTCACGAGCATCACCGGGCCCCGTGGACCCTCGGCGCGGGCTCGCCGCAGCGCCGCGGCGAGGTCGGCGGCGCCGGCGATCTCGACGGCCGCGAGCCGCCGCTGGGCCTGGGCGAGCCCGCGCGCGCCGCGCAGCCACGGGCCCGGGTCGACCTCGGGGCCTGCCAGGAGCACCCGGACACGGTCCCCGCCGGCGAGCGCGACCGCGGCGAGTCCCGCGGCGACGGCCCGCACCGCGGCGGCCTTGCCGCCGAAGCCCATCGACGCCGACGTGTCGACGACGACGCGCAGCGCCGTCTCGTACTCGGCCTCGAAGCGCTTCGTGAGCAGCCGCCCGAGGCGGGCGTAGGCGTGCGCGTCCACCCAGCGGGGGTCGTCCCCGGGTACGTAGGCGCGGTAGTCGGCGAAGTCGAGGGAGGTGCCGTGACGCCGGGAGGCGTGGGCCCCGGCGTAGCGCCCCTCGACGCGGCGGCGGGTCACGAGCCGCAGCCGCCGCAGGCGCGCGACGGCGGCGGGGGCGAGCACGGTGCTCATCCCGCGCCCCGCAGCGGTGCCGCCGGGGCAGGCACGGCCTCGAGCACCGCGTCGATGACCGCGTCGGCGTCGACGCCGGCGGCCATGGCCTCGTAGCCGAGGACGAGTCGGTGGCGCAGGCACGGGCCCGCCACGGCCCGGACGTCGGCGACGCCGGCGTGGAGGCGGCCGGCGAGCAGCGCGGCGGTCTTCGCGAGCAGCACGAGCGCCTGCGCCCCCCGGGGCGAAGCGCCGTGGTGGACGTAGCGGCGGACGGGTTCCGCCGGCGACTTGGCGCGATGGGTGGCCTGCACCAGGTCGACGGCATGGCGGGTGACGTGCTCGGCCATCGGCACCTCGCGCACGAGGCGGGCGGCGGCGAGGAGCTGCGGCGCGCCGGCGACGGGCCGGGGGTCGGCGTCGGCGGTGCCCGTCGTGCGGTCGAGGATCGCGACGAGGTCCTCGCTGCTCGGCAGCTCGACGATGATCTTCACGAGAAAGCGGTCGAGCTGCGCCTCCGGCAGGGGGTAGGTGCCCTCCATCTCGATGGGGTTCTGGGTGGCGAGGACGCAGAAGGGGGCGGGCAGGTCGCGGGTGACGCCGCTGACCGTGACGCGACCCTCGGCCATGGCCTCGAGCAGCGCGGACTGCGTCTTCGGGGTGGCCCGGTTGACCTCGTCGGCGAGCAGCAGCTGGGTGAACACCGGTCCCGGCTGGAACGACGGCGCGACGCCGTCACCGAGGACGGTCGTGCCGACGATGTCGGCGGGCATGAGGTCGGGCGTGCACTGCACGCGGGCGAAGTCGAGGGACAGCGACCGCGCGAGCGCGCGGACGAGCACGGTCTTGCCGAGCCCGGGCACGCCCTCGAGGAGCAGGTGGCCTCCGGCGAGCAGCCCGGCGAGCACGTCGCGCACGAGCGTCTGCTGACCGACGATCACCTGGCGGACCTGCGCCTCCACCTCCTCGGCGAGGCGGGCGAAGTCCTCCGGGGTCATCTGGGCGGTCGTTGCGGTCACGCCTGTCCCTTCACCGTCCGCGGTCATGGCCGCCCTCCGCTGCTCGACCGTCCCAGGGCGTCGAAGTAGTCGCGGACCGTCGTCCGCAGCCGGTGCGGGTAGCCGTCGCGCTCGATGGCGCGGATGGCCGCTTCCCGGTAGGCGCCCAGCACCTGCCGGTACGGCACCCGCGGCGTGGACGCGACGCCCTGCCCCGGAGCCCGTCCCTCGTCGATCTCCCCGCCTTCTCCGCCGGGGCGGCCCGGCAGCCGCAGCTCCTCGCCGCTCGTGCCGGGACGCCGCGGAGGGTCGTAGACGGACTCCTCGTCGAGGCGGCTGTCGTCGCGTGGCGCGCCGTCGCCGTCGCCGTCCCCCGACCCGCTGCCCCTGCCCGTGCCCTCCCGGGCACCGCCATCGGTGACAGGACCGGTCGGGGCGCCGCCACCCCCACCGCCGCCGCCCTGGCCGCCGTTGCCCTGACC
>Ga0247713_1001382_pt1 | contig 12120 bp, 13 predicted proteins | sample 21E_NmetaG_FD_189936 | JGI IMG/M metagenome (GOLD analysis project Ga0247713, IMG submission 189936) | Soil microbial communities from hillslope of Landscape Evolution Observatory, University of Arizona, Oracle, AZ, United States - 2-1-E_N | ecosystem: Engineered > Artificial ecosystem >... | reverse complement strand
GGACGGCGAGCGCCTCGTCGCGCGCGACTGGGACGCGGCGCTCGCCGTCCTCCACGGCGGCGTCAACCGGCTCGTCCTCTCGTACGCCCTCACCGGCGGCGCGCGGTACCTGTGGAACTTCGAGCAGGCGCCCGCGTGCATCAACGTCCTCGACCTCGCCGCCGACCACTGGATCGTCCGGACGGTGAACTACATCCCCTACGATCCCCTGCACCCGGCGCGCGAGACGACGATGGAAGCGCTCTGGCGCCAGTACCGAGGAGGAGCCGGTGAGGAACGACCGTGACGCGGTGGTGGCGCTGATGCGCCGCGACGTCGACCCGCAGGAGTACGAGGAGATCCGCGAGCTCTGGAAGCGGCACTCGATCGCCGAGGACGCGCGCGACCTCCCGGGGCTGATCTCGACGCTGACCGAGGACTGCGTGTACGAGGTCGTCGGCGTCGACGGCGCGCGCTGGGAGGGGCACGAGGGCGCCGCGCGGTTCTACACGTCGTTCCTCACCGCGTTCCCGGACGTGCACTTCTCGCTGACGGACATCGTCATCGGTCCGCAGGGCGTGTGCGAGGAGGCGGACGTGACGGGGACGCACGGGGGCGAGTGGCTCGGACGCGCGGCGACGGGCGAGCGGCTCGAGTGGAAGGTGGCGATCTTCTTCCCGTGGGACCGCGAGCGGCGGCTCTTCAAGGGCGAGAAGGTGTACGCCGCGGGCCTGCCGCTCCCCTAGAACGCGGACGGGGCCGGCGTGTGCCGGCCCCGTCGCAGGTCGTGCGTGCCGCCGCGGGCTACCGCGTCCGCTGCAGCGTCCCGAACTCGGTGAAGTTCCCGTTGTTGTACCGGGCGAGCTTCTGGTGCCGGATCGGGAAGGCGCTCCGCGGCGTCGTGATCACCCGCGCGCCGGGGATGAGCCACGGGCTCGGCATCTGCAGGTTGCGAACCGCGTTCATCATCGAGGCGCGGGTCGGGTTCCGCCCCGCCCGGTACAGCGCCTGGACGAACGTGTCCGCCTTCGCCATCCCGTAGAAGAAGAGGCAGTCCGTGGCGGGCTGGCCCGGGGCGTAGCGCGCCATGATCGCCTTGTACATCCGGACGCGTGCGTCGTTCTCGTAGGCCGGCGAGTTGCAGTCCTTCAGGTACGTCGTCGTGACGACGCCGTTGACCGCTTCCGGCGATCCCGCCGACTGCTGCGCGAGGCCCATGAACGTCGTCGTCGCCGCGACGGAGTTGACGAGCTTGTTCGGCCGCCAGCCGATGCGGAACGCGGTGACGAGGGCCGTCACGGCCTCCGTGGGCGTCGCGATGACGAGGAACGTGTCGGCGCCCGACGCCCGGAGCCGCGAGACGGGGCCGGGGATGACGGCCGCGCCGCCGTTCCGCGGGTACGTCTCGGTGGCGACGACGAAGCCGCCGCCGGCTCCGGCGAGGAAGCCCTGGAGGAACTCGCGGCCGTAGTCGTCGTTCTGGCGGAGTACGGCGACCTTCGCGTTCGGCAGGTTCTGCCGGACGTAGCGGCCGAGGAGGATGCCCTCCTGCACGTAGTCCGGCTGCCAGCCGATCGTCCACGGGTACTGGCGGTGGAGCGAGCCGAACTCGCTGAGGCCGGTCGACACGTACAGCTGCGGCACCTTCCGCTGGTTCATGTAGCCGCGGACGGCCTGCTGGTTCTCGGTGCCGAGCCCGCCGAGCATCGCGAAGACGCGGTCGGCCTCGACGGCGCGCCGCGTCTGCTGCACGGTCAGCGCCTCGTTGTACTGGTCGTCGTAGACGTTGAGGATGATCTGGCGCCCGTAGACCCCGCGGGAGCCGTCACGCGCCCGACGCGCGTTGATGTAGCTGAGGTACGAGCGCATCCCCGTGCCGATCCGCGCGTACAGCGACGCGGGGCCGCTGAGCGGCAGCGTGGTGCCGATGATCACGTTCCGGGCGGTGACGCCCGGAGCGCTCGCCCGCAGCGGCGCCGGCGTGCCGGTCGGGTTCGCGGTCTGCCCGGCGGGAGCCGCGCTCGCCGCCGTGACGCTGAACGTGCACACGGCGGCCAGCGTGGCCACCAGCACGAAGACTCTTCGACTCATTCGTCTGCTCCTTGGTGTGGGCCCCAGTCCTCGGGGGGCTGCGATCATAGACGGGTTCCGGGCGATCTTGTTAGGAAATTCTCAGGATCCTTCCGAGGCGCTGGGCGAGGCCGGCGGCTCCGCGCGGCGCCAGCCACAGCACGGCGAGGAGGATCACGCCGTACACGACGGACGGGACGCCGGGCGTCGTCGGGTCGAACCCGCCGCCGGGCAGCCCGATCCGGTCGCCGATTCCCGTCAGGCGCCCGACGACGTCTCCCGCGTAGAGCGGCACGAATTGCACGAACGCGGCCCCCGCGAGCACGCCGACGAACGACGCGGCGCCGCCCACCACGAGCCCCGCGAGCAGGAGGATCGAGAGCGTGATCGGGAACGTCCCCGGCGCGACGATGAAGTTCAGGATCGCGTAGAGCGACCCGGCGACCCCCGCGTAGAACGCGGAGACGCCGAAGGCGAGCGTCTTGTAGCGCGTGAGGCTGACCCCTGCGGAGACGGCGGCGATCTCGTTCTCGCGGACCGCCCGGAGCGCGCGGCCGCGGCGGCCGCGGACGAAGATCGTCGCCGCGGCGAAGAGGACGATCGCGATCGCCCACGTCACGTAGTAGAGCCACTTGTCCGGGCTGAGCGCGCCGATCGGGCTCGTCGGCAGCTCGAGCAGGATCCCGGCGGTGCCGCCCGTGCGGTCGCCGAGCGCCGTCGCCAGCGACGGGACGATCACCGCGAGCGCGAACGTCGCGAGCGCGAGGTAGACGCCGGCGAGCCGCAGCGCCGGGAAGCCGAAGAGGAACCCGACGATCCCCGCCGCGATCCCGCCGAGCGGCACCGTCAGGAGGTCGTACACGCCGTAGTTCACCGACAGGATCGCTGTCACGTACGCGCCGATCGCCATGAAGCCGCCGTGACCGAGCGAGATCTGGCCCGTGTAGCCGGTGAGGATGCTGAGGCCGATCAGCGCGATCGCGAAGACGCCGACGTACGCGAACTGCGACGCGCGGAAGTCGCTGATCACGAGCGGCAGGAGCAGGATCGCGGCGAACAGGACGCCGTGGCCCGCGAGCTGGCGCCACGTCGGGCGCATCACACCCTCCTCACGACGACGCGGCCCAGCAGGCCGGCGGGGCGGAAGAGGAGCACGAGGACGAGCACGACGAACGCGATCGGGAGCTCGAGCTCCGGCGTGACGACGTCGACGTACGCGCCGAGGAGCGTCGTCCCGACGCCGAGCAGGAGGCCGCCGAGGACCGCGCCGAGGGGGCTCTCGATCCCGCCGAGCACCGCCGCGGCGAACGCGTAGATCAGCGCCGCCTGCATCATCGTCGGGCTGAGGAAGACGATCGGCGCGACCATCATCCCGGAGACGGCGCCGAGGACGGCCGCGAAGCCCCAGCCCATCGCGAACATCCACCCGACGCGGACGCCGAGCAGCCGGCTCGGCTCCGGCCCGACGGCGGCCGCGCGCATCGCGAGCCCGAGCTTCGTGAAGCGGAAGAACGCCCACAGGAGCGCGACGGTCAGGAGCGTGACGGCGATCACGCCGACGTCCTGCCGTGCGATCGCGACGCCGCCGACGTCGAACGGGGCCGCGCTGAACGGGCCGAGGAAGGCGCGCTGCTCCGGCGACCAGATCCAACCGGCGGCCCCGTTGAAGATCACGAACAGCGCGATCGTGACGAGGATCACGGTCAGGTGGGACGAGTGTTCGAAGTTGCGGATCACGAGGCGCTCCACGCCGACCCCGAGGAGGAACGCGATCCCGAGCGTGACGAAGAAGGCGGGCCAGAACGAGAAGCCGTGGTTCTCGATCAGCGACCACGCGATGAACGTGGTGAACATCGCCATCTCGCCCTGGGCGAAGTTGACGACGCGCGTCGTGCGGTAGATCAGCACGAGCGCGAGCGCGAGGCTGCCGTAGACGCCGCCGATCGCGAGGCCGAAGACGAGCTGCTGCAGGAACTCCGACATCAGTAGCCCAGGTACGAGCGGCGCACGCCCTCGTGCCGCCGCAGCTCGTCGCTCGACCCCTCGACGGCCACCGCGCCGACCTCGAGCACGTACGCGCGGCTCGACACGTCGAGGGCGATGTTCGCGTTCTGCTCCACGACGAGGACGGTGAGCCCCTCCTCCTCGTTCAGCCGCCGCACCACCTGGAAGAGCTCCTGGACGATCATCGGCGCGAGCCCGAGCGACGGCTCGTCGAGCATCAGCAGCTTCGGACGCGCGACGAGCGCGCGGGCGAGCGCGAGCATCTGCTGCTCGCCGCCGCTGAGCGTCCCCGCCTGCTGGCCGCGGCGCTCGTCGATCCACGGGAAGTGCTCCGTCGCCATCCGCTCGAGGTCGGCCTTCACGGCCGCGCCGCGCCGCATGTACGCGCCCATGCGCAGGTTCTCCCAGACCGTCAGCTCGGCGAGGATCCCGCGCCCCTCGGGGACGTGCGCGACGCCGAGGCGCGCGACGGCCTCCGGGCCGCGGCGCGCGACGTCCTGGCCGGCGTAGGCGATCCGCCCCGAGGTGGCGACGGTGCCTGACACCGCGCGCAGCGTCGTCGTCTTCCCGGCGCCGTTCGCGCCGAGGATCGCCACCACCTCGCCCTCGTCGACGGCGAGCGAGATCCCGTGGAGCGCGACGATCGGGCCGTACCGCGCCTGGACCCCCTCCAGCTCAAGCAGGGGCACCGGCCGCCCTCTCCGGCTCCGGCTCGCCGCCGTCGCCCGTCCCGAGGTACGCGTCGATCACCGCGGGGTCGGCGCGCACCTCCGCCGGCGTCCCCTCGGCGATCTTCCGCCCGAAGCTGAGCACGTGCACGCGGTCCGAGACGGCCATCACGAGGTTCATGTGGTGCTCGACGAGCAGGATCGTCAGGTCGAAGTCGTCCCGGAGCCGCCGGATCAGCCCCGTCAGCTCCTCCACCTCCTCGTGGTTCAGCCCGCCCGCCGGCTCGTCGAGGAGGAGCAGTCGCGGCTTCGCCAGGAGCGCGCGCGCGAGCTCGATCCGCTTGAGCGTCCCGAACGGCAGCCCTGCGGCCGGGCGGCGCGCGAGGTCGGTGAGGCCGAGGTAGCCGAGCGCCTCCATCCCTTCCTGCCGGGCCGCGGCCTCGTCGCCGAGATCGTCGCGCGCGTGGCCCCCGAGGAGCACGTTCTCCAGCACGCTCATCATCTGGAAGAGCGCGACGTTCTGGAAGGTCCGCGCGATCCCGAGCCGCACGATCCGGTGCGCCGGCACCCGCAGCAGGTCGACCTCGTCGAACACGAGCTCGCCGGAGTCGGGCGCGTAGAGCCGCGTGATCACGTTGAACGCGGTGGTCTTGCCGGCGCCGTTCGGCCCGATCAGCCCCGCGATCTCGCCCTCCCCGACGGCGAGCGAGACGTCGTCCAGCGCGACGACGCCGCCGAACCGCAGCGTGAGCTTCCGCAGCTCGAGGAGGGGCACCGCGCGATCTTACGGCGCGCGTAGGCGGTTGAATAGGCCGCGTGGTCGAGGTCGCCGACGGCGTGCTGCGGGTCACGTTCGGGCTCCCGCTCGGGATCGACCACGTCCACTGCTACGTCGTCCGCGCTTCGGACGGGGCGTGGACGCTCGTCGACACCGGCCTCGGCCGGAGCGACCCGGAGGCGGTCTGGGCGCCACTCCTGGCGCAGCTCGACGGTCCCGTGGAGCGGATCGTCGTGACGCACCTGCACCCCGACCACGTCGGGGGCGCCGCCGACGTCGCCGCGCTGACAGGCGCGCGCGTGCTGCAGGGGCGGCTGGACCACGAGCAGGCGCTGGCGGCGTGGGGCGATCCCGACGGACCGGCGCGGAGCGCCGCGCACCTGCTCCACCACGGGATGCCGCCCGAGCACGCGCACGAGCTGGCCGAGCAGGGGCGGCTCCTGCGCGAGCGCGTCCGCGTCGTCTCCGACGTCGAGCTCCTCGACGAGGGGGACGAGGTCGACGGGTGGCGCGTGCTCGAGCTGCCCGGCCACGCGGACGGCCACGTCGCGCTGTTCCGGGACGGCGTCCTGCTCGCGGGCGACACCGTGCTCGGGCGGATCACGCCGACGGTGGGGCTGTACCAGCAGTCGCGGGCCGATCCGCTCGGCGACTACCTCGCGTCGCTCGAGCGGATCGCGGCGCTCGGCGCGCGCGTGGCGTTCGCGGGGCACGAGCAGCCGATCGACGACGTGGCGGGGCGGGTGGCGGAGCTGCAGCGCCACCACGCCGAGCGTCTCGACGAGGCCGCCGCCGCCCTCGCGCCGGAGCCGCGGACCGCGTACGACCTGTCGCTGCGGCTGTTCGACCCGGGCCTCCCGCTCGTCCAGCGGCGCTTCGCCGTGGCCGAGACGCTCGCGCACCTCGAGCGGCTCGTCGCGGAGGGCCGCGCCGCGAGGGCGGAGGTCGACGGCAGGCCTGCGTACCGGCGTCCGGCGCCGTAGCCCGTGCGCGTCTTCACCGTCGGCCACGGCGCGCGGACGATCGAGGAGCTGCTCGAGTGCCTCGTGGGTGCGGGAGTGCGGACGCTCGTCGACGTGCGCCGCTTCCCGGGCTCGCGGCGGCACCCGCAGTTCGGCCAGGCGCCGCTCGCGGAGGCGGTGGAGGCGCAGGGGATCGCGTACCGGCACGCGGTCGAGCTCGGCGGGCGGCGCAGCGGGGAGCCGGGCGAGGAGCGCTTCTCGTGCATCCGGGTCGCCGCCTTCCGCAGCTACGCGGCGCGCATGCGGCAGACCGAGTGGCAGGAGGCGCTCGCGGGCGCGCTCGACGCTCCGGCGCCGTCGTTCCTCTGCGCCGAGACGTTGTGGTGGCGCTGCCACCGGCGGCTGATCGCCGAGCTCCTGCATTCGCGCGGCCACGAGGTCGTCCACCTGCTGCGGCCCGGCCACGCAGAGCCGCACCGGCCGTGGGAGCCTGTCGCGGAGTCGCGCGACGGCGTGCTGTACCTGTGCGGCGAGCGCGTCGCGTAGCGCGTTGGACGCTTCGCGCCGCGGGTACAGCGCGTCCGTGGCCGCACCGCTGAGCGAGTTCGCGGCGACGCCGGCGCGCGTCGTCGTCCACGACCCGTCGCCGACGGGGGCGCTCGACGCGCTCGCCGCCGTCCCCGCCGACGAGCTGAAGGAGCGGACGCTCTTCGCGGCCCACCCGGACGCGGCGGCGTTCGCGGAGCAGCACGCGGCGCTCGTCCGCGCGATCGAGGAGGCGGGGGTCGAGGTCGTGCGGCTCGACGAGCTGGTCGCCGGGAGCGACGTGTGGCGGCACGTCGCGGCGAACCCGAACCAGGTCTACACCCGCGACTCGGTGATCACCCTGCCGTGGCTGCCCGGCGCGTACGTGGCGGGCGCGATGCGCGTGCCGATCCGGCGTTCCGAGGTCGAGGTGATGTCGGCCGCGCTGCGGAACCTCGGGCTGCGGGAGCTCTTCGCGATGCCGCCCGGCCGGTACCTCGAGGGCGGCGACGTGATCCCGCTCGTCCGCGCCGGTCGGCGCACGCTGCTCGTCGGGTACGGGCCGAGGAGCGCGCGCGAGAGCATCGACCTCCTCTGGGAGCGGCTCGCGCCCGACGCCCTGGACGAGGTCGTCGGCATCGAGCTCGAGCCGTGGCGGATGAACCTCGACGGCGTGCTCGTCCCGGTCGCGAGCGACACGTTCCTCGTGCACCCGGGCAGCATCCGCGGCTCGTTCGTCCGCGACGCGCGCGGCGAGCGGGAGGTGGACGTGCTCGACCTCCTGCGGGAGAGCGCGATGGAGCCCATCGAGGTGACGCGCAAGGAGTCGATGGAGATGCAGGCGTGCAACTGCTTCTGCCTCGGCGACCGGCGGATCGTCTGCTACGACCTCTGCTCCCGGACGGTCGAGGCGCTGCGCGAGCGCGGGATCACGCTCACGGCCGTCCCCGGGAGCGAGCTGATCAAGGGCACCGGCGGCCCGCGCTGCATGACCCGCCCGATCTACGGCTGACGCACGCGAACGGCGCGAGCGGCCCCGGGAGGAAGCCGATCTACCGGTGCTGGGTCACGTTGATCACCGCGCCGTTCGGATCGCGGACGAAGAACCGCCGCAAGCCCCACTCCTCATCCGTGATCGGGTAGATGATCGCGGCGCCGGCTGCCCGCGCACGCTCGTAGACGGCATCGACATCGTCCACTTCGATCGACACATCCGGATGGACGTGCGCCTTGACGTCGAGCCTCATCACGCTCAGCTGGACCTCGCGCTTCTCGGTTCCGAAGAACAGGATCCAGTCGAGGCCGTCGCCGCCGTCGAGGCCGATCACCTCGTTGTAGAACGCGCGGCTCTCGTCGAACCGGTCAGAGAGAATGTTCGGCTTGATCCATCTCACAGCCACGCGGCCAGTCTAAGGCGCCTCGGCGGATGGAGCCACGCCTCCAGGACGGCGCGGCCGCCGGTGTCGGTCGCCCCTGAAAACGCCGGAACCCGCGGCGGGGCGGGTTCCAGGAGAGGCGCATACGGGATTCGAACCCGTGCTACCGCCGTGAGAGGGCGGCGTCCTAGGCCACTAGACGAATGCGCCGCGACGGCGGAAGTGTAGCGTCCGCCTCCGTGGCGCGCAGCGTCGTGATCCGGCCGTTCCGCGACGACGACGCGCCGGCGGCGGCACCGCTCCTGCGCGAGGCGGCGCCGGGATGGCTGACGACGCCCGAGCTGCTCGTGCACGAGGTGCGCGACACGCCCGAGCGCGCGAAGCTCCTCTACCTCGTCGCCGAGGAGGAGGGGCGGATCGTCGGGTGGGGAGAGGCGCAGCTCCGGTGGCGCGCCGCCGACCCGGGGATCGGGTTCGTGTGGGCCTGCGTGGCGCCCGGCGCGCGCGGCCGCGGGATCGGCTCGTCGCTCCTCGCCGCCGCGATCGAGCACGTGCGCGCGCACGGCGTGCACACGCTGAACAGCACCGCGGACGCGGAGGGCGCCGCTTTCGCGGAGCGGCACGGGTTCGCGCGCACGCGCGCGGAGCGGCTGTCGCAGATCGAACCGCGCGCCGCCGACCTCTCCGAGCTCGAGCCGCTCGAGCGCGCGCTCGCGGCGGACGGCTTCTGCGTCGCGCCGCTGCGCGAGCTGCTGCACCGGCCGCGCGAGCTCCACGCGCTCTACGTCGAGGCGGAGGAGGACATGCCGACCGACTATCCGCGCGGCGAGCTCCCGTTCGAGGAGTGGGAGCGGGAGACGCTCGGAAAGCCGCTGCTCGACGCGGACGGGAGCATGAACGTCCTCGACGGCGACCGCCCGGTCGCATTCGCGTGGCTGCTCGTCGACCGGGAGGGGCGTCGCGGCGAGCACGAGCTCACGGGGACGCTGCGCGCGTACCGCGGCCGCGGCCTCGCGCGGCTGGCGAAGCTCGCGGCGCTGCGCTGGGCGGCGGAGCAGGGGATCGAGGCGCTCCTCACCGGCAACGACGAGGAGAACGCGCCGATGCTCGCGATCAACGCGCGCCTCGGGTACCGGCCGGGCCCCGTGTGGGTGGAGCTGGCGCGCCCCTTGTAACGACCGCCTCGACGCCGTAGGGTCTTCCGCGTGATCGACGCGGAGAGCCTCGCGCCGCTCGCCCTCTTCGCAGACCTCGAGCCGCCGCAGCTCCACGAGCTGGCGATGACGCTGGACGAGGAGCGGTATCCGCGCGACGCGCGGATCCTGCGGCAGGGGATGAGCGGGAACGCGTTCCACGTCATCCTCAGCGGCGAGGCGTCCGTGCGGATCGACGGGAGCGAGCGCGCGCGCCTCGTGCCCGGCGAGTTCTTCGGCGAGGTCTCGATCCTGCTCGGCGAGCCACCGACGGCCGACGTCGTCGCCGCGACGGAGGAGCTGCGCTGCGCGGTGCTCGCCGGCGCCGATTTCCGCGCGTTGCTCCTGCGGCACCCGAGCGTCCTCTACCGCGTCCTCCAGACCGAGGCGCGGCGGCTCCGCAACGCGAACCGGTGGCAGGGCTAGCGGGGAACGGCGAGCGCCCGTTCCCGCCCGGCGACTACGACGCCGTCGTCGTCGGGAGCGGGCCCGGCGGCCTCCAGACGGCGTACTTCCTCGAGCGGCTCGGCGTCCGCGCCGCGTGCGTGTCGCGCGACGACGGGCCGGGCGGGATGTTCCGCGCGCTGCCGATCTTCCAGCGGCTGCTCTCGTGGACGAAGCCGGACGCGCCCGCCGAGCGCGGGACCCGCGAGTACGAGTGGTACGACCACAACAGCCTCGTCGCGGCCGAGCCGTCGCACGCCGCGCTCGTCGCGGCCGAGATGGACCGCGCGTACGCGGTGCCGTCGCGACCGGAGATGGAGCGCGGCCTCGCCGCGTTCGCGGAGCGCGCCCCCGTCCGCGTCCGCTACGGGTGCACGTGGGAGTCGACGCGCCGGCTCGACGACGGGCGGCTCGCGCTCGCGACGAGCGACGGCGAGTACCGCTGCCGCGCCGCCGTGTTCGCGCTCGGCGTGACCGAGCCGTGGCGGTCGCCGATCCCGGGCATCGAGCACGCGCCGCACTACGTCGAGACGCGCCCGCCGCGGGAGTACGCGGGCGCGACCGTGCTCGTCGTCGGGAAGCGGAACTCCGGCTTCGAGATCGCGGACGGCCTCCTCCCGTGGGCGCGGCGGGTCCTGCTCGTCTCGCCGCGGCCGGTGGACACGTCGGTGCTCGCGCTCACCTCCGTCCGCGTCCGCTACATGCAGCCGCTGGAGGACAGCGCCGCCGGCGGCGGCACGGTCGTCCTCGACGCCGCGGTCGACCGGGTCGAGCGGACCGCCGAAGGGTGGCGCGTGCACGCGCGCGGGACGACGCACCCGGGCGACCACCTGCTCGAGGCCGACCACGCGATCGCCGCGACGGGGTTCGCCGCGCCGCTCCGCGACCTGCCGGGGCTGGGCGTCGCCACCGTCGCGCAGGGGCGGATGCCGGCGCTGACGCCGTACTGGGAGAGCATCGGCGCGCCGGGCGTGTTCTTCGCGGGCAACGTGACGCAGGCGGCGACGGGGCTGCGGCGGCACGCGAACGTCGGCAGCTCCGCCGCCGTGCACGGCTTCCGGTACAACGCGCGAGTCCTCGCGGAGCGGCTCGCGGCGACGCTCGGCGGGACCGTGCCGGAGCGCCGCCGCCTCGCGGCGGACGAGGTCGTCCCGTTCCTGCTCGGCGAGGCGACGCGCGCGCCCGAGCTCTGGGCGCAGAAGGGCTACCTCGCGCGCGTCGTGCTCCTCGCCGGCGACGGCGGCCCGCGCGACGGCGGCGTCGTCCCGCTCGCGCACTTCGTCGACGAGCCGGGACCGGACGCGGTCGCCGTCGCCGTCGAGCTCTCCGGCGGCGGCGAGATCTTCCCAGGCGTCTACCTCCGCCGAGGCGGACGCGTCGACGCGCACGACCTCCCCGGCGACGCGCTGAACCGGTTCGACGGCGACGAGCACCGGCGCGCGCTCGCGGCGCTGCTCGCGTGACCGCCCGCGCCGCGATCTCCCTCCTCGCGCTCGCCGTTCCCGTGGCCGTGCTCGGGCTCCTGCTCGCGGTGCCGGAGCTGGACGCGACGTGGGAGAACCACCCCGCGCACTTCTGGCTCGTGCTCGCCGCTGCGCTCGTGAACGTCGTCCTCGGCGTCGCGATCGGCGAGGCGGCGCGCCGGCGGCGCGACGCGCGGCTGCTCCTGCTCGCGCTCGCGTTCGTCGCCGCGGCCGGATTCCTGGGCCTGCACGCGCTCGCGACGCCGGGCGTCCTCCTCTCGGGCCCGAACGCCGGCTTCACGGTGGCGACCCCCGTCGGCCTCCTCCTCGCCGGCGCGTTCGCGGCACTCTCCGGGGTCGAGTGGGGGGTGGCGACGTCGGTCGCGCTCGTCCGGCGGTCGCGGCTCCTCCTCGGCGCGCTGCTCGCCGCGATGGGCGCGTGGGCGGTGCTGTCGCTCCTCGAGCGCGGCCCGCTCGCGGGCGCGCCGCCGCGGGAGACGACGGCGGGGATGGCGGCGCTCGCCGCGGGCGGCGTCCTCCTCTTCCTCGTCGCCGGGATCCGGTACCTGCGGCTCTACCGGCGCCGCCGCGAGCGGCTCGTGTTCGCCGTCGCAGTCGGCTTCGCGCTGCTCGCGGAGGCGCCGGTAGAGCCGCAGGT
>Ga0247713_1001381_pt1 | contig 12120 bp, 12 predicted proteins | sample 21E_NmetaG_FD_189936 | JGI IMG/M metagenome (GOLD analysis project Ga0247713, IMG submission 189936) | Soil microbial communities from hillslope of Landscape Evolution Observatory, University of Arizona, Oracle, AZ, United States - 2-1-E_N | ecosystem: Engineered > Artificial ecosystem >... | reverse complement strand
CCCCCGGGCGCCCGCGTGCGGGCGGGCGCCCGGGGGCAGCCGCTCGGCGCGGCGGGGCGGCGACCACCGGCTACTCGCCGAGGACGGGCTTGATCCGGTCGTGCAGGTCGGTGGAGGAGGCGGCGGGCCCCCCGCTGTCGGTGACGAGGAAGGCGGGTGAGGAAGCGGGCACCATCCCGAGCTCCTCCTCGGCCACCCGGAGGATGCGCTCGGGCGCCGCGAGCGTCGCCACGTCGGCGGTCAGCTCCTCGTAGCGCAGTGAGAGGTCGGCGACCTCGGCCTGGAGCGCGCGGGCGTCGAAGGCCGCCTCGGCCGCCAGCGCCGACACGCTCACGACCCCGACGATGCCGAGGACCGCCACCGCGAGGATCCCCGCGACGAGGCGCCCGGGACGGCGGCGGCGCTCCACCACGCGGAGACGGGGGTTCGCCGCGTGCGGCGGAGCGGGCCGTGGCCGGCGGGCGTCGGGACGGGCCTGGGAGGAGGCGAGGGCGGACATGGCTACTCCGATTCGGGCAGCTTCTCGGCGGCGCGCAGCTTCGCGGACCGGGCACGCGGGTTGCGGGCCAGCTCGGGCGGTGACGGGCGCTCGACCCCGCGGACGAGCAGACGAAAGCGAGGGACGCGGCCACAGCCGCACACCGGCAGGTCCGGTGGGCAGATGCAGCCGGTGGCCGCGTCCGTGAGGAGCCGCTTGGCGATGCGGTCCTCCAGGGAGTGGTAGCTGAGGACGGCGACGCGCCCACCGCGGTGCTCCGCGGCGGGCGGTGCCGTCAGGTCCAGCGCCTGGGGAAGGGAGGCGCCGAACCGGCCGAGCTCGTCGTTGACCGCGATGCGCAGCGCCTGGAACGTCCGCGTCGCCGGGTCGACGCGGGTGTGCCTGGCCTGCGCGGGGACCGCCGCGGCGACGACCTCGGCGAGCTCGGTGGTGGTGGTGAGGGGGCGGGCACGCGCGATCGCCCGCGCGATGCGGCGCGCGTGGCGCTCCTCGCCGTAGCGGCGGATGAGGCCGGCGAGCTCGTCGCCCGGGGTGCTGTTCACGAGGTCCGCGGCCGTGAGCGGGGCGGTCGGGTCCATGCGCATGTCGAGGGGCGCGGGCGAGCGGAACGAGAAGCCTCGCTCGGGGCGGTCGATCTGCATGGAGGAGACGCCGAGGTCGTAGAGCACGCCGAGCAGGGGGCCGCGGCGTGCGAGGATCGGCGTCAGGTGCGCGGACAGCTCGTCGTAGCCGGCGTGCACGAGGTGGACGCGCTCGCCGTAGGCGGCCAGGCGCCGGCCGGCGAGCGCGAGCGCGTCGGGGTCGCGGTCGAAGGCGACGAGGGTCGTCGCGGGACCGCTCGCCGCGAGCAGGGCCGCGGCGTGGCCGGCGGCCCCGACGGTTGCGTCCACGAGGACCGCCGGCGTGTCGCCGGGCACGGCGAGCAGGTCGACCACCCGGTCGACCATCACCGGCTCGTGCGGGGCGGTCACGGGCCGCGCGGGGGCTAGCTGAACAGCCACAGGGCACCGAGGACGACGGCGAGCGCGGCGCCGACCGAGCCCACGAGGCAGAGGAAGAGCAGCGCGGTCGCGGCGAGCTCCCGGGCGAGGCCGGGGCTCTCGACCGCGGGCGCGCTCACGACCCGCTCGAGCGCCGCGAGCCGCTGCTCCTGGTTCTCCGTGACGAGGTCCATCAGAAGAGCCCTCCCGGGTTGAACGGCTGCTCGGTGTTCGCAAAGTCCGCCATGCCCTGCTCGCGGTAGCGCTCCCAGCGGTCGGTGTCCCAGAGCTCCAGGCGGGCGTCGGCGCCCACCACCGTCACGTCCTTGGTGAGCGAGGCGTACTCGCGCAGCCGGGCCGGGATCGTGACGCGCCCCTGGCGGTCGAGCGCGTCGGAGTGGGCCGAGGAGGTCATCATCCGCGCGAACATGCGCTCCCGGCGGTCGGTGGAGCGCAGCGTGCGGAGGTTCTCGATGACCCGTGTCCACTCGTCGAGTGGGTGCACGGTGAGGCAGTTGTCGAGCCCGAACGCCATCACCAGTCCCTCCTGCAGCTGTGCCCGGAACGCCGACGGCAGGATGACGCGTCCTTTTGCGTCCAGCGTGTGCCGGTACTCGCCGAGGAACATCGTCCCTACCGGGCCGGCTGTTCCCTCGGCCTCCATAGTCCCCCACCATGCACCACTTTCTCCCACCCGTCAACCACACCGTCACACCCCTGCGCTACATGGCGCCCCGTCGCGCCAAAGCGCAGGCTCCCGGGCGCGTCCAGCCCGCCCGTGGGGAAGTCGGGGTCGGCGGGCGGCCTGCGCCGGGAGGGTGTCCGGGGTCTCTAGAGCGACCAGTCCGCGAACGGGGCGTCTACGAGCGCCCGGAGGCGCGCGACGTCGTCGCGGAGCTCGGCCGCGAGCCGGGCGCGCAGGCGGGGGTCGACGTCGAGGGGATCCGGCGCGCCGGCCGGCTCGGCGACCGCGTGCGCGCCGAAGCCCGGATCGACACCGGCGAACGCGAACAGCCGGGCGAGGGTCCGCCCGGGAGCCCGGCGGAGGTCTTCCGTGGCGACGACCGCGATCTGCTCACGGGGGAAGCGGGTGAGGAACGGGTCGAGGCGCTCGGCGTAGCGGCTGCGCGCGAGGTACTGGCTCGCGGGGTCGAGCAGCGCCTCCTCGAGCGGTCGCGGCTCGCCGCCCTCCCGGCGGTGATGGCGGTACTGCGAGACGGCCCGCACGATCGGGTCGCGGACGAGGTACACGAGCCTCGCGTCGGGAAGGAGCATGGCGATGCGCCCGGCGCTCTCGGGGTGGTCCGGCGACGTGTAGCCGGGAGACGACTCCCCCCGTACCGGCACGTCGGCGGGGAAGTGGCGCGCGTACCAGTCCTCGCCCCGGTGCCAGTTGCCTTGCGGGGTCCAGTCGCCGTCAGCCGGCCCCCGCGCGGGGCCGAAGAAGAAGTTCAGCTCCTTCGGTCGCGACATCGCGACCTGCGGGTGCCGGTCGAGGAGGCGGTGCAGGGCGCTCGTGCCACACTTCATCGCCCCGATGACGATGAGGTTGGGCCCGCTCGACGACCTCAACCCGTCAGGAGGTCACCGAGGTAGGCGTGCCAGTGCGGCTCGACCCTGCCGACGGCCACGATCAGCCAGAACTCGGCGCGGGGAGCGTAGGGCATCCGCCGCAGGGTCATCCTGGCCTCGGCGGGCGTCTGGTCGCGCTTGCGGCCGTTGCAACGGCGGCAGGCGGCGACGACGTTCTCCCACTCGTGGGCCCCGCCGCGGCTGCGCGGCACGACGTGGTCGACGTTCTCCGCGGCGCGGCCGCAGTACTGGCAGAGGTAGTCGTCGCGCAGGAACACCCCCCGCCGGCTGAGCGCCGCGCGGCGGCGGTAGGGCACGTGCACGAAGCGCCGCAGCCGCACGACGGAGGGGGCGGCGACGTCGAGCGACGCGGACCGGAACCGGTGACCGTTCGCGTGGACGACGTCGGCCTTGCTCGTGAGGACCAGCACGATCGCGCGGCGCGCGGGCACGACGCAGAGCGGCTCCATCGTCGCGTTGAGGACGAGGACCTTCGCGGCCCTGCCGGGGGACGCGGCGACGCGGCGTACGCCGGGTTCGCCGGCGTCCTCCTCCTCATGCGCGAGGGCGTCGTGGGCGGCGCAGGCGTGGCCGTTCGACCCACCCGCCGCCGCGGCGGGTGGGGAGGTCAGGGACGTCGGCTCACGTCGCGGCTCGACGCCGCACGCCCCGACTGGTGTCCCCAGGGACGGGCCCACGTTCACCTCCCGGTCGACAGCGTCGCCACTGTAGCATCGTGGCGTTTCCCGCCCGATGGGAAGGGGGCGGGCCTCAACCCCCGCCGGGGGAGCCGCTCGGGGCGAGGTCGACGACCTCGAACCCGGCGAGCGCGTTCAGCGTCGAGCCCCACACGAGCACGAGCGAGTCGACGACGTCGGCGGCGGCGTGCTCCTCGCCGAGGACGAGCCAGCAGTAGGCGAAGTGCTCGACCATCGCGACGAGGGACGAGGCGACAGTGCGGGCGGGTGGCACGGCGTCGCGTCCGGAGGCGGCGACCGCCGCGGCCACGTGCTCGGCGACCCGGTCGACGAACAGCGCCCGGGACTCGACGTAGAGGCTCGAGAAGCCGCGCTCGTCACGGGCGGCCTGCAGCCAGGTGCGCATGATGACCGCATCGGCCCGGTAGCGCTCGAGGAACCCGCCGATGACCCGTTCGAGTGCGCCCCGGACGTCGTCGGCCTTCCAGGGCGCGGCCGCGAGCGCGGAGAACGCCGCCTCGCTGTCGCGCACGAGCGCGGCGAGCACGGCGGTCTTGTTCTCGTAGTAGGTGTAGAAGGTGCCGTGGGACACGCCCGCGCGCTTGACGATGTCCTCCACGCGGGTGGCCTGCCAGCCGAGCTCGGCGAAGGCCTCGCGGGCGGCCTCCCGCAATCGTTGCGCGGTGCGCTCGCCCCGGGAGCGCGCCGCCTCGTCCGCGGCCAGCCGTTGTTCGGTCATCCGGCCGCATGGTAACGCCCTGACGTGGGCGTCAACGTTCCGCGGCCTCGCGCCGGCGGGGCACTGGGCGCAGCACGAAAGGCTGGCGGCGCGCCTCTGACCTTGCGACCCCCCGTCGTAGGCTTTGGCGACCGCTCGGGGGCGGCTCGCGGGGCGCCAGGTCGCCAGTCGGCCAACGGAACCGGCGGGGGGTGGCGGGCTACAGTAGGGCAACCGGTCGCGCGGCTCACCGTGCGGGGCACGTGCACGACCGCGACACCCTGAGAGGACCATCGGTGGCGACGAGACGCAAGGCGGGGCCCGACATCCCCCACCTCGCCCGGGCCTACGAGCGGATCGAGCGCAACGTCGAGTCGGTCGTCGAGGGCAAGCCCGAGGTCGTCCGTCTCGCGCTCGTCGCCCTGCTCGCGGAGGGCCACCTGCTGATCGAGGACATCCCGGGGGTCGGCAAGACCCTGCTCGCGAAGGCCATCGCCCGCTCTCTGGCCTGCAGCGTCCGGCGGGTGCAGTTCACCCCCGATCTCCTGCCGAGCGACATCACCGGCGTCACGGTGTTCAACCAGGAGCACGGGGACTTCGAGTTCAAGCCGGGCGCCGTCTTCGCGAACGTCGTGCTCGGCGACGAGATCAACCGGGCCGGGCCGAAGACGCAGTCGGCGCTGCTCGAGGCCATGGAGGAGCGCCAGGTCACCGTCGACGGCACGACCTACGAGCTCGCAGTGCCCTTCATGGTCATCGCCACCCAGAACCCCATCGAGCTCGAGGGCACCTACCCGCTGCCCGAGGCGCAGCGCGACCGCTTCCTCATGCGGCTGTCGGTGGGCTACCCGTCCGTGGAGGCCGAGCTCGAGATCCTCGACGTCCACGGGGACGGCGACCGGCTCGCCGAGCTCCAGCCGGTCGCCGAGGCGCAGGAGATCGCCGCGATGGTGGCGGCGGCGCGGACCGTCCACGTCGCGGACCCGCTGAAGCGCTACATCGTCGACCTCGTGCGGGCGACGCGCGTGCACCCTGCGGTGGAGCTCGGGGCCTCCCCCCGCGCCTCGCTCGCCCTGCTGCGCGCGAGCCGCGCACTGGCCGCCTTCGCCGGGCGCGACTACGTGGTCCCCGACGACGTGAAGCGTCTCGTCCAGCCGGTGCTCGCTCACCGGCTCATCCTGGCGCCGGGGGCGGCGGACGGTGACGCGGCGGTGGCCGAGGTCCTCGGCGAGCTGCTCTCCTCGGTGCCGATCCCCGCGGGGCGGTGAGGATGTCCACGATGGTGGGCGGGGGCGGGCGACACCCGTGACGGCTCGCGGGATCTCCCTCGTCGTCGCCAGCGTCCTGCTGTGGGGGCTCGGCCGCACGCTGGGCCTGCCTGAGCTGTTCGTCGTGGCCGCCTCGAGCGGCGCGCTCGTCGGGGTCGCCGGGCTCGCGGTGTGGCTGTCGACGGCCACGGTCGCCGCTCGCCGTGTCGTCGGCAGCGCCCGGCTGCCGGCCGGGGCGCGCACCGACGTGCGCCTCGAGCTGCGCAGCGACTCGTGGCTGCCCTCGTCGCTCCTGCTTGTCGAGGACCAGTGCCACTACGGCCTCCGCCCGCCGCACGACGCCGATCCGCCTCGCGTCGTCGTCGCGGGGCTCGCTCCGGGGCGCACGGTGTCGTTCGACTACGAGCTGGCCGGGCAGAGCCGGGGCCGCTACACGGTCGGTCCGCTGAGCCTGCGCATCCGTGACCCGTTCGGCCTCGTCGAGCGGGTGCGCCGCTACCCGGGAACGGACGAGGTGCTCGTCCTGCCCCGCATCGAGGTGCTCGGCGAGGGGATCACGCGGGGCAACCATCGTGGGTCGGAGGCGAGCGACCGCCGCCGCCTGTTCACCTCCGGCGACGAGTTCTACACGCTGCGGGAGTACGTCACGGGCGACGACCTGCGCCAGGTGCACTGGCCGTCGACCGCGCACCGCGCGACCCTCATGGTGCGCCAGCAGGAGCTGCCCTGGGAGCCCGAGGCGGTGCTGTTCTGCGACACCCGCGCGCGCGCCCATCACGGGACCGGGCCCGACTCGACGCTCGAGAAGGCGGTGTCGGTCACGGCCAGCCTGGTCGCGCATCTCGCCGAGCGCCGCTACGACGTGCGGCTCGGAACCGAGGCGGACGGGCACGCCCCCCAGGCGGCCGGCCTCGACACGCTCCTCGACCGCCTCGCCGAGCTCGATGCCTCCGACGTGGAGCGGCTCAGCCCGGCCCTGTCACGGCTGCGGGGCGCGGAGGCCGGCGGGCTGCTCGCCGCAATCGTCTGCCCGCCCCCGGGGTCCGGCCCGGTCCGCGCACATCCCGACGTGCGCGCCCTCATCGGGTGCGGCCGGCGGTTCAGCGGCAGGCTCGCGATCGTCGTCGCCCCCGGCACGGGCGGCGCCGGGTCCCGGTCGGCGGAGCTCGCGCGGGTGCTCACCGGTGCCGGCTGGAGGGCGGTGACGGTTGGCCCGCGCGACGCGCTCGCCGACGCCTGGCCCGCCCTGGTCAGCGCCAACCGGCGCACCGCCACGGGGGTGCGCGGATGAGCGCGGGCCTGCGGGCGCGCCCGGTCCCGCCGGCGACGGGGCCCTCGCCGGTCCCGCCCGAGCGGGCGGAGGGCGCCCCCCCGCGTCTGCCGGAGCACCGCACGGCTGAGCTGCTGCTGCCTGCGGTGCTCGGGCTGCTCTTCGCCGCGTGCCTGCCGCTCGGGCGGGTGTTCCTGGGTTGGAGCTTTCTGCGGCCGGTGCTCGGGGCGGTGGTCGTCGCGGTCGGGCTCGTGTGGGGCACCCGCCGGCTCGGCCTGGGCCCGGTCTCGGCGCTGCTCGCGAGCGCCGCCGGGTGGGCGCTGTTCGTCACCGTGGCCTTCCTGCGGGACACGGCCGTGCTCGGTCTGGTCCCGACGGGCGCGACGCTCGACGCCTTCGTCGGCCTGTGGACCCGGGGAGTCGAGCTCATCGGCGCGCGCCCCGCACCGGTCTTCGCGGAGCCGGGGCTGCTGCTCCTCACGGTCACCGGGGTGTGGGCGGTCGCCCATGCGGTCGAAGGGCTCGTGTTCCGCCTCGAGTCGCCGGTCAGGGGCGTCCTCGTCGCCCTCGGCCTCTGGATGGTGCCGCTGCTCATCACCGTGGGCGAGGGCTCGGCGGCGCCCTGGACCGTGCCGTTCCTCGCCGCCGCCGCGCTCGTGCTGCTGCTGTCGGCCGGTGACGACGCCCGCCAGTGGGGCCGGGAGGCGTCCGGCAGCCTCCGGACCGCGGGCTCTCCCAGGGCGGCGCTGCCATCGGGGGTGGTGATCGCGGCCGTCGCCATCGTCGTGGGGGTGCTCGTCGCGGGAATCCTGCCGGGTTTCGGTCAGCCGCCGTGGTACGAGCTGCGCGGGGTGGGGGGGACGACCCTCACCACCAACCCGATCGTGACGATCCGCCACAGCCTCGTCGCGCAGGACCGCGGGCCGGTCATGCGCGTCACCACCCCGCGGCCGGTCTACCTGCGCACGACGTCGCTGGACCTGTACAGCCGCAACGGCGAGTGGACGAACGCGGGGATCCGCGGCACGCCGGTGCGGTCCTGGGACGGCCGGCTGGCGCCTGACGGCGTGCACGCCGCGCGGGAACGGCTCGACGTCGAGGTGGAGGTCGCGAACCTGCCGGGAGCTGTCCTCGTGCCGGCCCCCTTCGAGCCCCGGATGGTCCAGGGGCAGGGGACCGAGGACTTCAAGTACGACCGGCGGCTCGCCACCATCACGACCGACCGTGGTGCGACGCTGCAGCCGGGTGACCGCTACCGGGTGGAGGCGGTGCTGCCCGATCCCGACCCGGCTGCCCTGCCGCCCGACGCCCCACCGCCGACCGAGCTCGTCGCGCTGCCGCCGAACGTGCCCTCCGAGGTGGCCCAGCTCGCGAGGGAGATCGTCGACGGCGTGGGAGCCGAGACGGCCTTCGAGAAGGCGCTGGCGCTCCAGGACGAGTTCCAGAGCGGCCGGTGGGAGTACTCGCTCGAGCCGCAGCAGGGCCACGGTGGCGACGCGATGCTCGCCTTCATCACCAACCGGGCCGGCTACTGTGAGCAGTACGCCGGCACGATGGCGGTCATGCTCCGCACCCTCGGCGTCCCGGCACGGGTTGCGGTCGGCTTCACGCCCGGCGAGCAGGTCGGCGAGGACGGTCCCTACGTCGTCACGAACGGTCACGCCCACGCGTGGGTGGAGGTGCTGTTGCCCGGCTATGGCTGGCTGTCCTTCGAGCCCACACCCCGGCGCGACGGCAACCTGCTCCCGCCGACGACGCAGAGCCTCGTCCCGGCGCGGACCCTCGCCCAGCAGGCGGCGGCGGAGATGGTCGACCTCGAGCAGACCCCCGCCGACGCGGAGTTCCTCCCCCAGCGGCCCGAGCCGGAGGCGACCGCGCCCGCCCCCGCATCAGAGCAGGCTTCGCCGTCGGCCGAGGAACAGACGGGAGCCGGGTGGCTGCCGCTCGCGCTCCTCCTGGCGCTCGTGGGGGTCGGCGCCGCGCTGGCCGTGGCCCGCGGCCGCCGTGGCGGAGCCCCGCCACTCGACCGTGTTCTCTCCGCCCGCGCGAGCGTCGAGCGGATCGGGCGCGGCCTCGGTCTGCGGGCCATGGCTTGGGAGACCGACCAGGAGTACCTGGAGCGCCTCGCCGGCGCGGCGCGGGGACCCCAGGGCGCCATCGCGGCAGCCACTCTCGGCGGCCGGGCGGCCGAAGCCCGCTACGCCCCCCAGGTGGCCGCCGCAGCGGCCGCCGAGGCCGAGGCCGCGGCCGACGTGCTGCGGGCGTCCCTGCTCGAGGGGCGATCCGCTCCCGCCCGTGTCGGTGTCCAGCTCCGCGGACGGGTGTCCACGGCCGCGAGTGCGGCGAGCCTGGGCGCCGGCCGCGTGCTGCGCCGCAGCTGAACGAGCTGGGTGGCCGCTCCGGCCGCCCGCGTCAGCGGGATTCGTCCTCCCGGCCCCGCTTGTCCTCCATGAAGCGGTCGAACCCGCCGCGCAGCTGGCCGCCGAGCCGGTTGTTCTGCCCCTGTCCGAGGCGCTTCAGCATGTTGCCGCCGTAGACCGCGCTGGCGAGCATGAGCGCGAAGCCCGCCACACCGAACCAGATGTCGATGATGAAGCAGAGCAGGAGCAGGAAGCCGACCCCCAACCCGACGCCGGCGAGCTTGATCTGCCGGCGGGCCTGGGACGAGACCGTCGTGGTGCTGACGGTCTTGGCGAACTTCGGATCCTCTTCCCGAAGGCGCGCTTCGATGTCGGAGAGGATCTGCTGCTCACGGTCGGAGAGAGGCATTCGCACTCCGCGGTGTCGGTGGTTCCCCAGTATACGAAGCACCGTCGATTGTGCTTCAAGCGACCGCCGAGCGCACGAGCCCTTTCCGCACTGGCCGCCCGACCGGGGCGAGACGAGCACGTCACGAGCTCGGCGGGTGGGTGAGCCCCGCGGGCGCGTGCAGGGCGCCGCCGTCAGCCGTCGGAGAGCAGCGCCCCACGGGTGACGGAGTCGTTGCCGAACCGGGCTCGGGCGGTGTCGGCGGCGCGCTCGAGCGGGTCCCACCGGTCGTCGCCGAGCAGGCCGAGCTGGCGGGCGCCGTCACCGGGCACGAGGTTGGTGGCACCGAGCCCGACGAGGCGGACCCGGGCCCGCTCGAGACGGAGGGCGTCGAGCATAGCGACGGCCTCGCGGTGCAGCTCGGTCGCCTGGTCGGTCGCCACCGCGAGCGTCCGCGACCGGGTGATCGTCGAGAAGTTCGCGTAGCGCAGCTTCAGCGTGACCGTGCGGGCCGACACCCCGGCGCGACGCAGGCGCGGGGCGACCCTCTCGGCGAGGCGAAGGAGCTCGGTGCGCAGGCGCGCCGGGTCGTCGACGTCGCGCTCGAAGGTCTCCTCGGCGCTCATGCCCTTGGCCGGCTCGTGCGGCACGACGGTGCGGGGGTCCTCGCCGCGGGCCAGTGCGGCGATGTGCCCGGCGGCGGCGGGCCCGAGGATGCGTGCGAGCGTCGCGCGGGGCACCGTGCGCAGGTCACCGACGGTGCGCAGACCGAAGCGCTCCAGCCGCGCGGCGCTCGCGTCCCCGACCCCCCACAGGTCGCGGACCGGCAGGGGTGCGAGGAAGCCGTCGACCTCGTGGCCCGGCAGGTGGAGCAAGCCGTCGGGCTTGGCCTTGCCGCTGCAGAGCTTGGCGAGGAACTTGTTCGGGGCGACGCCGACGCTGGCGGGCAGGCCGAGCTCCTCGCGGATCCGCCGGCGCAGGCCCTCGCCGATCACGACGGGCGGGCCGAACAGCCGCATGGCGCCACCCACGTCGAGGAACGCCTCGTCGAGCGACAGGGGCTCGACGAGCGGGGTCACCGACAGGAAGATATCGCGCAGCTCGGCGGACACGCGCGCGTAGGCGGGGAAGTCGGGGCTGATGACCACGGCGTGCGGGCACAGGCGCAGGGCGCGGGCCATCGGCATCGCCGAGCCGATGCCGTACGCGCGCGCCTCGTAGGAGGCGCTCGCCACGACCCCGCGCCCGCCGGCGCCGCCGACGAGGACCGGCCGACCCGCGAGCGCGGGATCCCGGCGCACCTCCACGGAAGCGTAGAAGGCGTCCATGTCGACGTGGAGGATCCCCTCCACGCCTCAGCCCCCGACCACGAGCGTTCGCATCGCCGCCAAGGCTAACCCCCCGCCGAGCCACCCGAGGCATGCCACAGCTTGCGCGGCGCCCCATCGGGCGAGGGGGGCCGGCGCGTCCGTCCGGAGCCGACTAATAGGCTGTTCTCGGAGGCGGAGGACGGATGCGACGGCCCCCCACCGCCGGGGGCGTCGAGCGCCGCGTCGAGCGTGCCCTCGCGCCACGCGGCCATGAGCGCGCGCAGGTCCCAGGCCGCCTCGGCGTTGACCGACACCCCCCGGGCGCCCGCGCGGTGCACGGTGCCCTCGACGACGAGCAGCCAGGAGTGGAACACCGTCCCGGCGCAGCGGTCGTGCACGGACTCGAAGAACGTCGTGTCGGCCACCCCGGTCGCGTCGTCGAGCGAGCAGAAGATCACCCGCTGCCCGGACCTCACCGGTGGGGTCTGCGTGGCGACCTTCACGCCGGCGACCCGGACCCGCCGGCGGTTGCGCACGTCGAGCAGATCCATCGCCCGCGTCACCCCGAGCCGGTCGAGCAGGCCCTCGTAGAAGTGGATGACCGGCGTGGTCGCGTCGAGTCCGAGCACCTCCAGCTCCGCGCGGACCTGCTCGCTGGCGGTGTACTCCACCAGTCCCGGCGGGCTCTGCGCCGGGAGCAGCCCGAGCTGCTCGGGACGGCCCGGATCCGTGGGGCGGTGCCGCGCGACCCCCGACCAGCGCTCGCTCACCTCCAGGAGCAGGTCACGGCGGGTGACTCCCGGTGCGCGCAGGCCGTCGAGCGCCCCGACGTGCGCGAGCGCCTCGGCCACCGGCGCGGACAGCGCCGCCCGCCGCCGCAGGTCGGCGACGTCCGCAAACGGCCGCCCCGCGAGCAGGCTCTCGATCATCGCGTCGCTGATCCCCGCGACGTCCTGCAACGCGAGCCGGATCCCGAACCGCTGGGTGGGGTCGGCGGGGTCGGCACCGAGGTCGAGCCCCCCAGGGGGGAGCGGGTTGCCCGCAACCACGGTCCACC
>Ga0247713_1001379_pt1 | contig 12126 bp, 11 predicted proteins | sample 21E_NmetaG_FD_189936 | JGI IMG/M metagenome (GOLD analysis project Ga0247713, IMG submission 189936) | Soil microbial communities from hillslope of Landscape Evolution Observatory, University of Arizona, Oracle, AZ, United States - 2-1-E_N | ecosystem: Engineered > Artificial ecosystem >... | reverse complement strand
GTCGTCGGCTGAAGCGGTCCGCCCGTGCCCGCGAGCCTAGTGGCCAGGGCCCCGACGGCCCGGCGGAGCGCAGCGGCGGGACGGCGGGAGGCTCAGACGGCGGACCGCTTCAGCCGACGACGCTCCCGCTCGGACAGGCCCCCCCAGATGCCGAACCGCTCGTCGGAGCCGAGGGCGTACTCGAGGCACTCGGCCTTGACCTCGCAGCCGACGCAGATGCGCTTGGCCTCGCGGGTCGAGCCGCCCTTCTCCGGGAAGAAGGCCTCCGGATCGGTCTGGGCGCAGAGCGCCTGCTCCTGCCAGGAGAGCTCCCCGTCGTCGTCTCCGTCGGTGCTGAACACCAGCGCCAGCTCGCTCATGACGTCTCCTCGCAGGCCCCGTTCGAGCGCGGCGCCGCTGCCGCCCCGGTTGCGGTGTCTCCACGCCGGTCGAGTGGCCGTCGGCGGCGAGGGGGGAACGACACGCCTCGAATTACACGCGTGTCGTCCGCCGGAGTCAAGCCCTGCGGTGGTATCCGTCGACGGCCCGCCGCGATCACTGCTCGTGACGGGGCCGCCACCTCACGTCGACCTGGCGCGTGGTACCGGCGATCGTGTCCGGTTCGGAGTGGGCTCGGGCGTGGCAGCTGCGGGCGTCAGCGGCGGCGGCGGAACAGCCGCCGCTCGCCCTCGTGCGCGCCGGCAGGTGGCGGCGCGGGCGGCCCCGGGCGCGCGGCCCAGCTGGTCTCGGGCGGCGGCTCGGGTGCGGCCTGGTCGGCCGTGGCCCCCCCGGCGTCGGACGTGGCCGGCCCCCGCGAGGCCGGCTCACCGGACTGCGACGGGCCGCTCGCCACGACCCGCGGCTGCGGCCGTGGAGCCACCCGACCGCGCGGCGCTCCCGGATCGGGCACGGCCAGGCCCACCGGACTGCGCGCGGCGTCGTCCGCTGCGGCCTCCCGCGGCGGCGCCGCCGGGACGGTGGCGGAGTCCTCCGCCGCAGAGGCCTTCGGTCGGTTCGCAGCGGACTGCTTCGCGGTCGTCCCCGTGCCCCGGGTCCGCTCCCCCGATGCCCGCGTCGCCGGACCCTGACCGGCCTTCTTCGCGGCCGGTTTCGGGCCGGCCTCCTTGGTGGCCGGCTTCTTCGCCGCCGTCTTCGTCGCGGCCGGCTTCTTCCCGGGCGTCTTCGTCGCGGCCGGCTTCTTCGCGGGCGTCTTCGTCTCGGCCGGCTTCGTCGCGGCCGGCTTCGTCGCGGCCGGCTTCGTCGCGGCCGGCTTCGTCGCGGCCGGCTTCGTCGCGGCCGGCTTCGTCGCGGCCGGCTTCGTCGCGGCCGGCTCCCTCGCGGCCGGCGTCCCGGCAGGACCGGCGTCGGTCGACGTCTCGTCATGCCCGCTCCCGCGACCGCCGGTGGGGACGTCGTCGTCGAGGTCGTCGTCGAGGTCGTCGTCGAGGTCGTCGGCCCGGCCCAGCTCCTCGAGCGCACCTCCGAGCCGCCCGGTCGTTCTGGCCGGCGGACCGGAAGGCGTCGGCGCGGGCTGGGGGTCGGGCTGGGGATCCGGCTCGGGCTCGGCCGGGACGGCGGCCACGATCTCCTCGGGCACCTCGACGACCGGCGGCACCGGTGCGCCGACGGCGGTGCGGTAGCGCTCGGCGTCGCGCGCGTCCCGCCGCCGGCTGACGGCGTCGCCCATCCGGGCTCGCAGGGCCGCGCGGTCGCGCGAGGACAGACCGGCGGCGAACTCGTCGAGGATCTCGTGCAGCACCCGGTCGCGCTCGGCCTCGAGGATCCGGTCGCGCTCGGCGAGGTACCCGACGAGCACCTGCCCCGCCGCCGACAGCCGCTTGGTGCCGGTGTCGATGCCGCTGCGGGCGCGGTCGACGCCGCCGACCGCACGGCTGAGCGACGCCGTCACCTCGTCCAGCTTGCCGGCGACCTCGGCGCGCACCTCCCCGACCGTCGCCTCGGCCAGCGCCCTGGCGCCCTGGACCACCTCGTGGGTGCGCGTCGGCCACTCCTTGCGCAGGCCGCCGACGATGCCGCCGAGGACGTCGGTGCTCTCGACGACGGCGGCGACGTCCTCGCCGGCCTGGTCGACGGCCTCGGCGGTCCGCTGCAGGGCGGCGTCGACGCCGGCGAGGCGCTCGCTCATGTCGCGCTGCCGCTCGTCGACGGTGGTGTCGAGCTCGCCCAGCCGGTCCAGGAGCTGGGCGACCTGCGCGTCGGCCTTGGTGAACAGCTCCTTGCGCAGGTCACGCCCGGCCTCGACGACGTCGTCGCGCACCGTGTCGAGCGTCGCCTCCAGCTCGCTGCGGAAGGAGGTGACGGCCGCGGCGAGGGCGTCGGCGCGCTCCTGCAGTGCGCGGGTGTCGCCGGCCGAGCCCTCGACGAGGGTGCGCACCTCCTCGAGCCGGGCGCTCACCGCCTCGAGCTGCTCGTCCGCCCTCGCCACGAGCGCGGCGCGCAGCTCCTCGGTGGAGCGCCCGACATCGGCGCGCACCTCGTCCAGCGCGCGGCGCACGCCGTCGCTGGCCGCGACCAGGGACGCGAGCCGCTCGGTGGAGTCGCGGGTGGCCGCGGTGCTGCCGGTGACGTCGCTGGCCAGCTCGCCGAGCCGGTCCACGACGCCGGAGAAGACCTGCTCGAGCCGCTCGAGCACCTCCTCGCGCAGGGTCCGGGTCCGCTCGCCGACCTCGGCCCGCGTCTCGACCAGCGCCTCGCGGACCGCAGCGGAGGACTCGGTGGTGACCGCCGTCAGCCGCTCGCGCAGCGTCTCCACCGACTCGGCGACGTCGAGGCGCAGCGACGCGAAGCCCTCGGACGCCGCGACGGACGCGGCGGTCAGCTCGGCCAGCTGCGGCCGCAGCCCGCCGACCTCGGTGGCGACATCGGTGCGCGCGTCCGCGAGGGCGGATGCCACCTGCGAGCGGACGGCCTCGAGCCGCTGCTCGAGCGCCGAGCGCAGCCCGGCGAGGTCGTTGCGGTCCTGCTCCGACCGGGAGACGAGGTCGTCCTGCAGGGAGGCGACGGTGCCCTGCAGCCGCTCGGCCACCGCACCCATGTCGTCGCGGGTGGCGTCCCGGCCGTCGGAGAGGGCGCCGGAGACGGTCCCGCCGAGTCCGGTGAGGCTGCGGTCGAGCACCTCGCCGAAGCCGTCGAGGGCGCGGCCCACGGTGTCGGCGAGCTCGCTCACCGACTCGCGGGACGACGTGCTCTCGGCCGCCGCCCGCTCGAGCGCGCCGACGACGTCGTCGCGCAGCTCCTCGGTGCGGGCGCGAAGGATCATCGACAGGCGGTCGTAGAGGGTGGTCTCCATCTCCGACATGCGCGTCTCGGTGACGTCGCGCAGCCGGCCGACGAGAAGCTCGGCGGCCGACTGCCCCTGCTCCTCGATCCGGCGCTCGAGGGCTGTCACCGATGCGGCCACCCCGGCGAGCCGGTCGACCGTGGTCGCGGCCCCGTCGCGGGCCAGCGTCTCGAGCCGCCCGCTCCTCGCGTCGAGCGCCTCCTCGAGCACCGCGAGACGCGACTCGAGGGCGCCGCGCGCGTCGGCCAGGGCGGCCTGGGTGCTCGCCGCGGCCTGCGCCTCGTCCTCCAGCGCGCTCGTGACGCTGCGGTGCACCCGCTCGCCGACGTCGTCCATCCGGCTCTCGACCGCCGCGCGGAGCGCGGCGGCCACCTCGTCGAGGTCGGCCCGCTGCGGAACGCCGCCGAGGGTCTCGCGCACCTCGCGGGACAGCCCGGGGAGGCCGTTGCGGACGTCGTCGACCCGGCCTCCGACGCCGTCGACGCGCGACGCGAGCTCGGCCACGCGACGCACCAGGGCGCCGGTCTCGCTGCGGCTGGCGGCCACCGAGCCGGTGAGGCGCCCGCCGAGCCCGTCGAGGTCGGTGCGCACCGCACCGACCTCCGAGCGCAGCGAGCCGAGCTCGGCCCGCACCGCACCGATCTCGGCGCGGACCGCGGAGACCAGCGTCGCCGCCACCGCGCTCTCGCCCTCGTCAGCGGCGTAGGACGCCAGCTGCTCGATGCGTCGCGTCAGATCGGGGCCGGCTGGATCGACCGTGCTCACAGGGTCTCCCTGGGTCGAGGTGCACGCAGCGTAGTGGCCCGGCAGCGACCAGAGGTGCACCCGCTCCGGGCGATCCCTGCGCGCGCGACGCGACAGGATCGATTCGGTGCCGGGCCTCGGCGGCCCCTACGTGCCGGGCAGCCGGCCGGGGGCACCGCGGGACGCTCCCGTGACCCGACGCGTCAGGGCGGCCAGACCCGCCTCGAGCGGGCCGCGTCCGACCAGGTGCCGCCACAGCGGCGCGAGCACCAGGGCTCCGACGACCTGCACCGCCCAGAACGCCATCGGGTCGGGCCGGTTCCCGGGGGCGACCGCGTCCAGGACGAGCAGGTGCAGGCAGTACAGGGTCAGCGGCATCGACCCGGCTGCGGCCAGCGGCACGAGCAGCCACGACCCCCAGCCCCGCAGCGTGCCGGCGAGCAGCAGCATCGCGCCCAGCACCGCCAGCGCCGTCCCGGTGGTGTGCAGCAGGTCGACCGGCGTGGTGCTGTGCGGGGCGTCGCTCGCGAGCCACCACCAGGTGGTGGTGGGCACGTTGCCGAACCGACCCTCGGCGACGACGTCGGCGACGTCGCGCCCGCGCAGCGCGGTGACCTCGGCGATGCGACCGAGTCCTCCGCCGGTGCGCAGCAGCAGTGCGCTCGCGACGGTCGCCGCGACCGCGAGGGCGGTGCCGCCGAACAGCAGCGCCGCGTCGACCCGGCGCTCGCCGAGCGCCAGCCGACCGACGGCCAGCCCGGCGCACAGGTAGGCGGTCCAGCCGATGACCGGGTAGTAGCCGGTGACCAGCAGCGTCTGGAGGAGACCGGCCGGGTCGTCGACCAGCGTGCCGAAGGTGGGGCTGCGCAGGATCGGGTCGTCCATCGCCGGCCGCACCAGGAAGCTGACCACCGGTGCCACGACGGCGACGGCGGCGGCCAGCGCGGCGAGCACCCTCGGCCGCAGCCCCAGCAGCGGCACCGCCACCACGAACAGCACCGCGTAGTAGGCCAGGATGACCGCCACGCCGGACTCGAGCAGCCCGAGCAGCAGCCCGACGGCGCCGACCAGCGCCGCACGTGCCACCAGCGCCACGGACCAGCGCCGACGCCGCTCGCCCTGCACCGGTCGGCGCGCCCCCGTCGCGAGCGCCACGCCCACACCGGCGAGCACCGCGAACAGCGCCGCCGACCGACCGGCCGCCAGCAGGTGGGCCGTCGTCGTGGCACCGCCGTCACCCCGCGCCGGGACGACGTGCACCGCCATCATCCCGATCAGCGCGGTGCCGCGCGCGGCGTCGACGCCGGCGAGCCGGCCGGTGCCTGTCGTCCCCATCCGCTGCAGTCTGCTGGCCGGACGCGGCGGGCGCTCGCAGCGGCGCGGTCTGCCACCCTGGGGCGGCTCCGGCACCGGCCGGGATGCGGAGGAGGGGTACCGATGGCGGCCGTCGAGGTCGACCCCGAGGCGCTGCAGGCGATCGTCCGCGCCCTCGCGGAGGTCGCCGCCGCCCTCGAGGCCGACGTGCCGCCGCTGCGTGAGGCCTCGGCGTCTGCACGGTCCGGGGCCGGTGAGCTGAGCGGCGACCTGGCGCCGGGGCTGGAGGCGTTCCGCCTGTCCTGGGAGGCCGTGCTGCGCGTGACCGCCGGGTCGGCGGAGCTGGCCGCCGACAGCATCACCTCGGCGGCGGAGACCTACCGGGCGGTCGACGAGCAGGCCGTGCGGCCCGGTGGCCCGCGGTGACGACGGCACCGTTCGCGCTGCGGCTCGACCCGGCCGGCCTGGAGCGCGGCGCACGGACGCTGCAGCGGCTCGCCGCGGCCGTCTCCGGATCCGGAGCGGCCGTGGCCGGGGTCGGGCATGGGATGCCCCCGGTCTGGACCGGCCCGGCCGCCTCCGCCGCGGGCGGCGAGCTCGACGGGCTCTCGCGGGTCCTCCACCGGTGCGGCCCGCCGCTGGCCGACGCCGCCGCGGCGCTGTCGTCGCTCGCCGCCGAGCACCGGCACGCGGTGGAGGCGGCCGTCCCCGCGCTGTGCCGACGGTGGGAGCTCGCCGAGCAGCAGCACCGGGCGGCGCTGGCCCGAGCCGCCGCCACGGCCACCGCGGCCTTCGCCGGGCTGCCGCCCGCGCTCGACCCGTCCGACCGGGCGCTGGTGCGGGCCGAGGCGGAGGCACGGGCCGCCCGCAGCCGCGACGCCGCCGGCGCCGACCTGCGCGCCGAGCAGGCCAGGCTGCGTCGGGAGTTCGACCTGCTGCGCAGCGACCTCGCCGCGGCGACCCGGGCCGCCGGCTCCCGGCTGGCGGCGGCCGTGATCGTGCCCGTCGACCCGCGGGCGGCCGCGCTCGCGTCCTGGGGAGGGCTCGGCGGGCTGCTCGCGGCGGCCCTGCTGTCCGGCGACGTCACCCGCGCGCTCGGTGCCGACCTGCCGCTGTCGGCGCTGGCCGCCGCCGCGCGCCGCCCCCCGGACGACCTCGCCGCCTGCGCCGCCCTGCTCGACGCCGCGCGCGCCGCCGGGCTGCCGCCGACTGCCTACGCCGCGACGCTCGAGCGGTACTGGCTGCTCCGGGCCTTCGCCAGCGCCGGCATCGACCCGGCCGCCTGGGACCCGGCGCGTGGGGCGGCGGCGCTCGAAGGTGTCGTCGCGCAGGTCTACCGCTACTACGGCGACCTGTTCCTCGCCGACCGGGACCTGCACTGGGCCGGGATGGCCAACGCCATCGGGCCGTCGTTCGCCGCTGGCTTCGCCGACCTCGCGATGTTCCGGCAGTGGGCGCGGGCCGTGCAGCGCTTCCCGCTGCCGACCGGGGTGGACGGCGCGATGGTCGACGCCGCCGCAGCTCTCACCGACGCCGATCTGCGCGCCTACGAGCAGCGCTTCCTGCTCATGCAGCGACGCATCTTCGAGGACCAGGCGCCCGGTCACGAGGCCTACCGCACCGGCGGGCTCCCGGCGGTGCAGGAGATGGTGGCGGCCGGGCTGATGAACCCGCGCCGCGGTGACGCCTGGGCCGCCATCGCCAGCGGCGACCCCGGCCGGGTGGCGAGCGGCAACCGCGAGCACCTGTGGCAGGAGCAGCACGACGTCATCGCGGGCGACTACGACTGGATGCGGCAGCGGGCCACCGGCCCGGTCGTCACCTGGGGGGCCACGCTGGCCGGCGCGCCGTCGATCCCGGGTGCGCGCAGCTACCCGGAGGTCTTCCCGCTCGTGAGCCGCACCGAGACCCCCGGCCCGTCGTCGTTGTTCGGGCGCGACAACCCGGCGCAGGGCACCGTCGTGGTCACCACGCCCCTGCCGGCGGGAAACATCTCCGTCTTCGCCGACCGGTGGTCGCTCATCGAGGAGGACACCCTGCCCGCCTACCAGCGCCTGCTCGCCGACGGCGACGCCGCCGAGCGGCTCGCCCGGCAGCCGGTCGACGAGCGCATCGCCCACCACCGGCTCGCCCAGCAGTGGGACGACCTCGCCGCCCGGATGGCACGCGGGACGCGCATCGAGGTCGAGCAGTGAGACCGGCCGCCGTCCTGCCCGCCCTCGCCCTCCTCCTGCTGGGAGCCTGCACCGTGACCGATGCCCGCAGCGACCGCGACAGCCCGCTGGCCGAGAGGTGGGCGCGCGAGCAGCGCGTCGAGCTCGACCTCACCTCGCCCCCGGACCGCGAGCAGGCCGGGATCGCCGACGGCCGGCGCTCGCTGCCGCTCGAGCGCCGTCCGCCGGACCACCTCGACGTCCGGCTCGACCTTCCTGGCGGCGAACGGCTCGAGCTGTCCGCGGTGAGCATGTTCCTCGCCGCCGACGGTCCCGAGGGCCCCCCGGTGGCCCTGAGCGTCGCGACGCTCCAACCGCCCGACGAGGGTGTGGCCGCGCTGCAGGAGGTCGTCGAGCGATTCGGCTTCGACCCGGCCCGCCTGGACGCCTTCCTGCAGGACGCCGCCGCTGCCGCCGACGGCGACGTCAGCCGCTCGCTCGGCCGGGTCGAGCTGGACTACCTGCGCTTCGAGGTCGACGTCCGCCGGCTGCAGGCCGACGACGCGCTGCAGCTCACCTACGCCTTCCGCTGGGACGCCTGAGCCGGGCGCTGCCGACGGACCCGCCGGCTGACAGACTCTGGCGATGCGCATCGTGGCCCTGGCGGGCGGCATCGGCGGAGCCCGCTTCCTGCGCGGCGTCCGCGCCGCCGTCCCCGACGCGGAGCTGACCGTCGTCGTCAACACCGGTGACGACATCACCGTGTACGGGCTGCGCGTCTGCCCCGACCTCGACACCGTCATGTACACCCTCGGCGGCGGCATCGACGACGAGCGCGGCTGGGGCCGGCAGCAGGAGACCTGGAGCGTGCGCGAGGAGCTGCACGCCTACGACTCCCCCACCGCCTGGTTCGGCCTCGGCGACCGCGACCTCGCCACGCACCTGGTCCGCCGGCAGGCGCTCGACGCCGGCTACCCGCTGTCGGCCGTCACCGCCGCGCTCTGCGAGCGGTGGCAGCCGGGCGCCGCGCTCCTGCCGATGACCGACGACCGCTTCGAGACGCACGTGCTGGTCGACGACCCCGAGCGTCCGGGCCGCCGTCGGGCGATCCACTTCCAGGAGTGGTGGGTGCGCCACCGTGCCGCGCTGCCCGCACACGCCTTCGTCTCCGTCGGCGCCGAGGACGCGAAGCCGGCCCCTGGCGTCCTCGACGCGATCGCCGCCGCCGACGTCGTGCTGCTGCCGCCGAGCAACCCGGTCGTCTCGATCGGGACCGTGCTGCAGGTGGCGGGCATCCGGGAGGCGCTGGCCGAGAAGACCGTGGTCGGCGTCAGCCCGATCGTGGGCGGTGCGCCGGTGCGTGGCATGGCCGACGCGTGCCTGGCCGCGATCGGCGTCGAGACCACCGCGGAGGCGGTGGGGCGGCACTACGCGGCGCGTTCCTCCGGCGGCCTGCTCGACGGGTGGCTGGTCGACACCACCGACGCCGGCGCGGACGTGCCGGGCGTGCGGGTGCGGGCAGTGCCGCTGCTCATGTCCGACCTGGACGCCACGTCGACGATGGCGCGGGCGGCGCTGGAGCTCGCCGGCGGCTGACATCGCGATGCGCGAGAGGACCCCGTGCCGCTGTTCGGCGTCACCCTCCACGCCGTGCGGGCCGGCGCGCGCCGCGGTGGTCCACGAGCGTTCGCGCCAGGTGGTCGGCGTCGGCAGCCGCGCTCAACGTGGACGTTGCTCGCGGAGCTCATCGCGCTGGCGTCGCCGGCTGAGACTTCAGGCGGCTGGCCGGCAGCCGCACGTCGTGCTTGGCCAGCAACGCCCGCATCTGCGCCCTGACCGAGGTGGTGGTCTTGGTCAGCTGTCGGCGGTGCCGGACCAGCTCACGCAGCTCCCGCAGCTCAGCCGGGGCGATGTAGCCCTCGGGCAGTGACCCCAGGCGGAGCAAGTTCGCCAGCTCATAGGCATCCCGGGCATCGGTCTTGACCCGCTTGCGCTTACGCATCGCCTTCATCCCGTACGGATGCGCCAGGTGCACCTCGAACTTGCGCGCTGCAAGGCCTCGACCGCCCAGTACCAGCCGTAGGTCGCCTCCACCGCCACCGGCGCGCCACGACCGGCCCTGCGCACCTCACGGACCAAAACCTTCGGGTCCTTGTCGATCTGCACGACCTCCAACTGCTGGCCACGCTCATCGAGCCGGCAGATCACCGACCGATGCAGATGCAGATCCACCCCGACCCATTGCTTCTGGCGGATATCGTTGCTCACGGTGGCCTCCTCTTCTTACGGGTGTTGTGAGCAACTCCGAGTGTCCTCGGAGAACCCACAGGAGCGGAGGCCCCGCCCCGTTATGGCATCACTTACAGTATCGACTGCGTCGGGCGAGCGCGAAGTTCACGACGGCACGAGCCACAGCGAAGAAGAGCGGCCAAAACACGGCCAAGCGGTTGTCCTCAACCAGAAACAACGAGACCGGCAGCAGCACGACCGCGAGCGCGAGTGCCTCCAGCAGAATCGCGCGGACGGTGGTCGGTCGCTGACTCCACCACGGTCGGCGCTTACCCGGTCGCTCTGCTGTGCGCATCCACTCGTCCACGCAGTCCAAATTCGCCATCCGGGCGGCGAGTTCCTGCTTCACCTACGGCCCACCACGAACCGAGGCAGCCGGATAGCCACCGATGGGATGACACGCATGTCGCCCAGTACACGGCCGCAATTCGGCTTGGTCGACGCGTCCGCGCTGCCCGAGCACCCATGGCTGGGTACCCGTGTCCCCACCTCACATCAGCCTTGACGTTTCGGCGAAGTGCGCTATAGTTTCGAACGTATGTTCGATATCAGGGAGGTGCGCATGCTGCAGACCGCCAGCGTCTTCGAAGAACTCGTGCGCATCTTCCTGACCGAGTCTCCACTGTCGGGCATAGGTCATGCCGGGGCGGGGAACGCACCGCCGACCGTCGGTGTGGAGCCGGGCGACTCGGTGTCCCGTGGGGGCTCGGACGAGCCCGATGACGGCTGGCTGTGGACGCAGCCGGACGTCGACCGGCAGCCGAGCCCCGCGGCCTGGCTGGAGTGGGCGGCGCCGGGAGTTTCCGGGCAGGCGCCGCCGCCGGAGGTGGCCTGCGCCGAGGTCCAGGACGTTCAGCGCACGGTGGTCGCACTGCTGGCGCGGACGCCGTCCGGTCGGCCTGCGGACGTGGCTGCGCTGTACGCGCTCAGCGAGCAGCTGCGGGGTCTGGCGCTGGCCGAGATGGCCGAGATGGCTGCCACCGGAGGCCACCTGAGCACCGGGGCGGCGACCGCCGCGACGTGGCTGCGCGACGCCCGCACGGTCAGCGACGTCACCAGCCGCAGCGAGGTGCGGCTGTCCGAGGTGCTGCGGGACGAGCTGCCCGCGGTCGGCCGGGCGCTGCGCGAGGGCCGCACCACGCTGGAGCACGCCCGGGCCGCGGTCACCGGCACCCGCGGGCTGGACAGCCGCATCGTGCGCGGCAGTGACGACGCCATCTGCGACCTGCTGCTGGCCACCGACCCGACCGCCGTCCGGACCGAGCTGCGGGAGCGGGCCGAGGCGATCAACCCTGAGCTCGGCCGGGACGCCGAGCGGCGGGCGCACGCCCGACGGGGCTTCACCGTCGACGAGATCGGCAACGGCTCGGTGCTCGGCGGGGCGCTGGGCGTCGAGGACACCCAGGTCCTGCTGGCCGGTCTCGACCTGGCCGTGCGCGGGGACCGGCAGGACGGCGACACCCGCTCGCAGCGGCAGCGCCGCGGCGACGTGCTCGTCCAGTGGGCCCGGCAGGAGATCGCCGAACGCGGCGGCGACAGCATCCGGGAGGACCTGCGCAGCGTGCGGGCGCAGCTGCTGCTGACCGTCACCGCCGAGCAGCTCGCCGCCGCCGCCCGACTCGGCCGGCTCGGCGGACACCACACCCCGGCGGTACTGGACAGCCCCGCCCTCGCCGACGACGTCACCGGCCCGTGGCCGTGGGGCGGGCAGGACACGACCGCTGCCGAGCAGCCCCTCGACAGCACAAGGGTGCCCGCCGGCGGAAGCCTCGGCCCCGGCCTGCTGGTCAGCCTCGAGGCGGTGCGACGGCTGACCTGCGACGCCTCGATCAGCCTGGCCGTCCAGCCCGACGCCGACAGCCGCAGCGAACTCGCCTCCGGCCCGCTCGGGTTGCGCCCCCAGCCACGCCGCGACCCGCTCTACGTCGGCCGGGCCGCCCGCATCGTCACCGCAGCCCAGTGGCGCGCCCTGGTCCTGCGCGACCGGCACTGCGTGGTCAAAGGCTGCCGCCGACGACCCCTGCAGTGCCAAGCCCACCACGTCAAGCACTGGCTCGACGGCGGAGCCACCGACCTCGACAACCTCGTCCTGCTCTGCTTCCAGCACCACCACGACCACCACGACCGCGGCCACGACCTCCGACACCGCGACGGACGCTGGATCACCACCACCGGCTGGGGAGCCCACGCACCGCCCTGACGGATCGCGCCCCCGGGCGCCGTCGCCGGCCAGGAACCCCACCGCTCCCGGCAACCTCGTCCTGCTCTGCCGGCGGCGCCGACCCGCCATGGCCAGGCTTGGGCTCACCGTCAGCGGACGTCGACCTCGACGCCGTGATACCCGGT
>Ga0247713_1001377_pt1 | contig 12132 bp, 8 predicted proteins | sample 21E_NmetaG_FD_189936 | JGI IMG/M metagenome (GOLD analysis project Ga0247713, IMG submission 189936) | Soil microbial communities from hillslope of Landscape Evolution Observatory, University of Arizona, Oracle, AZ, United States - 2-1-E_N | ecosystem: Engineered > Artificial ecosystem > Mesocosm... | reverse complement strand
ACCGCAACCGCAGCACCGTGGGTGGTCGATTGTACGCCCGCGTTCGCGTTCAGGGCGCGGTTCGGCGCGCGCTCGCACATCGACTAAGTCCTATCGCGAGTGGCGCTCCGGCGCCGCGGGTCGCCGCGCGATCGTCGCACACCTCGACGGTGCTGCGGTTGCGGTCGCGGGCGCAAGCCACGCTGGCAGTAGTCGTCTACGACGCGCGCGCAGCGGCGCCCTTCGGCTATTGCGCTGACGACCAGCGATTGCCCGCGGCGTGCGTCCCCGGCCGCGAACACTCCCGGCTTGGAGGTCGCATAGACCGGCGCGCGAAGGTTGCCGCGGCGGTCGCAGTCAAGGGCGAACTGTGATGCCAGTCCGTCGTGCTCGGGGTGCGCGAAGCCGATGGCGATCAGCACCAGATCAGCTGGAAGCTCAAAGCCGGAGCCCGGCAGCGGAGCGAAGTCCGGCGGCGGACCGACATGGCTGGCGCGCACCGCGCTGACGTGGCCATCGGCGCCGACCAGCTCGGTGGCCGTGCGGCGATCGAGGCGCGTGCCGCCCTCGTCCAGCGCGTAGGTGCTGGGCAGCCGCCTTGGCGCCGCCGGCCACGGCACGATGTCTCGCGCGGCCGGACCGACGGGCTCGGGATAGGTGTCCAGCAACGTCACGCTGCGCGCGCGGTGGCGGTGCAGGTTGGCGATGCAGTCCATCGCCGTGTCGCCGCCGCCGATCACCACCGCGTCGCAGCCGCTCGCAGCGATCGGACGCTCGTCGCACCACGCATGACGTCCCTGCTCGGCGGCAACGGCCCGGTTGCACTGGTAGAGGTAGTCCATCGCGAAGTGCACGCCCTCGAGCTCACGGCCCGGGAGCTCCAGATCGCGCGGCACGCGTGTGCCGATGGCCAGGACGACGGCGTCGAAGGTGCTCAGCAGATCCTCGCCAGTCGGATCCACGCCGGCATGCACGCCGCAACGGAAATGCACGCCCTCACGCTCCAGCAGCATCACCCGCCGGTCGACCACCCACTTCTCGAGCTTGAAATCCGGAATCCCGTAGCGCAGCAGCCCACCCGGCTCCTCGTCGCGCTCGAATACGGTCAGCTCGTGACCGCGGTTGTTGAGCTGCGCGGCGACCGCGAGACCGGCCGGTCCGGAGCCCACAACCGCCACCTTCTGCCCGCTCCGCGTCTGCGGCGGATGCGGCTGCACCCAACCCTCTTCCCACGCCCGCTCCGCGATCGCGACCTCGATCTGCTTGATCGCCACAGGATCATCGTTGATCGCCAGCACGCAGGCGGGCTCGCACGGCGCGGGGCAGACGCGACCCGTGAACTCCGGGAAGTCGTTGGTCGCATGCAGTGCGTCGATCGCCGCGTGCCAGTCGTCGCGGTAGACGAGGTCGTTCCAGTCGGGAATCAGGTTGCCCAACGGGCAGCCCTCGTGGCAGAACGGGATCCCGCAGTCCATGCAGCGTGCACCCTCCTGGCGCGCGTGCGCCGCCGACGGGATCTCGTAGACCTCGTCGTAGTCGCCGACGCGCTTTTGCGGGTCGCGCTGTGGCGTCGGCGCACGCGCGAATTCAAGAAAGCCACGCAGCTGTCCCATGACAGGCGCCATCGGGTGCTGAAGAGCTACGAAGGATCCCTCGCGAGCCGCCACTTTTCAACCAACGGGCGACTCGGCATGTCGGCGGATGCGATCGCCACCGCGGCCCCGGCGCGTTCCGGACGGTCCACGCGCGGGGGCCTTCGACCGGTGTCGTCTTGCGATCTGCTGGGCGGCTTGAGTCGACGTGCCGCTTCTAACGCTTCGTGCCCCTCTTCGGTCGCATGCGGACTGAAGGTGGGCGCGTTTAGCACGGCATGCATGTATTTCGCGCCCACCTTCGCGGCCGCTCGTCCTCGCGGCCTCGGATCGCCGGCCAGCGCCCGCTCCCCGGACTCCGGCATCGGACTACATCCTCGTCGAGCGTCGAGAAGCCCTGTCGCTTGCAGCCGGCGCCGATGCGGCACCGCGCCCAGGGTCAATAGCTGAACACGGTCGCGCCCTCACCGATCCAATCCCAAAGCGGCGTAGCGCCGGCCAGCTTCGCGTTCGCGGCGAGTTCCGCGTCGTCGAGGCGGCGGGCTTCGAAGCAGATCGGGCAGACGAAGAGCTCCCCTCCGCCTTCGGCGTACTGCTCGAAGAGACGCTGCACGGGCGGCGCGCCCGCGACCTCCACTGCCTCCGCATAGCCGGGAAGCGCGATCCGCACGGCTTCCTTGGTCAGGAACATCACGACGTCCTTGCCCTTCGCCACGGCGGCCGTGGCGACGAGGAACGCGACCGTGACCTTGTCGGCGTCCTCATGTCCAGTGGTCAGGTTGATGACGACCTTGCCGTTCTCGCTCATTGGGTTCTCCTATCGCGTTGGCACGGGCAGCGTGCCGCTGTGTACGACCTCCGCGGCGACTCGCCCCGCTTCGATCGCAAGCTCTACCGCGTAGCGGCGATCCGCGCCGTCCCCTCGACGCTGCGCGAACTTGACCACCACTCCGCCAGCCGCCGGCGTCTCGCACCATTCGAAGATGGCGCTCGGACGCGGATACATCGACCCGTGCGTTGCAACGATCTGCTCCGGGCCGGTGCCGTGGAAGCGCCGGCCGCAGACCGTGGCGCTCAGAACCGCATCTGGTGCCAGGCACTCACGCCATGCGGCGAAATCGCTCGTCTCCAGCGCGTGTCTGAGCGTTGCAGTGATCCGTGCCGTGGTCATGGCGAAGCACGGTACGTATGCGGACACGCGTCGACTTCCCCTGGACGGGTCACTCGAGCGCCGATGCTGCGTGGCCCATTCGGGCCAGTCAGCGGCCGTGGCGTGCAACCCGCGCGACAGCAGCGGCGCGCGAGGACACGCCGAGCTTGTTGAGGAGGTTGGCGACATGGCGATGCACGGTGTGCTCGCTCAGTACGAGCCTCCGGGCGATCTCCCGATTGCTGAGTCCCTCGGCGACCAGTTCGAGCACCTCGCGCTCGCGCGGGCTCAGCCCGTCCGAATCGCGGCGCGCGGCTTGCAGCGTCGCGAGGATCCCGGTCGCCCCCAGCCGTGCGAGCACCTCCCGCGCTCGCTGGAGATGGACGTCCGCCTCGTCGTGGCGATCGAGCGCGGTCAGGCTCTCGGCCAGCTCGATCCTGGCAGCGGCCGTCTCGAACGGCGCGCCGCAGCGGAAGTAGAGCTCGACGGCGCGTTCCAGTGGCCGGCGGGCGAGGTCGTGGCGCCCGCGTGCCGCGGCGATGATGCCTTCACCCAGGCTCACTGCGGCCAGCATCTGATCGGTTGCCATGGCCTCGGCAACCGGCCGAAGCTCGGCGAGCGCGCGTTCGGCGCCATCGATGTCTCCAGTCGCGACGCACGCGCGCATGAGCAACTCCCACGCCGCTGAACGATCCGTTCGATTGGACTCAGGGATGATCGACAAGACGCGCTTTGCCAGGTCGGCCGCGGCAAGGGCATCATCATCGTCGAGCGCGACCGCAGCGAGGCCGATCAGACCGTGGGGATGAAACTCGATCTCCCCGTAGAGCCGCTTCGCCTCCTCCGCGCGGCCCTGTCGGCGGCGAAGCTCGGCGAGACGCAACACCCGCTCGGGCGCCAGACCCGGAGCGTGCCTGTCGAGCAGCTCAGCCGCACGCTCGAGCTCGGCCTCGGCTCGCTGCCATTCACCAGCTCCCGTCAAGACGCCTGCATAATGCGCTCGGCAGACGCCAAGCAAGGCGTTTCTGCCCGACCGCTCGCAGAGGTCTCGCAGGCGCTCACACCACTGTCCGGCACGGCCGTAGTCGCGCGCCTTCTCGCACGCGAAGATCAGGTAGCAGAAGGTCACCCCGACGGCCGCGAGATCGTCGAGCTCGCCTGCTGTCACGGCCGCTGCAGCTTCGTCGAGCTGCGAGAGCCCCTCCCGCATGTTTCCGATGCTCACGAGGCTGAGTCCCTCCAGGGCGAGGCCCAGGACCTCGAGCTCGGCGACGCCGACCAGGCCGCCCAGCCGCTGTGCATCTCGCGCGAAACCGAGTGCCGACTGAGGATCGTCGTCTCCGAATATCGCGGCGTCGCCCTCCGTCACCGCGAGGTGACCCTGCTCGGCGCACGGCGGCAGATCGTCGAGCATCCGGTGGGCGCGCCGGGTCCAGCCGTTCGCGACCGCCGGCTCGCCGCGCAGGTTGAAGTAGTTCCACGCGAGCTGGCTTGCCATCCGGCCCGCACCACGCGCGTCTCCACGTGCTCTGAACTGCCGATACGCCTCCTCCTGGCTGGCGAAGGCCTCAGCAAGATCGCCTGCGCCGAACGCGGCGTTCGCGAGCCCCTCGTGCGCCTCAGGACCGGCCTCGTCACGTATCGCCGCGAACGCCGCGCGCGCTTGCGCCCAGGCGCCACGCTGCAGCGCTTCGCGACCAGCGGCCAGACGGTTGCTGAGCGTCGAGGAGTCCAGGCCAGCAGCGTAGTCCGCGGTGGCGTGACCGCGCCCATTTGAGCGGCTCAGAGCTGGCGTGAGCGCGTTGCAACCCCCACGCGGTGCGGCTAACGTAGCGCCGTCCCGCGACGCGCACCGGCCACGGCAGCCTCGGCCGGATCCTGATGAAAGGCGGTAGCCGCTTTGGCGCCAGACCTCGATCCCTCCCGAGTCATGCAGGTCGGTATGGGGTTCTGGCCTTCGAAGACGCTGCTGTCCGCCGTCGAGCTGGAGCTCTTCACGCAGCTCGGCAGCGAATCGATGACCGGCGAGCAGATCGGCGAGCGGCTCGATCTGCACCCGCGAGCGATCTACGACTTCCTCGACACGCTCGTCGCGCTGAGGCTCTTGGAGCGCGACGGCGACGGCAGCGACGGGCGCTATCGCAACAGCGCAGAGACCGCGGCGTTCCTGGACAAGCACAGTCCCACCTACATCGGCGGCCTGCTGGAGATGTGCAACGCACGGCTGTACCGGTTTTGGGGCGACCTCACCGAGGCGCTTCAGACCGGCAGGCCGCAGAACGAGATCAAGCACACCGGAAAGCCGATGTTCGACGAGCTCTACAGCGACCCCGCGCGCCTCGAGCAGTTCATGCACGCGATGCAGGGCATCTCGCTTGGCAACTTCCACGCCTTGGCTGAGAAGTTCGACTTCTCCCCGTACAACACCGTCTGCGACGTCGGCGGCGCCACCGGCCAGTTGTGCAGCGTTCTCGCCACGCGCTACCCGCATCTGCAGTGCACCACCTATGACCTGCCAGTCGTCGCGCCGATCGCCGAGAAGACGATCGCGGCGGCAGGACTCAGCGATCGCGTCAAGGTCGCCGAGGGCGACTTTCTCACCGACCCGCTGCCCCGGGCCGATGTCATCACCATGGGGCTGATCCTCCACGACTGGAACCTGGAGCGCAAGACAGAGCTCATCAGATCGGCGTACGACGCGTTGCCCGATGGAGGCGCGTTCATCGTCGTCGAGAACCTCATCGACGACGCCCGCCGCGAGAACGCCTTCGGGCTGATGATGTCGCTGAACATGCTCATCGAGTTCGGCGACGCGTTTGACTTCACCGGCAGCGACTTCGAAGGCTGGTGCCGCGACGCGGGCTTCCGGCGCGTCGACATCCTCCCGCTTGCCGGTCCCGCGAGCGCCGCCATCGCCTACAAGTAAGCGCCGCCGCTTCCCAACACGGCCGTACCGGCAGACGAGCGGCAGACTCGAGGGTTATCACCGCGTCCCGCCGACGAAGCGTCGCTCTTCGCGCCGAGCGCAAGCGCATCAGGGCGACGACGGCCGCGCCGGCTCCTGCTGCAGCAGGCGAGCCGCGCTCAACGCAACGATCGCAAGCACTGCTCCACAGCGGCTCGTGCAGCGGGCGTCCAGTCCTCGTTGTGCCGGTACCACACCTGTCCCACCGCGCGAGCCTTCCCCATCCCACGCCGCCTGGCCTCCGCCTGCGCGCGCCTGGCGTCGCCCTCACTGCTTGTCACTTCGAACAGCGCGAGCGGATCGTTCCTGCCATCGCTCGTCGCCAGCGAAGCACTGATCACGCCGATGACACGGACATTCGCCGCCCGGGCTATCCCCGATCTTCCTTCCAGCTCCGTCGGAAACAGCCTTGCGTCGCCGCAGCCGCTGACGAGCAGAGCGGCGGCCACCAGCCAGAGCGCAGGCATCGTTGAGCAGCGCAGTCAGAAGCTGCCTTGCTGGGCGGCAGCCGCGGTGTGGCCGTCGTCGCGTCCGTGAGCTGCTGTGGGTCCGCCGCGGCTCAGGTTCCTCGCTGCGGCGTCCTTCGGTAGCTGCGACCCGTGTCGCGGCCGACGCCACCGAGTCATGGCTGAGGGTCGAGCCCGGTGGTGCATTGGTGGGTCAGCACCGTGGCGAGAGCGTCAACGACGGCGGGATCGAACTGGCTGCCGGCGCAGGCGCGGAGTTCTGCGAGTGCGACTTCGGTGCTCATGGCGGTGCGGTAGGGACGGTCGGCGGTCATCGCGTCGTAGGCGTCGCAGGCGGCGATGATCCGCGAGCCGAGCGGGATCTGCTCGCCCGTCAGGCCGTCGGGATAGCCATGACCGTCGAGGCGCTCGTGGCTTGAGCGGACGAGCTTGGCTGCGGACGCCAGCGCGGGAGCAGCCGCGAGGATGCGTTCGCCCATGATGGTGTGGCGGCGGATGTAGGCCCACTCGTCGTCGTCGAGTGGCCCGGGCTTGTCGAGGATCGCTTCGGGGATCGCCGCCTTGCCGACGTCATGCAGCGAGGCGGCGTGCAGCAGATGGCTCATCTGGTCTTCGGGCAGGTCGAGCGCCTGCCCGACGGCCTTGCACAGCTGCGTGACCTCGTCGAGATGCGTGCCGAGTTCGGGGCTGCGTTCGGCGAGGACCTGCAGCAGCACGTTTGCGCTCTGGCGTGCCGCCGAGGCGCGGGTGCCGCCGCCCTTGGACGCGTACATCAGTCGGTCGGCGAGGCGTAGAGCATCCGACGACGTCCGCGCCTCTTGCGGCAGCAGGGCCGCGCCGCACGAGGCGGTGATGTCGAAGGCTTCGCCGCGTTCGGCCAGTGCGCCGCGCGCGCGTTCGACGAGCGCGGCGATGCCGTCGGGGGGCACGGCGGCTATCACGCAGAACTCGTCGCCGCCCATGCGGTAGCTCGTGCCGTGCGCGCGCAGATCGGCCTCGAGTCGGCGGCCCAGCCGGGTCAGCAGCGCATCGCCGGCGAAGTGCCCGAAGGTGTCGTTGTAGGCCTTGAAGCCATCGAGGTCGAGCATCAGCAGCGCGAGCGGCCGTTGCGGGGTGGCATCCGCGAGGGCGAGATCCAGATCCTCGATCAGCTTGCGCCGGTTGGGAAGAGCGGTCAGCGCGTCATGGCGGGCCTGGTGTGCGAGTTCGTCGTCGGCGCGCTTGCGCACCAGAAGCTGCGCGATCGACGCGGACAGCGTGTCGAGCAGCTCCAGCTGTGCGGCATCGCGCGAGCGGACGTCGTGGCTGAGGAACTCGATCACCGCCAGCACCTCGGCGCCGGCGAGCACCGGCAGCAGGATGCAGGCGTGCAGCCCGTCGGCGGCGGCGGCCTCGGCGCGCTTCGTGTCTGGATCAAGCGTGATGTCCGGTACCCAGCGGGGGGCACGCGCCTTCCACACCCAGCCCGGCAGGCCGCTGGAGGGTGTCACCACGATGCGCTTCGTGGCGGCCTCGAATGCCTGCGGAGCAGGCCCGTGATGCCAGAACGCGGTGCAACGCAATTCGGGCATGGGATCGCCGGACGGCGTCCAGGCTGCTCCCACAGCCCAGCCCATGCCCTCGCCGATCGCCGCCAGCAGCGCGGGCAGCGCGTCGTCGACGGTCGGCGCCTGTGCCAACACCCGCGTCGCATCGTGCTGCACTTTCAGGTAGCGCTCGTGCAGCTTCTGCGCTGAGATGTCACGCGCGATCGTCGACGCGCCGGTGACCTCTCCGGCGCCGTCGCGAATCGGTGAGATCGTCAGCGCCACATCGATCAGCTGGCCGTCCTTGCGCACATGCGTGCTCAGCTGCTCGCTGCCCTCTCCGCGCGCGACGCGCCCGTGCATGTCGCCGCTACCGTCGTGCTGATCGCCGGCCATGAGCATCGTGATCGGCTCGCCGAGGACGTCTTCGGCGCTGTAGCCGTAGATCTTCTGCGCGCCGTGGTTCCAGCTGACGATCGTGCCATCCAGCGACCACGCGACGATCGCGTCCTCGCTGGACTTGACGATCGCGGCCATGTGGCGCTGCGTCTCCTCGGCACTGCGCTGCTCCGTGATGTCCTGCTCGGTTCCGAATACGCGCAGCGGCCGTCCGTCGTCATCCACGACGACGTTGCCGCGAGCGCTCAGCACCCGCATCGTGCCGTCGCGGCGCACGATCCTGTGCTCGAAGCTGAACGGGCGCCCGCTCGCGCAGGCGCCCTCGACCGTCGCAGCGACAACCTCGCGGTCCTGCGGATGCACGTACTCGATGAACTCGTCGAAACACGCGGGGGACGCGGCGGCGTCGACGCCGTAGATGCGACACAGCTCCTCTGACCACTCGATGGCATCGGTCGCGAGATTCCAGTCCCAGCTTCCCAGCTGCGCGACCGCCTGTGCCTCGGCGAGCTGATCACGACGGCGCTCAAGCAGTTCGTCTGCCTGCTTGCGCTCGGTGATGTCGTGCAGAAAGGCGTAGAAGACGTAGCCGGCGGAGGTCTGCAGCGGCGAGATCGTCACCTCGACCGGAAACTCGCGGCCGCCTCGATCAAGCGCGACGAGCTCGAGCCGCCGGCCGACGACGCGACCCTCATCGGTCGTGAGCATCCGCTGCAGCCAGCGCTCATGTGCATCGCGGAAGCGCTCGGGAATGATCGTCTGCGAGAGCACGCGCCCAAGCGCCTCCTCGCGCGCCCAGCCAAACGTCGCGACCGCCTGCTCATTCCAGTCGGTGACCAACCCCCGCGCGTCGATCGAGATGAACGCATCCTGCGCGGTCTCGAGGATGTGACGCGTCTCGCGCTCCCGCGCAGCCAGCGCCCGCTCACTCTCGAGCGCGCGGCGATACAGCACCTCTGCTTGCGCGCGCACACCCTCGTTCAAACGCCACGCCACGATGCTCGCAAGCCCCGCCGCAGTCACGAAACCACCATGGATCAGCGCCCACTTCCACGGGTGCGCCATCGCATCGGGATGGTTGTAGACCGCGTGCGGATCAAGCGCCCCTGCCACCCCGTGATGCACCACGACATAACCCGCCGCGATCAGAAACGGCAGCCAATCCTCATACAGCGCCAGCACCACGATCATCACGAAGAAATGAAAGTGCGCCTCGATCACGCCGCCCGACACGTGAACGAGCAGCGCGGAGGACGTGATCAGCCCCAGCGAGACGACAACGGCCGCGACGCGCCGTCTGCGCCTCAGGCCATACGCCACGCCGGCCATCACCGCCAGCAACGCTCCGTGCTCGGACGCGTGCAGCAGCCCCAGGCCGCGCGTAGCACCGAACAGCGGCAGCGCGAGCGCGTGAAGGCACAACAACCCCAAGAGCGCACGATGACGCCGGTCGCGGACCTCCTGAGGCAGCGTCTGCCCACGCGGCAGGACCCAGCGCAGCCTCGCGACAAGCCGCGCAAGATGCCGACCCCCACGCTGACGGTCAATTCGTGCCATGACACGCTTGTCGGATCGGATCCCGCCGAGCTTGAGCAAACGCAGCACCCTCGATCGCTGCTACCTGGACGGCTCGGCATCCAGGGCACGCGCAAGGACCGCGTCAGCCACGTGTGCCGCGACCTCGACGAGCACGTCGAGCAGTTCCGGACGCGGCCGCTGGAGGGCGCCTAGGCGTACCTCTGGCTGGAGGCCAGGCATCTGAAGGTCCGTGCCGCGGCGGCCTCAGAGCCCGCGGCCTCCAGGGCCTGCGGCTGGCCATCAGCGACCATCACGAAGGCCTCGAAACCGCGATCGCGCGGGTCGTTGACGCGCCGTGGCAACGATGCTGCGTGCACTTCGCGCACAACATGCACGGCCACTGTCGCCCAGCGCAACGCGGCCTGGTGTCCGCGGCGTTGCGCGAGGTGTCCAACTGTTCCAGATCTCAGAGGAAGTGGTCGGAGCTCCCCGCCGCAGCCTGAGCCGCTGACGTCGCCCCGACGAGCGAGCTACACCACATCACGCGACTTGACTCGCAAACCGCTGCGATGAAGGAGACCTCTGCAGCACGCCGGAGCGCGCAGCTGCCGGGCTATGTGTGTGAGACATCTATGTGGTGTGCCCCTGATTTCTCTATTGTGGAGCGCTGCCGTTCACGGGGGTGCTGGCGACCGAGCGGCAAGGGAGCTGGTGTGCGAGGGATGCTGATTCGCGGTTGCGTGGGCGCCATGCTGGCGGTATTGGCCGTTGTGGCTTCACAAGGCGGCGGGGAGGCGGCGCTCGGACAGACTGGTTTCCAGCGGCTGAACCTCGGCCCTGAGTACACGGTCCAGCGGGTCAACAACCCGGAGCCCACGTTCCGCGCACAGATGGCGTGGCTTGGGATCGCCAATGCCGGGGATCTGGATGGCGACGGCGCCGATGACGTTCTCGTGCCGGACTATGCGGGTCCGGGCCAGATCTACATCGTCAGTGGCGCGACCGGCGTGCTGATCCGGACGCTCGAGATGCCCGACGCGGCCACGAGCACTGCCGGCAGTGACGGCAACTTCGTATATCCCGCAAAGCTTCCGGATGTGGCGTCCTGCCCGGGGACTGCAGCCAATCAGCCATGTCCGGCGATCGGCGGCGCTGACGGCGTGCCGGAGGTCGTGGTTGGCGGTTCGGGCGCCGACATCGAGGGTGCGGCGCCCGACATGGGGCGCGCCTACGTCTTTGACGGAGCGACCGGCGCCCTGTTGAAGAAGGTCCAGATGCCTCCGGCCGACCTCGCACTCGAGGCGGCGCATTTCCCGACTGGCAAGGGCTTCTCCTTCGGCCGCGCCGTGATCTCGCCATCGAGCCCGTTTCCTGCGAATGCGCCCGTCGCCATCAAGCTTGGCGACATCGACGGCGGTGGCAAGGCGGATTTCGTGGTCGGCAATCCCACGTTCCAGGAAACCGCGGCGAGCAACGCCGCCTGCGATCCGGGCCCGTGCGCTGGATCCGGTAGAGCCTATTTCTTCAGCGGAGAGGACGTCACCGGTAGTGCAAACGACATCCTCGACTCCCCGTTTCGCGTGATCAAGAACCCGAGACCCAAGACGGGCACGACCGGCGCCGATCACCAGCGCTTCGGCCACGCGTTCATCGCCGTCGGCGACGTCGGAACGTGCAACACGAGTTCCGGCCCCGGAGTCCCCTGCTCCGCAGGTACGATCGTTCCCGACGGTCGCCCTGACGTTGTCATCGGCGCGCATCGTGCGGCCGTCGAGGGCGTTGAGGCGGGTGTGGTCTGGCTTGTGGATGGAGCGACCGGCGCGCTCCTCAGGCGGTATGACCATCCCGAGCCGCAGGACGCGGCGTTGTTCGGCTACACGGTCGGCACGATGTCGACCGCGATCGGTGACGTCGCCGGCTCTGCTCTTCCCGATATCTACGCGCCGGCCGTGGGACAGGTCGGAACTGAGGTCGGGCAGGGCCGCGGCTACATCTTGAACGGCGATTGGCTCGCTCCCAGCCCTCTCCTCGTCGCCCTCGACGATCCCACACCACATCGAGGGGAGAACTTCGGTACCCCAGCTTCTGGCATCGGCGATGTCACTGGTGATGGGCGCAATGAGGTCTTCGTCGGCGTTGCCGGCCCATGGGTTCCCGGAGACAACCTGACGTTCACCGGCCATGCCCTGGTCGTCTCACCCGCGACGGGAGCGATCGAGCTCCAGTTCGACGACCCTGACCAGCAGGCGGGAAGCGGGTTCGGGCAGGGGGCCGTGCATCTCGGCGACGTCAACGGTGACGGCCTGATGGATTTCGCGGTCGCTGCGGGTCGCTGGACCGGAGCGGTCGAGCGCGAGGGGCGGCTGTACATCTTCCGCAGTGTCAAGCCGCCGCCGCCGCCTGCAGCACCGGCGCCGCCGGCACCGGCGCCGCCAGCGCCGGCACCGCCGGCACCGCCGGCGCCGGCGGCCACGAAGGCGACGGCGAAGCTGTCGTTGGCACGCGCCACGATCAACCGGCGCGACCGGGTGCTCGA
>Ga0247713_1001376_pt1 | contig 12147 bp, 11 predicted proteins | sample 21E_NmetaG_FD_189936 | JGI IMG/M metagenome (GOLD analysis project Ga0247713, IMG submission 189936) | Soil microbial communities from hillslope of Landscape Evolution Observatory, University of Arizona, Oracle, AZ, United States - 2-1-E_N | ecosystem: Engineered > Artificial ecosystem >... | reverse complement strand
ACCCGCCCCCGCCGCTGTTGCCGACCTGCTGTGCGGTCGGGGCGAGCTGGCCGGCACTGCACCCGATCAGCACCAGTGCCCCGGCGAGGGTGACGGCGAGGGCGGTTCCGACGCGGCGGGGGCGGGTGGTGCGGCTCACGGGTTGCGGGTCCTTCCAGCGGTGCTCGTGCCCGGGTCGCTCGGGCGGTCACGGGTGATGACCAGGGCCGCAGCCTATGGCATGCCGGCGGGACCCCGGCCGTCAGGCGATCGCGACGGGCCCCGGCGCATCCCCGACTGCACGTTTCCCGCTGCTTGTCAACCCCCGGCCGTCCGTCTCGGGCCGCTGACCTGCGACGACGAGCCGGGCCGGGCGGCGGAGGCAGGTTCGGCCGTGTTAACCTTGGCTCAGCGAAAGGGGCAGAGGACACATGGTTTTCAAGGTCGGAGAGACCGTCGTCTACCCGCACCACGGTGCCGCGCTCATCGAGGCCATCGAGACCCGCACGATCAAGGGCGAGGAGCGCAAGTATCTCGTCCTCAAGGTCGCGCAGGGTGATCTCACGGTGCGTGTTCCCGCCGAGAACGCCGAGGTCGTCGGCGTCCGCGACGTGGTCGGCCAGGAAGGGCTGGATCGGGTGTTCGAGGTGCTCCGCGCCCCGCACACCGAGGAGCCCACCAACTGGTCGCGCCGGTACAAGGCGAACCTCGAGAAGCTCGCCTCGGGTGACGTCAACAAGGTCGCGGAGGTCGTGCGGGACCTGTGGCGCCGGGAGAAGGACCGGGGGCTGTCGGCCGGCGAGAAGCGAATGCTCGCCAAGGCCCGCCAGATCCTCGTGAGCGAGCTGGCCCTCGCCGAGGGCACCGACGAGGAGCGGGCCGAGATCCTGCTCGACGAGGTGCTCGCCACGGCGTCCTGATCGGCGTCGATCCGATCGGGAGGGCTCGACGCGTCGTCGCGGTCGTCCGGTTCGCCGACTCGGGCGTGCCGGGTCCGCTGACGCCCGTCGCCGGCGTGCCGATGCTGTCCCGCACGGTCCTGGGCCTGTTCGCGTCGGGGGCGGTGGGTCGGGTGCTGGTCGATGCCGCCCGCGTGCGCGGGGTCCGGGAGGCTCTCGCTGCGGCGGGATGCGCACCCGGCGAGGATGTCGTCGTGTTCGACGATCCCCTGTCCGCGCCGGCCGGTGCCCACGGGGGTGAACGACCGGAGGCGTTCGGCGGTGACGCATATCTCGGTGCGGCCGAGGTCGTGCTGGTCCACGACGCGCACCGGCCGCTGACCCCGCCCGGGCTGGTGGCCTCGGTGGTCGCCTCGGCGCGGGCCGGGCACGCCGTCACCGTCCCCGTCCTGCCGCTCACCGACACGGTCAAGCGCCTCGACGCCGGCACGTGGCTGCGGGCCGGTCCCGACCGGGCCGGGCTGTGCGTCGTCCAGACCCCGCAGGCGTTCCGCGTGCGCGCCGTCGGCGCGGACCTGCCCGCGGTGCTGGCCGCGCCACCCGCCCGGGCCTACGCGGCCACGGACCGCCGCACCCACACCGTGGCCGGACATCCGCATGCCCTCGCCCTGCGCGGGCCCGGCGACGTCGAGCTCGCCGAGGCGCTGGCGGATCTCCGGTGAACCCGCTGCCCCGGGTGGGGATCGGCACCGACGTCCATCCGCTGGTGGCCGGGCGCGAGTGCTGGGTCGCCGGCCTGCACTGGCCCGGCGTCGACGGCTGCGCCGGGCACTCCGACGGCGACGTCGCCGCGCACGCGCTCTGCGACGCGCTGCTCTCGGCCGCGGGCCTCGGCGATCTCGGCGCGGTGTTCGGTACCGGGCGGCCCGAGTGGTCGGGCGCGAGCGGGGTCGCGCTGCTCGCCGAGGTGCGCAGGCTGCTCGCCGAGGCCGGCTGGACCGCCGGCAACGCGGCGGTGCAGGTGATCGGCAACGCCCCGCGGATCGGCACCCGGCGGGCCGAGGCCGAGCAGGTGCTCTCGGCCGCCGTCGGCGCCCCCGTGTCCGTGTCCGGCACCACCACCGACGGCCTCGGCCTCACCGGACGCGGCGAGGGCCTCGCCGCGGTCGCGAGCGCCCTGATCGTCCCCCACGCGGATGGCGGACGCGCCAGCCGCTCCGTTCGCGATGGAATGGACGACCGACCGTCACCGGCCTGAGGGGAGGGGACCGTGGCCGTCCCGATCGCCGGGGCCCCCCTCGGTGCCCTGCCGGTACCGGCGACCGCCCTAGTCGGCCGGGACGTCGAGCTCGCCGAGCTCTCCGCGCTCCTGGCCGCGCCCGGGACCCGGCTGGTCACGCTCACCGGACCGCCCGGGGTCGGCAAGACCCGCCTCGCGGTGGCCGCCGCGGCCGCGGTGGCCGACCGGTTCGCCGATGGAGTCGTCTTCGTCGACCTCACCGCGGTGCGCGACCCGGCGCTCGTCCCGTCGGCGGTCGCCGCGGCGCTCGGGTCGCGGACCGCGGCCGCGGACGGGCTCGCCCGGGCGCTGACCGACCGCGAGCTGCTGCTCGTGCTGGACAACGTCGAGCACGTCCTGGCGGCCGCACCCGCGCTCGCCGTGCCGCTGGCCGCGTGTCCCGCGCTGCGGCTGCTGGCGACCAGCCGCGAGCGGTTGGACGTGGCGGCCGAGCAGGAGCTGCCGGTGCCGCCGCTGGCCCTGCCCGACGACGGCAGCGGTGACGACGGCGATCTCGCCCGGTTCGCGCGGGTGCCGGCGGTCGCCCTGCTCCTCGCCCGGATCCGCGCGCACCAGCCCGGCTACGAGGTCACGAACGCCGACCGGGCGGCGCTGGCCGAGATCTGCGCGCGCCTCGACGGGCTGCCGCTGGCCATCGAGCTCGCGGCCGCGCGGCTGCGGCTGTTCACCCCCGCGGAGCTGGCGTTCCGGCTGCGGCAACGGCTCGGCGCGGAGCGGACGGACCTGCTCGGCGACGGCCCGCGCGACGCCCCGGACCGGCACCGGACGCTGCGCACCGCGCTGTCCTGGAGCCACGACCTGCTCGGCCCGCGCGAGCGGTCGCTGTTCCGCCGGCTCTCGGTGTTCGTCGGTGGCTGCACGGTGGACGCCGCCGTGCAGGTGTGCGGCGGCGAGGTCGAGGTGCTGGCCTCGCTGGCCGACAAGAGCCTGGTGCGGCGGCGGTCGGGGCCGGCCGCCGGCGGCGCGGTCAGCGGCTTCACGATGCTGGAGAGCCTGCGCGAGTTCGCCGCCGAGCAGCTCGCCCGCCATGACGAGGTCGAGGCGACGCGCGAGCGGCACGCCCGCTACTTCGCCGCGTGGGCCGAGCGCACGGAGGCGCGGATCGGCACCGCCGAGGAGTGGGCGTCGGTGGCCGACGTCGGGTTCGAGGAGGGCAACCTGCGCGCGGCCCTGGAGCACACGACGTCGGCGGGAGACGTGGCGCGCGGCCCGGCGCTCGCCGCGGCGCTCGGCTGGCACGCCTATACCCGGGGCCGGCTCGGGGAGGGCTGCGTGGTCCTCGACACGGTGCTCGCCGCCGCGGCCGCCGAACCTGCGCGGGTGCCCGACGACGCGCTCGCCGCGGCGCTGATGATCGCGGGAGTCCTGGCGCTCGCCGCTGGCGAGCCGGACCGGTCCGAGGCGCTGCTCGAGCGCAGCGCCCGCACCGACCCGCGCAGCCGGCGCCGCGCAGCGATCGTGACGGCCTTCCGCGGCCACCTCGCCCGGACCCGCGGACGGCACGGCGAGGCGGCGGACCACTTCCGGCGGGCCGCCGAGCTGCACGCCGCGCTGGGCAACACGGCGGGCGTGGCGTGGTCCCGGTACGACCTCGGCCTGCTCGCCCGGCGCCGGGGCGACCTCGCCGGGGCGGTGGAGCACCTGCGGTCGGCGCTGGAGGCGTTCCGCGAGATGGGGTACCGGTGGGCGGTGGGCTGCACCGCCTGGCCGCTCGCCGCGGTGGAGCTCACCGGCGGGCGCACCGAGGTCGCGGCGGCGCTGCTCGGCGAGGCACTGAACTGCGCCGAGGAGGTCGACGACGCCCGTGGGCTCGCGCACTGCATGGAGGTGGCCGCGGCGGTGACGCTCGCCCGCGGAGACCCCGAGGGCGCGATCGGGCTGCTCGGCGCGGCGGCGGCGCTGCGCCACCGGCTCGCCGCGCCGCTGCCCGACGAGGAGCGGGCAGCCGTGCACGCGGCAGCCGCGCGGGCGCGCCGCGCGCTCGGTCCGGAGGCCGCCGACCGCGCCCGCCTCTCGGGTCGCGGTCTCTCGCGTGCCGCGGCCGTCGCGCTGGCCCGCCGCGCCGTCGTCGCGCCCGCGGCCGCTCGGCCGGAGCCCGCCGGGGGACTGACCCCGCGCGAGCGGCAGGTCGCCGACCTCGTCGCCGCCGGGTGCACCAACCGGCAGATCGGGCGGCGGCTCGGGATCGCGGAGAAGACCACCGAGGTGCACGTGCACCACATCATCCGCAAGCTGGGGGCGCGCAGCCGGGCCGAGGTCGCCGCCTGGGCCGCCCGGACCGGCATGCCGGAGCCGTGACGCGTCACCGGCGAGTCCCCCTACATGGTTTCCCCGATACCGCCGGGCCACCGTCCCGCGGAACCTGGGTCGCGCTCCACCGCCGAACCAGGAGGCTCCGCCATGACCGTCATCGACGAGGTCGCCGACCGCGACCTCAAGGCGAGACACCGGCGCCTCTGGGCGTCCGGGGACTACCCGTCCATCGCCGCCGGCCTCATCCCGACCCTCGGCGCGCGGCTCGTCACCGCGTGCGGCGTGCGCGCCGGGCAGCGCGTCCTCGACGTCGGCGCCGGCACCGGCAACGCCGCCGTCCCGGCGGCGGCGACCGGCGCGGACGTCGTCGCCGCCGACCTCACCCCCGAGCTGTTCGACGCCGGACGCGCGGCCGCCGCCGAGGCCGGCGTCGACGTCGACTGGGTGGAGGCCGACGCCGAGCGGCTCCCGTTCGCCGACGGCGAGTTCGACGTCGTGCTGTCCTGCGTCGGCGTCATGTTCGCGCCGCACCACCAGCGGGCCGCGGACGAGATGCTGCGGGTGTGCCGGCCCGGCGGGACGATCGGGAACATCGCCTGGACGCCGGAGGGTTTCGTCGGGCAGCTGTTCCGCACCATGAAGCCGTACGCGCCGTCGCCGCCGCCCGGGGCCTCCCCGCCTCCGCTGTGGGGCAGCGAGGAGCACGTCCGGTCGCTGTTCGGCGACCGGGTCACCGACCTGGCGGTGCGCCGCGAGCACGCCGACTTCGACGTCAGTCCGGACCCGGAGACGTTCCTCGAGTACTGGAAGCAGCGCTACGGCCCGACGATCGCCGTCTACGCGGCCAACGCCGCCGACCCGGAGCGCGTCGCCGCGCTCGACCGCGACTTCCTCCAACTGCTCATCGCGACGAACTGTGGGGCGGCCGGTGGGCCGGCCCGCTGGGAGTCGGAGTACCTGCTGTTCACCGCACGGAAGGACCAGGACCAGTGACCGCCACCGCCCAGACCGCAGAGACCACCACCACCTACACCGTCGAGGGCCGCCTGCTCGAGGTGTGCACCTGCGCCGCGATCTGCCCCTGCTGGGTCGGCCTCGACCCGGACGGCGGCACCTGCGAGGGCACCGTCGCCTGGCAGATCGACCACGGCACCGTGCAGGGCGTCGACGTCTCCGATCGGGCCATCGCCGTCGTCGTGCACATCCCGGGCAACGTGCTCGCGGGCGGCTGGAAGGCCATCGTCTACGTCGACGACCGCTGCACCCCGGAGCAGCAGGACGCGTTGCTGAACGTGTTCACCGGGCAGCTCGGTGGCGCGGTCGCCGACCTCGCCGCGCTGATCGGCGAGGTCGCGGCCGTCGAGCGGGCGAGGTTCACCTTCGACGTCGAGGGCGGAGCGGGCACGCTGCGGATCGGTGACGCGGTGCACGCCGAACTCACCCCGTTCCAGGGCGCGACCGGGCAGCCGACCACGCTGTCCGACACCGTGTTCTCCACGATCCCCGGCTCTCCGGCGTACCCGGGCACCGCGACCGTCTACCGGCGCGCCGGGCGGCTGCTCGGCCGCCCCGACGTCGACATCTCCGGGAAGAACGCGGTGCAGGGCGCGTTCCGGTTCTCGGCCTGATGATGTCGACCGGTCCGGGCTCCGGGGGCGTGGCCGTGGCGACACCGGCCGCGCCCCCGGTGCGCGACCCGGCCGTCGGGTTGTGGGCGGCGGCGGGGATGTGCTGGTTCGCCACGGCCTGGCTGCTGCTGCTCGCCGGTGACGGCGCAGGTCACCACGCCGGGTCGCTCGAGGGGTCGACCTGGCCGTGGACGCTGCGGGCCGGCGCGTTCCTCGCCGGCTGGCTGGTGATGGTCGGCGCGATGATGCTGCCGACGGTGGTGCCGCTGGTGCGGCTGTTCGCCGTGGTCAGCGCCCGCGCGCCGCGGCCGGGCCCGGCCCGGGCGGCGCTGCTGGCCGGGTACCTCGCGGTCTGGACGGCGTTCGCCGCGGTCGCGCTGGTCGCCGCGACCGGGCTGGCCGGGCTCGTCGGGGCGTGGTCCTGGCTCGCGGCCCGGCCGGCGGTGGTGCTCGGCGCGGCGCTGGTGCTCGCCGGCGCGTTCCAGTTCAGCACGCTGAAGCAGGCGTGCCTGACCGCCTGTCGCAGCCCCGCGCTCGTCCTGCACCGGCACTACCGGCGCGGCGCGGCCGGCGGCCTGCGGCTGGGCCTGCGACACGGGCTGCACTGCCTCGGCTGCTGCTGGGCGCTGATGCTGCTCATGGTGGTGGCCGGGGCGGCGAGCCTGTACTGGATGCTCGCGCTCACCGCGGTGATGGTGGCCGAGAAGACCACCCGCGGCGGTGCCCGGCTGGCTCGCCCGGTGGGGGTGGCGCTGATCGTCGCGGGTATCACGCTCGCCGCGACGGATCTCGTCGGGTCCGAGCCCGTGCACACCGCGGCGGGGCACGGCCACGGCGCGGACCCGGGGACCGTGGCGCTGCTGGTGGCCGGCGCCGTGCTCGGCGCCCAGCTGATCGCGCCCGCGGCGAGCCGTCGCCGCCGCGGGCGGGCAACGGGAGACATGACATGGCGACGTTCGACGTCGAAGTGGCGGTGAGCGACGTGGCGCATCTCGTCCTCCCGCCGCCGCCGTCGCAAGGGGACGTGGGCCCGGTGGAGATGCTCGATCGCGGCGTCTACCGGGCGGCCGCCGGCCGCGCGCTGCGCGTGCTGCCGGGGCCGCTCGGGCAGCTGGTCGCCCGGGAGCTGATCGCGTACGCCGACTTCGGTTACCGGTTCCGCGTCGACGCCCTCGTCCCGCGCCTCGCGGCTCATGTCCTCGCGCTGCCGCTCGACCGGACCGGGGACGAGCGGGGCCCGGACGACGCGGCTTGAGCGGCGCCGCGGGACCGTCGCGTGGTCACCACCGGTCGCTTCGTCACAGCAGCTCGGCGAGCAGTTCGGCGACCCGGTCCGCGCCGCCGGGGTCGACCGGCCGGTAGTCCACCGGGCGGTCGATCTCCGTGGCGATCGCCTGGGCGAGCCGCTCCGGATCGAGGTCGGCGCCGCGGTCGAGCCGCCGCCCGGCGCCGTACCGGGCGAGCCGGTGCGGCACGTGCACCTGCTGCTCGAAGTGGCGCTCCAGCGGCACGTACAGGAACGGGCGGCGGGCCGCGACCAGCTCCATCGTCGTCGTCAGGCCACCCTGGACGACCGCGAGGTCGCAGACGGCGAGGTGGCGGTGCAGGTCCGGCAGGTAGCCGCGCACCTCGACCCCGTCGGGCACGGGAACGGACGCCGGGTCGATCCGCGGTCCGGCGACCGCCACCATCCGCAGGCCCGGCACCGCCTTCTCGGCGAGCGGGAACGCCTCGGCCACCCGGCGCAGCAGCGGCGCCCCCACGCCGGACCCGCCGACCGTGACCAGGCAGACCCGCTCGTCCGGGCGGTACCCGAGCTCGGCGCGCAGGGCGTCGCGGGCTGTGCCGCTCCCGCACCCGCCCGAGAACCCGCAGACGTAGCCGGGGAAGGTGTAGCGCTCCCGCGCCCACTCCCGCACGGTCGGCAGGCCCGGCCCGAGGGGGACGTCGACCGCGTCCTCCGGGTCGCCGATGAAGATCGACCGGTCGCGCAGCCGCGGGTAGCGGCGCATCCGCTCCACGCGCTCGGCGTTCCAGTCCGCGGTGAGCGCCGCCTCCGCCGGCCCGCCCTCGGGCAGCGGAAGCCAGCCGACGAAGTCGGTGAGCCAGGCGTAGGCGGTGCGCTTGAGCTCCGGGTTGTCGAACAGGAAGTGGTCGACGTCCCAGCCCTCGTCGACGATCCACAGGTCGTAGGGTTCGGCCTCGACGAGGTCGTGGAAGACCATGAAGTTCGCGACGAGGATCTCGTCCATCCGGCGCACGGCCTGGAACGCGTTGAGGTCGTGCTCCCCGGCCTCGGACTCGACGTGCGCGCTCTCGCTCGCCAGCCACGCCGACGCCGGGTGCACCCGTTCGCCGCGCTCGGCCAGCACCCGGGTGACCGGGTGCTGGGTCAGCCAGTCGATCACCAGGTCGGGGTGGCGGGCGCGCAGCGCGTCGGCGATCGCGAGGTCCCGGCGGACGTGGCCGAGCCCGATCGGCGAGCAGACGTACAGTGCGCGGCGGACCCGGTCCCGCGCCCGGGTCCAGGTCCGCGTCATGGGACGACCCGGACCGAGGGACTCGACGAAGCCGCGCAGGATCAGGTTCGCCCGCACCGGGTCGCGCAGCGTCGGGGCGTGCCCGCCGCCACAGATCGTCACCAACTCGCCGCCGGTCCAGTCGGCGATCGCGACGCCCGTGTCGTAGGGCACGATCTCGTCCCGGTCGCCGTGCACCACGAGCACCGGGCAGCGCACGCGGCGGCACAACGCCTCCACCTCCGCGGCGGTCGGCGCCGCCACCGCGTCCTTGGTGAGCAGCAGCGTCGCGGCGTCGGTCTCCAGGCCCCAACCGACGCCGTCCTCCCACTGCTTCGTCGAGTGCGGTTCGGTGAACACCTGCGACATGAAGAACTCGACCCAGCCGCGGTAGTCGGCGAGCCAGGAGTGCCGGTTGAGCCTCTCCCAGCCCTCGTAGCGCTCCTTCGGCTCGTCGAAGTCGGGTGGCAGCGGCCGCCACGGCAGCGCCGGACCGATCGCGACCACGCCGAGGGCGCGGCCGGGGTACCACGCCGCGAGCTGCAGGACGTGGCGCCCGCCCAGCGACAGGCCGACGTGCACGGCCGCGTCGAGGCCGACGGCGTCCATCACCGCGATCGCGTCGTCGACGTACTCGCGGTCGGCGTACGCCTCGGCAGTGGTGGGCCGGTCGGCGGCGCCGTTGCCCCGGCCCTCGACGGTGACCACCCGGAGGTGCCGGGCGAGGTAGGGCACCTGCAGCTTCCACTGCCGGGCGTGCACGATCGCCCACGACGTGTGCAGGACGACGGCACGCCCGTGCTCCTCGCCGAACACCTCGTAGCCGACACGGACACCCCCGCGCTCGACGTGCCCGGTCCGGTCCGGTTCCCGTGCGCGCATCGCCATCCCCTCCCGTCCGATCGCTCGAGGATGACGCGCCCGCTGCGGCAAATACAGAGCCGCGGCCTGCGAGCGGCCCGCGAATCGGCGGGTACCAGGCGTCCTACATCGCGGTGCTGCGCTCCTGGATCTCGTCGGCGCCGAGGTCCACGGTGCGCCGGGCGAGCATCCAGAGGTGCCCGAACGGGTCGCGCAGCCGGCCGCCGCGCTCGCCGTAGGGCTGGTCCGCCACCGGGAAGACCACGGTCGCGCCGCCGTCGACCATCCGCGCGGCCACCGCATCGGGATCGTCGAGGTAGAGCGCGAGGATCACGGGCACACCGCCCTCGCGGGGTGCGGGGTCGTACCCGTCGGCGTCCTTGACGGCGAACCGGGCCGGCCCGGCCGCGGCCATCGCGTGCACCACGCGCCCGTCCTGATCGGTGAACCGCTCGACGGTGTGCGCGCCGAACGCGTGGGCGTAGAAGGCGAGCGCCGCGTCGGCCCCGTCGACGACCAGGCGCGGGTAGAGCTCGAGGATCGTCGAAGGACCGCTTGCGGGTCCGAGGTCTGTTCCGGTCATGGCGCCATGGTGCCGCCGCGCGTGGACAGGGTCTTGGAGAAACCGGAACGACCAGGTCCGTAGGCTGGGTCGCGTGAGCCTCGGACTGTACGACACCGCGACCAGGAGCAGGCGGGACTTCGTCCCGGTGCGGGCCGGAGCCGTGTCGATGTACGTCTGCGGCGCGACGGTGCAGGGCCTGCCGCACATCGGGCACGTCCGCTCCGGGCTTAACTACGACGTGCTCCGCCGATGGCTCACCCACCGCGGCTACGACGTCACCCTGGTGCGCAACGTCACGGACATCGACGACAAGATCCTCACCCAGGCCGCCGAACACGGCCGCCCCTGGTGGGAGTGGGGGGCCACCCACGAGCGGGCGTTCCAGGCCGCGTACACCGCACTCGGCTGCCTGCCGCCGTCGATCGAGCCGCGCGCGACCGGGCACGTGCCACAGATGGTCGAGCTGATGCAGCGGCTGATCGAGCGCGGCCACGCCTACCCGGCCGGAGAGTCGGCGGCGGGCTCGAGCGTCGGCGGGGCCGGTGACGTCTACTTCGACGTCCGCTCCTTCCCCGGGTACGGGTCGCTGTCCGGGCAGAAGCCCGACGAGGTTGTCCAGGGCGAGCCGGACGCCGGTGCCAAGCGCGACCCGCGCGACTTCACGCTGTGGAAGGCCGCGAAGCCCGGCGAGCCGTCGTGGCCGACCCCGTGGGGTAGGGGGCGTCCGGGATGGCACCTGGAGTGCTCGGCGATGGCGACGATGTACCTCGGCCCGGAGTTCGACATCCACGGCGGCGGCATCGACCTGATCTTCCCGCACCACGAGAACGAGCAGGCGCAGTCGCGCGCCGCGGGTGACGGGTTCGCCCGGTTCTGGCTGCACAACGCCTGGGTGACGATGAGCGGCGAGAAGATGTCGAAGTCGCTGGGCAACACGCTCGCCATCGAGGCACTGCTGGAGCGGGTCCGCGGCGTGGAGCTGCGCTACTACCTCGTGGGGCCGCACTACCGGTCCGCGATCGAGTTCTCCGACGCGGCGCTGCGTGAGGCGGTGGCCGCGTACCGGCGGATCGAGTCGTTCGTGCACCGGGTGCGCGAGCGCCTGGGCACGCCCGAGCCGGGGATGCCGTGCGCGGAGTTCAGCGCCTCGCTCGACGACGACCTGGGCACTCCCGGCGCGCTCGCCGCCGTGCACAACGCCGTCCGGGAGGGCAACACCGCGCTCGACGCCGGCGACCGGGCCGCGGCCCTCGGCGCCGCCGGTTCGGTCCGCGCGATGACCGCCGTGCTCGGGCTCGACCCGCTCGACCCCCGCTGGGCCGGCACCGACCGGGGCCAGGACGCCGCGGTCACCGCGCTGGGCAGCCTCGTCGACGAGCTGCTCGCGCAGCGCCAGCAGGCGCGGGCGCGCAGGGACTTCGCCACGGCCGACGCGGTGCGCGACCGGTTGACCGCCGCCGGGATCGCCGTCGAGGACGGCCCGGACGGCCCCTCGTGGTCACTCAAGGACGGATGATGGCCGGCAACTCGAAGCGTCGCGGCGCGATCCGCAAGGACGGCACCAAGAAGGGCATGGTCATCGGGTCCGGTGGCCAGCGCCGACGTGGCCTGCGCGGCAAGGGCCCGACCCCGCCGGCGGAGCTGCGCCCGGGCCACCCGGCCCAACGCCGCGCCACCCGGGCGGCAACCGCGGCCGCGAAGGGCGGCAAGGGCGGTGGCCGCCGCCCGGCCGACGGCGACGCGCCGGAGACGGTGCTCGGGCGCAACCCCGTCGTCGAGTGCCTGCGCGCGGGGGTGCCGGCGACGGCCCTGCACGTCGTGCTCGGCACGCCCGCCGACGAGCGGGTCACCGAGGCCGTACGGCTGGCCGCCGACGCGGGGGTGTCGATCCTCGAGGTGTCGCGAACCGATCTCGACCGGATCGCCGGCGGCGCCCTGCACCAGGGGCTCGCCCTGCAGGTGCCGCCGTTCGCCTACGCCCACCCCGACGAGCTGCTCGAGGCCGCGGCCGACCGCGGGGGCCCGGCGCTGATCGTCGCGCTCGACGGGGTCACCGACCCGCGCAACCTCGGGGCGGTCGTCCGGTCGGTCGGCGCGTTCGGCGGGCACGGCGTGGTGGTGCCCGCCGAACGCGCCGACCGAC
>Ga0247713_1001375_pt1 | contig 12150 bp, 9 predicted proteins | sample 21E_NmetaG_FD_189936 | JGI IMG/M metagenome (GOLD analysis project Ga0247713, IMG submission 189936) | Soil microbial communities from hillslope of Landscape Evolution Observatory, University of Arizona, Oracle, AZ, United States - 2-1-E_N | ecosystem: Engineered > Artificial ecosystem > Mesocosm... | reverse complement strand
GCGTCCCGATCACCTTCGAGATGAAGGTCCCGAAGAAGCTCGTCAACCAAAAGGTCGAGTCGGTGACGCTGTCGACGACGTTTCGCGGCGTCTCGGCGCAGTCCTACATCGAGCTCGACGACCCGCCGGCGTTCATAACCTTCCCGACCAAGTAGCGCGGCGCGCCGGTTTCACCTCACGCACCGTGAGTTTCCGACGTGCCGACGGTCGCGCATCCAAACTAAGGGGAGCAAGCACCTCTGATCGTGGGTTTTTTGGCGGGAGGCCTTGTGGAAGCGGTCCACTCTGCGTATCTTCGCTCGGTGCGGTTGGTGAAGTTTCTCCTTTCTTCTCTCCTGGCTGCGGCGACGATTGCCGTGGCCGTTCCCAGCGCGCCTGCAGCGGAGGGTGACTTCCGAATCCGGCTCATTTCGAAGAGCAGCACCGAGATAAGGCAAGGTGAGTCGCTTGCGTTCGAAGTGGTGGCGCAAAACGAAACCGACTGGGCGCAGGAAATGGACGTCACTTTCGTAATCCGGCCTCAGACCCGTCCCCTTGAAGAGGTGACATTTCAGCGTATTCGTCAAACCGTCCTGCCCGGCAATTCGTTCAAGGTGAGGCTGCGGGTTGCGCCGGGAGCGTGGTTTGCCGGCACCGGACGGTACGAAGTGGCCGCGCAGGATGACACCTCCGTCGTCCCGATGGCGTTTGACGTCATGCCGTCCAAAGTGCGAATCCCCCGGTTCGAGGACGTCACGGAGCAGTCCGGACTCGCTACGACACTTGGCGATTTTCCGTGCGGCTCATGGAGCGCCGGCGCTGCCTGGGGCGATCTGGACAACGATGGCGACCTCGACCTTTTCCTGCCGCGCCAGGAGACTTCTTCGCATCTATTCATCAACGACGGGACCGGCCACTTCACCGATGAGGCGGCAACTCGGGGTGTGGCGGGCGCCCTGGGAATATCGGCGCTCGCCGGTGACTACGACAACGACGACGACCTCGATGTCTACGTAACTACGGACGGCCCCAACCGTCTGCTCCGTAACGATGGGAAAGGCTTTTTCGAAGACGTTGCAGATGCAGCGGGCGTTGCCGGGAACGAGGTGAGCCAAAGCGCGTCGTGGGGTGACTACGACCGAGACGGTCACCTCGATCTGTATGTGGCCAATCACGTCGATTGCGGCGCAGACGGGACGAAGTGGGTTGCGCAGCCGGATTCCCTGTATCACAGCAATGGCGACGGGACCTTTGAGGATCGGATCGAGTTGTTGCACCGGGACGGGTCCACCTTTGGCGCGGGGTTCCAGGCCACCTGGTTCGATTATGACGACGACGGTGACAGTGATCTTTTCCTTGCGAATGACTTCGTCGGCGTGAAACCCGAACCTAATTTTTTATGGCGGAACGACGGCTTAGTGGATGGCGATTGGCGCTTCACCAACGTCTCTGTCGACGCCGGCGTTGCGATCAGAATGAATTCGATGGGCGTGGGCGTGCTTGATTACGACCGCGACCTCGATCTCGATTTCGCGGTATCGAACATCCGGGCGCCTGCGCTGATGCAGAACCAGGGCGACGGTACTTTCGTGGATGTCGCAAAGCCGGCGCGTTTAATCCGCTCTTATCACGACGCGAGCAGCCTTGCGATTACGTGGGGAGTCGTGGCGGCCGACTTCAATAACGATGCGTGGGAGGATCTTTATTTTCCCTCCGGCCGCCTTCGTCTCAGCGAAATGCAGCAGCCGATGGATTATCAGCCGAATGAGATGTACACGAACGGAAGAAACGGGAGATTCCTCGACCACAGTGCGGCCAGCGGCGCTGCGGACACGGGACATTCACGGTCTGCCGTGTTGGCGGACTTTGACCGAGACGGACGCATCGACATCTTTTCGGTGAATCAGAACGGGGCGCCGCGCCTCTATCGGAACGTCACGGCGAAAAAACGACATCACTGGTTGCAGGTCGACGTGCGTGGTCGACGGGGAAACACGCGAGCATGCGGCGCCCGTGCAGTTGTGAAGATCCGAGAGGGCCGTCTTGTTCGCGAGGTGATGTGCGGGAGTGTTGGTTTCGCGTCGACCAACGATACCGTGCTTCACTTCGGACTCGGTAGTGCGAAGAGGATTCAGAGCCTCACGATTACATGGCCCTCGGGCGCGAAGAAGGTTCGGCGCGATCTGACCGGTAATCAACGAGTCAAGGTGATGGAGCCAAGCGGATGATGAGTGTCAAGCTGTTCTACAAGTGGACCGTCGGCCTGATCGCTGCCTCGCTCATCATGACCGGAGCCCCATCGTGGGGACAGGACGGCCCCACCCCTTCCACGGGTGCGTCATCGTCGTCGAATCCGCTGGAGTGGCCGCGTTTCTTGTTGGATACCCCAGATCAGTTCCGTCTGGATGCCCCTCCCGCCCGCAAGTCCCGTACAACGAAACGAGAGCTTCGCGAACTGCGAAGTCTGCAGGAGGTGCGGACCGGAGCGGTTCGACGCAAGGTCCGTTTCTGGAACTCCGATCCGGCGATCGTTCCCTGGACGAAGACGGCCTTGGACATGATCGTTCTGCACCGACCGCGTCCTCCGATCGCGGCACGGGGTCTCGCACTGCTGCACGGCGCCATGTACGACGCTTATATCGCGGCGATCGATACTCGTCGGTCCTACTTTCGGGCTCCACCGGAGCGGCTCGATTCGCGTATCAAACCTCTCGTGGAGGCCTCCCGCAGTAGCTATGTGCCGGTCCACGCGGTCGTTGCAGGGGCTGCCGAAATCGTCCTGCAACACCTGTTCCCGGATCAGAAGACGGGAACCTTCGAAGCGCTTGCGACCGAGGCAGTGGAATCTCGCTTGTATGCGGGGGTCAACTACCGCAGCGACGTTCGGCGGGGTCGCGCCCTCGGGCGAAAGGTGGCGAATCTGTATCTCGAACGGGCTGAGGATGACGGAGTCTTGGGCACGGCTCCGGCGTATCCTCGCCGTACGGGCGAGGAGTACTGGGTGGAGACGCCGCCGCGCTTTGAGCCTGCGACCGGCGGTCCCGTTGGCACGTGGAAGCCGTGGGTGATGTCGTCACCTGGTGAGGCGCGCACCGAGTCGGAAATTCCTGGTCCACCTGCGTACGGCTCGGCGCAGTTCATGGATGAACTGGATGAGGTACTTCGCGTCCAAGACACCCTGACCGATGCTCAGCAGCAAATGGTCATCTTTTGGGATGACGGCCCGGGCACGTTCACACCTGCGGGTCACTGGAACTCAATCGCACTTGAGTTGCTGTCGGCGAATCCCCTCGGCGAAAAAGACACCGTGCGCCTTTTTGGTCTGCTGAATGCCGCGCTTGCCGACGGAGCGATCGCGGCCTTCGAGGCGAAGTATTTCTGGTGGAGCATCCGGCCGATCACGGCCGTGCGCAGGCTATGCAATGACGGAGCGCGTTTGTGCACTACTGCCGAGTTGGAGGACGATCCCTCGCTTGCCGATCATCCTGGATGGCTTTCCTACATCGATACTCCGCCGTTTCCCTCGTATCCGGGCGGTCACTCGACGTTCTCCGGGGCAGGCGGTCGCATACTCGAAGAGTTTTTCCCGGCGGCGGATGGAGCGATCGATCGCATCGCCAATGAGGCTGCGGAATCTCGCCTCTTCGGCGGTATCCATTTCTCGAGCGACAACAATGACGGATTGATCCTTGGCCGGACCGTTGCACAAATTGTCCTCGACTGGAGCAGCGGTCTGCGGGAAAGCCCACCAACCGGCTAAATCCGTCACGTGTCCTGCGCCGGTGGAAAAGTGCGGTAGTTGTAGAGGATGGAAAACTACCGAAACAAGCTACGTATCCAGATAGCTCTGAGCGCCCTCGTACTGGCCTTCGCCGGATTGGCTTGCGACGGCAACGGCGGGGGGGACGGCGACGCGGTCGAGTCTCCCACACCCGAAGACACCGTGCCCAGGCTCGGAGGCGACCGGCTCGACCGTGAGCGCGTCAACATCGAGCTCGTCGACAACGAGTATCAGCCGTCGGAGATAACGGTGACCGGCGGTGACGTGGTGACGTTCTTGCTCGACAACACCGGCGAGAACGGCCACACGTTCACGTCCCCGGAGCTCGATCTCGACGTCGAGCTGCAGTTCGGTCAGCAGTCGCGAGTAGACATTCCTCTCCCCGACGACGGGAAGTTCGACTTCAGCTGCCGGTTCCATGGCGACCAGGGGATGACCGGGACGATCACCGTCGAGTAGCGGCGAGCGCGCTTCGGAGCGCGTCGGCGAGCGCGTCGTCTTGCTCCGGGAATACCGTTCGCAAATCCAAAACGACGCGGCCGTCGGCAATGCGGGCAACGACCGGCGGTGAGCCCATCCGGAGGCGTGCGGCCAACTCGTCGGGCTCGTCGCTAGTGACCACGATCGCGGCCGAAGGAAGCGGGCGGGACGGCGAAGAGCCTCCCCCCGCGGTCGCGTCCGCTTCTTCCGCGCTTAGCTCCGCATCGGCCGCGACGTCCTTAAGGCGCTCGCACAGCCTCTCCGCCCGGGCGAGCAACTCCTTATGCGCCACCGCAGCCAGGCGCCACAGCGGAAGGCGTTCCGGCTCGTCCTCGGCGTAAGCCATGAGCGTCGCCTCGAGCGCGGCGAGCGTCATCTTGTCGGGGCGGAGAGCCCGCGCCAGCGGGTGCCGTGCCAACGCCTCCATGATCTTGGACCGGCCGAGGATGATGCCCGCCTGCGGACCGCCGAGGAGCTTGTCGCCCGAGAACAACACCACGTCGGCGCCGTCGCGGAGCGTCTCGCTCACCGCCGGCTCTCCGGCCAGCCACGGATGGTCTCGCCACGGCCGCAGAAGCCCGGAGCCGATGTCGTGGACGAACGGGATGCCGCGCGCCCGCGCCAGGCGCGCGAGATCGCGCCCCGATGCCTCGGCGGTGAAGCCGACGATCCGGTAGTTCGACGGGTGAACCTTGAGGAGCGCCCCGGTCTCGGGACGAATCGCCCGCTCGTAGTCGGCAAGGCGCGTCCGGTTGGTCGTGCCGACCTCCCGCAGGCTCACTCCCGCGGCCGCCGCGATGTCGGGGATTCTGAACTCGCCTCCGATCTCGACGAGCTCGCCGCGGCTCACCACGACCTCGCGGCCCCCGCACAAACCGGCGAGCACGAGCAGGGTCGCGCCCGCGTTGTTGTTGACCACAAATGCATCCTCGGCGCCGGTCATCGCGCGGACGAGGTTCCGGATGTGGGTCCCGCGTTTCCCGCGCGTTCCCGACACCAGCTCGTACTCGAGCGTGCCGTAGCTCGTCGCCGCGGCGACGACCGCATCGATCTGCCGTTGGCCGAGCGGCGCCCGCCCGAGGTTGGTGTGGAGGAGAACGCCGGTGGCGTTGATGACCGGCTGCAGGCGCGCGCTCAGGGCCTCGTCGACGAACTCTTGGGCGCGCCCGGCCACATCGTCGCGCGTCACCTCGGTTCCGCTCTCAATGTGTGCGCGCGCCTCGTCGAGCGCGCGCCGGGCGGCATCGACCCCCATCTCGTGTGGGACTCCCTTCGTCAGGCGGCCGATGACGAAGTCGACCGAGGGAAGGTCTCGCCGGCGGTTTCGCCCCGGATCCGTCACGAACTACTGCTTGAAGTCGAGGAGGCGGCGCTTCATCGCCTCCTGGATCGCCGATACCCGGTTGTTGACGTGGAGCTTGGAATAGATGTTGGCGACATGGGTTGTGACCGTCCGCTCGGATATCTGGAGACGTCGGGCGATCGTCTTGTTGGGAAGACCGCCGGACATGTGGTGGAGGATCTCGCGTTCGCGGGCGGTGAGCGGCTGAAAGCCCTCGTCCACCTCGCGCCCGAGGGCCTGGAACTCGGACAGCACCTGGGATGCGACCGCCGGGTCGATCGTCGCCTCCCCGCGCGCGACCGCACGCACAGTGTCGATGACTTCGGACAGATCGGCGGTCTTGAGCAGGTAACCGGACGCCCCCGCCTTGAGCGCATCGAACACGAACTGGCGTTCGTCGTGCCCGGTCAAAACGACCACGCCGACGGTCGGATGCGCGTCCTTGACCGCCCGGGTCGCGTCGATCCCGTCCATCTTCGGCATGATCACGTCCATGATCACGACGTCGGGCAGGAGGGTATCGACGAGCGTTACCGCCTCCGCTCCGTCGGAGCCCTCGCCGACGATTTCGATGTCGGCCTCGGAATCGAGCATCGTCTTCATCCCGCGCCTAAGAAGGTCGTGATCGTCGATCAGGACCACCCGGATCGTTGCCACCGCCGACATGGGTTGATGATAGATGGCAACGGCGCGACAGCGGTCGGTCGTCCGGTCCGCTCCCTTGAACGCGGAGCGTAGCCACGTGCAGACGTAAGGTTGCAGAACGGGTCAGAGCCGGTCATGATGCCCCTATGACGGCACGAAGGGCGGACGATCTTTACGCGCCCGGTGCGCCGCCGGAGGAGCGCGAGCTGGTGCTCGCGTTCAAGGCGGGCAAGGAAGACGCATACCGGGAGATTTACGACCTCTACATGCCGCGCGCCCGCAGCATCTGCCGCCGCATGCTGGGCGACGATCAGGACGCCCAGGAGGCGTGCCAGGAGGTGTTCCTGCGCGTCTTCCAGAGCCTTCCGCGCTTCAACGGCCGCTACCAGCTGGGGGCGTGGATCGCCCGGATCGCCACCAACCACTGCCTCGACGTCCTGAGGGCGCGCACCCGCCGTCCCGGCGACACGGCGTCGTTCGAGGAGCTCGCCGATCTACCCGACACGGTCCCCGATCGCTCCGATCCGGAGATCGCCTACATCCGCAAGTCGGAGGGCCGCCGGGTTCGCCGGGTGCTCGACTCGCTCCCGCCGCTCCACCGCGCCGCCATTGTGCTGCGCGACTTCGAGGGGCTCTCCTACGATGAGATCTCGAGCATCCTCGGGATCTCCGAATGTCAGCTCAAGGCGCTGCTGCACCGCGCCCGCAAGGGATTCCGGCGCTCGTGGCCGGTCGAGGCGTTGAGCGCCCTGATCCCGGCGCGCCTCCTGGGACGGGTGCGGCGCGCCGAGACGAGCGTCCGCGACGGCGCCCCCGTCCCCGGCTCCCAGGCCGGGGCGCAACTGGCCGAGGTCGTCTCCTCCGCGGCGCCGGCGGCGACCTCGTGCGCGGGGATGCTCCAGCAGTGCGGCCAGATGATGACCGAACGGGTGGCGGCGATCGTGACCGTCGCCGTGGTAGGCACCGCAAGCGTGGGGGCCGCCGCGGTGCTGCCGTCCGATGCGCCGGATGAACGCCAGGCGGTGCGCCGTGACATCACCGTAGACATGGCCGAGTCCACCGGGAGGCCCGCCGAGCGACTGGGACGCGCCGCCGGCGCCCTTGCAGGCCAGGATCCGGCCGACGAATCGGACCACGAGGATGGCACGACGGAGGAGGAGGAGGCGCAGCCGGCCGACGCTCCGGCTCCGTCGCAGACGCCGGTCCCGGCGGCGAGCCCTGAGGCGCCTCCACCCGACGGGGGCGGCGGCGGCGCGCCCCCGCCGCCCGACCCGGCGCCGAGTCCCACTCAGGTTCCCGAACCCACCGGTTACGGGTTCGATGTGCGGGTCGATGTGCCGCCAAACTCGGAGCCGTGCGGCTGCCAGAGGGGGCCCACGACCGTTTCGGAGCGGGTCTACGCTACCGAGCGCGGACTCGACGGGTTCCAGCACGTCACCGAAGGCGCCGCTGCCGCCGCCGGGCGGCCCTCCTACGGGGCCCGTCTGGAGCACGCCAGCAACAACGGGACAGATCACCGAGCGACCTTGGTCCTCAAGAGCGAGGAGGGGTCGTACTTCTACGACCTCAAAGGAACGCTCGTCCAGCGGACGGCCACGGACTGGGGAGGTTTCGTTTACCGCTACCAGGGCCGGTATTCGGTCACCTCGCGGCCGACCAGCTCGGAATCGATGCCGGCCCGCGGGGCCTACGTCATCGACGTCACCGTCTCGTGGCGTCAATCGAGGATCACCCACGTGTCGGTCGACCTCACCGAGGGTGGCTGACGCCAGACATTTCCAGGGCCGCGTTGCTTGACTCCGCCCCCGGGCGCAGGTCAAGGTATTGCATAGCGGCGACCAGTTTCAGAAACATTGGGTTTTCCGTGCAACTTCACGGGGCGGACTACGTTGTTAAGGCAGAAGAGAAGAGATTTCACGCGATCGATACGTCATTTAGGAGCGAAAGGGGGTCCGCGAGGAGGGGTTCGAAAGAGTTTTCTGCTCGCACTATCGCAGCACGGTCGCGGGAGCCGTTTTTTCCCGATGGGAAGGGCCAGTTGCGCCGCTTTGGAGATGAAGAACGAAAAGGATGCATCGGACTCAACACGATGTACCCACTACCTGGAGGTGAACGGTTGCACGTTTATAAGCGTAGGAGCATCGCCGTATTGAGCGTAGTCGCGCTCATCGTCGGCCTGATGACGCTGATCGCCATTCCGGCCAGCGCCAACCACACCGGAGACGGCCCGCCGCCGGCGAGCTTTCTCCCGGACGACGACGGCGACAACATCGGCAACACGGGCCGCGTACTGAGCGACAGGTTCGACGGAACCGACAGCGCCGCGCACCTGACCGCGGTCGCGCCGGCGAGCGCCGAGCGGGTGCAGTGGCGCCAGTGTCCGACCACCACCACCGGCGCGGGCGGCATCACCGATGCCGAGCTGGCGAGCTGCAACATCATCCTCGGCGAGGACAACACTCCCCGGGTTCCGACTTCGGGCGGCGTGTTCGTGTCGCCGGACGAGGCGTACGACATCAAGGTCGACTTCAACACCGCACAGGACACCCCGTCCACCGCAGCAACCGGCGACCACGATGTGCTGGTGCTGGCATGTGTCGGACCGGGTGAGGACACAACCGGCGGCAACGCCAACTGCCTCACGGTCCTCGAGGAGGAGATCTTCTTCGACGACGCCGCGACCGGCGACCCCGACAGCACCACTGCCGAGATGGTCAGCATCTGCACGCGGGACGTAGACGCTCTCGGTGGCCCGAGCGCCGGCGGCGGCGGCAACAACCCGTGTCAGATCGCCACCGGATCGGGGACCGACGCGGAGGTAGCGGCGAGGTTCCGCCCGTTCGAGCACGGGAGCCCCGTGCCCAACAACGGATTCGTGCTGCGCGTGACGACGTCGCCCGATCTGAACGGCGTCGGCCCGGCCGACCTCTTCGCCCAGCGCGACATCGACGATTTCGGAGCGAACCCGATCGTCGGTGCCGACCGCGAGCAGGACGCGACCGACCAGAACAACGCCTGTGTGGTCGTCCAGGCGCTCGCGTCCCACACCGTGTGGGAGTGCGCCTACCCCGACATGGGAGTGAACGACGACAACCGGGCCCAGGCGGTCTACGTAGACACGCTGGCCGGCGGCTCCGGCACGGGCTTCTGTAGCCCGAGCACCGCACTCGACTGCATCCTCGACTCGCACTACGCCTTCTCGGGTGAGCGTGCCGCCACGACGGTCAGGAAGTCGCTCGACCCCGAGCAGGACTACGCGGGTGAGCCGGACGTCCAAGACGTGGGCGCTAACGCCGGTTGTGAGGCGGGCGAGACGCCCGTCGCGACGTTCACGACCGAGGACCTCAACACCGAGGTGAGCGAAGAGGGCTGCCTCGTCGACCAATTCGGCGATCCCTTTGTCGGCACGTTCACGATTGAGGTCGCGGGTGTCGGCGAGGTGTTTGCGTGTGACAGCGGTGCAGGCTTCTTCGGCGGAACGCCGCACGACCACAACAGCGACGGCCTCACCGAGCACTGCCACGGCACGACCGACGCCGCAGGTCTGGCCGACTGGGGCATCGACAACCCGAATGAGGACGTGGGTACCTCGACCGTGACCTTCTGCTTCGACGCGGAGAACGGTGGAACCGACCTCGCCCCGCCGGCCAACCACGGCTGTGCAGACGAGACGGGCCTCAGGGCAACCAACACGATCAACTGGAGGACCCAGGCGGAGCAGGTGTTCCTCGCCTACACCGACCCGGCTCCGACGAACGCCGGCGACCCTTGCCGTACGGGTTCGACGTTCAAGGAGAACGACATCGGCGACCGCGAGACGCTGCGGGTCTGCACCTTTGACTCGTCGGGCAACCCCGTGGGAACCGGTGCCGCCGGAGTCGCGGGCGGCCGCCTTCGTTGGACCATCGAGACGACGGTCGGTGGTGAGCTCACCTCGGTGAGGTTCACGAGTGAGCCGCCTAGCGAGACCGCCGCCGACAACGGCCAGGCCACGGCGGAGATCGAGGCCTTCCGTGAGGGCTCGAACTTCATCATCGTCGAGCTCCTCGATGAGAATGGCGACGTCGTCGACAGCTTCCGGATCGAGAAGCGGGTCCGGCGCGGCGACACCCCACCGCCTCCGCCGGATGGTCCGTGTGGAGAGATCGGTGCGATCCTCGGAACCAGCGGCAACGACATCCTCGTCGGGACCGCCGGCGACGACATCATCTGCGGCTTCGATGGTGACGACATCATCCGCGGCCTGGAGGGCAACGACATCCTCCTCGGCCAGGGTGGCAACGACACCGTCGAGGGCGGTGACGGCAACGACACCGTCAAGGGTGGTTCCGGAGACGACGTGCTCGAGGGCGGCAAGAACAAAGACGTCCTCCGTGGCGGCTCGGGAGCGGACACGCTCAAGGGCAACCGCGGCAACGACACGCTCCGCGCCGGCAGCGGCCGTGACACCGTTCGCGGTGGCCGCGGCGACGACGTCAACAACGGTGGCACCGGCAGGGATACCTGCCGCGACCGCTTCGGTGTCAACGTCTTCCGCAACTGCGAGCGGTAACAGCAAGACCTTCCTGATCTAAGGAAGTAGGTGAGGGGCCGGTCCTTCGGGACCGGCCCCTCTTGCAATGCCGGGCGGGTTGGTTTCGGGGTGGCCTGACCCGCTTGTGAACGCTGGATCAGTCGGATGCCTCTGGCATCAGGCGCCAGGACTGCTCGAGTACCAGCTCACGAGTCGGGCATGGTTCGTCGGTGGCGTCCAGTTCGAGGCGCCGACCGTCGAAGTCGTAGGTGTAAGTGCCGGTTCCTTGCACCAGCGTTCTCGCTCCATCCACGTAGCAGTTGAACGCCCCCTCGGGCGCCGGGGTTTCGATGAAGAGGATCGATTCATCCTCGATCCGAAGCTCACCCAGGGTCCCGTTCATCTCGCCCTTCTTGATTGCGTAGTGCCCCTCTTGCAGGACAAGAGTCACCGTGCCGGTGAACGTCAGAGGGAGGTCCGGATCTTTGGGAAGTGTGGCCGTGAACGCCGCGGTGCCGCGCTTCGTCATCTCGGTCAGGTCGGCGCCGCCCGGGCCTCGATCGACAGACCCCGGCGAGCACGCGGCCAGAAACGCGAGGATGAGCGAGCGGGCCTTCACCCTCGATACTTTAGGTGGGTCGGCGCCCGCCCGTCCGCCCCCGGGAACTTTCTGGAAGAAAAGGACAACCGGAGCGGCTCCATGTCGTTGGAGGAAATAGGGGCACGTCGTGCCTGCTTCGGTGCTGTGACGGGGACGCCGGGCGAGGGTGAGGTGGATGATGCGCAACAGTGTGGTTCGCATTGCGACGGCGCTGACGGTGGCGGGCGCGTCGGGCGGCGTCGCCGCGGCGTCTGGATCCGAAATCGCCATGGTTGGTGGGCAGCCCCGCAGCGAGTGCGCTCGCCAAAGCGGCGCCATTCTCGGCACCTCCAACGACGACGTGCTCGTTGGGACCCGTGGCGACGACGTCCTGTGCGGCTTCGACGGCAACGACACCCTGCGGGGCAAGGCCGGAAACGACGTCCTCAACGGCCACACCGGCGACGACACGCTCGAGGGCGGTCCCGGCAACGACACGCTCAAGGGGGCCACCGGCAACGACGTGTTCGAAGGCGGCAAGGGCGACGACGTCGCCCGGGGCGGCCAGGGAAGCGACGTCCTGAGGGGCAACCGCGGCAAGGACACGCTCAAGGGCGCGGGCGGACGAGACACGCTCCGGGGCGGCTACGGCAACGACATCATGAACGGCGGCGACGGCCGTGACCAGTGCGTCGACCGCCACGGCTTCAACGTGCGCCGCAACTGCGACTTCTAGGGCACCTGGAACGGGGATCGGTTGGGACAGGACACAAGCAACCCGAGAAGCAAACGTTTCGTTGTACTTTGTGTGCGGCGCGACCGGGCGTCGT
>Ga0247713_1001374_pt1 | contig 12160 bp, 7 predicted proteins | sample 21E_NmetaG_FD_189936 | JGI IMG/M metagenome (GOLD analysis project Ga0247713, IMG submission 189936) | Soil microbial communities from hillslope of Landscape Evolution Observatory, University of Arizona, Oracle, AZ, United States - 2-1-E_N | ecosystem: Engineered > Artificial ecosystem > Mesocosm... | reverse complement strand
GTGGGCGCCTCGGCGCCGCTCGCGGCGTCGGCGGCACCGTTGGTACCGGCGGCGGCCGCGGGCCGGTCCGTGGCGGGCTCGACGGACCCGCTCGCGGCGGCGGGGGCGTCGCCGGCGACGTGGTCGGCCAACGCCAGCTGGTCCGACGGTCGAGCCGCGCCGCCGCCCTGCCGCTCCTTGATGGCGGCGATGAGCTCGCCCTTGCGCATGCCGGCGATGTCGGGGACGCCCAGCCGGCCGGCGAGCTCGCGCAGCTCGGCCAGCACCATCCCGGAGAGGCCGCCGCGACGGCGGGTCGGGGCCTGCTCGGCCGGGGCCGCCTCGGCGGCGGACGGGGCCGGTGTCTCGGTGGTGACGAGATCGTTCTCGCTCACGAAGTTCCTTCCTGACCGGCCCGGGACCTACCGGGGCCAGCGGATCCACGCTCGCCCGGGCGGTGTGCCGAGCGACTTGTCGGGCTGCGGGGGACGCTGAGCGGCTGCCCCGACGGGCAGGGGCGACGACCGTCGCGACGGTTGCGGGAAAGGCCGCTCGATCCGGAACTGGACCTCGATGCCCGTCCCGCCGGATGCCCGGTGTGCACCGATCGTGCATCGAGCACCGGCGAGCTGCGAGTACCGACTGATGAGCCCGGCTCGAATGACCACGCCGATGACGCGCGGAACGCCGTTGCGCGATCGAGGGTAGCCGCTGGCCGATCGCACAGCAACAGCCACGTCGAAGTGTCGGCCGATCAGCCGGTCTCCACCAGCGCGCCGGCCGGGTCGACGGCCAGCGGGCGCGGGGTGAACCCGCGCAGGTCCAGGCCGTCGGGCAGCGTGCCGTCGGTGGTCAGAGCGAGCACGGTCGGACCGGCGCCGGAGATGGCCGCCGGGACGCCACGGGCGCGCAGGGCGTCGACCAGATCGGCCGATGCCGGGTACGCGGGCCTGCGGTAGCCCTGGTGGAGACGGTCCTCGGTGGCCGCCAGCAGCAGGTCCGGACGCTGCGTGAACGCCAGTACCGACAGCGCCGTGCGACTGCCGTTGAAGGCCGCGTCGGGCAGCGGCACCCGCTCGGGCAGGAGCCCGCGGGTGGCCGCGGTGGACGACTCGACCTCCGCGACGAGCGCCACCGGGTGGATCCCGGCGTGCACGTCGAGACGTACGGCGTCGAACCGTCGGGCGGTGTTCCGCGCCCCCGCCCCGGCGGCGCACCCGCCGGTCTGCCACGCCACGACGAACCCGCCGAGCAGGCTGGCGGCGGCGTTGTCCGCGTGGCCCTCCATCCCCGCGGTGACCTGCAGCACCGTGTCGCGTTCGCGTTCGGGATCGCGCCCGGCCAGTGCCACCGCGGCCACCGCCCCGGCCACGGCGGCGGCGGCGGAGCTACCGAGCCCGCGCGCGTGCGGGACGGCGTTGCGGCAGCGCAGCCGCAGCCCCGGCGGTGCCGCGCCGGCGTCCAGCCGGGCCCACGTCGCGCGCATCGCCCGCACCACGAGGTGGGACTCGTCGCACGGCACCCGGCCGGCGCCCTCGCCGTCGACCTCGACGCGCACGCCGTTCACGGCGACGGACGCCTCCACCTCGTCGTGCAGGGCCAGCGCCAGCCCGAGGGCGTCGAATCCGGGCCCCAGGTTCGCCGACGACGCCGGCACCCGGACGCGCACCTCCCCGGCTCGCCCCATCAGGCCAGCTCCAGGGCCGCGGCCACGGCGGCGGGATCGATCGGGACGACGACCGGGTCCGGCGCGGTGAGCAGCGCGCTGTCCGGGTCCTTGAGGCCGTGCCCGGTCACGGTGCACACCACGAGCGAACCGCGCGGCAGCGTGCCGTCCGCGCTCGACTGGAGCAACCCGGCCACGCTCGCCGCGGACGCCGGCTCGACGAACACCGCCTCGGTGGCCGACAGCAACCGGTAGGCGGCGAGGATCTCGTCGTCGGTGACGGCGGCGAACCGGCCGCGTGAGTCGTCGCGGGCGATGATCGCCGCACCCCAGGACGCGGGAGCGCCGATCCGGATCGCCGTGGCGACCGTCTCCGGATTCTTCACCGGCTCGCCGTGCACCAGCGGCGCCGCGCCGGCGGCCTGGTACCCGAACATTCGCGGCAGCACGGGCACCTGCCCGTCCCGGTGGTAGGCCCGGTAGCCGGCCCAGTAGGCGGTGATGTTCCCGGCGTTGCCGACCGGCAGGCAGTGCACGTCGGGCGCGCGGCCCAGCTCGTCGCAGATCTCGTAGGCCGCACTGGCCTGGCCGTGGATCCGGGCGGGGTTGACCGAGTTGACCAGGGCCGCGACCGGGTAGTCGGCGGCGGTCTTGCGGGCGAGCTCGAGGCAGTCGTCGAAGTTGCCGTCGATCTGCAGGATCCGCGCCCCGTGCGCGACCGCCTGGGCGAGCTTGCCGAGCGCGATCTTGCCCTGGGGCACCAGGACCGCGGAGGTCATCCCGGCCCGGGCGGCGTAGGCGGCGGCCGAGGCCGAGGTGTTGCCCGTCGACGCGCAGATCACGCCCTGCTTGCCCTGGGCGAGGGCGACGGTGACGGCCACGGTCATCCCGCGGTCCTTGAACGAGCCGGTCGGGTTGGCGCCGTCGACCTTGAGGTGGACCTCGCACCCGGTGCGCTCGGACAGGTGCGGCGCGGGCAGCAGGGGCGTGCCGCCCTCGCCGAGCGTCACCACCCGCCAGCCGGGCTGCACCGGCATCCGGTCCCGGTACGCCTCGATCACTCCGGGCCAGCGGGTCATCCCGCCACCCCCGGACTCGGCCGGCCCAGGTCCTCCACCCGCAACACGCTGTCCACCCCGATCACGACGTCGAGCCCGGCGAGCGCCTCGACGGTGGCCGCGAGCGCGGCCTCCGGCGCCGAGTGGGTGACGACGACGAGCCGCGCGCCCTGCCCGTCCGGGCCGCCGACGGTCTGTCGCACCGCCGCGATGCTGACGCCGTGGTGGGCGAACTCGCCGGCGATCGCCGAGAGCACCCCGGCCCGGTCGGCGACGTGCAGGCTCGCGTGGTAGCGGGTCGGCACGGCGCCGATGGGCCGCACGGGCAGCGCCGCGTAGGCGGACTCGCGCGGCCCGCGGCCCCCGGCGACGCGGTTACGGGCCACCGCCACCAGGTCGCCGAGCACGGCGCTCGCGGTGGGCGCACCGCCGGCGCCCTGGCCGTAGAGCATGAGCTGCCCCGCCGCCTCGGCCTCGACGAACACCGCGTTGAACGCGCCGTCGACGCCGGCCAGAGGGTGCGCGCGCGGGATCATCGCCGGATAGACACGGGCGGACACCGACTCGGGGTAGGCGTCGTCGCCCGGTGTGCGCTCGCAGATGGCGAGCAACTTGATGACGCAGTCGAGGTCGGCGGCGGCGCCGATGTCCGCGGCGGTGACGGCTCGGATGCCCTCGCAGTACACGTCCGCGGCGGTGACGCGGGTGTGGAAGGCCAGCGACGCGAGGATCGCGGCCTTGGAGGCGGCGTCGTAGCCGTCGACGTCGGCGCTGGGGTCGGCCTCGGCGTAGCCCAACCGGGTCGCCTCCTCCAGCGCGTCGCCGTAGCCGGCGCCGGAGGAGGCCATCGCGGTGAGGATGAAGTTGGTGGTGCCGTTGACGATGCCGGCGACGCGGGTGATCCGGTCCCCCGCGAGCGACTCGCGCAGCGGCCGCAGCAGCGGGATCGCCCCGGCGACCGACGCCTCGTAGTACAGGTCCACCCCTGCGGCGTCGGCGGCCTCCGCCAGCGCCGCGCCGTCCTCGGCGAGCAGTGCCTTGTTCGCGGTGACGACCGACTTGCCCGCCTTCAACGCCTGCAGCAGCAGCGCCCGCGCCGGCTCGAGGCCGCCGATCACCTCGACGACGACGTCCACGTCGGGGCGCGTGACCAGGCCCGGCGCGTCGGTGGTGACGAGGTCCCCGAGGTCGGCGTGCCGCTGCGGGCGGCGCACCGCGACCCCGACCAGCTCCACGGGCGCGCCGACCCGCGCGGCGAGGTCGCCCGCCTGCGCGTCCAGCAGGCGCACCACCTCGGAGCCGACGGTGCCGCAGCCCAGCATCGCCACCCGTACCGGTCCGCGCCGCTCACCCGTGCTCACCGGGCCTCCTCGCTCACGGGGCAGATCATCGCCGGTCGCGGGCGTCGCGGTACCGGGCGGGTGGGCAGGTTCACCGCGCCACCTCGAGCCGGAACTGGTCCTCCGGGGTCTCGCGGCGCAGCAGCACCCGGGCCGCGCCGTCGCGCACCGCGACCACCGCGGGGCGGGGCAGGCGGTTGTAGTTGCTGGCCATGGAGTAGCAGTAGGCACCGGTGGCGGCGACGGCGAGCAGGTCGCCGGGGGCGAGGTCGGCGGGCAGCCAGCAGTCGCGCACGACGACGTCACCGCTCTCGCAGTGCTTGCCGACCACCCGCGACAGGACCGCCTCCGCGACCCCGTCGCGCTCGCTGGACCGCGAGACGAGCCGGCAGTCGTACACCGCGTCGTAGAGGGCGGTGCGGATGTTGTCGCTCATCCCGCCGTCCACGCTGACGTAACGGCGCGAGCCCGCGTCCAGCGGCACGTGCTTGAGCGTTCCGACCTCGTACAGGGTGACCGCACCCGGGCCCGCGATGGCCCGGCCCGGCTCGACGGCGATGCCGGGCACGTCGAGGTCGGCGTCGTGGCACTCGCGCTTGACGATGTCGCGCAGCTCGTCGGCGATGTGCGCCACGTCGAGGGGGGTCTCCTCGGCGCGGTAGGCGATGCCGAAGCCGCCGCCGAGGTCCAGGGTGGTGAGCGCGACGAGCGCCTCCGCCCCGTGCTCGCGGTGCAGATGCGCCAGGAACCGGACGACGCGGCGCGCGGCCACCTCGAAGCCCTCGGTGTCGAAGATCTGGCTGCCGATGTGGCTGTGCAGGCCGACGAGGCGGAGGTGGTCGGCCTTCAGCACCCGCCGCACCGCCTCGGCGGCGTCGGAGGTGGGCCCACCGGCGACGGAGAAGCCGAACTTCTGGTCCTCGTGCGCGGTGGCGATGAACTCGTGGGTGTGCGCCTCGACCCCGACGGTGGCGCGGACCATCACCTCGGCGACGACCCCGCGCTCGCCGGCGATCGCGTCCAGGCGGGCGATCTCGTGGAACGAGTCGAGCACGACGCGTCCGACGCCGTGCTCCACCGCCGCCGTCAGCTCCTCGGCGGACTTGTTGTTGCCGTGCATCGCGATCCGCGCCGGCGGGAACCCGGCCCGCAGCGCCACGGCGAGCTCGCCGCCGCTGGCGACGTCGAGGGAGAGGCCCTCCTCGGCCACCCAGCGGGCCACCTCGACGCACAGGAACGCCTTGGCCGCGTAGTGCACGGCGCCGGCGCCGAACGCGGCCGCGAACTCGGCGGCGCGGGCGCGGAAGTCGGCCTCGTCGACGACGAACAGCGGCGTGCCGAACTCCTCGGCGAGCGCGCGCACGTCGACGCCGGCGATGCGCAGCGCGCCGTCGTCGCCCCGGCCGGCGTGCCGTGGCCAGACGGCCGGGGCGAGCTCGTCCAGGCCCGCCGCGGTGCCGGGGCGGGGCCCCGCGGTCTCCGGTGGCGCCTGGATGCCGCCGTGCAGCGGGCCGGCGGGGTGCGCCCTCACATCCGCTCCGGCGCGCTCACGCCGAGCAGCCGCAGGCCGTTGGCGAGCACCTGGCGGGCGGCGACGCAGAGCGCGAGCCGGGCCCGGTGCAGGTCCGTCGGCTCCTCGTCGCCCATCGGCAGGACGCGGCAGGAGTCGTAGAACTTGTGGTACGCGCTGGCCAGCGCCTCGAGGTAGCGGGCGACGCGGTGCGGCTCGCGCAGCTCGGCGGCCGTGCGGACGACGTCGGGGAACTCGCCGAGGGTGCGGATGAGGTCGCCCTCGCGGGGGTGCTCGAGCAGCGCGAAGCGCTCCCCCGGCGTGAGCCCGAGGTCGGCGGCGTTGCGGGCCAGCGAGGCCAGCCGGGCGTGCGCGTACTGGACGTAGAAGACGGGGTTGTCGTTGCTGCGCCGCGCCCACAGGCCGAGGTCGATCTCCAGCGTCGAGTCCACCGAGGACCGGGCCAGCGCGTAGCGGGCCGCGTCGACCCCCACCGCGTCGACGAGGTCCTCCAGCGTGAGCACCGTGCCGGCGCGCTTGCTCATCCGCACCGGCTCGCCGTCACGTACGAGGTTGACCATCTGCCCGATGAGGACCTCGACGACGTCGGGGTCGTCGCCGAAGGCCACCGCCGCCGCGCGCAGCCGCGCGATGTAGCCGTGGTGATCCGCGCCGAGCATGTAGATCAGCTTGGTGAACCCCCGCGCGCGCTTGTCCAGGTAGTAGGCCAGGTCACCGGCGATGTAGGCCGGGGTGCCGTCGCGCTTGACGACGACGCGGTCCTTGTCGTCGCCCTGCTCGGTGGAGCGCAACCACCACGCGCCGTCCTTCTCGTAGAGGCTGCCGGAGTTCTTGAGTCGGTCGAGCGCCGAGTCCACCGCACCCGAGTCGTGCAGGGCCTGCTCCGAGAAGTACAGGTCGAACCGGGTGCCGAAGGCGACGAGGCTGCGGGTGATGTCGTCGAGCATCATCGCCAGCGCGGCGGAGCGCACGCCCGCGTGCCGTTCGGCCGGCGGCCGCCCCAGCAGCTCCGGGTCGGCGGCCACCAGGTCCGCGGCGAGCTGGTTGACGTAGAGGCCGGCGTAGCCGTCCTCGGGCACCGGCTCGCCGAGTGCCGCCGCGATCACCGACTCGGCGAAGCGGTCGACCTGCACGCCGGCGTCGTTGACGTAGTACTCCCGGAACACCGAGGCACCCCGAGCGGTGAGCACGCGGCCCAGCGCGTCCCCGACGGCCGCCCAGCGCGCCCCACCGAGGTGGATCGGGCCGGTGGGGTTCGCCGAGACGAACTCGAGGTTGATCCGCTGCCCGGCCAGCTCGTCGCCGGTGCCGTAGCCCTCCGCCGCCGCGAGGACCTCGCCGACCAGCGCGCCCTGTGCCTCGGCGGCGAGCCGGATGTTGAGGAAGCCCGGTCCGGCCACCTCCACCCCGGCGATGCCCGGGCGGGCGGCCAGGGTCTCGGCCAGCCAGCAGGCCAGCTCGCGCGGTGCGACCCCGGCCTTCCCGGCCGTCCGCAGCGCGAGGTTGGTGGCGTAGTCGCCGTGGCCGGGGTTGCGCGGGCGCTCCACGCCGGCGTCGCCGGGCAGCGCCGCGCGGTCGAGACCGCGGGCGTCGAGGACCTCGGACGCGGCGGCCAGGACCAGGTCGGCGAGCTGGGCGGGAGTCACCGGGGAAGTCTAGGAGGTGCTGCTCATCGTGCCCTCAGGCGGCGCTCCTACACTCCGGTGGCGCACGGGCCGGCCGAGTCACGGCCCGGCGCCCGGTTGCACGAGGTCTGGACGGTCCATGGTCAGTGGCAAGAGCAGCAAGGCGGTCCGCAACGCGCGGGCGGCGGTGGTGACGCGGAGGTCCACCCCGTGGGGGACGATTGTGGCGGTCGCCGTGATCGTGCTCGTCGCGGCCGCCTTCATCGGGTATCCGCTGTACGTCGGCCAGCAGCGCGGAGAGTTCGAGGAGGCGCTCGCGCCGTTCACGCCGACGGCGGACAACCAGGACCCCGCCCGGCAGATCGAGGGCATCGAGGTGGTCACCTTCCAGGGTGGCGCCACCCAGCACGTCACCCGGGAGCAGCGGGTCGCCTACACGCACACCCCGCCGATCGGTGGCGTCCACGACTTCTACTGGGCCGCCTGCAACGGGATCGTCTACCCCGAGGCCGTGCGGTCGGAGAACCTCGTGCACAGCCTCGAGCACGGGGCCGTGTGGATCGCCTACGACCCGGACCAGCTCGACGACGCCGGCGTCGAGGCGCTGGCGGCCAGGGTCGCCGGGCAGCCCTTCATGGTGATGAGCCCGTACCCGGGCATGGAGACGCCCATCTCGCTGCAGTCGTGGGGTCACCAGCTCAAGCTGTCGGACCCGAACGACGTCCGGATCGACCAGTTCATCCAGGCGCTGCGCCGCAACCAGTACACGGTCCCCGAGCCCCAGGGCACCTGCAACGTCAACGACCCCGACGCCTTCGACGTGGACAACCCGCCGCCGTTCGTGCCCGCCCCGCCGGTCTCCGAGATCGACGGCCAGACGGTGGTGCCCGAGGTCCTCGGCGAGCCCGCGCCCGCGAACTGATCACCACGGGTGCCGGGCACCGCCACGGCATCATGAAGGGGTGCGAATGACCGAGCCGGCCACCGACCAGGTCGCGGACGAGGCCGGCGCGACCCCTGACCGTCGTCGCGAGCGCCTGCTGGTCGTGATCGGCGGGGCGCTGGTGATGTTCCTGCTCGGGGCCGTGGCGGCGACGCTGGTACAGGTCGCGGCCGACGACACCGCCGAGCCCGGCCCGGTGGACATCGGGTTCCTGCAGGACATGACCGTGCACCACGAGCAGGCCGTGACGATGGCGACCCTCGCCCGGTCGGGGGCCGCCGACCCGAGGCTGCGGCAGATCGCCTACGACATCGAGTCCACCCAGACCGCCGAGATCGGCCGCATGCAGGGCTGGCTGGCGCTGTGGGAGGCGCCCGCGCTCCCGCTCGGCGAGCACATGACGTGGATGACCGGCTCGGCGGGCCACGCCCACCACGGCGGCGGGGGCGACGACGGGGTGACGACCATGCCGGGAATGGCGAGCCCCCGGGAGCTGCAGGCGCTGCGCGCCGCCTCCGGGCCCGAGTTCGACGTGCTGTTCCTGCAGCTCATGCTGCGCCACCACGAGGGCGGCGTACCGATGCTCGCCCATGCCGCCGAGCACGCCACGGTGCCGCAGGTGCGCAACTTCGCCGGCGGGATCCTGGCCGCCCAGCAGAACGAGAGCAGGCTCCTGCGCAACCTGCTCGCCGAGAGGGGCGCCGCGCCCCTACCGCTCTGACGGCTGAGCCGTTGCGCTAGGCTGCTCACACGGCCCCCGTAGCTCAGGGGATAGAGCACCGCCCTCCGGAGGCGGGAGCGCAGGTTCGAATCCTGCCGGGGGCACCACCCTGTGGCCTGGTCATATGACGCAGCGTTAGCCGCTTGACCAGGATCTGACGCGGTTTCGTGGACCTGATGTGGCATGAACCCGCCCCACGAACGCTTCCATGGCTCCAGTCAGCAGACCGGTCAGAATACGCTCACCCCCGGACCCAGTCGAGACGGGGCTGGTCAGGGCAGCGGGTGATCTCGGTCTCGGGAGCGGACCCCACGCTTCGAGGTGAGGGAGGTCCGCTCGCTTGGGGCGGTGCTCCATGTGTGCGATGACGACGGGGAATGCCGGCTCCTGGGCCCTCGCCCGAAGGACGACCTCGCGGGTATCGCAACGCGGACGCACGGCATAGGGTCCGGGTGTTGTGCGGTTCCGGGTGCTGGGAGCGATCGGGGCGGTGTGCGACGGCCGCACCGTGTCCATCGCCAGCGGACGCCAGCGGACGATCCTCGCCGCGCTGCTGGTCCAGGCGGGCGAGCGGGTGTCGTTCGACTCGCTCGTCCAGGCCCTGTGGGGTGACCTGCCACCGCCGGACGCGCGTGGGACGTTGCAGGCGCACGTGTCACGGCTGCGACGGACCCTCGCGACGGCCGGAGCGGCGGGATCACTCCGGTCGACCCCGGGCGGGTACATGCTGGCCGTCGAGCAGGGCGACCTGGACGCAGCGTGGTTCGAGCAGCTCCTCGACAGCGCCCGGACCGTCGCTCCCGACGATCCGGCCACCGCGCTGACTCGGTTGGACGGGGCGCTCGCGCTGTGGCGGGGTCCCGCCTACGCGGAGGTGGCCGACCAGGAGTTCGCCCGGGCCGAGGCCGCCCGGCTCGACGAGCTGCGGCGGGTCGCCGTCGACGACAGGGTGGACGCCGCGCTTGCGCTCGGACGGCACGCGGAGCTAATAGGCGAGCTCGAGGCGACCGTGGCCCGACACCCGCTGCGCGAGCGCCCATGTGCCCAGCTGATGCTCGCGCGGTACCGGGACTGCCGGATCGCTGAGGCGCTGCAGGCGTACCGCGACCTGCGCAGCAGGCTGGCCGACCAGCTCGGGCTCGATCCGTCACCCCAGGTGCAGCAGCTCGAGGCGGACATCCTGCACGGGGCAGCCGGACTCGCCTGGTCAGCTCGACCCGCTCCCTCCTCCGCGGACCGGCAGGTGTCCCTGACCAGCTTCGTCGGACGGGACGCCGACCTGGACGCGCTCGGCGTGCTGCTCGACCGGGCGCGGATCGTGACGCTCACCGGAACCGGCGGCGCCGGCAAGACACGGCTGGCCACCGAGCTGGCGGACCGGGTCGCCGACCGGTTCCCGGACGGGGTCCGCGAGGTTGAGCTCGCCCCCGTGCGCGACCCGCGCGCGATCACCGACGTGGTCGCGGGCAGCCTCGGCATCGCCCGGCAGGGCGCGGCACCGCTGCTGGACACCGTCGTCGCGGCGCTCCGGTCACGCCACATGCTGCTCGTCGTCGACAACTGCGAGCACGTGCTGGCCAACGTGGCCGTCGTTGTGGAGCGGTTGACCCGGGGGTGCCCGCGGCTGGTGGTGCTGGCCACGTCCCGCGAGCGGTTGGGCGTCCGAGGCGAGTACCTCTGGCCGGTGGCACCATTGGCGGTGCCGGCCGATGACGCGGCGTCGGGCGCGACGACGGTGCTGCTCCAGGTGCCCTCGGTGCGACTGTTCTGCGACCGTGCGACGGCGGCCGACCCCTCGTTCCGGCTCGAGACGTCTGATTCACAGGCGGTGGTCCGGATCTGCCGGCGGCTCGACGGGCTTCCGCTGGCGCTCGAACTGGCCGCCGCGCGGGCCGCGACGCTCGATCCCGCGGAACTGGCCGAGCGGCTCGGGGAGCGCTTCGCGCTGCTCACCGCGGGCCCACGGGACGACACGGGCCGGCACCGCACGCTGCGGGCGACCATCGACTGGTCCTACGAGCTGCTTGAGCCGGCCGAGGCGGCCCTGTTCGACCGGCTCTCGGTGTTCCCGGGCGGGTTCGATCTGCGGGCGGTCGAAGCCGTCTGCGGCACCGCCGGTGACGAGGACTTGGTGCAGCACCTCGTGTCGCTGGTGGACAAGTCCATGGTGTCGGCCGAACCGGTGGACGCGTCCATCCGGTACCGGTTGCTCGAGACACTGCATGACTACGCCGGCGAACGCCTCGCCGGACGCGGCGATACCGATGCGCGAGGCCGGGCGCATGCGCAGTTCTACGTGCAGCTGGCAGAGGACGCCGATCGGGACGTGTGCGGCCGCAACGAGGCGCGCGGGGTCGCGCGGCTCGACCGGGAACTCGACAACCTGCGCGCGGCCCACCAGTGGGCGATCGGGCACCGGGACGCCGATCTCGCGCTGCGGCTGTCGGCTGCACTGCACTTCTACGCGGTCCACCGCCTGCGCGACGAGGTGCTGGGCTGGGCCGTCGCCGCGGCGGCACTCCCCACCGCTGCCGGGCACCGCCTGCGGGCGACCGCATGCGCCTCGGCGGGCTTCGGTGCCGCACACAGGGGCGAGCGGGCGGCGGCGACGAGGCTCGCGGTCGACGGCATGGCGAGCGCGACGGATACGTCAGCCACAGCTGACGTGTACGAGACGCTCGCCGTCATCGCGATCTACGAGGGCCGGTTGGCCGACAGCCGGCGGTACGGCCGCGAAGCGGTGCTGGCGGCCCGACGCGCCGGCGACATGTACCGGGCGCAATGGAGCAGTCACGTCGAAGCGCTCGCCGCCGTCTACGCGCGCGACCAGGTTGCGCCCGTCATGGTCGAGTCGGTCCATGCGGGTGCCGTAGCACTCGGCAACCCCACGCACCTGGCGTGGGCGTGGTACCTGCGAGGCGAGGCGGTCCTTGACACGGATCCGGACCAGGCCCTCGCCGCGTTCGAGAGGGCCGTCGAGCTGGCCGAGCCGGTCCGGAACAGCTTCGTGCGCGGCGTTGCGCTGGTCTCGGCGGGCTCGGCGCGTGGACGCTCGGCAGATCCGTGGAGTGCGGTCGGTGCGTTCCGTGAAATCGTCTGCCAGTGGCGGGAGGCCGGTGACTGGACCCACCAGTGGACAACGCTGCGCAACCTCGTCGACCTCCTGGTGCGCCTCGAAGTCGACGAACCGGCGGCGGTGCTGCTCGGTGCGGCATCGGCCGCGGCATCCGCGCAGCCCGTGTTCGGAGTCGGCGCGGAGCGCCTCGCACGTGCCGAGCGTGTGCTGCGGGCTCGGCA